>Ga0114993_10001515_pt1 | contig 26666 bp, 28 predicted proteins | sample ArcticOcean_MG_C_FD_87042 | JGI IMG/M metagenome (GOLD analysis project Ga0114993, IMG submission 87042) | Marine microbial communities from western Arctic Ocean - ArcticOcean_MG_CB2_150 | ecosystem: Environmental > Aquatic > Marine > Oceanic | place: Arctic Ocean: Canada Basin | collected...
CGTTTCCGTCATTTTGTAGCGACGGGCTAGCCATTTCGATACAATGCCCGTCCTATAGAACTTTGCCAAAAATCGACTCAAAGAGCAGACGAATCAGTATGTTAGAGACCAACGCAACCTTGTTCCATATAAAAGACCTAAGGGAACGCACTGACGTACTTCGGGGGTATCTTTGACTACGATAATCGTAAGGAACGCCTCGCAGAAGTAGAGCTTGAGCTCGCTGAATCATCCATTTGGGATAACCCGGAATATGCCCAGAAGCTGGGGCGGGAAAGATCGGCGCTTGAAATGGTGGTAATGACAATCGAAGCGCTTGATTCAGGTCTGGGTGATGTTGCGGATATTGTCGAGCTTGCTGGTGAAGAAAACGATGAATCCCTGTTCAACGAAGGGCTGACCGACCTCGAAGAACTGGAATCGAGACTTGGGGTTCTCGAATTTAATCGCATGTTTTCCGGCGAGATGGACAGCAATAGTGCTTTCCTGGATATCCAGGCAGGCTCCGGCGGTACAGAGGCCCAGGACTGGGCTGAAATGTTACTGCGTATGTACCTTCGCTGGGCTGAAGGCCATGGTTTTAAAACGGAGGTCATGGAAGTCTCTGATGGCGACGTGGCGGGTATAAAAGGCGCCACCATTCATGTTGAGGGCGAGCATGCGTTTGGCTGGCTCAGGACGGAAACAGGTGTGCACAGGCTGGTCAGGAAATCGCCGTTCGATTCGGGTAGCCGAAGGCACACTTCATTTGCTTCGGTGTTTGTTTCTCCTGAACTGGACGATGACATTGAAATAGACCTTGATATGTCTGATGTCAGGGTGGATACCTACCGGGCGAGCGGCGCAGGCGGCCAACACGTCAATAAAACTGATTCTGCTATCCGGCTGACGCACATCCCGAGCGGCATCGTGGTGCAGTGCCAGAACCAGCGTTCACAGCACAAGAACAGGGATCAGGCCGTTAAACAGCTGAAAGCAAAGCTATACGAACATGAAGATCAGAAAAGAAAGGCGGAAATGCAGGTAGTGGAAGAGAACAAATCAGATATCAGCTGGGGAAGCCAGATAAGATCATACGTTCTTGATTCAGCGCGTATTAAAGACCTGCGAACTAACATAGAGACCAGTAACACCCAGGCCGTACTCGATGGAGACCTGGATCAATTTATCGAAGCCAGCTTAAAGATGGGCTTATAGCCATGACGACAAGAAAAGACAAAGACCAGGACAAAAATACGGACGAAGCTGAGCTGGACGAGAATGATATTTTCTCGTTGCGCAAAGCGCGGCTGGACGAGATGAGGTTAAAAGGTAATCCCTTCCCGAACGATTTCCGGAGAAAACATCTGGCGTCCAGGTTGCATGATCAGTTCGGGGAAAACTCCAAGGAAGAACTTGAGGGTGATACGACAGAAACCGCGGTATCCGGGCGTGTGGTACTGCGCAGAATGATGGGTAAAGCCAGCTTCCTGACCCTTCAGGATGTGTCCGGGAGGATTCAGCTCTATGTTCGCCAGGATGATGTAGGACTGGAAGTCTACGAAGAATACAAACACTGGGACATTGGCGACATTGTGGGTGCGGAAGGCTCCATGATGAAAACCAAAACGGACGAATTAACCGTCAAAGTGAGCAAGATCCGATTGCTGACGAAATCCCTGCGTCCGTTACCGGATAAACACAAAGGGTTGACGGATACAGAAACGCGATACCGCCAGCGTTACCTTGATCTGATGGTGAACGAAGATACCAGGGCGCTGTTTGTTCGCCGGTCAAAAATTGTCGATGGCATCAGGAGGTTCCTGATTGATCGTGAGTTCATGGAAGTAGAAACCCCGATGATGCTGAACACGCCGGGAGGCGCGACCGCGCTGCCATTCACGACCCATTACAACGCACTGGATGCAGACATGTACCTTCGTGTCGCGCCGGAGCTGAACCTGAAGAGGCTGGTTGTGGGCGGCTTTGAGAAAGTATTTGAAATCAATCGTAACTTCCGGAACGAGGGCATGTCGACCAAGCATAGTCCGGAATTCACCATGCTGGAATTCTACTGGGCCTATGCGGACTACAATGACCTGATGGATATGACGGAAGAGCTGTTCAGGGAAGTGGCCATTTCCGTTTTAGGAACCACCGAGTTTACCTACAACGGTGTTCTCATCGATTTTGGTAAACCCTTTACCCGAACAACCATGGACCAGGCGATTTGTGATTTCAATTCGTCAGTTGATCCCGGTGATCTTAAAGATATCGATAAGGCTCGGGCGCTGGCGAAGAAATCCGGCGTAGAAGTTCATGATAGCTGGGGTCTTGGCAAGTTGGTGATGGAGGTGTTTGAGGCCTTGGTTGAGGACAAGATTGAACAACCCACATTCATTACTCAGCATCCTACCGAGGTGTCACCGCTCGCACGGCGCAACGATCATGATCCGGACGTAACCGACAGGTTTGAACTGTTTGTGCTAGGTAAGGAAATCGCCAACGGTTTCTCGGAGCTTAACGATGCAGAAGACCAGGCGCAGCGCTTCAGGGAACAGGTCAACGCAAAAGAAGCCGGTGACAATGAAGCCATGCACTATGATCATGACTATATTACGGCCCTTGAATATGGACTCCCGCCGACTGCCGGTGAAGGACTCGGCATTGATCGACTGGTGATGCTGCTAACGGATTCACCCTCAATCAGGGATGTTCTGTTGTTCCCACATATGCGTTCGAAAGTTTAAAGGCTCGCTCTAAAAGGATGGCCAGACACAAAGAAGTTCAGCTGGAGCCAGGCTGGTTTGCGCAGCTGGCGCCCGAGTTTGACCTTCCCTACATGGTATCTCTAAGGGAGTTTCTTGTAGCAGAGAAGGCTGCGGGCAAGGTGATTTATCCCGGTGGTTCCGAATACTTCAATGCACTGAACAGCACACCATTTAAATCTGTAAAAGTGGTGATACTTGGGCAGGACCCTTATCACGGACCGAATCAGGCTCATGGTTTGTGTTTTTCGGTGAGGCAGGGCGTACCGTTGCCTCCCTCATTAAAAAATATTTATAAAGAGATCCAGTCGGACCTCGGGTTCGATAAGACGGCATTCAGCCATGGGTGCCTGCAAGGCTGGGCTTCGCAGGGCGTGTTACTGCTAAACAGCGTGCTGACTGTTGAGCAGAACCATGCAGCATCCCACCAGGGGAAAGGCTGGGAGGTGTTTACTGATCGTGTTATTGAGTGTCTGTCCAGGCGTGAGAAACCCTGTGTGTTCTTGTTATGGGGAAACTATGCGCAAAAAAAAGGTGCTGTGATAGCCCGTGCGAAGCACAGGGTAATAACTGCGCCCCATCCTTCACCCTTGTCGGCGCACCGGGGCTTTCTTGGCTGTAAACATTTCTCGCAGTGCAATAGCCTGCTTGGGGAGCTGGGCGAAACGGCGATTGACTGGCGTGTGTAAACTTATTGTAGAAAGGAAACCAAATGGATTCGTTAGTTGAGTTCGAATACCTTGGGGCTGATAAGGCCATCGCAGTTGCACGAATGGTGCGAGAGAAGCCCCTTAATAGTCTGTTACTGGACACCATTGACCAGTTAGCAGAGAAAATCTACGCCTGGCTGGATGATGACAACATCTCGTGTATTATCCTCGACAGCAGTAGCGAGAAGGCGTTCTGCGCAGGTGCAGATATCACCGCCCTTTATCACAGCATTAAGGAATCCGGTGGGGGAGATAATCCCTATGCGAAATCGTTTTTCCTGAATGAATATAAACTCGACTATGCAATTCACACAGCAAAGAAGCCAGTTGTCGCCTGGGGGAATGGCATTGTGATGGGCGGTGGGCTGGGCCTGTTGGGTGGATGTTCGCACCGCGTGGGGACCCCTGCGACCAGGATCGCGATGCCGAAATCACCATTGGTCTGTTCCCTGATGCAGGAGGAACCTATTTCCTGTCAAAGCTTCCGGACCATCTTGGGATCTTTGCAGGGTTGACCGGTTGTATGCTTTCTTCAGGTGATGCTATCGCCCTGGACCTGCTCGATGTCGTAGTGGCACAGAAGGATAAGCAGGCAATACTCAATAAGCTTGCCGACCAGAGCTGGACCCAGGATCCGGCAGCGAACGCCACAACGATCACTCACATCCTATCTGGTTTTGCTGTTGTTGAAATCCTGCCGACAAACCTGCTGAATCACCGTGAGGTGATATCAGGGTTTGTTCAATCCTGTCTTGATGCAGAGAACTTTTTTGACGCGTTTGATTCAGGATTATCCGCACTGCTGTTTGATGAGTGGCTTGCTGGTTCTGTCGCGACCTATCAAAGCGGTTCGCCGACCACTGCCAGAATATTTCTTGAGCAGATTCGAAGGTCAAAGGGAATGTCGCTTGAAGAAATGTTCCAGATGGAACTCATTATTGCCTACCAGTGTATACGACACCCTGACTTTCCGGAGGGGGTGCGGGCTTTACTGGTCGATAAAGATAAAAACCCTGCCTGGGTTTATCAGTCTGCTTCCGATGTGCCTGAAGAATACCTGGATGAGCATTTCCAGCCGGTTTGGCCGGGGGGGCATCCGCTTAGTGATTTGGCCAGCGGTGGCTGACCGATGGTGATGATTCCGGAACGCACCATGCTTGCTGTTGCCCGGGAGTTTGGTGAGGCCGGAAAGGAATGGCTTGAACTGCAGCCAGGGCGGCTTGCTGAGCTGGGTGAGCGGTGGCAACTTAGCTTCGAGGAACCATTCGATAATGGTTTGCCGATCAATGTTGTTTTCAGGGTCAGTCGGGACAATCAACCACTGATATTGAAGACAGGCTTTCCACATCCTGAAATGTTTACTGAAATGGCAGTGCTCGCCCGTTGGCAGAATCGGCCCGGCTGCGTGCAGCTCGTTGATACTGACGAGAAGGTTGGTGCCGTCCTGATGGAAAGAGTAATCCCGGGTACAAGTATGAGGATGCTTGCTCAATCGCAATCTGAAGACAGCGTATCCAGCCAGGTGAGGCACCTGATTGAAAAAACGCCTCTGCGGACGAGTGATGGTGATAATTTTCCAACTTATAGAGACTGGTGCTCTTTAGCGTTTGCGGAATGCAGTCAAAATCAAGATGCGCGAGCGCTTTTGGTTCACATTGCACGTGTTGAAACGATTCTCGCGAAAGCTGCCAAACGATATGAATCCGGTTGGTTGCTGCACGGTGACTTACATCACGACAATATTCTTTTACACGATAGCGGAGATTACATCGTTGTTGATCCAAAGGGGGTTATCGGGCCAAGGTTGTTCGAGTACGGCCGGTTTGTGCATAACTTCTTTGAAGACCGGCGCCATTCGATGTCCATGGAAAGTATCCTCACGCAGCGAATCGCAGCGCTTCAAGGTGAATACAGTGAAGATGAAATTCTGATGGTGGGCTATGTGGATCTTGTCCTGGCCTCATGCTGGTCACTGAACAGTGGCCAGAAGCTGAAAACTGAAACGTTTGAGTTGATTGAGCTGATGTCTGTTCTGCTTAACGCGTAACTTTTCCCGTCACCGGGGAAACGATCCTGTGAAGTTTAATCTTTGAGTTCGAGGCTGGCGACCGGTCCCAAGGGTGTGGCTGTATTTACAGATCCGTCGTCCCAGGTGACGGTGACGGGTTCTTCCGTAGGATTGGAAACGATGACGAGGCAAGCATGGGAACCCGCAACAACGATGTTGCCTGATGTCAGCTCCCTGTTTTGAGTGGCCGTTTCGATTCTGTGTAGTCTTTTTTTCAGTGCGCCGCGGTACTGCATTCTTGCGACGATCTCCTGTCCCAGGTAGCAACCCTTTGTGAAACTGATGCCGCCGAGGTGGTGATAGTTAAGCGTCTGGGGAAGGTGCTCTTCGCAGGATTTTTCGTCGATCCAGGCGACACCTGCTTCCAGTTCAGCATCAGACCATTGGGTGATCATGTCGGTAGTCTCTGCCGTTTGCGTAGAGCTCCTCCACTGCTCGCTGCGATTACCAAGGTCTATGGTGATGGTCCCGTTATCTGTTTTCATGGGATAAGGTGAGTCGCCAGGTGTTGATTCCGGGTCGAGTGAGCCATAGCAGTGGAGGTTTTCAGAGATATCTGCCAGTTCAGCTTTTGAAAACACGATATATTTGGTCAGGAACGCGATGGTTTTTGGTACCAGCGATTGGTGCATTCGCAGCACCAGATCCTGGCCCTGTTGGATGACAATGAAGCTGGCCAGCATTCGTCCCTGGATGTTGCAGATTGCGCCCAGTTGCGCGGAGTCATCCTTAAGGGCAGCAAGGTCGCAGGTGGTGTAACCTTGTAAAAAAGTCATGGCGTCGACGCCTGAAATTTTCAGGAAGCCGAAATGACCGAGTCGGATGTTTTGCGGCTGAATTTTCTGTGACATGAATAGTTATGCGCCATTGCGAATGGCCATTTTACACGCTTTTTTGATCGAAAGGCCCATTGGTTTTGTTTGGGTCAGGTCGTGCAGATTGGATGGGGGAATCAATTGGAATTAAGTGAACTTGAATTTAATCGCTTGCGATGGCGGTCGCGCAGGGGAATGCTGGAGCTGGATTTACTGCTTTTGCCGTTCTTCGATGAGGTGTTCTCAGAATTAGAGTCCGGTGAGCAACAGGCGTTCATCAAGCTGCTTGAACAGGACGATCCTGATTTGTTGGAGTGGTTCTCTCGAAAAGGCGAATCCGATGATCCAGCACTGGCAGCCCTGGTTGAAAAGATCCTGGATCGTGTCCAGCCCTGAAACTTTTTCTGCAGACCGCCTATACCTGGTCCTGAATCATTCACGCCTGCATAGCCTGTTGAAGCTTTCGACACATCTGGCGGCCCTTGTTGCGCTATGGATAAACCCGACGTTTTGGGAGCCACTTCAATGGGCGCTGACACTGGCGTTGTTCACTTCCCTGACCCACCTGGTGCACAGCCGGAATCATCGGGGTAAAACGTTGGTTGTCGAACAGATTGTTTATCGTGATGGGACGTGGGCGCTTGGTTTCAGCGACGGGCGGTGGCAGCAGGCCCAGCTTCGAAGTCCCCTGCATGTGGGTTATTTTTTTGTGGTGCTTGGTTTCAGGTTGAAGGGTGAAGAGTTAAAGGTGGTTGTTGCCAGGGACGCCTGTGGGAAAAACACCTATCGTCGGCTTACTGTCTTCATCCGGCACCATGGTCCCAGTTTGCTGGACCTCTCTTGATCAAAAGGGGCTTGATCAAAAGGGGCCTGATCAAAAGGAGCCTAGCCAAAAAGAGGTGGGGTCAGTACCGTATCATTTGCCTGTTCGGCCTGTTCGGGATAATCCAAAGTGTAGTGTAAACCCCTGCTTTCCTTGCGTCGTATTGCACATTGAATCATGAGGTCTGCTACCTGAATGAGGTTACGCAGTTCCAGGAGGTCGCTGCTAATCCGGTAGTTACTGTAGTACTCGGTCACTTCCTGCTGCAGAAGTTGTACACGGCGTCTTGCCCGTTGCAGGCGTTTGTCCGTCCGAACGATACCCACATAGTCCCACATGAATCGACGAAGTTCTTCCCAGTTGTGCGAGATAATGACATCTTCATCTGAATTGGTGACCTGCGTTTCGTCCCAGAAGGGAATTTCCAGATTGGATTCGAGTGACTCAGGATGTGAATTGATGTGCTCTGCGGCGGCAGTTGCAAACACCATGCATTCCAGCAGGGAGTTGCTCGCCATTCGATTCGCCCCGTGCAAACCCGTGAAACTTGATTCACCAATGGCATACAGATGCGGCAAGTCTGTCATGCCGTGTGTATCTGTCATGATTCCGCCGCAGGTGTAATGGGCGGCTGGAACGATCGGTATTAATTCTTTGATGATGTCGATGCCAAGTTCCAGACATCGTGCATGAATAGTGGGGAAATGCGACATTATGAAATCGTTACCTTTGTGGCGAATATCGAGATAAACGCAATCACAGCCGAGCCGTTTCATTTCATGGTCAATAGCCCGGGCAACTATGTCCCTGGGTGCGAGCTCTGCGCGCTCGTCGAAATCGGGCATGAAGCGGTGTCCGTTCGGGAGAACTAATTTGGCGCCTTCGCCCCGTAAGGCTTCGGTGATCAGAAAGGATTTGGCTTCTGGATGGTAGAGGCAGGTCGGGTGAAACTGATTGAACTCCAGATTCGCGACCCTGCATCCAGCCCGCCAGGCCATGGCAATTCCGTCACCTGATGCTGTGTCAGGGTTGCTGGTGTAAAGATAGACCTTCGACGCTCCACCGGTCGCCAGGACAACGTACCTTGCCCGGAAGAGTTCGACCTGCTGGCTTTCAAGGTTAAGGGCATAAGCGCCAATACAGTCTTTCCCTCGGAGCCCGATCTTGTCCCTCGTGATCAGGTCCACAGCGACATAGCGTGGGAATATGGTCACATTGTCGAGGGTGTCCAGGTGACTGCCTAAGGTTTCCGCGATCTCGCGCCCGGTTGCGTCAGCGGCGTGGATGACGCGTCTGTGGCTGTGACCTCCTTCCATGGTGAGGTGAAACTCGGTGCTTCCGTCCCCTGTTGTGCGGGTGTCGAATTTAACCCCCAGCTCCACCAGCCAGTTAACGGTCTGTGCACTCCTTTGAACAGTGAACTCGACGACATCCCTGTGGCATAAACCGCCCCCGGCGCTCAGGGTGTCCTCGATATGAGATTGAATGCTGTCGTATTCGTCCAGCACGGCGGCAACACCACCTTGAGCATAGTAAGTTGAACCCTCTGTAGGGTCGTCCTTGCAGAGCATTGCTATTCGATGATGTTTTCCAAGTTTGAGGGCAAGAGTCATCCCGGCAGCGCCGCTGCCGATGATCAACACATCATATTGGTGCTCGATTTGAGTCACATTCACCCCAGAGATCATGAGGGCGGCAGATTACACCTTCTGATTAGGGGGGTATAGGGCCTGATGTGCTGACTGTTTGTTATCATGCGGAGTCTTAAGTCCGATTGAACTAATGTTTGATCGAGTAATCAGATGTACGTAGGAATGGATGTAGTGAATAAGCCGGGGTTAATCCAGTGTTCCGCCAGGCCGTGGGGGTAGATTGAACACGACAGAAACAAACGATAGACAGCTGGTAGAGCGGGTCCAGCGTGGTGATAAGCGAGCGTTTGATATTCTTGTGCTTAAGTACCAGCACAGGATTGGAAGCCTGGTCAGCCGCTACATTCGTGATTCCGACGAGGTACAGGATGTCACTCAGGAGGCTTTTATAAAGGCCTACAGGGCATTGCCGCGATTCAGAGGTGATAGTGCCTTTTATACCTGGCTGTACAGAATAGCCATCAATACGGCTAAAAATTACCTTGTTTCCAAGTCTCGAAGACCGCCAGACACAGATATTGATGTTGATGGGGAATTTCAGGCGGATTCTGCTGTCTTAAAGGATGTAGCGGGGCCCGAGAGTCATCTTGCGACGGCGCAGCTACAAAAAGTGATCTTTGATGCTATCGAGAATTTGCCAGAAGAATTAAAGGTAGCGGTGACCCTTCGGGAGTTTGAAGGGATGAGCTATGAGGAAATTGCCGAGGTGATGGAATGCCCGGTTGGAACGGTCCGAAGCCGCATATTCAGGGCTCGGGAAGCGATTGAGAAAAGCATTGAAGCCATTGGTTGATGGCCCTATATTGTGGGTGGTCTGAGGGAAAAGAGTGACTAGAAGCACGCTAGATACGAAAAGAGAGTCCTTGTCGGCATTGATTGACGGTGAGGCAAGTGAGATAGAAGTGCATCGGCTGGTCAGGGAGTTTCGTTCCGATGAATCTCTTACCTCCAGCTGGGCGATGTACCAGCATATCCGTTCAACGTTAAGAGCGGATAGTGGCTCAGTTTCCATTGAGCATCATCAACAGTTATTCGCGCGCATTACTGATGCGATTGAAAGTGAAGACAGCCATTCCAGGGAGATACAAAAATCGGCCTCGCCCAGGACCATCATTGCAGGAAGTCTGGCACTGGCCGCATCGTTGGTAGTAGCCATATTTATCGGCATCCAACAGCCATCGGAATCACAACCTCTCGCCGATGCGGGGGCACAGACTTCCTCTATGGGAACTGTTTCCAGTAACCAGTCTCCAGTACTCGATGTCCAGACAGTCGCAAATCAGAGTGATGTTCAGCCGCGAACTTCTGAACTTGTAGAACTGGATGAAGAAAAGCAGCGCCGACTCCGCGCCTACCTGAATCAACACGACCAGATGAGTCGAATGAACCCCGGCAAGCAATTTGTGAACTATAAAGAAACGTCAAAAAAATAACCCATTGCCCATGAGAGCATATGTCACAACAAGATGGCTTGCGAGCACGTTATGTGTGCTGTCTGCATTGCTGTTATCCGGGTTCGCCTACGCTGAGCCTGACGGCTCTTTACCCGCTGACGGCTCTTTACCCGCTGACGGCTCTTTATCCGCTGAGGGCTCTTTATCCGCTGAGGGCTCTTTATCCTCTCCCACCGCGTGGCTGGAGAAGATGGGTGGTGCGCTTCGCAACGAAAACTATGCGGGTAACTTCACGTACATCCGGGGCAGTCGTTTTGACAATGTTCGTATTGTCCATGTGGTGGAACAGGGCAGGGAGCTTGAAAGGCTATATAACCTGAATGGCGATGTTCGTGAGCTCTATCGCGAAGATGGTGAGGCACACTGTTATCATCCTATGTCGGATCTGTCTGCGGACGGTCTGGCAGACCACGATGTGCATATTGGACCATTTACACCAGAATTTTCAGACCGGGTTTTATCGACCCAGAATTTGTACAACCTTGCTATGCAAGGTGAAGATAGAGTCGCGGGGCGTCCTACTGTCGTCCTGACAGTTTCCCCCAGGTTCAATGATCGCTACGGTTACCGAGTGTGGCTGGATCAGGAAACCGGGCTGCTATTGCAATCGCATCTGATAGAGCGCGGCAAAATTAAAGAAATATTCCAATTCACACACATCGAGGTGGGTGAATTTATTAGTACATCTAATCTGCAGACCGCAATAAGGGGGGACACCATCGCGCATCCTCTGGCGCTTGATGTCAATGAAAGGAAAGAAAAGCCGGTTTGGAAGGTCAACTGGCTGCCCGATGGATTCAGGCCTGTTCGAATTCAGGGTAACCGTCTCCATTTCACCGATGGTCTTGCGACCTTCTCTGTCTTCATCGAAACATCCGGCCGCGCGCCGATGCCCGACCTGGCAACGACCGAGGGCGGGACTGTCGTCATCACGCGCCGCCACCAGAAAACCGGTCGACAAATAACGGTAGTTGGAGAGGTTCCCGTAAGAACTGCTCGACGGGTAGCTAAATCAGTTGAGCCAGTTATTTATTAGGTCGACTGAATTATCATGGCCGTATGACCTTACTTAACTTAAATCGTATTGTGCCCGGCAGGGATGAGTTTGCGTCCCAGGGTCCAGTCTGCAGCGGTTGTTCAGGATGTGCTGATAGACATAAGGTCGTCAACCTGTCGCAGGTTCGTGGCGACTCAGTTGTCATTGAACTGTCGATCAATGCGCAGTGGGGGATGCTTTGGAACAGCTGGATGAAGCCCCTTCTCGCAACGGTTATCGCGGCTGTAGGATGCGAGAGCCTTGGCCTTTCTGAACCCCTGACAGTTGGTCTCGCCCTGACGGCATTCCTGGCCGGATATCTTGTTTGTTACACGGTGCCCCAACATGCGCTGAAAATTTCGGAAAACTTATCATGAAGAAACTGATCATCCTCGCAACGCTATTCATGGTGGTTACTGCATCTCCGGTACGGGCCGATTACCCTGATTTCACAGAGTTGGTCAAAAAGGCGTCACCGGCCGTCGTTAACATCAGAACAACCCGGTCAACGAGCAAGCGGTTCGAGGGGTTAGATGATCAGAAAGTTCCAGAGATGTTCAGGCATTTTTTTCGCGAGATGCCAGATCGCCAGAAACCAGGCCCCAGCGCTGGTTCCGGTTTTATCATCGAGTCAGATGGGTACATTCTGACTAACAACCATGTCGTTGATGGCGCTGAAGAAATTATTGTTGCCCTCAGTGACAGACGGGAGCGTGAAGCAGTGATCGTTGGGCAGGATGCTCTGTCCGATCTGGCGGTGTTAAAAATAGAAGGTGAGAACCTTCCGACGCTGGATATGGGCTCGTCTGACAGCCTTGAAGCGGGTCAGTGGGTTGTTGCTATCGGTTCACCATTTGGTTTCGAGCATAGTGTGACTGCGGGCATCGTCAGTGCAACAGGCAGGAGTTTGCCGGAAAACAATGGTAACTATGTTCCCTTTATCCAGACAGATGTGGCGATTAATCCAGGTAATTCCGGCGGACCTTTGCTGGATCTAAATGGGAAAGTCGTTGGTATAAATTCACAGATATTGACCCGGTCCGGCGGTTTTATGGGCCTGTCGTTTGCTATTCCAATTGATGTCGCGATGGAAGTTGCGGAACAGCTTAAAGAGCAGGGCGTGGTTTCCCGTGGTTGGCTTGGGGTCTTGATCCAGCGAGTGGATCGTGATCTGGCGGAGTCCTTTGGACTGGATAGGCCTGCTGGTGCGCTTGTCACCCAGGTATTTGCCGACAGCCCTGCTGAAGAGGGCGGGCTGCATCAAGGAGATATCATTCTATCGTTCAATGGCAAAATGATCGACCTCTCGTCGGACCTGCCCCATCTGGTTGGCCGGGCTCGAGCAGAATCAGTCGCGACCCTTGAAATAATGAGAAGTGCTAAGCGGCAGAAAATCGAGGTGACTATCGGTAAGTTGGGTATTGAGAATATTGGTCCGCAGAGTAGTAACTCACCTTTGGCAGCCAATGGGAACCGAATAGGTATTGATATCGTTGACCTGGAAGATGTGGATAAACGGCGATTGGAAGTTAGCAAAGGTGTTCTTATCAGTCAGGTATACTCGGGCCCGGCCCGTGAAGCAGGGATTCAGCGCGGCGATGTGTTAACCGACATTGATGGTGAAGCTATTAGCAGTGCTGAGCAGTTGGAGCGGCTGGTTGCGGCTTTGCCTGGTGATATTTCTGTTCATATCAGGATTGTCCGGAATAAACGTCCCCAGTATTTGGCGTTGAAGGTGCCTGTTATGTAGCGGCTAATAGCGTCCGGAGATGCTTTCCTATAGACTTCACGCGTTTTTACCAGCCCCAATTCCCTCACCGAATGCCTAAAATTGAGTTTTTGTGACAGACCCCGCACGTATCAGAAATTTTTCCATTATTGCCCATATCGATCATGGCAAATCCACGCTGGCTGATCGTTTTATCCAGCTATGCGGCGGGTTAACCGATCGTGAGATGGGAGACCAGGTACTGGATTCAATGGATATCGAACGTGAACGAGGTATCACCATCAAGGCACAGAGCGTGACGCTTATGTTTGATTCCAGGGATGGAAATACCTATCAGCTCAATATCATTGATACGCCTGGTCACGTGGATTTCACCTATGAAGTTTCACGCTCGATGGCAGCCTGTGAGGGCGCCTTGCTGGTAGTGGATGCCGCACAAGGCGTGGAAGCGCAGTCAGTGGCTAACTGTTATACCGCGATAGAACAGAATCTCGAAGTTCTGCCGGTACTCAATAAAATAGACCTGCCCCAGGCGGAGCCCGACCGGGTCAGCCAGGAAATCGAGGAAATTATCGGTATCGATGCGACCGGTGCCCTGCAGGTCAGCGCAAAAAGCGGTCAGGGAGTGGCGGACCTCCTGGAAGAGATAGTAGCGGTCATTCCGCCACCGGAGGATCTGCGCGAGGAACCATTTCAAGCACTCATCATTGATTCCTGGTTCGATAATTACCTGGGTGTAGTTTCTCTTGTCAGGGTGACGCAGGGGAAAATTTCCAAAAAAGACAAAATCGTTGCGAAGTCCCAGCGCAAAGTTCACCAGGTGGATTCGGTCGGGGTCTTCACGCCAAGGAGAACAGAAACAGACAGCCTCAACAGCGGTGAAGTTGGTTTCATAGTCGCCGGCATTAAAGATGTGAAAGGCGCTCCTGTCGGTGACACGATCGTGTTGAGTGCGAATCAGGAATCGGTACCTACGCTGCCGGGTTTTGAGCAAATAAAGCCGCAGGTTTATGCTGGAATGTTCACGGTCAGTTCGGATGATTTTGATAATTTTCGGGACGCGCTGGAAAAACTCACGTTGAACGATGCTTCTCTTGCCTACGAGCCAGAAAGCTCAGACGCGCTAGGAAGTGGCTTCCGTTGTGGTTTCCTTGGCATGCTTCATATGGAAATTATCCAGGAGCGATTAGAGAGGGAATATGACCTGGACTTGATCACTTCTGCTCCCACTGTGGTTTATGAGGTACTGACTAAATCCGGTAAGGTCTATAAGGTAGATAATCCCTCTCAATTGCCCGACCCGTCCACGATAGAAGAGATGCGCGAACCGGTGGTGAGAGCCAACATTCTCGTGCCATCAGAACACCTAGGCAGTGTCATTACTCTTTGTATTGAAAGGCGAGGCGTTCAAAAAGACATGCAGTTTGTCGGTAAACAGGTTTCGTTGACCTATGACATGCCGATGAATGAAGTTGTACTCGATTTCTTTGATCGGTTGAAATCGGTTTCCCGGGGATACGCTTCGCTTGATTATTCCTTCGATCGTTTTGAAGCGTCGAATCTGGTCAGACTCGACGTGTTAATTAACGGTGATGCTGTAGATGCATTGGCGGTGATTGTTCACCGGGACGATGCCAGGGGGAAAGGTTTTTCCTTGACGAAAAAGATGAAAGAACTTATACCGCGGCAGATGTTTGATGTTGCCATTCAGGCAGCCATTGGAGGTCAGATTATTGCGAGACAGACCGTGAAGGCCTTGCGCAAGAATGTCACTGCCAAATGTTATGGCGGCGATATCACCCGAAAGAAAAAATTACTTGAGAAGCAAAAAGCAGGTAAGAAGCGTATGAAACAGGTCGGTAGCGTTGAGATCCCACAGGAAGCATTCCTCGCAGTACTGAAGGTAGAAAAATGAGCATTAATTTCCCCCTCATCCTCGTTCTTGCCACCGCTTTTACCGGTGTTGTGTGGTTGGTGGATTACCTGGTGTTTCGTCCGAAGAGACTTGGCCGCGTCGCCGCAGCCGGTGATATTGACGAAGAATCTCGCAAGGCGATTCTTGCCGAACCGGTCATTGTTGAATACTCAATCTCGTTTTTTCCTGTACTTGCTATTGTTCTGGTATTACGGTCGTTTCTGTTCGAACCCTTCCAGATTCCTACGGGTTCGATGATTCCGACCCTTGCGGTGGGTGATTTTATCCTGGTGAATAAGTTCACCTATGGCATCAGGTTGCCTGTCGTTGGCACCAAGATTGTTGATGTTGCAGAGCCAAAAAACGGTGAGGTCATGGTCTTTATACCACCCCATCAGGACGTATACTTCATCAAACGGGTGGTGGGAATACCGGGTGACACGGTTCGATACCAGGATAAGACCTTGTATATCAACGGGAAACGACAGAATCAGGCGTTTGTAGCCCAGATACCACCAGTGAATCCGAGGGTTCTACAATATCGGGAGAAGCTAGGAAACGTTGAGCACCTGATTCAGAGAAACCCCTATCGGGAAACAAGTGTGGATGAATGGGTGATTCCGGAAGGCCACTACTTCATGATGGGGGATAATCGCGATCAGAGTAGCGATAGTCGGTATTGGGGGTTGGTGTCAGAACATAATATAGTTGGCAGGGCGGTAGCGATCTGGTTGCATAAAAAACCAGGACTGCGGTTGCCGGAGTTTTCGCGTAATGGTTGGATACAGTAAGGACCAAAATGATGAATAGGAAAATCCTCCAAGGCAAGCACCGACAAAGAGGAAGCATGGGTGGCATTATGGTTATCCTCCTGGTCGTAGCGGCGGTGGTCTCCGTGGGCTCTCGAGTGATACCTCTTTATCTGGATCACAACACCATGGGCACCATCATGGAGAAGATGTCCCTGGAAAATGGTTTAGCCCTCCAGAGCGAGGGCAATATTCGTGACACGATGAGGAAACGTTTGAAGATGAATAACATCCGTGATTTTGACCTTAAGGAACACCTGAAAATTGACCGTAGCAAGGTTGGGACAGAATTGGTCCTGGATTACGAGGTGCGGATCGAATTGGTTAGCAATCTGAGTTTGATCGCTGCTTTCAACAAGAAAGTTTCTCTTAGAGATTAGTGCGGGTCAGTGTGACCGATCTAAAAAAGCTTGAATCACGTGTTGCATACACATTTAAAAATGCATCTTTACTCGATCAGTCGGTAACGCACCGAAGTTTCGGTGATAGAAATAATGAACGTCTCGAATTTCTTGGAGACTCAATCCTCAATTTTGTCGTTGCCGCTGCGCTGTTTAACCGGTTTCCTGAGGCAAGAGAGGGAGACCTTTCCCGTTTAAGGGCGAAGATGGTTAAACAGCAAACACTCGCAGAAATTGCCAGGGAACTGGATCTTGGTGGATTCCTGACAATGGGAAGTGGCGAACTTAAGAGTGGAGGGTTCGAACGGGACTCCATCCTGTCAGATGCGGTAGAAGCGATCATAGGGGCAGTTTTTCTGGACGGTGGAATCACCGAGGCAACGGATTGTGTTCTCGGTTTATATGAGGAACGGCTTGCAGCACTGACATCATCGAATATCGAGAAAGATGCCAAGTCTCGACTTCAGGAGCACCTTCAGGGTATAGGTCAACCGGTGCCGGACTATATCCTGGTCGGTACGACGGGTAAATCGCCCAATCAGACTTTTGAGATCGAGTGTCGATCTCTATCCTTTAACGGTACAATCAGGGCAATTGGAACTTCACGAAGGCGGGCCGAACAAAAGGCCGCCGAACTTGCTCTAAAGCACCTGGAGGTCACCAATTGAGTACGCGGTGTGGCTATGTGGCCATAGTAGGTCGTCCCAATGTTGGTAAGTCCACGTTGTTGAATGCGCTTCTGGGCCAGAAGATCAGCATCACTTCCAGAAAGCCGCAGACCACGCGGCACAACCTGTTAGGCATCAAAACGACTGGCTCTCATCAGATACTTTTCGTAGATACGCCGGGTATTCACCTAAATGAACCAAAGGCGCTCAATCGCTACATGAACAAGAGCGCTAAAAGGGCGCTTCGTGATGTAGACGTGCTGTTGTTTTTACTCGACAGGGGAAAGATAGGTGAAGACGATCAGGAAGTTTCCCGCCTCTTCAATCAATCGAAGGCCGAGAAGGTTATTGTGGTTAACAAGATTGACCTGATTGAAAACAAGAATACGTTGTTCCCTATGCTCTCCAGGCTTCAAGAAAAATATCCTGATGTGAAACTGGTGCCGGTATCGGCTGAAAAGAACGCCAATCTTGAAGAACTCGAAAAGGTGATTTGTGAAGCGTTGCCGGAATCACCATTTTATTTTGACGCGGAGCAGGTAACGGACCGCAGTGAACGATTTCTTGTCTCCGAGATCATTCGTGAAAAGCTCATGCGTCAGTTAGGTGACGAGTTACCGTACGCCATTACTATTCAAATTGAGAAATTCGAAGAAAGAGATAAGGCAACGCATATCGATGCAACAATCTTTGTTGAGAAAGATGGCCAGAAAAGTATTCTGATTGGAAAATCAGGAGAGCGACTAAAACGGGTCGGTACTGATGCCCGCAAAGACATGGAACAGGTGCTCGGTGTAAAAGTCATGCTGAACACCTGGGTGAAGGTTAAGTCGGGCTGGTCTGATGATGAGCGTGCTATCAGGAGTCTTGGTTACGACGATGTATGAAGCAGGGACACTTGAACCAGCTTACATTCTGCATGCCAGAAATTATCGTGATACCAGCTTAATACTAGATCTGTTTACCCGGGACTCAGGGCGATACTCTGTAGTCTCGAAAGGTGTCAGGTCTCCCAGGTCGAAGATAAGGAGCCGGTTGCAGCCATTTTCACCGTTGCTGATCGCCTCCGTCGGCCGTGGTGAGTTAAAGACATCAACGACGATAGATTTTCCACGAAAGCCGTACGGGCTGATGGGAAAAGGGTTGATGCTTGGTCTGTATGTCAACGAATTACTCTACAGGTTATTGGATCGATTTGAACCGATTGCTGGTTTATATCAAGGGTACGAGGATTTGCTTTCAGAACTGGTGTTATCCGAACAATCGATGTCAGGACAACAGCTGTCAATAAAAGAGTCGGGTGACGAGGTAACAGCTATTAGAAGATTTGAGCTTTGCCTGTTGCAGGAACTTGGTTACGGGATTAATTTCGAATACGACTCACGTGACGGACAACCGATTTCCGCTGACCTGGATTATCGTTTTGTGGTCCATGAAGGCTTCCATGCAATACGCGAGTCTCAAGGTGAAACGTTTTCCGGCGTTGAAGTGCTAAGAATTGCCTCGGGTGAGCTTGAACAGGTGGACAGCAAACGTTTATTGAACCTGACCAGACTCTCTCTTGCAGAACTACTGGGTGACAAACCTCTCAAGAGCCGTAGCCTGTTCAGAGGAGCACGTTGATGATTGTGGGCATAGGTACAGACATTGTAGACGTTAGAAGGATCCAGAGGTCTCTTACGCGCTTTGGTGAACGTTTTACTGACAAGGTTCTGTGTGCAGGTGAGCGCCGATCATTCACTGGTAGCCGGCTGGCGGCTTATCTGGCGAGACAGTTTTCTGCCAAGGAAGCTGTTTCCAAGGCGCTTGGAACGGGTATGAGAGGCGGTGTGCATTTCAGAAATATCGAAATAGGTCGAAAGGAAAGCGGCGCCCCTCTGGTCAGGTTAACAGGCGAAGCTAAATTGCGAGCCGAAGAGCTTGGCATCTCTGATATTCACATTAGCATGTCGGATGAGCGTGACTATGCCATCGCCTATGTCATCGCGACTAACGGTGTTTGATCTGTTGATCCCCTGAACTTAAAACATCAGGATTGTCGTGATGCCAAGTGTTAAGGGCAGTAACTTCACCATTTAGTAGGTTTAGCAGTGGTTGGATCTCTAATTCCTTACCGTGCTTCAGAGCCAATTCCAGTTTTTGGATCGCTTTTGCGAGTCTCGGAACCCCGCAGTAACGAACTGCGCCATGTAACTTGTGAACAGCGCGTTTAAGCTCGTTAATATTGCTCGATGCCGCGTTTATGGCATCAAGGTCACCGGGAAGGCTCGCCAGAAGTAGGTCAAACAGTTCTGTCGCAAGGTCGCGGCGGTCACCCGCATTTTCGAGAGCCAAGTCCAGGTCGAATGTCGGTAAGGCAGTGGTACCTGACGCAGCCAGTGGAGGAAATGCGTCAGGCTGACCCAGACGCTGTGTTATGACACGCAGGCTCTCCATCCTGACTGGTTTGATTAGAACGTCGTTCATGCCGGCCTCCAGGCATCCTTTTTTCTCTTCTGTGGTGGCGTGAGCAGTCAGCCCAACAATGAGGACGGACCGGTTGTGTTGTCGAATTCTATTGGTTGCCTCCAGCCCGCCGATGCCTGGCATTTGTATGTCCATGAAGATCATCTCGAATTGACCTCTTGTTGCCAGTGAAACAGCGACCTCACCGGTACCAGCGGTCGTAACGTTGTGACCCAATTCTTTAAGTTGTATCTCAAGCAATTGAATATTGACCTCACTATCATCGACTACAAGGACATTCTTCTGGCTGGAGATATATTTTGTACTGGTAATCCTGGCGACGATTTTCTCCAATTGAGTTTGTGTCACAGGGTCATTCACGGTAATCCATCGTGGGTGCTGGTAGTGCTGACGGTTGTTTAACATCAGCACGAAGGTTGCCTCTGGCAGGTAGGGCTTGATCGAAAGGAACACCTCACTCGTTTCATCAGAGACCACGCAGATATCCAGGTGTTGGTTTTTGAAGTCCGTAATACAGTTGATCCCAAGAAAACTTAGCCGTTTCGTAAGACTGGACCGTTTGTGTTCGTCCTCGGAGATTACGATGGCGGTGAGATTGGTTTCTGCAGAATTTTTCTGGTGAATTACGGTGGCTGGAAAGGTTAGGGTTTTATGGTTCCAGGTCGCGCCCGCGGATTTCAAACTTTCGTCGAGCTCTGTGTTCGATTTTCGATTTGATGCCTTCGGAAAAGTCAGGGTGAAGCCTTTGGTGGTTTGACCAACCTTGATGAAAACCTGTTCCTGTTTGTCTTGCGGCTGATCACTGAGTTGCAGGTAACCGATGATCAATTGAAAGAAACTGGACTCGAATCGCCCGTTGTCCAGGCTAAAGTGGAGCGGGCAGTCCGATTCAAATTCAACCTGGAAAGTGGCATTTCGCATTCTTGAAAGTGGTGCCGTGATGTCGATGACGCGATCAATCAACTTTAAAAGGTCGTGATTTTTCGTAGCAGGAAAGAGATGTGAATCCGCGAGCAGAAACTGAAGATTCTCCAGTTCTGTAACGGCCTCCGGGTCGAGGGGGTTCCTGTTGGTTAACGTAATTATTTTTCTTGCCGTCTCACGCGCCAGTAGTTTTTGGACTTCGAGGTCTTTAGTGGCATCAATGAGTTCACTTTTTGTTTCCCTGAGCACTTCACGTTCCTGTTTCAGTAACAGGTCACCGGCATTGTGTGCACTGATGTCGTCGCGTATCGCTAGTTCAAGTTCATTGACTCTGTTCATTGCATCAACGTTACCTGCTGCTGAATAGAATCGAATCGCCCGGAGCAGTTGTCGCAACTCGGGTGGTTGATGCCTTCCAGGTGTTTCAATGTTTGCATAGAGGTTTTCAGTAAGCGTCTTTAGCGGTTCAACAAACCTGTGTTTTACTCGGGCGATAGTAGTCAATGCGAACATGACGCTCATTACACCTGCTAAAAGGAACCACTCGCCAGCGATAGTAAAGCGCAGCGACAGCCCCCCCAGAGTTAGGAGCGGGCATACTGTGACAAGCAATAACAGGGAGATTTCGGAAAAAAATCGCATCCGTATCTATTTCTCTAACTTATTCTTGTATCAGCAATATACACCGCGGTGGTAACTTATGACTGAAATGAATTTGAATAGATAATCTTGGTATAATGTGAATCGCCAAACTTCTTCTATTATCGCTGTTCCAGTAAGTAGGCTGCACATTCATGACTGATTATCCCACCATTGAAGACTGCGTTGGTGAAACGCCGCTTGTCAGGCTTCAACGTCTTCCCGGTGAGACGAGCAATACCATTTTAGTCAAATTGGAAGGCAACAACCCCGCTGGGTCGGTTAAGGATCGTCCTGCCATCAGCATGATTCAGCGTGCGGAAGAACGAGGAGTTATTCAGTCCGGCGATACTCTTATCGAGGCGACTAGCGGCAATACAGGCATAGCGCTAGCCATGGCTGCGGCGATTAAGGGTTATCGAATGGTCCTGATTATGCCTTCTCACATGAGTGACGAACGTAAATCTGCGATGGCGGCGTATGGTGCGGAGCTTGTGATGGTCACCCAGGAAGAAGGTATGGAAGGGGCCCGTGATCTTGCAGAAAAAATGCAGTTAGAAGGGAAAGGGCATGTCCTTGACCAGTTCGCTAACGAAGATAACCCGGACGCTCATTACGAAGGAACCGCGCCGGAAATTTATCGCCAGACAAACAGAGAGATCACGCATTTCGTCAGTTCCATGGGTACAACCGGGACCATTATGGGATGTTCAAGATACTTCAAGGAGGTGAACCCGGATATCCAGATTGTTGGATTGCAGCCTGTAGAGGGTTCACAAATACCGGGGATTCGTCGATGGCCGAAAGCTTACCTGCCAAAGATTTACAACAGTGAGCATGTCGATCGAGTAATGGATGTCGAGCAAACCCTGGCCGAAGTTACCATGCGACGACTGGCGAAAGAGGAAGGCATCTTCGCTGGTGTTTCGTCCGGCGGTGCGGTAGCTGGTGCATTGTTGTTAAGTGAGGCTGTTACGAATGCCACTATTGTGGCTATTGTATGTGATCGCGGCGATCGGTACCTTTCCACCGGCGTCTTTAGTCACGGTTAATCAAACTGTCTCCTATGAAATCAAATGACCCTATTGAGGTCACGGTGGACACCGTGGCGGAGGACGGTTGCGCGTATACTGCAGATGGCAGGCACGCTGTTTTTGGTGCGTTGCCAGGGGAAAAGGTCATTGCAGTACCGGTTGCCAGAAAACGAAAGCGACTGTACCTGCGTTCAACTGAAGTCCTTGCTTCATCAAGTCACAGGGTAACGCCGAGGTGTAAAGCAGCTTCCTTTTGTGGTGGTTGCAGTTTCCAGCACGCAAGTCATGCGTATCAATTGGAATTGAAGCAGGCGCAGGTGCAACAAAAATTTGGTCAGATTACGCCCAAGGAATGGATGGAACCTATCTCTGCGCCTTCTTATGGCTATCGCACCAAAGCGCGACTGGGCGTGAAGTACGTGGACAAAAAGGACAGAGTGCTGGTGGGTTTCAGGGAAAAGATGAAACCCTATATTACCGACATTGAAAATTGCCCGATACTTGTCGACCCGGTTTCAAACCTGATCGAGCCTCTCATAGAGCTCATTAGTGGGTTGAGCGAACCAAGAACAATTCCGCAGATTGAAGTTGCCTGTGGCGACAGTGATGTTGCGCTAATCTTTCGCCATATGGCGGCAATGTCGGATGAAGATATGCAGAAACTGCAGTCATTTGGAGAGGAGCAATCTGTGCAGATGTTTCTGCAACCTGAAGGACTCGACAGTACCCACAAGATTTTTCCACAGGACAACGATGATCTGCTGCATTATCGGTTGCCTGATTACGATCTGGTTTTTCAATTCTCCCCGCAGGATTTCACCCAGGTGAATCTTGCAGTAAACAGGCAAATGGTAGCCAGGGCGGTAGCGCTGCTGGATATCGATCCGTCAGACGAGGTGTTCGATGCATTCTGTGGGATAGGCAATTTTTCGCTCGCGATATCCCGGTTTGCAAAGAAGGTGACAGGCGCAGAACAATCCGCCAGCAGTATTGCACGGGCTCGTGAGAATGCCCGGCTCAATGGTGTGGAAAATGTGTCATTTGTCGTTGAAGATTTGCAGCTGGAAACCTCTGAAATCAATGGCTTAGAAGGGGTGAATAAGGTTCTGCTTGATCCGCCCCGAAGCGGGGCGGAGGCAATGGTCAAAAGGCTTGCGGGTAGTAATGTAGTCAGGGTAGTGTACGTTTCCTGCAACCCGGAGACGCTGGCTCGAGACATCGGAATTCTTAAAAATCAGGGATTTGAGCTTCGATCGGCGGGAATAATTGATATGTTTCCTCATACAACCCATGTAGAATCCATAGCGCTCCTCGTCCGCCAGGGGTTACCCCACTAAGCCGCCCAATACTTAACGATTCTTTCATGGTTAAAGTCAGACAAGAACAACCATTGCTGGTTGATGGTTCAGTCAATATTGAAATGTGGCTGTGTAAAATCGGTGATGCGCGACCTGAAATCAATCTGTCCCGTTTACGTGAGGTCTGCGATCTATCAAAGCAGGCCGAAGGAAAAGCAGTCGCAACCGGGGGTGTCTGGACCGAAGGCCATAGCAGCTTTCGTATGGGCCTTGCTATGGCTGAAATCCTCAATGAGCTGTACGTCGATGAAGATGGCATGGTCGCAGCGATCATCTATCGTGCTGTTCGCGAAAATCAGTTGACGCTCGACCACGTTAAGAAGCAGTTTGGGACTGACGTTGCTCGCTTGGTTGAAGGTGCGTTAAAGATGGCGGCCATCAGTGATATCCAGTTTGGTACAACCAAAAAACTCTTTGGTGAGCGCCAGGACCAGATGGAGCAGGCAAGAAGAATGCTCGTGTCGCTGGTTGATGATGTGCGTGTAGCGCTTTTAAAGCTAGCAGAGAGAACTTGCGCCATTAGGAATGCGGTGGCGAGCAAGAATCCTGGGGGGCTGAAACTGGCCAGGGAAGTCTTTGAAATTTATGCACCGCTCGCCCACAGACTCGGTATTGGTCATCTTAAGTGGGAATTGGAAGACCTGTCGTTTCGGCTCAGGGAACCACTGTCGTACAAACGCATTGCAAAGTTGCTAGACGAGAAGAGAACCGTCCGGCAGGAGTACATTGCGAATGTGGTGAGCGAACTGAATCTCAGGGTTAAGCAGGTCGGTATTGACTGTAAGGTGGATGGTCGACCAAAACATATCTATAGCATCTGGAGAAAGATGCGCCGCAAGGGGATTCCCTTTTCCGAGGTTTATGATGTTCGAGCAGTCCGAATACTTGTTGGCGACGAGGGGGATTGTTATCGAATATTGGGCGTAGTTCACAATCAGTGGCGCAATGTTCCCCATGAATTCGATGATTATGTCGCGAATCCAAAAGAGAATGGCTATCAGTCACTTCATACGGCCGTTATTGGTCCTGAAGGGAAAATACTGGAGATACAGATCCGCACGCAGGAAATGCACGAAGAAGCTGAGTTCGGTGTTTGTTCGCATTGGCAATACAAGGATACTGACGATCTAAAAGGCTCGGAGTCCTATGAGCAAAGAATTGCCTGGTTGCGCCAGATCATTGAAGGACAGGATGAAGAAGACGATAGCGAGCTGGATCTTTTCAGCGCTCTGTCGGTCGATCGCATATACGTTTTTACGCCGGATGGTGACGTAGTAGACATGACGCCGGGAGCTACCCCTATAGATTTTGCCTATCGGGTGCATACGGAAATTGGGCATAAGTGTCGTGGCGCAAAACTCAACGGCCGCGTCGTGCCACTAAACACTGCAATGAGTTCCGGAGACCGAATAGAGATTATTGTTGGAGATGAGCCAGAACCCAGAAGGGAATGGCTGCACGAGCACCTTGGGTATGTGGCAACCTCACGGGCGCGCGCCAAGATCCAGGGTTGGTTTGCTCGAAGAGAAAAAGAAAAGAACGTAGAAGAAGGAAAGAAGTTGCTGGTCGAAGAACTCAGCCATCTGGGTGTCGAACATTTTGAGTTCTCTGACCTGGTTGACCGTATGGACTATGAGTCACCCAACGAGCTGTTTTATGCTATCGCAGTCGGTGAATTGGCCGCGTTTGACGTCGTTGAAGAAGCTGCCGATCTGGTGCAACTGGATATTTCGGATCATCAGTTGGATCTTGATATGGGGGCCGCTGAAAATAAAGCGACAATTAAGGGACAGGGTGATCTTGATTTCGAGATGTCTGAATGCTGCCAGCCCGTTCCAGGTGACCTGATTGTGGGGGTCGTAGATGATGCAGACCTTGTGCACGTTCATCGGCATGATTGCCTGCAGGCATTAAAAGCAGATGTCTACGGGCGTCTGATGAGCCTGGAGTGGAAAGAATCCGTGGAGGTAACCTTCCCTGTTAGTATTGAAGTCCTTGCTTACGATCGATTTGGATTGCTGCACGACATCACCGGTATATTGATGCGTGAGCACACCAACGTTCGATCGACGACCACAGTGACAGACAGACACAATAATCGTGTATCGATCAAAATGGTTATCGAGGTGGTTCAGCTAAACAAATTATTACAGACGTTTGAGAAGATAAAACAACTTCCCAATGTTACGAGCGCAAGGCGTACAGTATCGTCGTAAGCGACGGCTAAAGTAGTTCAGAGTTTCATTTAGGTAGATCCGGGAGTTAAATCGTGAAATTGATTCTGATAGGTGCCCCAGGAGTGGGCAAAGGGACCCAGGCGAAGTACGTCGTAGAAAAATACGGCATTCCGCAGATATCAACAGGTGATATGTTGCGTGAAGCAATTCGCGATGGCACCGCGCTAGGTAAAAAGGTTAAGGCGGTGATGGATAGTGGCGCTCTCGTTACAGATGAAATCATCCTTGATTTGGTAAAAGAGCGGATTGCTAAAGATGATTGTACGAACGGTTTCTTGTTTGATGGTTTCCCGCGAACTATTCCCCAGGCGAATTCTCTTGTGTCACAAAACATAGAAATTGACTACGTTATAGAGATTAATGTTCCTGATGACGAGATAGTTTCAAGGTTATCTGGGAGGCGCTTGCACCTTGAATCGGGGCGTGTTTATCACGTACACCACAACCCACCCAATGTTGAAGGTGTTGACGACATGACAGGTGAGCCGCTGGTTCAACGCGAAGACGACAAAGAAGAAACAATTTTGGAACGCCTAAAAGTATACAGAGAACAAACAGAACCGTTAGTTTCGTTCTATAAAGAAATGTCGCAGAAACAGGGTAGTAAACTGAGTTATCACAAGACGGATGGGAACGGTAATAGTGACGACATTAAGAACGTCATATTCGATATCCTTGATCACTGATTGGTTAACGGAAACTTCATTTGTGTGAAAAAATAACTCATCTAAGGTTTTCGTTACGTTACTTTTCTAAATTTCGTTTTAAGTATTACGCTTAATCTCCTGAAAAATAAAAAATATTTTTAAAAAAAAGTGTGCAAATTGAAATTTTTTTTTCTAAACTTTGTTTCGTGTTTGCGTTATAGCAGTAATGGGTTTGTTTAAATCCAGTTAACGGAAAAATACAACTCGATAGAGAAGAACTTCTCAACGTAAAACAGGAGTGATAAAAGTGGTTGCGAAAAAAAAGAAAGCTGCAAAAAAGAAACCTGCTGCTAAGAAAAAAGTAGTTGCTAAGAAAAAAGTAGTTGCTAAGAAAAAAGTAGCTGCCAAGAAGAAGCCTGCTGCCAAGAAGAAGGCCGCTGCTAAGAAGAAGCCTGCTAAGAATAAGGCTGCTGGTAAGAAGAAGCCTGCTAAGTAGAAGGCCGCTGCTCAGAAGAGGCCTGCAGCTAAGAAGAA
>Ga0114993_10001521_pt1 | contig 26574 bp, 20 predicted proteins | sample ArcticOcean_MG_C_FD_87042 | JGI IMG/M metagenome (GOLD analysis project Ga0114993, IMG submission 87042) | Marine microbial communities from western Arctic Ocean - ArcticOcean_MG_CB2_150 | ecosystem: Environmental > Aquatic > Marine > Oceanic | place: Arctic Ocean: Canada Basin | collected...
GCCTGGTTGCAACCTGGTGCACGCCTCCCACCAGCAACGCGGCGGTCAACAACGCCGGCGGCTCACCCGGACCGGGCCGCCTGGACGTGCGTTTCGATTTCACCGGGTACTGTCCCGACGGGATCACCGAGTTTGAGACACCGGGCGGATCTAACTGCCCCTGACTGGCGGATCGACAGCGACCCGACTCGATACATGGCCCCCGCGGTGGTTACTCCACCGCGGGGGTTCGTCTTTGCGTCAAGGAGATACCGGGACTGCCAGGCGGCCAATTCAAAAAAAAAACCTTTACGACCACTTTCCCCACCCTGTTGGGGGGGTTTTGCCGTTGACACCACCCCCGCTAATAGACTAGGTTCGCGCAGTGCCTTTGTTTCCGGGAACACCCTCCCTCAGAGAAGATTCAGGAATCCGGCGCTCACACTACGACAACCCTTCCCGGTAATGGGAAATTAACAGAGAGGAGAGAGAATCCATGACGAGCAAATGGACAGGAGTAGCTGCAGCGGCAATCGCAACGCTGGTACTGGCGTTGGGCGTACCCACAGCGGATGCACAGTTGACCAAGGACGGGGCTAAGTGCCGAAGCACTATCGGCAAGAGTGTAACCAAGTACGTGGCTACCGCGTGGAAAACCGTCGGCGGCTGCCACAAGAGCCGAGACAAGGGCAAAGTGGGTGCGGGCACCGACTGTAACGACCTCGCCGTGGCCGACGCCGCCAAGGGAAAGCTCGCCAAGGCGGCCGCCAAACTCCGCAGTGCCGTTGGCGGTGCAAAGGACAAGTGCAACCCTCAAGGACCCTTCCCCCCGCTCCCCAACGTACTGGCAGAATTCGGGCGTTGCCCCGCCCCCGGTGAAACCACCGACGACGGCGGTGCCACCGATGGCATCGACAGCTATTCCGAACTCTCGAATTGCCTCATAGCCCTGGCCGACGCCACGGTTGAGATGGCGTCAAAAGAGATCAACGGCCTGCCGGCCAATCCTACCGGATTGTCCAAGGACCAGCTAAAATGCCGGGGAGCCATCGTCAAGAACGCGGGCAAGCTCGTCGCAACCGTTGGCAAGGAACGCAGCAAGTGCCAGGCGGGCACCGACAAGTCGCTGGGGCCCATTTCCTGGGTCTGCGGCAGCGCCGACCCCAAGGGCAAGATCGCCAGTACGGCCAGCAAGACCAAGGCCGCTATAGCCAAGGCCTGCGTTCTCTCCAAGGCCGAACTGAACGCGATCGATTCCTGTGGTGACACCCTTGCCCAGTTACAGGCCTGCGTGGCTGACGACGTGGCCCTTACCAACGGCGGCGGCACGGTGGCCATGGCCTTTGAGCTGCCCGGCAACTGTCCGGCCGGCTTCCCCGTGCTGTTCAACGCCGGCTACGGCGCCCAGCTCACCAACTCCGAGCTGGATTCGGGATTCAACGGTGGCGCCCACGACGTGGACATCGTTGACGCCTTCCAGAGCGCAGTGCTGACCGCCTGCGACTCGGACTGCGACAACTGCGTGGTCACCGAGGACCCGACACCGGGCTTCTGCCGTTGCGATAACGACATAACCGTCACCTGCGACGAGCCCTTCGCGGCCGACGTCGATGATTGCGGCGGCGACACCTGCAACTGCTTCTTCGGCCCACCGCTGGCGCTGTCGAGCTCGGGCACCCCGGTCTGCGTGATCAACGAGATCACCGGTCCACTGGACTGCAACTGCAACGGTATCACCGGCGAGTGCACGGGCAACTGCGAGATCGGGCTGACTTCGCGCCTGCACTCGGGCATAGGCCAGACAAAGCCCTGCCCGACCTGTGAGGCTGGCCTGTGCAGCGGCGGGCCGCGTGATGGCCTGGCCTGCACTGTGGACGCCACTCACCCCGACTTCGGAGATGGTGCCATAGAGTGCCCCCCCGAACCGGGCAGTAAGATCAGCGACCTGGCGATAGCGCTCAACCTGACCCACGGAGTGGCCAGTAAGCCGTTTGGCACGCAGTGCGACGCACCGCTGGCGAGCCTTACTTGCGCCTGCGCGGTTTGCAGCGGCGATTCCACGGTTCCTTGTAACTCAGACGCCGAGTGCGCAGCCGTGGGCGCCGGTGTCTGCGACAGCAATGGTGGTGGCGCAGCGCGCTTTCCCAATGCCTGCAGCGACGGCATTTGCGGAGTTGACCCGGACGACCCCAGTGGCCAGGAAGGGATCTGCACCGGTGGAAGCGACACGGTTACTTTCTGCGACGGTCACCTGAGGCAGAGCGGCAGGGGTCTTATTCCCTGCTCCAGCGATGCTGACTGCGACGCCCTTGACCCGGAGTGCGACGGCGGCGACTGCGGGAGCTGCACGTTGGTTCAGGGTCGTGACTGCTACCTCGATCCTATCGAGGCAGCGGGTGCCCCGAGCCCCTACGGCGGCGACATGGGAGCCATATTCTGTGTGCCGCCTACCGCCAGCCCGGCCGTAAACAACGCCGGTGGTCTTCCGGGGGCCGGCAGGGTTACCATCAACTTCGACTACCACGGAGTGTGCGACGACGGCTTGACCGCCTTCGAAGCGCCGGGTGGATCGAACTGCCCGTAGCGCCAGGCTCTATTGAGCGTCAGCCCCCCGAACGGGGCTGAACGAACGACGCCCCCGCAGTGGACCAACCCGCTGCGGGGGTTTTTATTTACCAGCGTTTTCCGGGCCGCTCCCCGGGTGCGCAAGAGCGTACCCGACCGCCCCAGCTGCGATCAGATGCGGGCGATGTCGCCGGCGGTGAACAGGTGGGTCAGCCAGGCGTTGGTGAGCTTCTCGAGCACGCCGTTGGCACGCAGGCGATCGTTGAGGTTGGCAAAATCAACCCGGTCGAGTCGCTGGTCCTGGTTGAAGCAGGAGAACACCGGCGGCAACTCCTCACCGGTGTCGGGGTCAATGTGTTTCTGCAGGCACTGGGCGCAGATCTCTTTCATCATGCACTGCATGGTCGAGTTGATAGACCCCAACGCCAACAGGTCCGGCGACAGGAACTTCGCGTGGCTGCCACGCACCGCCTGCGCCACGGCTGACATCATGCGATCCGAGCCGATGGCTATAAGCCTGGAAGCCTCGGCAACATCTATGAGCGGCTCGCCCATCTCGCCCGTGGCGTAAGCTTCTAGAGCCTGCAATACGTTGCCCACCGTGCTGCGGTCCTGGTCGCGGCGGGGCTTGATGGGGTCGCCCTGGTCGACCGACCACACCACCACGTCGGCGGCAGCCTCGATGTCGTCCTCGTGGTAAACGTCGGCGGGGCTCTTGTAGGCCGCAAAGTAGATGACCTTGTTGCCGCGCTCGCGCATGGCCCGGCCGATTGAAAACTGTACGGCGTTGCCAAGGCCACCGCCGAAAAGGATCACCGTCTCGCCCGTGGGTATCTCGGTGGGCGCGCCGGTGGGGCCCATGAGCACCAGCGGGGTGCCCGGCTCCCAGGTGGCACACAGGCGCGAGCTGCCGCCCATCTCGAGCACTATGGTCGAGAGCAGGCCCTGTTCTCGGTCGACCCAGGCCCCCGTAAGCGCCATGCCCTCGGCCGCAAGCGTGGTGCCGTTGACCTGGGTGGCAAGCGTCTCGTAGTTCTGCAGGCGATAAAACTGTCCGGGCTTAAAGTGCCGGGTGGCAAAAGGTGCCTTGACCACGATCTCGACGATATTGGACGTGAGCCTGATGACTTCGTGCACGCGTGGCATCAGTCCTTCTTCGAGCCGAGCGGCCATGGTGTCCCACTCGCTCTCGCGGGCGGGTTGGTCGGCGGCATCGAGTCCGGCTATCTCGTCGGCAAAAAGATCCACTATCTGCGGGTAACCGTCGCGGGCCGAGGCCATGGCCTTGACCACGTTGCCAGCGTAGTCGGGATGGTTGTCGCCGAAGTAAGAAACCAGCCGCTGCGGGCCACCGTTGGCGCCGGACGTATGCGAGGTGAACACCCCGGGCTTGCCCTCGAGCGGCTCGTCAACCACCGGGTGGGGGGGCGGCCCGTCCTGGCCAGCACCGTTCTGGCCGGCACCGTTCTGGCTGGCGCTATCCTTCTCCATCCGAAAGCGCTTGAAGAACCTGCCGCGTTCATCCATCTCAAAACTGCCCGGATGCTCGCGCTCGTAAATCACGTTGGGCGAGGTGCCGGCAGCGACAAACAGGGCGCGGGCCGGTAGCTTCACGGTCTCTCCCGTGCCGGCCCAACGACCGTCAACCTGCGCCTGCTGTTCAAACAACAGCCCGTCGAGGGCGCCGTACTCGTCCTGCAGCGCCTCGGTGGGGCTGAGCGTCTCGGCGTACCAGATCCCTTCTTCCAGCGCCTTGCTCACTTCTTCGTGGTTGAGCCTGTAGGCCGGCGAATCGACCAGCCCCTTGCGGTAGGCCATCGTCACGCCGCCCCAGGATCTGAGCAGCGGCACGAAGTCGGGCAGCTCGCCGGCAGCCTCCGCACGGGATCTCTCAGCACGGATTGCGCGGCCGTGCTCAAGAAACTCGTCGAGTATGGCCGGTTCTTCGTCACCAAAGTACAACGCGCGCACGGTTTCCTCACCGTTCTCTTCGACAAGCGTCTCGTAGCGGTCCAGCGTCTTCTCTACCTGCACCGGGTAGTAGGCCATGACCTCGGTACTGGTGTCTATTGCTGTCAGGCCTCCACCCACCACCACCGCGGGAAGCCTTACCTGCAGGTTGGTCATCGATGATTTCTTCTGGGCACCGGTCAGCTGCAGCCCCATCAGGAAGTCAGACGCCTTGCGCACGCCCCTGATAAGGTTGTTCTTCATCTTGAGCACCGTCGGCTTGCCCGCGCCGGTGGCTATGGCGACGTGGTCGAAGCCCAGCTCCCAGGCGTCTTCAATCATCAGGGTACCGCCAAAACGCACCCCGCCGTAAGCCCTGAACCTGGGCTGCCGCGACAGGCACACACGCATGACCTGGAGAAAGTTCTTGTCCCAGCGCACGGTGATACCGTACTCGGCCACGCCGCCGAAACCCATGAGCGGGCGTTCGTCGAGCTCCTCGTAGAGTTCCGAAAAATTGGCTATCGGTTCCGGCTCTGGACCACCCAGACCCTCGGGCAAGGGTTCGAGCTTGAGGCCGTCAATACCCACCACGCCGAAGCCCTCCGACAGCAGGTAGTGGGCAAGGGTGTAACCGGCGGGCCCGAGCCCCACCACGAGCACGTTGCGCCCGTTGTAAGGCTTGGTCTGTGCGCAGCGACGGTTGATGGGGTTCCACCTGCTCAGGAGGCTGTAGACCTCGAAGCCCCAGGGAAGGTCGAGCACGTCGGTGAGCACGCGGGTTTCGATCTGGGGAATGTTGACCGGATCAAACTTCTGATAAATGCAGCCCTTCATGCAATCGTTGCATATGCGGTGGCCGGTGCCCGGCACCATGGGGTTGTCGATCATGATCAACGCCAGGGCCGCGATGCTGTCGCCCTCGGCCTGGCAGGCATGCATTTCCGAGATTTTTTCGTCCAGCGGGCAACCGCCGAGCTCTATGCCAAGCGGGTTGCTCGACAGGCTACCGTCCTTGCCGAACACGCCCTTGCTGCAGGAGTCCTTGTCGCGGGTGTGGCAAAGGATGCAGTAGTCGACTTCGGACATGACCTGCTTGCGATCATAGCGATGGTCGGTGAGTTCAAAGCCGTCGCGACGACGCAAGCTTTCGGTGGGGCCTTCCATGAGCCACGGCCGCTCGGGGTCCGGGTGCTCGAGCTCCACGAGCTGGTTGAAGTCGATTTTCTCAGGGGTCTTGAAGCTGGCCCAGCCCGAGGTCAGCGATTGCTGATCGCCCTGGCTGGAGCGAACGCGACACCATAGGGCCGCATCGCCGAGGAACTTATCGGCCAGCGCTTCACCCTCGGCCCCCTCCGACGACCAGGCGTCCAGCGCGTTGACCACGCCAAGCGCCGGAGAGTCACCCGGATCGGCCAGCAGGTCACAGACGAGGGCGGAAAAAACGAGCTCGGCGTCGGCCGGGGTGGCCCCCGCCCCTGACGCGAGATCGAGCACGACCTGGTCAAAAGCGTCGGCGTCGAAGCCCTGCAAATCATCGTCGGTGATTTTCTTTACGCGCTTGCCGAGAAACTGCTTCTTGAACTGCCACAGCGGGCCCAGCGCCTTGACGCCATCGGCCAGCTCGCCAACGGCCGCTTCTATGCCGAAAAACTGCGCAACGAAGGTCGACTGCTTGCCGGCCATCTCCACCAGCAGGTTGCTCTCGTCTACGGCCGAAATTTCGGTGCCAGAGCGGTACTGCTCAAAACGGGCCGAGAGCTCGGCGTCGGCCGCCGCCAGCCAGGAGTAGAAGCCCTCGCTCAGTTCGGCCAGGCGGACCGGGTCGAAGAGGTCCTGGAAAGAGAATCCGTGGATCTTGAGATGCAGCATATAAGTGTAAGTCGATCCGTAAGGGGTATGCCTTTCAGGGTATACGGGGGATGTCAGCGGCAGCGGGACGGTACCACCCGCTCTTTCTAAGGGCAACAGCAAACAGCGGCCCCAGCCGTGTCCCGGCGCGCGATTTGCCCCGGCCGGTGGAGACCGTTAGTTTTCTCGATTCGTCGGTACCCGGCCCGGGGCGGCGCGACAAGACTAGGCGGAGCAGGCAAAGCATGGCAGTAAAAACCGAGGCCTGGGTACTACACGCAGGCGAAAAAGGCAGCAGCCCGGTGAGCACCGAGTTGGTACGCGAAACTTTTGAATTCGACGATCCCGGCCCGCAGGAAGCCCTGGTGGAGCCGCTTATCGGTTGCATGGAAGGCAATATGGGACACGCCATCGAGCGGCGGCCGATAGACATCTGCCTGGCCCGTGGCGAAGACCGCGTGGTCATAGGCAACGCCGGCGTGGTGCGCGTGGGCAAGGTTGGAGACGAGGTCAGCACCGTCAAGGAAGGCGACACCGCCATTCTCTTCTGCAACGGCAAGGCCGATGCCCACGGCTACCCCGAGAGAATCTTTGCCTACGACGCCGAGGGCACCGTCGGCATGCTCGCGAAACAAAGCCGCTTTGGCCAGTCGCAGCTCATCCCCCTGCCCAGCAACACGAAGTACTCGCTGGAGCAGTGGGCCGCGTTCTCGCTGCGCTACATAACGGCGTGGTCCAACTGGGAACTGGCCTATGGCACCCTGCGCTTGCTCCTCAACGAAACCGACCTGCCCAGGCCGCGGGTGTGGGGCTGGGGTGGCGGCGTCACCATGGGCGAGCTCGGGCTGGCAAAACACGCCGGCTGCGATGTCACCCAGGTGGCTTCCACCGACGACCGCCTGGCCATGATAGAGGCCCAGGGTATTCGCCCGGTCGACCGTCGCGAGTTCAAGGACCTGTATTTTGACAAGTCACGGTTTCGCAAGGACGAGGACTACACCAAGGCTTACACCGCGGCCGAGAAGACCTTTCTCGCCAAGGTGCGCGACATTACCGACGGCAACATGGTGAACATCTTCATCGACTTCGTCGGCGCGCCGGTATTCAGGGCCACGCTCAAGGCCCTGGCGCGTGAGGGCGTGGTGACCACGGCGGGCTGGAAAGAGGGCATGATGATTGAGCTGGTGCGAGCCAGCGAGTGCATCGCCCGCCACCAGCACGTGCACACGCACTACGCGCGTTACAGCCAGGGCGTGGCGGCCGTGGCATTTGCCGAAGAGCACGGCTGGCTACCGCCAGCCGACGAACACGTTTACGGCTGGGACGAAGTTCCCGCCCTCTTCAAGGACTACAACGCGGGCAACACGGGATGGTTCCCGGTCTACCGTATCAACGACTGAAAAACCCCGGGCTGAAACCCACGGAGCAAGCGAGGAAAAAATGGCGATTTCAAAAGTAGCAGTACTGGGTGGCGGGCAGATGGGTGCCGGCATAGCCGAGGCCATGGCCTCGCGTGGCGTAGAGGTCGTGCTCGTCAAGGCGACCCCGGGTCCGTCGGACGCGGCCAGGGCCGGGATCGAGAAGGGGCTGGCCAGGCTCGTCGGCAAGGGCAAGCTCGAGCAGGCAGACGCCGACGCGGTATTGGCGCGCATAAGCTTTACCGACGACCTGTCGCAGGCCGCCGATGCCGACCTGCTCATCGAGTCCATTGTCGAAGACCTCGAGATTAAAAGAACTCGCTTCGCCGAGGCGGACGGCATCCTCAAAGAGGGGGCCATACTCGCGAGCAACACATCGACCCTGTCGATCTCCGACATGCAGGACGCGGTGTCGAGAAAAGACAGGTTCATCGGCCTGCATTTCTTCAACCCGGCCACGATGATGAAGCTTGTCGAGGTAGTAGGCACCGACTCCACCGACGCCGCCGTGCTCGACGAGGTCGTGGCTTTTGTCGAACAGATCGGCAAGACACCGGTGCGAGTGAAGGACGCCACCGGCTTTATCGTCAACCGACTGCTCACCCCTTACATGGTCGACGCCATCCGTTGCCTGGAAGCGGGACTGGCCGACATCGCCGGCATAGACACGGCCATGCAGCTGGGAGCCAACCACCCCATGGGCCCGCTCGCGCTGGCCGACTACATAGGGCTGGACATCGTCTGCGCCATGGCCGAAAACCTGCACGAGACTTTCGGCGAACCCACGATGGCACCCACCCCGTTGCTCAAACGCCTGGTCGAAGAAGGCAAGCTGGGGCGCAAGTCGAAGCTCGGCTTTTACGACTACTCCGAGCGTCCACCGGTGCCCAACCCCGACCTCCCCTGAAAAGGCAGGCAGCCTTTTTGACACACCCCGGGCGGGGGAATAGCGTCACTGTATTCCAACGCGAGGAGCCCCCACACATGGCCCAGCCTGCAACAGTAAGCACGACCGATACCCTGGACACCAACCTCCCGACCTTCGACATCCTGAGCCCAGTGAGCGGCCAGGTTGTCGGCAACCTGCCGCAGATGGGCCGCGGGCAGGTAGAAGCCGTGGTCGCGCGCTGCCGCGAGGCCCAGGCGGTCTGGGCGGCACTGAGCTTCAGCCAGCGTGCAAGGATGCTGCGCGACTACCGCGACCTGCTCGTCTCCCGCAAGGAAGAGATCGCCGACGTGGTCATCTCGGAAACCGGCAAGACGCGGGTAGACATATTTGCCACCGAGCTTTTCTATATCTGTGATGGCATAGGCTACTGGGGTCGCAACGCGGCCCGCCTACTGGCCGACCGTCAGGTTTCGACCCACCTGCTCAAGACAAAAAAGGCGATCTCGACCTACAAGCCCCGCGGCGTCATCGGCATGATCACGCCGTGGAACTTTCCGCTGACGCTGACCATTGGCGAGGCCATCCCCGCGTTGATGGCAGGTAACGGCGTGGTCATAAAGCCCGCGTCGGCAACACCGCTCTGCGCCGAACTGTGCTGCCGACTGGCCGACGAAGCGGGACTGCCCGAGGGCCTGCTGGCCACCGTCACCGGGCGGGGTGGCACCGGCGATACCCTCATTGATTTTGTCGACATGGTGTCGTTCACCGGCAGCGTGGAGACCGGCCGCAAGGTACAGATCCGCTGCGCCGAGCAACTTAAGCCCACGACCATGGAGCTGGGCGGCAAGGACCCGGCCATCGTGTGCGCCGACGCTAACCTTGACCGGGCTGCCAACGGCTGCGTGTGGGGCAGCATGGTCAATCTCGGCCAGGTCTGCATGTCTATAGAGAGGGTCTACGCCCACGAGGACATATACGACGAGTTCGTCGACAAGGTAGTCAACGTTGTAGGCCAGATACGCCAGGGGCAGGGCGAAGATGCCGACGTGGGGTCAATAATACACCCGCCCCAACGCGACATCGTCGAAGACCAGCTGGACAAAGCCCGCACCGCCGGCGCCACCGTGCTCGCTGGCGGAGCCCGGCCCGAGATGGAAGGCTGCTGGTACCAGCCCACGGTACTGGTCGACGTCAACCACGACATGGAGATCATGCAGGAAGAAACCTTCGGGCCGGTGATCGCGATACAGAAGGTAAAAGACGACGCCGAGGCCATCCGCCTGGCCAACGATTCGCGCTTTGGTCTTTCAGCCTCGGTCTGGTCGCGCGACAAGGAAGGGGCCACCAACATAGCGCGCAGGATAGAAGCCGGCGCGGTATGCGTGAACGACCACATGATCCACATGCTCATACCCGAAGTGCCCATGGGCGGCATCAAGGAATCGGGCATAGGCCGGCGCAACGGCGAAGAAGGCATACGCAAGTTCTGCAGTCAGCAGACCATCGTCATCGATCGCTTCGGTACTAACAAAGAACCCATCTGGTACCCGGCACCCAAGGTGCTGGCCGGCGTCCTGCGCAAGGTTCTCAACCTGCTGTACCGGTCGAGCTGGAAGAACAAGCTGGCTTCCTGAGCTGCGGCTCCTTTCGTCCTGGCCGGCTGGTCGCCTTCAGGCCCGGTCGTAGTCTGCCGTTGCCTCACCCGGCCCGGCAGCGACATCGAACAAGCCACGCGCCAGCTCCACCATCTCGGCCACGCCTATACCCCCGGGCGGAACAGCGTCACGCCAACGGGCGGGTATAGCGTCGACACCCAGGAAGGCACCCGAGGCGGCGCCCGCCATCGCGGCTATCGAGGTCACCGAACCTCCCAGTGACATAGCCCGGCATACCGTGTCGGTGTAGCTGTCGCTGTGCTCTGCAAAACACCAGGTGGCGGTAACCACCGACCCCAGTGCCGAAGAATTGTTGCCGAGCGTCTCGATCACCTTCGCGTCGCCGCGCGAATGCCCAACCATGGCCGCCGCGGCCTTCAAGCGAGACGCGAACTCCCTCGTCCGGGTCTCGCCCGCCAGGGTCTCGAGCAGTCCAGCGCCCGACAAGGGCTCGCCGGAAGCCAGTAGGGCCAGCGCCACCGTCATCGCGTGAAGCACGGCTCCCTCTCCGGACAACAAGTGCTGATGGGTAAGCCCGGCGGCCTCCTCGGCCAGCCAGCGCAAGGTCTCGGCGTCGTCGGACAGCAGCAGGCCGACCGGCGCCGACCTCAGCGCAGCGCCGTTGCCAAATGATTCCCTGCCACCAACCGAATGCCCCGCTTCATTCCAGTGCACACCATCGCGCAGTCTGCGCAGGGCCGCGTCGCTGCCCTGTCCCCAACTCTGCTTCGGATCCCAGGCGGCCAACATCCTCAGGGCGAGGTCCTCACCGTCAAAATCCGGGGCCACGACCAGCGAGGCGGCCACGGCCGCAGTCGACAGCGCTGCGGGTCCCGGGGCGCCCGGCGTGAGCTTGGCCAGGCCCGCTACCCCACCGAAACGCGGAGCTATAGCCTCCCGGCTCAGGCCTTCAACTCGTGCGCCCATGGCCTCGCCAACAAGCATGCCGACCAGGCATCCCTCGAACGAACTTTCACTTAAATCAGTCAACAGCAGCGCTTCCCATTGCCAGTAACTGTTTCTTTTGCAATAAACGCAGGGCGAATGAAAAGGCTACTCATAACCGGGATCTCGGGCGGGCAGGGCCGGCTGCTCGCCAAGAGGCTGTCAGAGGGCTGGCAGATCACCGGCGTGGACCGCGTCCCATGGGAGGGCGCACCCGAATACGTTGACGTAAAAACTCTCGACCTGCGCAAGAAAAAGTTCGAAGACGTGCTGCGCAAGAACCGCCCGGACGCCGTGGTGCACCTTGCCTTTGTGCGTCATTTTCGCGGCAGCAACAAACTACGCCACGAGGTCAACGTCGCTGGGACGCGCCGCTTACTCAACTCCTGCGCCCGCTACGGGGTCAAGCAGGTGGTCGTACTCTCAAGCGCCTACGTCTACGGCGCGTTGCCTGAAAACCCCATGTACATGGACGAGGACAGCCCTCTCAACGTGGCGCGCAATTTCCCCGACATCCGCGACCTCGCCGAGGTGGAAGGCCTGGTCTCGAGTTTCCTGTGGAGATACCCGGAGATCTCCACGTCGATCCTGCGGCCGGTAAACACGCTGGGCTACTACGTGCACAGTTCCATCGGCAGCTACCTAGGATTGGACATCGTGCCGACAGTGACCGGCTTCAACCCCATGCTGCAATTCATACACGAAGAAGACGTGTGCGAGGCGCTCGCGCTAGCCATAGAAAAACAGCTACGTGGCGTATTCAACGTCGCCGGGCCGGGCGCGGTACCCCTGAAAACTGCGATACACGAAATCGAACGGCGGCGCATATCGGTACCGGAACCGCTGGCCCATCTCATCATCCGCGAGCTTTTTCGCTTCCGCGTCTATGACTTCCCGCCCGCGGCCATGGACTTCATAAAATACCCGTGTACCGTTGACGGCAGCCGTTTCGTAAAAGCCACGGGTTTCAAACCCTTGTTTTCACTCAGAGACATATTCGCGAGCGTGGCCTGATGTTATATCTCAACAAGGTGGCCGAACTGGCAGCCAGCGCCATACAGTCAGGGATGTCGCTTTCTTCGTCCTCGTTTCCCGGCTTGCCGTTCGCCGACTTGTCCCGCGAGCTGTCCGACAAGATCGACCAGCTGCCCATTGAGCTCAACGAGTACGGTTACGATCCCTGGGGATTCAACCCCGATGTGCTCAAGACCTCGATGATGACGGCTGCCATTCTCTACCGCCATTATTTCAGAGTCGTTTCCGTCGGCCTGGACAGGCTGCCACCCCGTCGCATGATGCTGGTGGGAAACCACGCCGGGCAGATCGCCTTCGACGGCGCGATGGTGGCCACGGCGATGCTGCTCGAGGCTTCGCCACCGCGGCTGTCCCGCGGCATGGGCGAGTACTGGCTGGCAACCCTGCCCTGGCTCAACGTCCTGATGGACCGCATGGGCCACTCCATCGGCACGCCGTCGACCTGCGCCGAGATGCTCAACAGGGACGAGTGCGTGCTGGTGTTTCCCGAGGGGGTTCGCGGCATGAACAAGGTCTACGCCGACGCCTACCAGCTGCAGGACTTCGGTCTCGGCTTCATGCGGCTGGCGCTGGAGACCAACACCCCGATAGTGCCGTTCGCCGTGGTCGGCTCCGAAGAGCAGGCCCCGGGCATCGCCAACCTCGAATCGGTGGCCGCCATGCTCAACATGCCGGCCTTTCCGATCACGCTGACCTGGCCGCTACTGGGGCCGCTGGGGATGGTACCGCTGCCGGTGCGCTACCACATAGAGTTCGGGCAAGCCATGCACTTCGAAGGCGACCACAACGACGAGGACGACGCCATCAGCCGCAAGGTGGAAGAAGTGAAGGACTCGATCCAGTCCATGCTCAGGCGTGGACTGGCCGAGCGCACGAGCATCTTTCTGTGAGCGATGGGGGCCGCAAACGAATCTTCGTTATGGGCGGCGGCGCGGCCCTCGGTGCCCACCAGGCCGGAGCACTGCAGTACCTCGACGAGCAGGGCATCAAGCCCGACGTTCTCATCGCCAGCTCCATCGGCGTGGTGAACTCCTGCGTGTACGCCTCGGTCGGAGCGCAGGGAATGGTGCAGGCCTGGAAAGAATTCCAGGCCTTCCCGCGAATGTTCTACCCGACCCTGCGCGACAACCCTTTTACCGGGCTGGCGCTGTCGTCGATCGAAAGACTGGCGTCGGGCATAGAAGAGTTCATCGATTTTCCCGGCCTGATGGACAGCAGCATCGATCTCGAGTTCATACTGCTCAACCTCTCGACCGGCCGCGGCGAGATGTGGTCGAAACGCCACTGCCAGGACTGGCGCGAACTTCGGACCCTGTCGCGGGCGGGCTACTCCATCCCCCCGCTCTTTCCACCGGTGGAGTTCCAGGGCCAGCAATTCGTCGACGGCGGCCTGGCGTGGAACGTACCCCTGGGTTACGCCATTGAACTGGAAGCCACCGAGATCTACGTGCTGGCCCCGGTGAGCAGCACTCTCCCCTACCTGCCGCCGGTGGCTGGACGGGTAGCTTACCTGCGCCGCTTGGCCGACGTCTTGTTCAGGACCATCGGCAACGTGGGGCGAATTCACACGAGCCTCGACGGCGGATTTTTTCACGGCGTGCCGGTGACGGTCATAGAGCCGGGCGAAGAATTCAGCGGAGCGGGGCTGCGCCTGCTCTTCCATTCCAGCCCGGAAAAAGCCGAGCGGCTGCTCGCGGCCGGCTACCGGGACGCCAAGCGGGCGGTCAACCGCCCGGCCGTAGAAGAACCCGTCGGTCGTCTGCACGCCGTCTGAGCGGCAAGCTGCGCCCGCTCTCCCCCCCGACCGGGGCAGGCCTGCCGTCTAGAAAAGCTGAAATTCGACCCTGCGGGCTCTCTTTCACTGGAAAAAGTGGTTGCCGGAGCCCTGTTTCACCAGTTACCTTAGTATGTGGAGACCGTGCGAGCGGCCCCCACCTCTTATGACAAAGCTGGCTCCCAGGATAGCTCTCGTGACGCTGGCCACCGCAGCCCTCCTTCCTCTTGCGCTGCCCGGCAGTTCAGCTGCGCTCAGCAACCACGAAAACAGCTGCCGGGATCTCGTTGCCACTACCGCCCGGCGATCGGCCAGGCTGCTGGTCAAGGCACGCGGAAATTGCGTGCGCGGCAAAGCCTCGGGCAAATTTGCGCCTGCAGTCGACTGTCTTCTCGACCCCGCCCCCTCTGGGCCTGGCACCGGCAACGCCCGCGTGGACAAGAAGCTCGGCAGGGCCATCGATTATCGCGGAAAACTTGACCAGCGCTGCAAGTCCGACGTCACTGCCGCTGCCATAGGCGTTGGCGGACTGTGCGCGGCCGTGGCCACGCTGCGGGGCAGCGACAACCGAACCACCGAGGCTGAGTGGCAGGCCCTGGACGCCTGCGCGGCGGACCTGGGCAAGACCATTGGCGACAACCTCGCGGCGACCATCAACAAACCTGCCGCCGGCACACTTGGAGCCGAGGAAGCAGCCTGCCGCGGGGAGCTGGCGCTGAGGCTTCGCAAGTCGCTCGGACGGGGACTGGGCCTGACGGGCAAATGTTTTTCGGCCCTGGGCAAGGATCCTGCTGCCGGACTCAACTGTTACGCCGTGACCGGCTGGCCGGGAACGACTGCCAGCACGGGCGACACCAAGCTGGACTCCAGGATGACAAGGCCCTCACTGACCCTGTTCCGGGATATAAACGACTTCTGTTCGGGTGATGTCAGCGCCATGGGCTTCGGCCTGGTTCTCGTCGACCCCACCGGCGGCACCTTTACCAGCAGTGATCTTTTTCACTCCATCAACGACCAGCTCGCGCAGGCCCTCGCCAGCGCGGCTTCGGCTGTATTTCCGGGTGGACCCGAGTGCGGAGACAGTGTGGTCGACCCGGACGAACAATGCGACGACGGCAATCGCCTGAGCTGTGACGGCTGCGACCGCAACTGTACACTGCCTGCCTGTAGCAACGGTGCCGCCTGTGCTCCCGAAACCTGCGACGACGGCAACACCGTGGCCAGCGACGGCTGCAGTGCTGCCTGCATAACCGAGAGCTGCGGCGACGGCGTGGTACAGGCCGGGCTCGACGAGACCTGCGACGACGGCAATACAGTGGACTGCGACGGCTGCGACAGTACCTGCAGGCCAAGCGGCTGCGGCAGCGGCGCGATCTGCGCTCCCGAAACCTGCGACGACGGTAACACTGTGGCCAGCGACGGCTGCTCGGATACCTGTATTACCGAGTTTTGCGGCGACAGCATCATCCAGGTCGACCTACTCGAACAGTGTGACAACGGCGCCGGCAACTCCGACGTAAACGCGGATGCCTGTCGTTCAGATTGCCGCGATCCCTGGTGCGGCGACGGAGTGACTGACCCCGCTTCGGGCGAAACCTGCGACGCGGCCAACGCCAACAGCGATCTGCTCCCCAACAGCTGTCGCACCAACTGTCTCGTTGCTTCCTGCGGCGACGGCGTGACCGACAGCGGTGAAACCTGCGACGACGGCAACAGCGCCAACCTGGACTCCTGCCTCAACAGTTGCCTGCCGGCTACCTGCGGCGACGGGTTTCTATGCAGCGACGTCTCCTGCACCCACGGTCCCGGCAGCGGGCCCGAGCATTGCGACGATGGTGACGCCAACAACGACAACGCCTGCTCTAACACCTGTAGTATAAACAGCGTGAGCACCACCAGCACCACCTCGAGCACGACCACCACGACCACCTCTTCGACCACGACCACCACGACCACCTCTTCGACCACGACCACCACGCTCTGAGCGAGCGGGGCTTGGCGTGAGTTGCCGGTGCGGCTACCATCGCCCCATGCAGCTGCGCCAGCTCCCAGCTATACCACCCGGACTCCTCATGGTCGCGCTTATTGCTACGACGACCGCGCTGGCCTCGATAACACTGCTCGCCACGACCTCCGGACACGCCCAGGCGCACATGGGCTCTGTGAGCTACTCCACGGTGGTGGCGCGAGCAGACCTCGTTGACTACCGCTTACGTTTTGCTGCCCACCTGCTGCCCGGCCTTGAGGCCGTGAAGCCAGAGAACCCCAGCAGGCAGGAAGTACTCGCGGTCGAGAAGCTGTTGGATCACTGGTTTGAACGGCAGCTGCTCGTCGAAGTACCCGCCGGCAGCTGCAGCCCCACCATCTCGGACATAATCGGCCCCGACCTGCAGGCCGACATCGAGATCATGGTCCGCTACTCCTGCCCGGGGCCCAGCGATTCCTTCTCGGTGGACTTCCATCTCTTTGACGACCTGCTGCCGGGCTACCGCAACATGGTCTCGCTCAATTCGCTCTCGGGCGAAAACCACAGCTGGGTCTTCGACCGCCACAACAGCCGCCTGTCTCTGGGGCCAAGCTTCAGTAGTCCTGCCGGACGTGGCGAATCCACGTCTGAAAATTCGGGTTTCTGGCGATTCTCCCTGCTCGGATTAGAACACATACTCGAAGGCTACGACCACTTGCTGTTCCTGCTCGCGCTGCTCATACCCGGTGGCACGCTGGCTCGCCTGGCCGGTATCGTGACCTCGTTTACCATCGCCCACAGCATCACCCTGGCACTGGCCACCCTGGGCGCGGTCGTGCTGCCGCCGGTCGTCGTTGAGATCGCCATCGCGGCGAGCATCGTCTACGTGGCTGCCGAAAACATCTGGCGCGGACCCGGCGGCCACCGCTGGCTGGTGACCTTCGTGTTCGGGCTGCTGCACGGCTTCGGTTTTGCCGGCGTACTCAAGCAGGCAGGCATAGCCAACGGCGCTTTTCTGACGCCGTTGCTGGGCTTCAACCTGGGCGTTGAAGCGGGGCAGCTCGCTGTAATCGCCGTACTGCTTCCCCTGCTGGCACTGTTGAGCAGGCACAGCCGGCTACCGCTGCGCACGGCGCTTTCATGGTTCGCGCTCGCGGCGGGCAGCGCATGGCTGCTTGAGCGAAGCGCGGCCCTGTTCGCCTGAAGAGCGGACCGTGGAGGCCGGTGCTACTGGCTTAGGACGACTTTTTCGGCAAAACTATGCGGCTATGCCAGCACTCATGGACACACTGGACCCTCTGAGAGTACGCGCCGCGGTATTCGATCTCGGCGGCGTACTCATCAACATGGGCGGCCCCGCCGGCCCCAAGGCCTTCGGCAGCCGCACCGGCCTGGACAAGGAGACCTGGGATCGCCTGCGACTCGAAATATTCGGCGACAACGAGGGCCCGTGGGCACGGCTCGAGCGCGCGGAAATGAGCTGGAGCGACTTCAACTCTGAACTGAGACGGCGCATAGAAGAAGAAGGCGGTCACGTCACCGTTGAGCAGGCCGACGCGGTCCTGGGTGACCCCCGCCCGCTGGGAGACGAGTCGGCCGTGCGGCGGCCCATGATAGAGGCTGTAAGGCGGCTGGCGGCCAGCATGCCGGTGGCCCTGCTCACCAACAACGTGACCGAGTGGCGACAGCAGTGGCAGAGCCTTCCATCGCTGGCCGGCCTGTTCAACGTGATCATCGACTCCAGCGAGGTCGGCACCCGCAAACCCGAACAGCGCATATACGAACTCACGCGCGAGCGACTGGCCGTGGACCACGAGGCCATCCTCTTCGTGGACGACCTGGGCATCAACCTCAAGGCCGCTCGCTCGCTGGGCTGGCAGACGGTGTTATATACGTCCACCGAAGAAGTCGTGGCCATACTCGACCAGGTAGCGACCAACGCGGCAACGGCTGGCGACTGAAGGTCAGGCCGCTTCCAATCGCGCCCCGACCGCAAGACCCAGGCCATCGGCCAGCTCGGCGGCCGCGGCCTTACGTACGCTAGCGGTACCCAGGCGAGTAAAGCGCAACGCCCCGTCCGCACAGGCCACCGTCATTCCCTCGTCGTCGATGGCCAGCACCGTGGCCGCCGCTGCGCTTTCGGCCTCCACCTTGCGCGAGCCGTAAAGCCGCAGTGTTTCGCCGTGCCACAGGCAGTGCGCCCCTGGAGATGGATCGCAGCCCCTGACGAGATCGTGAAGACCGTCGCGGGGCCTGTCGAAATCAACACCCGCGTGCTCGTCCCGGCACAGCGGGTCGTAACTGGCCAGGGATTCGTCCTGGACCCTGGGCTCGGCTTCGCCCGCCAACAACAGCTCCACCGACTCAAGGGTCGCCGCCACCCCGGTTTCGAACACCGTCGAGTAGTAGTAGGAGCCCGAGGTGTCGTCGGGGCCGATGATGAGCTCCTTTTCGAGATACACCGGCCCCGCGTCGAGACCGGCGTCGGGCCGAAACAGCGCCAGGCCACCGTGGGTTTCGCCACCGATGATCTGCCAGTTGATGGCAGAGCCCCCGCGGTAGGCCGGTAGAAGCGAGGGATGAAAACACAGCGATGCCAGGCGCGGGGCGTCGAGCACATCCACCGGAATTATCTGCGTCACGAAGGCGAGCACTGCGATGTCCACCGTGTCGGCGCGCAGGGCCGCGGCCGCGTCGGCGTCGCGATAGCTCCGCCTCTGCACGGTTTCCAGTCCCGCAGCCAGCGCGGCCTCCTTGAGCGGGTCCAGGGCCCTTCCCTCCCGATCGGGGGGCAAAGACACCGCGCTTATCTCGTGCCCCGCGGCGAGCAACCCAGCCAGCACGTCTCGGCCGAATGCCGCCTGTCCAAGTAAAAGTATACGCGCCATCTCCTGTTCCCCTGCCGGCCAACGCTTGCCCGCGCCGGGACTGTTGCCAGTTGGCGAGCCCGAGGCAAGTGGGCGCGCTGTCGCCAGCGGCCGGAGACTCGACCGCTGGCGGTGCCGACTTGTATCCTAACGCGCTGCGTGGTAATTCTCCCGGATTCCATCGTCGGAACGGTTGCCCTGCGTGACCGCTTTGACCGCAGTGGGCTGGGCGGTTTTCGCCTAATAGACCGGCTCGAACTGCAGGCAATCAGGAGGAGATAAACAGTGAAGATTCTGGTGACCGCCAAGCGCGTCCCGGACCCGGAGACCTCGATTAAGGTCAACGCGGACGGAACGGGAATAGAAGAGGCGGGTATCAAGTGGGTGGTAAACCCCTTTGACGAAATAGCCATTGAGCAGGCCTTGCAGATCAAGGAAGCCCAGGGTGAAGCCGAGGTCGTGATCGTTTCGGTCGGTAGCAGCGACAGCCAGGAGCAGTTGCGCACGGGGCTGGCCATGGGCGCCGACAGGGCCATCCTGGTGAGCGCCGACAACCCCGACCCCACGGGCGTGTCGCGCATACTCGAAAAAATTGTCGAGAAAGAAAGCCCCGATCTCGTGATCATGGGCAAGCAGGCCATCGACGACGATTCCAACGAGGTCGGACAGATGCTCGCGCAGAGACTGGGTTGGCCGCAGGCTACCTTTATCTCTGAGCTCGAGCTTGCCGACGGCGGCGGCAGCGCGACCTGCGTGCGCGAAATAGACGGTGGACTCGAGACCCTGTCGTTTCCGCTGCCCGCGGTGATAACCGCCGACCTGCGCTTGAACGAGCCGCGTTACGCATCGCTGCCCGGAATCATGAAAGCGCGCAAGAAGCCCATGGAAGAAATAGACGCCGCTTCGCTGGGTATTGAACTCGGCAGGTTGTGCACCATCGTGGGCGTCGAGCCTCCCCCCGAAAGGGCGGCAGGCCGCGTAGTTGAAAACGTAGACGAACTGATCGCCGCCCTGCAGAGCGAAGCCAAGGTCCTCTAAGCGGATCCCCGGACAAGGAGAATTCAAGTGGGTAACGTACTTATTTATGGAGAGCACGCTGGCGGAAACATCCCCAAGGCCACCGCCGTTGCAGTGAGTGCCGCGCAGCAGATCGCTGCCGCGAGCGGCGGTGACACGATACTGGCCCTGCTGGGTAACGATCTCGGTGGCCTCAAGGATGCGGCTGCGCAACTGGGCGCAACAAAGGTCGTGTACGTAGAAAGCGCCGACCTCGAGCACGAGACAGCCGACATCAGGACCCTGACCATGAAAGCCGTGGCCGAGGCCACCGGCTCTGACACCGTGGTGTTTGCCGCGACGACCGCGGGCAAGGACATCGCCCCGCGCCTGGCGGCGGCCACCGAGGCTGGGATCGCCAGCGACCTGACCGGCGTCAACGACGACGGCACTTTCATCCGTCCCATGTACGCGGGCAACGTGTTTGCCACCGTCAAGCTGGAGTCGGACTTCAAGGTGGTATCGGTAAGAACCACTGCTTTCGAGCCCTTGGAGGGCGCGGCGGCATCGGCCAGCGAGGACCTCTCGCTGAGCATAGAAAAGCCCGGCAACGCGGTAGAGTTCGTAAAGCTCGACGCCACGGTGTCGGACCGCCCGGTCCTGACCGAGGCCGAGCGCGTCGTGGCCGGTGGCCGCGGACTTAAGTCCGGAGAGAACTTCACCACGGTGCTCGAGCCCCTGGTCGACGCGCTGGGCGCAGCCATGGGCGCCAGCCGTGCCGCGGTGGACGCGGGCTACGTGCCCAACGACCTGCAGGTGGGCCAGACCGGCAAGGTCATCGCGCCCACGCTCTACATAGGCGTGGGCATCTCGGGCGCCATCCAGCACCTCGCGGGCATGAAAGACTCGAAGGTCATAGTGGCCATCAACAAGGACGCGGAGGCCCCGATCTTCAGTGTCGCCGACTTCGGCCTGGTGGCCGATCTCTTCGAGGCCGTGCCCGAGTTGACTGAGAAGGTTAAGTCACTGGCCTGATACCAGGCCTGCCGTCCCGGCCACTGATGACCGTTGCTTACGATTAAGCGGCGGCGGCCAACAGTTACTGCGGGGGGCCGGCGGTCAGGCCGGGGATGCCTCGATGGCGTCGGCCACTATCTCGAGCACGTCGCGGGCCTGCACCGTCTCCTCAAGCCCCTTCCCCTTGATGCCATCGTCGAGCATGGTCATGCAGTAGGGACAGGCCGAGGCTATCACGTCCGGCTTTGTCTCGAGCAGCTGCTCGACCCTGAGCGTGTTCACGCGCTGCGTGGGGTCTTCTTCTATCCACATGCGGCCGCCACCGGCACCACAGCACATGCCCACGCTACGGTTGCGCTCGGCCTCGGCCAGGATCACTCCCGGTATGGCCGCGAGTATCTCGCGCGGGGCGTCGTAGATCTCGTTGTAGCGGCCCAGGTAGCACGAATCGTGGTAGACGATGGTCTGGGCTGCCTCGCGGCTTATGCGCACGCTGCCGTCCTTGATCAGGCCGGCCACCAGCTCGGATGCGTGCAGCACCTCGAAGTCGCCACCGAACTGCGGAAACTCGTTGCGTATGGTGTTAAAGCAGTGCGGGCAGTTGGTGATCACCTTCTTGACGTTGAACCCTGCCAGCACGTCGACCGCGGCCTGGGCCATGGTCTGGTACAGGTACTCGTTGCCCAGGCGGCGCGCCGTGTCGCCGTTGCAGGGTTCATCGCGCCCCAGTATGGCGTAGCTCACGCCCGCGGCGTCGAGTATGCGAGCCACGGCCTGGGTGATTTTCTTGGCGCGGTCATCGAACGAGCCCGCGCAACCCACGTAGAACAGGTACTCGGCATCGGGCTTGTCGGCCAGGTGGGGAATGCCCAGGCCCTCGGCCCAGTCGGCTTTCTTGTCGGCGCCTATGCCCCAGGGGTTGCCCTGGGTCTCCAGGCCCTTGAAGGTGCGCGTTAACTCGGCGGGAAAACGCGCTTCTTCCTGCACCAGGTGACGGCGCATATCGACGATCTTGTCCACGAACTCTATGTGCACCGGGCAGGCATCTTCGCAGGCCCGGCAGGTAGTACACGACCAGAGGACCTCGTCGCTGATGCAGTTGTCGCCCACTATCTTCTCGTCGTAATTCTCGTCGAGTATCGACTCGGGCTTCTCGTAGAGGTAATCGCGCAGGTCGAGCAGCATCTGCCGCGGAGCCAGTGGCTTGTTGCTGGCCGTGGCCGGACACACCGACGAGCAGCGGCCGCACTCGGTACAGGTGTACATGTCGAGCACCTGCTTCCAGTCGAAGTGAGCCATCTGCGAGGTGCCGTAAATCTCGGCGGTCTCGAGATCCTGCTTCGACAGCGCACCCACCGGGTCGAGCTTGCTCATGAAAACATTGGGAATAGCCGTTATGACATGAAAGTGCTTCGAGAGCGGCAGCATGTTGAGGAAGGTGAGCACGATCAGGTTATGTATCCACCAGGCCGCGTTGCTCACGGTCTCGGCTGCCGACGGACCACCCTGGGCCAGCAGCCCCGACAGCAGGTTCGCAACAGGTTGCCAGGCCCTCTCGGCCTCGATCTCTGCGTGCCCCTTGAGGAACACCAGGCGGCCGGCGTCGTAGACCAGCCCGGTCATGGTTATGCCGGCTATGAAGCAGAGAATCAGTATGGCCTCCCAGTGAGAAGATCCGGCGATTTTTTCCTCGGCAGGCTTGAAACCGTACAGGCGCTGCGGGTGGGTAATGAGCCAGCGCGAGAGCAGGCCGAGCGCGGTCACGCAGACGATGACCTCGGTGAGGTCGCGCAGCAGCATGTAGGGGCCGCCCAGCTGGTCGACCGCAAGTAGCGGCAGGTTGGCCTCGGGCGCCCAGCCGCGCAGGAACATGGTTGCCACCTGCCCGCCCAGTATGAGAAAGCCCCAGAAGACCAAGGCGTGCATGACACCGGCGGGCTGCTCGCCGCGGAAAAACTTGAGTTGCCCGATGGCATATACAAGCGTGTGCTTTATGCGCTCGGGAATACGGTCGACGCGGGCAAAAGGCGTGGGCTGAGCCTTGAGCAGCGGCTCAAAGCGCCGGTACATCTGCCAGGCAAAGAGCCCAGCGAAACCAATAAGAACCAATGTCCAGATAATCGAACTTGCCATCGTTCCCCCTCGGGTGCAGCGGTGGATAAGAAGAAGGCCTAAGATAGGACAGTACGCAGATGAAGTATAGCTTTAAGCCCCTGTTCTGCGCAATGGCCCTGCTGTGGACGTCCTTCGCCCTCGCGGGATGCAGCCACGACAGCAGCCCGGTGGTGGTTCTGCACACGGCGTCGGGCGATATCTCTATACGCGTAGAAATAGCGACCACCCCGGAGCAGTTGCGGCGCGGGCTTATGTGGCGCAGCGAAATGGCTGACGACGAAGGCATGCTTTTCGTGTTTGCCGAAGAAAAACCACGCAGTTTCTGGATGAAAAATACCCCCCTGTCCCTCGACATCATGTTTATTGACTCGAGCGGCAAGCTGGTTTCAATAGCCCGTGACACCCGGGCCTACTCCGAACACAGCATCGCGTCGGGGGCCCCGGCCCGCTTCGTGCTCGAGGCCGTGGCCGGTTTCTGCAGCAGGCACGGGCTGCGCGTGGGCGACCGGGCTACACTTCCCCCCGGCCTTCCTGGCGGCCCCGGGCGGGGTCCGTCCACCCAACCTTGAATTTTGCCCGCCCAAGCAGTATCAATCTTGTTTTTCGGGGCTTCCGGTACCCCATTGGGGCCGTACCGAGCCTACGACGCCGAAGCATTTAAGCGAAGCGTTTACGCGAAGAACCAGGAGAGCGGAGAACAGGATGGCACTGGACCGGGTGTTAAACGAGCTTGAGCGTCGTAACGCTGCTGCCGAAGCGGGCGGCGGCGAACTGCGTATAAAGAAACGTCACGACAAGGGGCAGCTTACCGCCAGGGAGCGCATTGAACTGCTGTTCGACGTGGGCAGCTTCGTCGAACTCGACCGGCTGCGAACCCATCGCTGCGACGAATTCGGCATGGGCGACAACAAGGTACCCGGTGACGGCGTGATTACCGGCTTCGGCACGGTCGAGGGCCGCACCGTGTTCTGCTACTCCCAGGACTTCACCGTGCTCGGCGGCAGCCTCAGCCACACGGTGGCCGAGAAGATCTGCAAGATCATGGAGATGGCCACCACCGCAGGCGCACCCATAGTGGGCATCAACGACTCGGGCGGCGCGCGCATCCAGGAGGGAGTGGAGAGCCTCGGTGGTTACTCGGACATATTCTACCGAAACACGATGGCCTCGGGCGTCGTGCCGCAGATATCTCTGGTCATGGGCCCCTGCGCGGGCGGCGCGTCGTACTCGCCGGCACTGACCGACTTCATAATGATGGTCGACAAGACCAGCTACATGTTCATCACCGGCCCGGAGGTAATCAAGTCGGTCACCCGCGAAGAGGTCAGCCAGGAAGATCTCGGCGGAGCCATGGCCCACAACAGCCGCAGCGGCGTGGCCCATTTCGTGTCGCCCAACGACCAGGCCTGCATAGCCGAGCTCAGGCGACTGCTGTCCTTCCTGCCGTCAAACAACGTCGACGACCCACCGCTGGCCGACACTGGCGACCCCCAGGACCGGCTAACGCCCGAGCTTGAAAATCTCATTCCAGAGAACCCCAACAAGCCCTACGACATGCAGACCCTTATAGCTGCCGTGAGCGACCGCGGCAGCTTCATGGAAGCCCACGCCCATTTTGCCCTCAACGCCATAACCGGCTTTGCGCGTATAGGTGGACGGCCGCTGGGTATAGTGGCCAACCAGCCCATGCATCTGGCCGGCTGCCTCGACATCGACGCGTCGAACAAGATCTCGCGCTTCGTCAGGTTCTGCGACTGCTTCAACCTGCCGGTCGTCACCTTTGAGGACGTGCCGGGCTACCTGCCGGGGACGTCGCAGGAATGGGGAGGCATCATCCGCCACGGGGCCAAAATCGTTTACGCTTACGCCGAGGCCACCGTGCCCAAGATCACGGTCATAACCCGCAAGGCTTACGGTGGCGCCTACGCCGTCATGGGGGCCAAGCACGTTGGCGCCGACCTCAACCTCGCCTTCCCCACCGCGCAGATCGCGGTGATGGGAGCCGACGGTGCGGTCAACATAATCTTCCGCAAGGAGATCAAGGAAGCCGACAAGCCCGAGGAGCGCCGCAAGGAACTGGTCGAAGACTACGGCAACAAGATAGCCACGCCGTTCCGGGCCGCCGAACTGGGTTACATAGACGAGATAATCTCGCCCACCGACCTCAGGGTGCGCATAGCCCAGGGCCTGGCCATGCTGGCCAACAAGAAAGGCAGCAGACCCGCGCGCAAGCACGGTAACATTCCCCTGTGAGCATGGACGCTAGCGCAGTATCAGGGCCGAACATGGCCGTGCTCGGCATAAGCATGGTATTCCTGGCACTGCTGTTGTTGATAATCGTCATCGGCATCATGGACAAGGTCCTCGCCCGGCTCGGAGGCAAAACGGCCGGGCCTGCTACGACAGCCGGCCTTGCCAGCGACGACGGCGTTTCAGCTTCCACGGCGATGGGCGCAGGCGAAGGGCCGGAAAAAGACGATCTGCCCTCCGTGGCACTGGCAGCCTGGGGGCTGCACCAGCGGCGCCGTGTCAGTGTGCGGCCGGCCGCCAACAGCAGCAGGTGGGCCGCGTTGGCTCGTGGAAACCAACTGGCCGGAACCCGAGGGAGATAGAATGGCTGTTTACAAGGTCCGCAGTGGCGGCAACGAATACGAGGTCACGGTAACCGACCACGCTGGTGGCACGGCTACGGTAAGCGTGGACGGGCAATCCTTCGAGGTAGAGTCGGTCGGACCGGCGGTGGCGCCCCCTGCCGCCTCTTCACCGCTGGCAGCCACTCCGGCAGCGGCTCCCCCGGCTCCGGCAGCTCCTGCGCCCGCGGCCGGCGGCAGCGGCTCGGTCACGGCTCCCATTCCCGGGATGGTGACCGCCGTGCTGGTGAAAGCCGGCGACACTGTTGCTGCCGGGCAGATAGTGCTCAAGCTCGAAGCAATGAAAATGGAAAACGACATCGCCACCCCGACGGCCGGCACGGTCAAGGCCGTGCACGTATCACAGGGCAGCGAAGTCAGCAGCGGCCAGTTGCTGGTCGAGGTCGGCTGACCGACACCCACCATAATGGATTCCCTGGTTCACTTTCTCTCGCAAACCGGCTTCGCGCTTTTCCCCCAGCACCCCGGCTCCCTGCTGATGATAGGCGTCGGGCTGCTGCTCATAGGCCTGGCCATAACCAAAAACTACGAGCCCCTGCTGCTGGTGCCCATAGGCTTCGGCATGATCATGGGTAACATCCCCGAGGCGGGGGCGTCTCCCTTTGATGAGCACGGGGTCATCCACTACCTCTACTTCGGCGTCAGCCACGAGATCTTCCCCGCGCTGATCTTCCTCGGCCTGGGAGCGATGACGGATTTTTCGGCCATGCTGTCACAGCCCCGGCTTATCCTGCTGGGCGCGGCTGCGCAGGCGGGCATTTTCTTTACTTACTGGGGCGCGCTGGCGCTTAACTTCACCCCCCAGGAAGCCGGTGCCATAGGCATCATCGGCGGCGCCGACGGGCCCACCACGATTTTCATAACCGCCCAGCTGGCCCCCGAACTGCTGCCGGCCGTTGCC
>Ga0114993_10001522_pt1 | contig 26555 bp, 16 predicted proteins | sample ArcticOcean_MG_C_FD_87042 | JGI IMG/M metagenome (GOLD analysis project Ga0114993, IMG submission 87042) | Marine microbial communities from western Arctic Ocean - ArcticOcean_MG_CB2_150 | ecosystem: Environmental > Aquatic > Marine > Oceanic | place: Arctic Ocean: Canada Basin | collected...
CACCGGTGTCACCGGTGTCACCTTTCGGACCAGCACCGGCCGGGCCCCAAGCGCCTTTACCGGTACCGTCATTGGTCAGCACATCGCCGGCAGAGCCGCCATCGATGTTGACACCGGCGGCATTGATGGCGGTGGGCGCCGAGAGTAATGACACACGAGGTGCCATTTCGGGATCGGTACCAATCGTCACACCAAGCTCATAGGCATCAGCGAAATCCAAGTCCAGGGAGGTTACCGAACCTATATGAATGGTAAACAGACCGTTCGCGACGGCTACGCCCGTGTGCGCTTCCGTATACAGCGAACCGCCGCCACTGACGGCATAGATGTTGACTGTCACATCCACCGTTCCGGTGTAATTACCAGTGCCATCCTTGAGAACGCCCTGGTAGGCGATCTGTTTCGTGATCGCGGCATGGGCAGTGCCAATGCCGAGGCAGATGGCAGCGATGATGGTGAGTGCTTTCAGTTTCATCCGAGTGTCTCCTTTGTGTGTAGACTTAAAGTTCTGAGTTGTTTACTGGTCGTGATTGATTACGGCGCAAGAACGCTGCCCAGGATATAGGCGGCACAGTCCTCCGAGCTCGTGGAACCGGAACTGCCGTCCGCACAGATACTGACGCTGAACAGATTCGCGTCGTTGAGCAGCTGCTGAGTCACAGCCTGCAGATCGACAAAGGTGGTTGGCAGGTTCGCTGTCAACTGGGTACATACATTTTCGATAAAATCCGCGCATGGCACACAGTTGCAACCCGCCAGTGTTTGTGCCATGTAGCCGTCGGCAGCCGTGAAGTTCGTTGACATTGTCGTGCCGACAATGCCACCAACGCTGCAAGACAACGTGAAATTGGTACTGCTCTCGGTGTTGCCGCCTTGTGAGATGGTCTCGGGACAGACCGCATCCTGGGCGTAAGCCTGGCCAATCAGCAAAAAGGCAAAGGCAAGAAAAGCTACGAAAAATTTGCTTGTCATAGTATCATCCATGTTGTCGAGGCCCGGAGGGAACCTGAAATTTTCCTCGTTTTGAGTGGAGCCCGGACGGTCATCACGCTCGTCTTTGTCCACCCGTCCCAACTTCCATGTGAATATTGTAGGAAATATCCCGCAGAATTGCAAGTACTTTTTTGGGACAGAACTTGCCTTGGAAACTTTAGGGATTCCCCGGCGGATTCATAGCTGTTGCGGTCTCAGGTAATCCAGTTCAACTATTTTAACATCAAGAGGTTACAATATATTATTGCATTTTCATGGGGGGGGGATAGCTCCTCATTTCCAAAAAAACGATGATCTCTGGCCACAGCAACGATCCAAGTGCCGGGCACCGTGTCTGGAAACGATTACGGCATATTCAGCGAGGCTATCGGCGGCTATCGGCGATGCGATAAGCGATAGTTGTTATTCCAGTATTCCTGCCACCAGTGCTGCCCATTCCGGCGTATCGGTAAACAGTAATGATTCGGGCGGAGCATTTCCCAACGCCGTACCGGTGATGGCGATGACACGGCCCTTGCCGATTCGCCAGCTGACCAGTACCGGCGCCTCACCGCTGGACAGGAGCACATCCGCCCCGTCCTTGACCGTGAAGTCGTCGCCGGCATATACCATCACGGCGTTACCGAGCGGTGATTTCCGACCGGGCGCGACTTGTTTTTCGACCCGGCGACTCTTGAGATACTGCAGGCTGTCGCGACCGCGCGCCTGCGGAAAAGTAACGGGCAGAAGATCCGCGAGTTTGCCGTCGCCGAGATTGCCGTGGGCGTACGCCCACATGTCGCCGCCGTAGATCAGCGTGCCGCCGTGGGTGACAAAGTCATGCAACTTCTCCTCGCCTACCTCGCCCACCGCGACCGCATCGACGTTGATCAGGGCGATCACGTCGAGGCCCATCAATTCTTCATACGACGCCGGGAAATAACTCAGGCGCGCCGGCCACACGCCGGGGGTCTGGAAGTATGAATTTTCGACGCCGGCATTGATCGTCTCGAAGATGGTGGCGGGCAGATATTCGTCGGCATACATCCCTTTGCAAAGCAACACGTGCGGTTTGTCGTTGACGATTTTCTCAATGACATCGGGCCTCAGGAACGTCACCTTGCGTGGCGGTGACGGCAAAACATAGAGTGGTGAGTTGTCGACCCGCCGGTTGCCGCCGTAATCGGCGCCATACCAGGTCTCGAAACGTTCCTCAACGACCACATCACCGGCCTTGGCATTGACAACAAATCGCAGGGCCAGCGGTTGCGATGGATCGTGCGGCAACTTGAAGGTCAGCGTCGTTGGTGTCGAGGTGATCTTGTCCACGGTCTGCGGCTCGAACGGCATCGTCGGCTGTTTCGCCTTTTTGACCAAAGCCACTTCGCCATTGACCGTCGCGCCGGTCAGTTCCACATCTGCTGCGGCCAGGTGCAGCTGCACGGTCAAGATACCATCGGCATCGTCCGGTTCGACGCCGGCCACGATACGGCGTGAGGCATAGTCGACGCGCGGCAGGCGGGCGATGGGATAGACCACGAAATCAGTGGACCACGCTTTGCCCCTGGGAATGCCGACCGCCCTGTACTGCCATTCCGTGGTGAACTGTCCGAGACAGCTATAGAGGAACATCAGCTCGTCGTACTTCATGACGAAGGCCAGGCCACTTTTGCACTCCGCCCCGGTGACGGCCATCCAGCCATTCTGGACGTCACGCACGAATCCGTCTACCGTTCCGACGTCGGCCGTTCTCGCGCCGCTTGTGCTGTCATAGCTCGCGGTACTCACACCGCTGCTGCTGGGGCGGAAGTACAACTGTTTCTCCTCCTTCCGGCCACCGGCGTAGAGAATGCTCTGGTTCCAATAGCCCACCAGGCGCCCAACGTCGCCGACATTTTCCATCGTGACTTCAACAGACAGTACGGGCGACCCGGCGCGCAGGGTCATGCGCCGGATGATTTTGATGTCCTTCTGAGCGGTGTCGTCCTGCCATTGCTTCGACACGCACGACACCTCGAGCGTCACTTCTTCGGCCGTCTGCGTGAGAATCTTCGCGTCGTATGGCGCGCTGAGGAACTCGCCCGGCCAGAGTTGCTGCCAGAAGTGATCGCCCAGCATGAAGGTGCCGTCCGCAACCAGCTGCCGGCCGGTAGCCTTGACAACGTATTGGTCGACCATGCCGCCCTTGGCCGGATTGACACGCAGGCTGACAAAGGAATTTTCCAGGACATACTTGTCGCCGTCCCGCTCCACAGTGGCGGCGCCGAACGTCGACAGTGTTGTCAAAACAGAGACAACTGTCAACAAACAAATCGTTGTTCTGATGTTCCGCGTCTCCATTAGCCTGACCCCATTAGTCTGTTGGTCTGTTGTCTTCTCTTATTCTTCCCGGCAATCAAACACGACATTCGTCCAGCCCCAAAAGTTCGGCAGCTTCACTGCGACGCCACCATCCCGCCTGATGGTCTGCAGCTGCACCTGGTGGGATACGGGTTCCGGCCCGACCTCCAGAGCAGTAACGATTTCTCCCGCCCGCGGCTTGAAGAACACCTCGACACCATCAGCCCGCGCAACCGGCGTGGTGCCGATCACTTCCTCTTCCGCCGGCGGGTTGAACAGGGGAACGATCACTTGCCGGTGCGTTGCATCGAAGATCCGTTCGCTGACCAACCGCTTCCACCACAGCGGGCGCCGGCTCACCACCGACAAGACGCTTTCGGGGTTGCCCAACTGCTGTGTGCGCAAGTCCCAGAAGTACGAGCCGTATTGAATCATGAACCGTTCGCAATTACCGAACGGGCTTATCCTGACCGACCATGGATGGCCGCCCATTGCGTAACCGAGCGTCGTCGAATACCAACTGCCGCCGCCATTGATGTAGGTGTATTGCGCACCGTGCGAACGAGCCAGATGCGAACCGTGTCGCATGTAGTCGATGAAATCCTCCCAGCGACGGTGCGGGTCCGTTTCATGATGGAACGCATTATTGATACTTTCCTCCATCATCAGGGAGTCGTCCCGGCAATAAATCTGCCAGTCATCGCTCGGGTCGGGCCCCAAGACGTTGATACCTAAATTGTTGCCGACCCCGACTGGCGGGTCGAGGGCCGCCAGCGCCGCCTTCACGATCGGAAAATGCTTGAGGCTGAGCGGACCGGCGTCATAGCGGAATGCTTCCCAGCCATATAGCTTTGAGCTGGCCGCCAGCACCTCCATGTGGTACTGCAGATAGGTCTTGCCGTCGGCTGGAGAAGGGGTGTCGAAGTGCATTACGATATGGGGATAGACGTTGCCGCTGACGGTCACGCCGTTGAAGTATTTCTCCATGACAGAGGTATTGAACCCGGCGCTCTTGTGCCATTCGGGCCGTTGCCGGATGACCTCGAAACCGGGCCAGCCGAAAGGGATCGAATTGGTGTAGGCCACCGGCGCAATGCCGTGTGACTTGAACAGGCCGTTCAGGAGCAGGAGCTGCTTGCGCGAGACGGTATAAAAAGTCTGTCCGCTGAGGTACGGCTCGTCCGTCTCTTCCGTCATGCCCGTGGCATCCTCGCGTGCCCAGGCGAAGTATTCGTCATAAGTGATATAGGCGCGGCGCGAGGATTCGATGGCCAGCGTGCAGTCCTTCACGTACTGGTCCCAGTTGCCCAGCACCTTCTCTTTGAATCCGGTCAGACCCAGCGCGTGGGCACTCGAGAGGAAGTATGGCACACGCAGCACGCCATTCCCCTGGATCATGCACCGGAACGGACTGTCGCTGACGGCGAACACGTCACCTTGCCGGTCGATCACCTGCCCGGCAACCAGTAATTCGCCGACCGCTTCATAGCCGCCGTCGGCGGCCGGCACAGCAAACGGCACGGTACCGCTGATAGTGGCCAGTGCGGGCACCGTGAAAGTCTGTGCCGTGCCGGAAGTCCTCTGATCCGTGTCAGTGATCACCACTGACCGTACGGCAACAGTTTTCGCCTGGCCGGTGGCATTCGTCAGGCGAAACTCGAGTGCGCCGTTTTCGGCATGCTTGTAGCGCAGCTTGACCGGCCGGATCCAGCTGATCGCCACGGGCAGGTCCAGCTTCTCGAGTTTGACGGAGGCTTTCTCGATCTCGACCGTACCGGCCTCACAGTTTTCTTCTCCGACGTACACGAGGCCGACATTCATCGGCTTGCCGCTCTCGGCGGTGAAATCCAGTGAGAACCTCTGCCATTGCCCGGGGATCTCGAAGTTGTAGCCGCTCATCGGCAGCACTGCTGCAGGCACCGGCATAACGCCGTAACCCGTGGGGTACTGCAGGCCGCCATGGGCGCCGTCGACCCAGGCCTGCAACGCCAGCGTACTGGCGCCGTGCTTCTCGATACGAGCGCGCAGCGTCACGCGGTAGCGGCCCGGTTCGGTGATCGGGTCCCAACGCAGCACGACCGCCTGGGGATAATACCTGGGGCCGGACTGACCGTTGCCCTTCACAAAAATCAGGTCATTCGCCAGCAGTGCACCATTCTGCGTGTCGCGCGTACCCACGCCGGTTTTCCACGGCGTCACTGCGGCAGCGAACACGGGTGTAGTCAATATCGCCAACGCCGTGCAGAAAACTGCATGAAGCAGCCGGGTCCGAACGAATCTGGTCGTGCTTGTCATGTTCCCGATCCCCTTCCCGCCCGGGGTGCAATCCACTAACCCGTGCATCTGTATATTGTTAGGCATCGGTAGTAGTCTATTCGTTTCCGAGATTGTTTCAATCGGCCTGCTGCACGGCAATAATCCGGTCGACAGCGGTCTGCACCGTTTGCCTGGAGCCGTCCGGCCAGACGATTGTCAGATCGACGTCGGCATCGTCTCTGCCGAGTCCGAAATGGAGGAGCAGGTCGTTCTGATTCGCCGAGGCGGCGCCCGATTCGACTTGCCTGGTCATAGTGCCCAGCCCCGGCCTCTCGATCATGGCCCGGGCACCGATCGCGGCGCTATTGACGGTCGTGCCATTTCCGGCGAGGCGGACACTCAGCCAATGATTTACATTGCCCTGGTTCTGAAAGACCCGGGCATCCGTCACCAGGTCGACATAGCCGTCGTTGTTATAATCACCCCAGGCAGCCTGCTGGGTCGGAGGCATCGCGCCGAGGCCCTCTGCCCCGGTCACATTGGTGAACTTCCAGTTGCCGTCATTGCGGTACAGGCGGGCATGGTTGCCGCCATAGACCGTGGTGATAAAAATGTCCACGTCCCCGTCATTGTCATAGTCTGCCAAGGCGCAACTGCCGTACGATTCCTGCCAGTCAGCACCGTCGAAAGTGAATTTCTTCTCGAACTTCCAGCCGCCTGCGGCGCCCAGGTTGCGATAAAGGATCGCATCGTCCCGGCGCCGGCCGTCGTGGTGGTTGAAGTTGCAGGCGAACAAATCGAAATGCCCGTCATTGTCCAGGTCCGCCCAGGCACCACTGATCGTATGTCCGACCCCGTGGACACCGGCCGGCCCACCGACATCGGTCAGATTTCCCTTGCCGTCGTTCTGAAAGAGGGCGTTCGGCTGAAACCAATAGCGCGTGGCGAAGACATCCATATCGTTGTCCTCGTCGTAGTCGCAAGCTGTCACGGTCCGGGTGTAGAGCTTGCCGCCGATCGGCGTCACGGTGAACCTCTTGCCGCCATCGTTCATGGCAACTGCGTCGGTGTCAACACCATTGGCGCCGCCGCCTATGTAAAGGTCGACGTAACCGTCGCCGTTCAGGTCGGCCCAGCTGTAACACCCCGCCCAGGCCTGCGGCAGCTTTGGAAATTCCTGCAGCTCGAACTCACCGGTGCCCAACATGTTTCGGTGCAGTTGTGCGACCTTCAGGAAGCTCCGCCAGCCGAAACGGTCGAGGTAGCCGTCGTTGTCATAATCGGCAAAGATGGCCGGTCCCGCTTCGGCGGCGTTCCCGCCGACCTGCTGCTTCAGGTTCAGCAACGCAAAACCCTCACCGCCCTCGTTGCGCCAGAGCAGGCCGTCGCACAGGTCGACATAGCCGTCGTTATCGTAATCGACCCAGGCCGCGGTCTGGTTCGAATTCAGGCCAATTGTCGGAGGATGCGGCCATTCGATCCCGAGCGCCGCGGTTTTGTTAACGAACTTGCTGCCGGCAAACGGCTTGAGCGGCGGCTTCGGGTCGGTTAGGGCTGCAACGTGCCAGGCTATTGTTTTGGCGCTGAGCACGGTTTCGTAGAACGCCACTTCGTCCAGGGAACCGCTCCAGGGCGCCCCGTACCCACCGCCGCTGCGGCCCATGCCGAGCATTGCCCAGCCCAGTCCGGCGTCATTCGCCGCAACGGTCGTATCCGCAACGTGCACGAGCTCGCCGCTGGTGGTCAGGTTCTTCGCATACCCGTCGATCTCGAAGACGGCATCGTCGGCGCCACCGGGCCCGTCGCCGGCGCTGTACGAATAGGTCAAGACGACATAATACGAGTCTCCGGCTTTGAACGGCACCGCGCTGGCCCCGCCGATCAGCGGTGGGCCTGTATCCTTCCCGACGGCGGCTGCGATGATGCTCTCATGCTCGACAAGACCGAACAGGTTCTGTTGCGGGCCTGGCAGCCACTGCACTCTCATGATGATGCCGTTCTGCGTCGTGGCGCTCGCCGGCGTCACGATCAGTTCGAGTGTGCCGGCCGGCGGCGCGGGGAAGCGAGTCCCGACATAGGCTGAAGCACCGGGCAGTTTCAGTGCCTGCGACTTGACGGCGGCGCCCGAAACGAGTGCGAGATCCGAACCGTGCGCCGTCAGATCACGCTCCGGATCATCGGTCCTGTTCTTCAGAGCGGTCGTCATATCCGCGCCCTCGAAGCTCCACTGGCATCGAATGCCGGCCTCCGCCTGCTGAGCCGCGCGCAGGCCTTCCACCGTGGCGCACGCCGTATCCACCCACAGGGCACTGACCAGTGCCAACCCGACTAAAAACACATAAACCTTCAAACGTCACCTACCTCCCCTCTGAAGTTCAGGAAGAGCGAATGTACATCGGATAACGCAACATCCCACGCGGCTCCGATCATCGTGTGCCGCCGTCATTGACAGGCCGGGTGATCAGGACAGCGGTACGTTCGACGCAGACACCCGCCGGCAGTTCACCGACGAACGGGGGACCGATACACAGTCTCCGCCCCGGATCGGCCATAGGATCATCAAGGCAATGTGTCCTGGGTGAGATCCCAGAACGGATGCCATTCAGAGTAATTATGAAACTGACCGCCATCGAGTGTGAGATTGCGGCTCTGATCCCTTACAAAGCGCACCGAATTGTCAAAAAAAAGCATACTGTATCCCTCTGGAAAACCATCACCTCCCAGGTGAGAACCAGCGGGTCCGGGCGGGATGCCCCTGTCGGGCAAGCCGACGCCGTCAGCAACAGCAAGATACCCCTCGGCCATGCTCGCGGAAAACCTGCCTCTTCCCCCCTCCCCGCCATACGGCCCCGCTTTATTCTCGTCATACTCGGTGGCATCCTTGCGCCCCCGTCTATTCAGGGAATAGGTTGAAAAGGCACGTCCAACGGTACCGGAACCCGGCGCGGCCTTTACCGCCTCAGCGATGTTCCTCTCCAGGCCGAACCAGTCCCTATTGTAAATCCAGGTAGAGGGGCAAAGGAATGTGCCCATGCTGCTGACGTATCCTTGCTCATACAATCTACCCAAAGGATGCGTGTCACCGATAGAGGAATTATAGGGGGACCTTTCAAAAAACATCAACTGCCCCTCCCAGGAATAGTCCACGAGGTTATGCGGCAAACTATCATTATTACCGGTCGCGTACAGTGTCAACCCCGTGCCTATCTGCCTCAGGTTGTTCATGCAGACGACCCGCTTTCCCCTCTCCTTTGCATGCTGCAATGCCGGCAGCAGCAAGGCTATCAAGACCGCGATGATGACAATCACGACCAGGAGTTCAATGAGAGTGAAACGGCAGCAAGCTCCGAGCCTGTCGAAGGGGGCAGTCAGGGCGAACCGTTGACGGCGACGTTGTCGCAGTAGCTGGTGCCGCTGTATACGCAAGTCCGGATCTCCTCGATATAATGGCATATATCCGCTTCCACACGGATATGAAGTCGTCCCAAAAAGGCGTTTGCTTCGCCCGGTCTACAGTTCGAAAAACCCAAAAAGAAAGGATCAGGAAAAAACCTTCGAGCAAGAATATAGCTTACGCCAATTTAACCGTATTACCGCAGCCACACAACAGGCCACGCAACATTCTACAGTGTTCTTCATAACAGATATCGGGCAGCGGAATCCTTCACTCGACGGCTCTTGTCTTTCACCCGACTCTACGGCGCCGGCGCCACAGTTGTCTATCATCTTCATCCGTGGTCTGGCTCCACAGCGTGCAGATAGAGTTGATACGCCGCATCATAAATCGCTTTCTTTGATGTGTCCGGTTCGATGTGTCGTTCGGTCGTGGTCATGGAACGGATTGCATCGGCATGATCCGAATAGACCCCGGCGGCGACACCGGCCATCATCGCGGCGCCCAGGCAAGTGGATTGTTGACTGGCAGGAATGGCAACCGGCAAGCCGGTCGCGTCGGCCAGTATCTGCGACCACAGCTCGGAGGCGCCGCCGCCGGTCAGTTGCAGGCTGCTGATGTCGGGGACATGTTCGATCAACGCGTCCAGGGCATGGCGCTGGGCAAAGACGACGCCTTCCATGGCCGCGCGGACCAGGTGCGCCGCACCGTGTGACAACCGCAAACCGACGATCTGCCCGCAGGCGTCGGGATCCCAGAGCGGCGACCCGGCACCGGCGAGGTGCGGCACGACCACCACCCCCTCGCTGCCCGGCGGTATCCGGGCGGCCATCGCGTCCATCGTTTTGAAGCTCAGTTCCTCACCCTGCCCTGCCCCGTTCAGCAGGTCCCGCAACCAGCGATACGCGGCACCGGCGGTCAACAGCAGGCCATCGACATCCCAGTGATCCGGCAGGGCCGCGGGACAGCAGTTCAGGCGCCGGTCAACAATCGGTTTTTCCGAGATCACACCAACTACCCCGGCGGTACCGATGTACATGCAGGCAACCCCCTTGCCCTCGACTCCGGCGCCCAACTTGAAACAGGCGTTGTCCGATCCTGATATAACCACAGGGGTGTCGGCGGCCAGTCCGGTGAACGTCGTCACCGCATCCGACAGCGGTCCGGCTATTGTGCCGGGCGGCACCAGCTGGGGAAGCTTGTCGGCCGTTACACCGGCGACCGCGAGCAATGCGTCTTCCCAGGACCGTGAGTGCAGGCCCATGAACCCCAGATACGATCCGTTCGATTCGTCGCAATACCAACCTTCGCCAGTCAAGGCATGTGCAACCGCCGTCTGCGGCAACGCATAAACACTGGCAGCGGCGAATATCTCGGGGTGATTGTCCCGCCACCACATGATTTTGGTAATCGACGGCGTTGGATCCAGGGCCACGCCGGTCAGGTTGAAGAAATCATCCTGGCCGATTTCTTCCTTGATCTGTTCGGCCGCATCGGTGGCGCGCCGGTCGTACCAGAAAATGACGGGCCCGACGGCTTGCCCGTCGGCGCCGAACGGAACAACCGTGGCCCGCGAGCCGGTCACAGCGATCACTTTGACCTCGCCCACAGGGACGCCACTGCTGTCGATCGTTTCCTTGAGAATTTCCAACGGCCACCGGGTCAGCACTTCGGCCGAACACTGAGCCCAGCCGGCAGCCGGCGAATCACTTGGGCAATCGCGTGACGCGGAGGCGATTTCGTTCCCGTCCGTGTCAAAGAGGCAGGCTTTTACCTCGGACGCCCCGGCATCGATCGCGGCTATATAGGTCATTGGATGGTTGGTTCTACCGGTTAAAGGTGAGAAAGGTCTACGACAAGGATAACGCGGCAAGCGTTATCCATCGCCTCAACATCAATAACTGACAAAGCGATGTGGTGTTCGCAGCATTGCGGGCGATTTTTCATTGTTCCATTGTTTCACGCTTGCACGCTTCCGACCTTACGTCTCCAACACCCTGATCTCATAGATGCCGCCCTCCTTGCCTTCCTTGAGCTGCGCGACAACCCTGAGTGCTGTCGTGGTTACCGGTTCGAAATTGACCCGGCTGAACCACACCGTGTCGGTGGTGTAACCGGACGGGCTGACGACCGGCCGCCAATTCTCCTTCGCATCGAAGTATTCGACCCGCCAGGACTTCGGCGCCCAGACAGTGCCGGAGTATGACTGGTCCACCCAGTACACCTCGAGTGCGAACACCGCCAACGCCTTCTCCAAAGTCAGGCACAACCATTCTTCCGTACCGGTCCGATGTGCCCAGTTGAACCAGGCCATCCCACTCCAGCGCGCCGGGCTGGACGGAAAGAGACCGTCGTTGACCGCCTCGATCGACGATCCTTCACCGGCAGTGGACGCAGTAAGCGCCGCACCCATTGCCGCCGTGGGCTCGACCGGGTCCTCGGCGACAAGTGTTGTCTCCGGCATCCAGACCAGCATCTCCCCGGCTTCACGATTGTCCTTGGCATAAAAGGGTATCGCTTTGAGCAGCGTCTCCGTTTCCGGTTCTACCGGCCGGTAGAGCTCGTCCCGCCACAGCGTCGGGGCGCGCCGGCGTCCGGCAGCAGTTACCGTCACCACGCCGCCGAGGAGATCTTTCTCGAAAGACTCTTTGAGCTCGGCGTCGCGCGGCAGCGCCAGGTCCGTGACCTTGCCGCCGTTGTCGGTCGCCTCGAAGCAATAAAGCAGCGGCCCTCTCTGCAAAGCGACACAGCCGGGGGAAGTCTTGATCTGCGGGTTGGCTTCCAGGCGCTCCGTCGCCATTGACAGGTCCAGGTCGACTGCATCGCCGGTCTGCCACTGGCGCCTGAGCATTACATAGCCATCCGGCTCCTGCGAGGCGTTCGACCGCTCACCGTTGACTGCGATCGTGAACGTTTTGCTCCATCCGGGCACACGGAGCATGAGCGCGAACTCCGTCGGCTGCGGCATCTTGATCTCGAACCTGACACGCGACTCCCACGGGTAGTCAGTAACCTGCGTCAGCTCGATCTCCTGTCCCGACAGTTCGATCCGAGCCGTACTGCCGGCGAAGAGATTCACATAGATCGCATCATCAGATACGGCATACATCCATTCGCTCACCTCGAGCATGCAGCGGACCCAATTCGGCGGACAACACCAGATGCGCGGGTCGCGATGCGTGTGGCCGCGGCTGAAGAGTGCGACGGAATAGAAAGTACCATCGCCTACCAGGCCGCCGGAGCCGAGGAATCCATTATAGAGGGCCAGCTCCATGATATCGGCGTAGCGCGTGTCGGGCTGTGCGAGGAGCAATCGATAGCTCATGAAAATGTTGCCGAGCGTCGCACACATCTCACAGTTGCTCTTCTTTTCGGAGAGATCATATGGGTTGTCAAACCCTTCTGTGGTGCACACTTCGCCGAGTCCGCCATTGACGTACATCTTGCGATTCACCATATCGCGCCAGACCCGGTCACCGGTCGCCAGCAGCTCTTTGTCTGCGGTGCGAATTGCCACATCGATCATCCCTGCGAAGAAATTCGTCGCGCGCACCGCGTGGCCATGGCCCTGGGCCTCGTCGATGTGTTCGGCATGGCGGGCGTATTCGACCAGTGCCCGTGCCCGCTCCAGGTATGCGCTCTCGCCGGTGACATCGTACAACTTGGCCAGCGCCATTTCGACGCCCGGATGCCCGGCCCTGTCGAAAGGCACTTTGCCGCTGCGAAAAACATCCTCAATGTGGTCGGCCACCCGCCGGGCGACGTCGAGCAGCGCGTGCTTTCCACTCAACCGATAGTAGGTTGCGGCGGCTTCCATGAGATGGCCGGCCACGAACAGTTCATGGTTGTCGATACCGCTCCAGTGTGGCGTCTCACGCACCTGGTGGAAGCTCTGCAGGTACCCGTCGCTTTCCTGGGCTTTGGCCACCACGTCGATGCGTCGGTCCAATTCCGCCTCGAGCTCGGCATCCGGCGCCAGGGCCAGGCCCGCGGCCATGGCTTCCAGCGTGTTGTGCAGGAACATGTCCGACCACAGATGCTGGTCGGTGCTGGGCGTGTACTCGCCTTCCACCTCAAGCATTCCGGCCAAATACTCGAAGTCCCCTATCAGCGGCTGGGAGGTCTCGAGAAGATGCGGCAAATACACCTCGCGAACGCGCTTCAGCCACGGCGCCCAGAAATTGTCGTGCAGGCGGACATCCTCGAATCTCACCGGCCTCAGCGGGCGGCGACCGTCAATCTGTTCAGAGTCAGTCAATGGCACGGGGTTTCCCTCGATTTTTCTTCTTGCATGTTGCATGGAAGCCTATGTGCTGAACGCAGAGGATCAAGCTTCACCCGCCCAGCACCGTTTGCCGATCTTCGCGCTCGGAATCGAGGATGGCACCGGCCAGTCCTTCCAACACGGAGGCGGACGCCCAGCAGTGGCCGCAGAACCAGGTTGACGCGGGCGAGCCGTCGTCAAAGCGCTCCACCAGCAACGCGTCTGTGTAGCAGAACCGTTCGTTGATGAGCCCGCGCCTACCCCAGCCATAGTGCTTCTCGTCGCGCAGATAGACCGTGAGGCTCCAGCGGATCGTATCGATCAGGCGTGAAGCGAGATACGGATCTGCGGTATGCCGGACGGCGTACAGGATGCTCGCTGCAACCGCAGTGCCCATGGGGTGGATATGGGAATTGTTGACCGAGGTCACGGAGCCGCCCGTGGAACACCAGTTCAGAGACTTGAGCGGCTCGACCTCGTTGACAACGTTGTAGGCGAATTTCCACGAAAACTCGTAGTCCAGGCCGGTCTGCAGGTCCTGCAAAAAACGCTCGTCGCCGGTTTGCTCGTGCATGATACGGGCCGCGTTGATCCAGGCGAGAATCCCTTCCTCGTCGGGGCTCTTGTAAATGTCGTGCGGGCCGCCGCTGGCATCGAATGCCTCGACATGCAGGCGGTAAAAATCCATGGCTGCGGTGGCGGCTTCGAGGTACTTATTATCCCCGGTGATCCCGTACAGCGTCGCCAGGGCGGGGGTGAACCAGCAGCCGCTGAAACCGTCGCTGTCGAGGATGCTGCCGTCGTCCTCACTGTAGGTGTAACCGAAGCCGCCGGCCGCGGTCTGCGTGTCGACGACGTGATCCAGTACGCGGTTGGCTGCGGCACGCCAGGCCGGCTGATCGATCCCGGCATCCTTTTCGAGTTGGTAGGCGAGCAGGAGATAATGACAGGCCTGACCGTTCACGTACCCGGAATGCCCCGGGTTCTCCAGGCAGGGATACCACCAGCCGCGGGTGTTCCACTGTTTTTCGGTCGAATTGTAGTTTTCAAAAAACAGCGTGCTTCGCGCCGAGATCGCGTTCTCCGCAATATTTGAAAGTACGCCGCGGGCACAGGACATCCACTGTTCGTTTCCCAGTTGCCGGCCGGCCACCAGCAGGGGATAGGCCGCCATTGTGCCGCCGCACCAACCGGTCAGGAAGTTGTTGTCGACTTTCTCGCGTATACGGGTCGTGTTTTTTAAGATTGTGGTGTCGAAATTCACCCCGGCCGGGTTGTAGGCTTCGTCGACCAGGGCCTGGGCGATGGCCGGTACGGCATCGGCGACCGAACCGGCATCCCCGACCTCATCGTGCAGGAACGCATAGGCCTCACGCAGCAGCCGGCCGGCGGCCCGGTGCCGGGCATCGTGTGTGAAACAGAACAGGAAAAAGTCGGACTCGACCGGCGCCCGGTCAAGGTCGACACAGCCTTCCGGCCGGCTCACGAAATTGCGGCCCGCCAGGCAGGAGTAAACAAAGGGCGCGTTCATGAACCCGAGCGAAAACGTCAGGCGCCGCGGCCGCGCCGCGTTGATGCCGATGCCGTTCTTCTCCGCGACACCGCCGCCGGCGTGAATACTGACATCCCTGCCGCCCATGGCGTAGACCCGGCTGCCGGTGATCACCGACGTTGTACCGTGACTCGACCGGTCGGCGCGCACCAGCCATTCGTCCGCCCGCCATGGCTTTGACGGCACGTACTCGCCATCGTCAACCAGCTGTGGATAGGTGGCGTCCGGACTGTTGCCGCCACGGTTGTTGCCGTACATGAACGCCGGGACGAACGCGAAGCCGTCCTCGTCCTCGGGCAAGGTCCAGACGAGACGGATCATGCAATGTCCCCGTCCCGAGGCCCGGAACTTTCCTGTGAGCCCGGCCTCACTCGCGCTCATGTCCAGGCATACCTCGACCTGTTCGTCGTCACAGTGAAAATGCACGCGAACACCGGCACCATGGCTTTCGACGCGGCCCGCTTCGCAGTGGTGCTGCACCAGGTTGTTGGCGGGCCGAATCACACTGACGGTGAGCGACCCTGCCGGGCACGCATCCAGCAGCACTGCGATGCGCGACGGATCGTCCTTCTTCAGTTCGAGCTCGTGCATGGGATTCCTCTGATCGTCTGTTTTTTCTGCAATTTCGTTTGTTTGAATTCAACAATGAACTGCCGCCGGAGTTCGCGGCGTACTGTTCAGCGTTTCCGCAACATCGCCCTGATCGGGCGGGTCTCCACTCCGGGGCCCCTCAGTGCTGCGGCACTCGGCCCGGCAAAGTCAATAGCGCCGCCGCCATGGAACGGGTGATGCTATTCCATTCACATCTCAACCCAGGAGGCGCCGTCGGCAGCCGAGGTCACGGCGCCATGGATGAACTGCATGCCACGCACGCCGTCGTAGACGGTAGGAAAGTTGTATGCCTCTGTCTTCATTGGCTCGCCGTCGAGGTGACAGCGGATCGCCTCGGCAATGCCGCAGTAGATTGTGGCAAACGCTTCCAAGTAGCCCTCCGGGTGCCCGCTCGGGATGCGGCTGCAATCGACTGCGGGCTCCGACAAGTAGCCCTGACCACGGGCCAGCGTCTGGCGCGGCTCCCCGTACTTGTACAGGTCAAGGTAGTTCGGGTTCTCCTGGGCCCAGCGGATGGCGCCTTCGGAGCCGTACACACGCAGGATCAAGCCGTTCTCTTCGCCCGTCGCCACCTGGCTGATCGACAGCACCCCCTTGCCGCCGCCCTTGAAACGCAGGAGTGCATTGACATCCTCGTCCAGCACGCGGTCGGGAAGAAACGTACTTTTGTCGGCGCACATTTCGGTAATCGGGTCACCGGTGACGTATTCGAGCAGATTGACGCAGTGGGTGCCGACGTCTCCCAGCGTGCCACCGGCGCCGGACTGCGTTGGATCGACGCGCCAAGCCGCCTGTTTTTGGCCCAGTTTCTCGTGCGGCACCATCAGGAAATCCTGCAGGTACTCGACAATCACTTTACGCACGGGGCCCATCTGCCCGGACTGAAACAAATGCCGCGCATGACGAACCATCGGGTGGCCAGTGTAGTTGTGGGTGAGTCCAAACACCAGGCCACTCTGCTCGACGAGCTGCGCCAGGTCCTTTGCTTCATCGAGGCTGAACGTCATCGGCTTGTCGCAGACGACGTGCAGACCCGCGTCAAGGAAGGTCTTGGCGATATCGAAATGGAGATTGTTCGGGGTGACGATACTGACGAAGTCGATGCGTTCGCCGAGCGGCAGCGCTGCTTCGGCAGCGGCCATTTCCTGATAGGTAGCGTAGCATCGTTTCGGGTCCAGATAGAGCGCCGCGCCCGTCCGCTTGGTGTTGTCGAAATCACGCGAGAAACAGCCCGCGACCATTTCGATCTGCCCGTCCATCGCCGCCACCAAACGGTGTACCCCGCCGATAAACGCCCCTTCGCCGCCACCGACCATACCCATTCTCAATTTGCGTTGCCATGAGTCCATGCTGTTGTTCTCCTTGTCCTAATGAGTGCGTTGAGCCCAAGCCGAGGATTTCGCAATTGCTGTCGTGGTCGTTGTCACCGCCGGCAAAGTCATCGAATGTGACATCGCGTGAACACGCGCCGGAAATCCACCTGACCTTCGCCGATCGAGCGAAATATCCGTGGCTTCCAGCCCCATTGCTGCCGGGTTTCTCTGATACTCTTCGCAGCAGGTCCTGGAGCCGGCTGCCTGACCGATATAGATCACCCCGCCGTCCCTCCCGGGGAGCTGGACGCCCTTGTATCCCAGCCCAGCAGCCCACCGGCCAATATCGTCTAGACAGTCGTACGGCGCCTCGTCACACAGGAACTGGGCAAGGGAAACTGCGGACCCCTTCATCTTGCTCATGGATTGCTCCTTTCGCAGTAAACTTGGGCTGCCTGGAATACGTAGAAATTCACCCCAACAATGGGCGTCATTTGGACACGCTGCAATAGAGGTATGTTTTCCAGCAAACACTAATGGCGACCAAGCGGAATTCAATTGATCAGACCCGGCAATCTAAAAATCATGCGGCAACGGCATGCTTTAGTCCGGCAGACCTGCACGGTTGCCGTTTACTGCTTTCCTCTCGCACTTTGAAACAGCCGGATTACGGACGAAATCCTGGAGACCTGTCACGCATCCGGGCTGGAGTAGTCGGTGGCATTTCTGCGTTCCTGATTTGATCACAGTGTTGTGTCTGATACGATCCAGCCATCATGCCGACGCGGGCCCGATCAAAGACCACACACTCGCGATAGAGCCGGTCCAGATTCGGTGTTGGAATGGCCCGGCAGTCATACAGCGACAGGAAATCGCAACGCAACTGGTCGCAGAGAATGACGAGGACATCACGCAGGTCTTGATGTCCGCTCATGGAAATGGCTTCCATTCAATAGATCAAACCGGCAACTGCTCATCGATTCGATTCAGGATCTCACGCCCCCCTGCAAACCGATCGATGTTCTCGACCATGGACGCGTGCCTGTTCACGGCCGTGCCAAAGGTTTCACCGGCGACGTGAGGCGACACATACACATTCGGCAACTGGTAGACCGGCAGGTTCGGGTCCGAAGGTTCCGGGTCATGCACATCGATACCGGCGCCGGCAAGGCGGCCGTTCAGAAGTGCATCGTGCAGGGCTTTCTCGTCCACGAGTGCCCCGCGGGCAACGTTCACGAAACAGGCCGTCTTCTTCATCAGGCCGAGCCGGACGGCATCGATGATGTGTCGCGTTTTCTCGTGCAAATGTAAATGCAGCGAGAGGTAGTCACACTCGGGGAGCAGGCGATCCAGGTCGTCATCAGTTGTCCCCATCAAGTCAGGACCGATCTCATCGATAACGTCCTGGTCGATCCGGCGAACGTCGATTCCCAAAACCCGCATGTCAAAGGCTTTTGCCCGCCTTGCCAATGCCTGTCCGCTGGCCCCGAACCCTACAATGAGAACGGTTTTTCCCGCCACATCACCGACCATGGGCGCATACAACTTACGATCCTGAAAATATTCCTGGCATTTGTTGAATGTGCGGGCGAGCAACAGCATGAACATCATGGCGCACTCTGCCAGCGACACACTGCTGTGGACCCCCGGGCAGTAGGTCATCATGAAGCCCTTGTGCCGCATGTATTCGGTATCGCAGTGGTCGACACCGTTTGAGACGATCTGCCACAGCTTGCAGTCTCCGGCCGCGTCCATCATCTCGCGCGTGCCGTGTCCACCGCTGTCGACCACGACCTCGACCCCGGCGAACTGGGGTGCGACCGGCTTGGATGCGTCATATACCGACAGGTCGTGACGATCACCCACCTGCTCGATTATATTTTCCTGCCAGAACGGATCGCAGTACAACTCTGGCACGTAAAGTGTTTTGACTTTTCGCATGTTTCAATTTTTCAACGAGGCTATCGACTGCTTACAACACTCGAACACAGTCTTGCACGCGGCATGCAGCATCCATTCGTCACCGTCCACGAGCAGCATCTTGTAGCCGTCTCGAATTCACCGGCACAGAACTGCTGCTTCAGTCGTTTTTTCACAAGCGCCTCGGGAAAAGTCGATGGCACTGTTTCACGTTGGACAGTCACGCCATTGTTTCTACGGACACGCGACGCACAGAAAAACCGTCGTCGAAAACGGCAACCAGCTTGAATGCAGTTTCCTCGGGGTACTGCAGTTGGCGGCACGTTCCGATGCTGGTGATCAGGGGGATGCCCTGCCAGGTAACATCGATATCCTGATGCCAGTGACCGGAGAGAACACAGGTGATTTTGCTCTCCTTAAAAAACTGCACCAGTTGATGACGGTTTGGCATATTCCAGTAACATTCTTCCTCGTCCGGATGCTGTATGAACAGCGGCCAGTGCATAATCACGAAACGATGAGTCGCGTCAGTCGGTGCCGCCGCCATCGTCTCACGCAGATACGCCCATTCCTCCGCCTGCGCCGCTGCCTCAAGATCACCGCGCAATGCTGTAGCGTTGAAGCCGACAAAAAAACAGCCTTTGTGGTTTAACGTGAACCGGTTCGGCGTCGCCTCGTGCGTCAGGTAGACCTCGTGTTGGTCGTGGTTCCCCGACACACCGTACCACGGCACCTTCAAACGCGCGGCACCGGCCAGGAAAACATCACGCTGCTCGACAGACTCGCCATGATTGACGTGGTCGCCGCCGAAAATAACGAAGTCGACATCATCGGTGGCATTGACAAAATCAACGGCTCTGTCCAGCCGTGTCCGGGCGGAGTCATCGGTTTCCAGCTCGTTCGAGCTCGCCATGCCGATCTGCGGGTCAGTGATGAATGCAAAGGTAAACATGAGTAAACGTACGCCATCGACGGATGGGTTCAAAGGCTCCAGCGCCGATTGTCTCCTTCGAACAGCACGATGATCGCGAAATGGACTTTTTCTCGAGCTGGGCGCTGGCTGTCATGAGCAGCGACACAGGCGCGTCGAGCCCGCAATCCCGATGTTCCTGCGACGGGCGGTAACGCCGTGCGGCGTCTGCATTTCTTGAAAATACTCGATGGGCGCGGCATGATTGACGAAAAGTGTGTCGGGCATCGACCTGGAGACATCCCATGGGAACGGTATCTGGATTGATGCTTTTCAGGTGCCGCGAGGAATCAAGCTATGCTTCCGTGGGCGACACCAGCACCAGGTAGTCATCGTCTGATTCCGGCATGTCGATGACGCTCGACCCGTGGATAGTTTCGGTTCGCACACAGCATTTTTCATTCAGCGAAAAGACCTGGCACAGCAGCGGTTGCGCCGGGAAGTTCTGCAGGTCGATCGTGCATGCAGCCGGCTCCGGCATCCGGTGGAGGTTGCCGGCAAGATAGACGTGACCGTCACGGACGATGTGGTTCGTGCAGTTATAAAAGTAGGCGATCAGCGTCTGCCGGTCCGCAGACCACAGGTAGCTCGCCCGATAGTCCGCTGAAACACGCAACGGCCCGGATGACAAAACGTCGTCGATCAACGTCGGTGCCGTATAGGAGCCGAAGGGCTGCCGCATCCGGAACGCTTTATTGGCGTCGTCGGTCAACGTCGGTGCCGTATAGGATTCGGTCGCATCGAGCATCGTGACACCGTCAGGTTCCGGGTCGCCCGGTTGCACGTAACTCGTCATCAGCGGCAGTGCCGAAAAGAACGCCTCGTATTTCTCCAACACGAGGCGACCGTCGGAACCGTCCGGTCCGCTCCCGACATTCGTACCATCGACCCGGATCGCGACCGGTGCTTGGAGGAACGCCTGCGACCAGTCGACGGCGTCGCGAACCTGCCGGAAAACAATCCGTTCGTCCTCGGCATGTTGCTCGCCCCAGGTGATCAGCAGCGGAATACGATGGATCAGTCCGAGATAAAGATTGTCGCGCAGCCGACGACGATAGAACTCGGTACCGCACCAGGTATCCTCCTGGCCCATAAACCGTTTATACAGATGCGGGCACGGCCAGCTGCCTTCGCCCATGAAGTAGTCTCCAAGCTGCAGGAACTTGAGCTCAATCGCGAGATCGAGTTCCGGCTTCAGTTCCATACCCATCCAGTACATGCGGCTGCCTGCCAGCTCCGCTTCCCAGGCGACGTCGGTCCGGCAGCCCGCGGGGAAGCCGGCCGTCCACTCATGCACGATCCACGCCGCCCGGTGTGCGTCCGGCAGATCGAAGAGGCGGTGGATCGGTTCGATTATGTAGATGTGGTTCGGCATCTGTTTCTGCATGAAACGATACGCGTCGTTGACCCGCTCCGGGCCGGCGGCAATGTCACCCTCGCCAGAGGTCGAGACGCAGAAAAGCACCGTTTCGTCGCGGTACATGTCGGCGAAATCCTGCAGGTACCCATGAAATAGTTCATCGAACCGCGACCCGTTACCGGGGTGCGTCCAGTCCTCGTCCTTAAAGCCCGCCTCGAGATACTGGCGCAGCACTGGTGTCTGATTTCCCTGCGTCTGACTGGTGCCGTATGGGTAGTGGGAAACGGCCTGCTCCAGAACGAGGCCGTGGCGCGCCGCCAGCCGCATGACCAGCGCCAGCTGCTCTGCAGCGCGGGGTATGATGTGCCCGCAAGCGTCGAGCTTTTCCCAGATGCCCCAACCAACGAGCAGGTGAATCAGATCCCAACCGCACGACTGCAGGTATTCGAAGCGCCAGGTCAATTCCGCCTCGGTCATCGCGTCCCAGTAATGCCAATGCTCAGCGTCCGGATTAGCGTCCAGCTCCGCCTGTCCCTGCACCAGTGTTTCTTCCGGCGTGCCGATGTCACGGACAAATGCCATGTCCGCGGCAGAGCCGCTGAGCGGCCCCTGCACCTTGCCGTCCCGGACCAGGCTGTGAGCGTCCGATTCATAGCTCAGGAAAATGCCGTCTGTCACCCGAAGCACGAGGACGCTCGTCGCGTCAATGGCACCGGAGGCGGTCAGTTCCGCCTCGTATTCACCTGCCGGCAAGTCCGTAAAGGACCCGCTCCACACACCGTCGACCGCAATCAGCTCTGCGAAGTGGTCCCCTGACCTGGCCGTCACCTGCACCGTCTGGGGATCCGCAATCTGTCCGTCCGCGTCAATGACAACAGCCGAGATCGGCATGCCTGTTTTTTCGACATTCTGCGCTGTTCGCACGACCGGCAGACAGGGCACCAACGCCGCGTGCCCCGCCATCGATGCGGCAAAAGTGATGGACGCTTCGGCTTCAGGCGTTTCCGTCCACAGGCCCACTACGATATGTACCGCCGCGAAGTGGAGCGCGTAACCTTTGGCTGCTATGGCGGCAGCCAGATCCAGTGTGACGGAGCCGGGCTCGGTGTGCCAGTTACTGGCCAGCAGGGGCGGGCCAGTCCGGCTCTTGATCAGCACACATACCTGCCACTGCGCGGTAGCGTCACTGACTGTGACACTCAGAATCGGATGCTGGTCGAGATTGACCTGCAGCTCGGGCAACGCCACAACTTCCCGCTGGCGTGCCGAGCGTTTTTCGAACGTCAGTTCGCAACCGGCATGCTGCAGCGGATTGGCCGGATCACTGAACCAGTCGCTGACCCGTGCCTCGCCGGTGAGCTCGAGATTGCCGGCGGCTTCATACGCCAGAACAGTACGATTGGGCGTCGCGGCCCAGCGCATGGCGCGGTTGAACGTCCGCGACTGCCCGAGAAAGGCGCAGTACTCCGGCTCCGTTTGCCGTCCGGGGATACGCGGTTCATGGTAGACTTCATCGGCGTGCCCCTCGAGCGCGAAGTCCGGGCGCCCCGTCGAAACGGTGCCGTCATCCCACTGCACGGTGCCCCATGAGCCAATGCCGGCAGCCCGGCGATTCCCCGATTCGTTTGATTGATCATCACTCATGTCGATTCCTTGATGTTTCTGTCGGCCTTCAAAGTAGTGCGGCTCTCCGTTCGCGCCAAATAGGACGGACACGGAGAGCCGCTCTGCTTGTTACGCCTCCAGCACCCGGATTTCGCAAATGCCCGCTTCCTTGTCTTCATGGAACTGCGCGACAGTTCTGAGAGCGCTGTTGGTTGGACGAGCAGCGATATGCAGATCACATCGACGACGGTGCCCCGGTGATCCGGTAGATCGTGTAGGGTTCAGTTCTCAGCATCCCGCGGGCATCCTCGGGTGTGGCGGATTCGCCGGAAATTCGCTCGACGCCGGCGCTGTCCGGCAGTTCATAATCGAACGCCGCGTAGGCGAACAGAGCGCGACCGGCCTCCGCCTGCCACTCGACCCCATGGTCGTCGGGCAGCAACCGGCGGGTCTCCATCAACGACTTGACCTGGTTGAAAGTATGGTAGTAGCTTGTCATCACATCAAGGTTGCTCGGCCACTGGTCAATCATGCCCTCTTCGTGTTCGCCCAGCATGAGCAGCGAGTAATTGGCCAGGGCGCGAAAACACTGCTCCTTCACCTGCTGCTCTGTCCGGCTCGGATGTATGTGCACCATCGGCAGTGTGCCGACCAGCATGTCCTCGTGGCCGACCCACCAGGACCAGTCGTTCTGACCGGCTACGGCATGCGTCGCGGCGGGGTTGTCCGTGATGTTGTCGGCCATGCCGAAACGGCCGACGCCCATGGGCCCGATTCCTTCATTGGATATCGCCTTGACGCCCATCTTGTTGAGGCCGCCGATGAAACGGGCGACACCCGCGGTATTGGGCTGCATCCCGGCCTGGTAATCGACGCCCATCATCGCGAAATTCCCGATCGAGTCGAAGAAGACATAGTCCAGTCCGTGCCTTTTCCATTCCGCAAACGACTCCAGCAGCCAGTCACAGGCGGCGTTCCAGTTGAGGCCCCAGGTGACATTTATGATGGGGCCGCCCGAGTGGGGGCGCGTGTTGACCGCACGACACATGAACTCGGGATGCTCCTTGAAGATCGGGGCATTCGGCGAGAGCTGCCCACCAACCCATTGGCCAACCTCCAGCCCGGCAGCCTTACCCGCCGCGTAGAACGCTTCCCACGCCGCCCAGCCGCCCCAGAATTCGGCCATTCGATAGCGCCAGCAATTGCAGGTGGAGCTAGTTACCAGGTCCCCGTGAATCCCGCTCTGCAATTTGTACGTATAGCCGTTTTCCGATATATCTGATTCACCCATCGGCTCGGGGAACACGCGACGCACACCAGCCGCTGCGAGGGCCGGCAGGTGTTCCGCCCAACCAGCCAGTGCGTTTTCCGGGGCATACGGTTTGCCCGCGATATATATCAGCAGCTTGCCGTCGTCGTCAAGCTCCGGCCGGTATGCCAGCCCGCACTCGGGCAGGAGATAAGGCGTGTTGACATCGAACGCGGCGCGCACCACCCCCTGCGCATGCTGCAGGGCACGCAGCCAGCGGTCATGCATCAGATGCACCTGCGCACCCTCGGGCGGGGGCGGCGCCAGGAGGATGCATTTGCGCGGGAACGTCAGGTCCCGCCCCAGGGGCTGCAGGCACTTGTCGAGCACGAAGACGACATCCTCGCCTTTGTTCTTTTGGATCATGGAATGCACGTCCACGAACTCCGGCCAGTAGCCGAGCAGGGCGCCTTCGGGCCCATACTGGAAATCGAAGCACTGCATGGGGCTGTAGCGTGAACTGAACTGGAATGAGACGCCGTGCGGGTTACCCGCCTGCCCTAATTGCCGCCAGCAGGTCGTGGTAAAGTCGGTGTCCGTTTCACAATAGTACACGGGCGGGTTTACCTGCCCCTGGCTCAGGAGCGTATTCCCCGAGGCGCTCCCACCCAGCTCCCAGGTCGCCTTCATGGTGATCTGGTGGATCGACCGCTGATCGCTGCGGAAGCTCAAGGCGTAGGAGAAACCGTCGTACTGCACCCCGTCCAGCGTAAGCTGTTCGGGCTTGAGCCGCCATTCGACGGTATCCTCGAAGGGCCCGCCTTCGACCCGCGGCCAGGCCAGCTGACTGTCGTACTCGTCGCGATATTCCCCGAACAGTCCCTGCCTGCCGAAGGCGGTGGTCAGCAGGACGACATCGGCGCCGTCGGCTTGCACGTCATCGAGGCGGAATGAGTCGTACCGAATACCATCCGGCGTCATGATGTCAGGCCTGAGCGGGACGGTTGCCGACCGAATTGTGACACCGTTGACTGTGATCTTGCCCAACCCAGGGAATCGGTCTTGCCGGGACAACAGTTCAATGGTCGCTTGCCCTACTTTGACTTCCGCCGGAATCGCTGATGTTGCGCCTTCCTTCATGCTGTTTTTCTCTCCCTGTGGTCAGTAATGCATTCGCAATAATGCGACTGTCGGGCTTTTGTAATCGGTGAGCCGTCCTATGTCAATCTCTTTCCCGGATTTGTTTGACTGGGGTATTCGACCGTATCTCTACACCGTGTTCCCGGGCGGCTATCGCCTGAGCAATACTCCCATGCCGCCCTTCGGGATACCAACCCTGTGCGGGTCTCTGAGCTGGTGATTTGGTGAAGTTTATTAATCATTCACGTTGGGTCAGTCCAGGTTCGCCAGAAACCCGTCCGGAATCTCGGCCTTAAAAACGTGGGGAACACCCTGGGGATTGGCGTTGTATATCACATGCCGCGTGTCCGTCGTGAAATAAGCGTGGGGGTGTGTGTACTGCGCCCCCGAAAGAATCCCCGTTACATCCTCGACGAGCAGAGCGTACTTGCCGGTCTGGAGGTTGCCGACAACCAGGGGGACCGGGCCCGGCAAACCATCGGGATAAGAATCGCAAACAAAATACCTGCCGCACCTGGAGACGCAGAGATGGTTGAAATAATGTTCGGGCGTCGCAAATACTGTTGGCTTTTCATCGCCCGGCGCGGCGGTGAAAAGATTCCCCTGCGGATAACGGGAATCGAGAGAACCGTCAGCATTGGCAACTACAGTGAAAGCTACCCGCCCCGTATCCCCAACAAAGCACTCATGACCGGTGATACCGGCAGTCGCCGGCTGGCCGGCGGGGACGGAACGCTGGTTGCCGCCCTCGGCATCGAGGACGAAGAGGGTCGTTCCCTGCTTGATGTCGCCGGGACTCGTGAGCGTCCCGTCCGGGGCCATCTTCGAGCCGCGATTGTGTTGGACCAGGATATCTTTCCCATTCACCGGGTTGTACTGGAGATGGGTGTTGGTGATCTCGGGATGCTCGAAAATCACCGTCCATTCACCCGACTCCAGATCCATACGCACCACCCCGATCGTCGGGCCGGAGAGCACCGCCTGACCTATGAGGTAACGCTGATCCGGCGAGACCGAACCCATGCTCATATCCGGGGGGAAACTGACAGAAGTGCTGATGATCTCTTTATCGAGGGTGTCCAGCGACAACCGCACCAGCTCATGCCCCTGGCGCATATAGTAGATGAATCCGCTCCATGCGGCTGTGCAGGGCATATCATCGATACATTCCTCGACCAGCGTGCTCCGGAGAGTATTGAGATCCGTAACCAGCAACATGCACTGCGTGGTTCGGCACGAATCCATCCCCGACTGGCGGACAATCGTGACGCGATTGCCGTCTTTGGAACAGTAGGGTTGCTCGCAGTAGATGTTGTTGTTGTGACAAACCGCATTCGTCAAGCGGGTGATCCTGGCGCCGCTTTGGGGATCTGGATTCTGATCACTTGCTTCTGTGAACCACGTGAGCATTTTTGTTCTCCAAATTGTTGAAATTAAGTTACGTGTAGGCAGGCGATGAAATGGGCACTATTATACTCGACAATTCAGCCGGAATCATAGGCCTCCAAAAAGAATAGCAACCGAATGGGCTCGGCCCATCCAGCCTGCTCAATTCTTAATGAGAGAACAACGCCCAATAGGCCAATCACACAGTCCACCCCAACACCC
>Ga0114993_10001523_pt1 | contig 26485 bp, 18 predicted proteins | sample ArcticOcean_MG_C_FD_87042 | JGI IMG/M metagenome (GOLD analysis project Ga0114993, IMG submission 87042) | Marine microbial communities from western Arctic Ocean - ArcticOcean_MG_CB2_150 | ecosystem: Environmental > Aquatic > Marine > Oceanic | place: Arctic Ocean: Canada Basin | collected...
AAATGAAAATTCCCGCGACGCCATCGAGGCGCAGGTGGAGGCCATCCGCGCACGCTGCGAATACGCCGACGTCCAGCCCGCCTTCATGGAAGAAGCCCCCTTCATCGCCGACTGCTACAATTCCACCGAGGCGAGGCACATTGTCGTCATTCCCTTTTTTATTGCCGACGGCCTGCACACGGCGGAGGATATCCCCGTTCTCCTCGGCGAGCCAAAAGACCGCGTCCAGCAACGCCTCGCCGCCAGCCAGCCCATCTGGCGAAACCCCACCGAACGCAAGGGCAGGCTGGTGTGGTACAGCAAAGCCATCGGCAGTGACCCGGGCTTGGCCGAAATTATTCTCGCGCGGGCAAGGGAAGGGGCAGAGAAGTTTCTATTATCGAGGCTCAATTGAAAATTGATAATTGAACCTTTTTCACCCCATTATCCCGCCAGTGCAAACCCATCAATTCCAAAAAATAACCCTTGTCGGCGTGGGCTTGCTGGGTGGTTCGATTGGGCTGGCGGCGAAGCAGCGCGGCGTGGCCGGACGCGTGTGCGGATTGGTGCGGCGCGAGAAGAGCATCGCCGAATGCCTCGCAGCCGGCGTTGTGGATGAGGCCACCCTGGACACCGCCGAGGCCGTGACTAACGCGGGACTGGTCATCCTCTGCACGCCGGTCGGGCAAATGAGCGAGATCGCAGCGCGCCTGAAACCACACTTGGCCGCCGAGGCTATCGTCACCGATGTGGGCAGCGTGAAGTCCGGCGTGGTGGCGGAACTGGAAACAGAGTTACCACGGTTCGTAGGCAGTCATCCGCTGGCGGGCTCGGAAAAAACTGGCGTGGACAATGCCCGCGCAGATCTGCTGGAAGATGCTTTGTGCGCCGTGACCCTCACGGAAAAATCTGAAGCCGAAGCGGTTACGACAGTAGAAAAATTCTGGGCCGCACTGGGAGCACGAACCACGCGGCTTTCGCCGAAGGCACACGATGCTGTCGTGGCACGCACCAGCCATCTGCCACACGTTCTGGCCACGGCACTGGTTCGTTGCGTGCTCGGTGGCGCGGAAAATAGCGAGGCAGACTTTTGCGCGACGGGCTTTCGCGATACAACCCGATTGGCGGCGGGCTCCGCGCCGATGTGGCGCGACATTGCAATGGCGAACCCGGAAGCAATCAACGCAGCGGTCGCGGATCTGCAAAAAGAACTGGACGGTTTGCGCGGGGCACTGGACGCAAAGGACGCATCGGCACTGGAGAATTTTTTTAACGAGGGATGCACATTGCGCGATAACTGGCTTCACGAAGGAAAGTGACATGGCACTGCCTGATTTAATCGAGATCATGCCTCTGGGCAGCGCGCCGCTGGATGCGAACGTGACCATGCCAGGCTCCAAGAGCATCACCAACCGCGCACTCATTCTCGCGGTGCTGGCCGAGGGGACGGTGGAACTGAACGGCGCGCTCTGGAGCGAGGATACGCAAATCATGGTCGACGCACTGCGCGCGCTTGGTTTTAAAGTAGACGTGGCACCAGACGCGGCCGAGGCAAGCAACCGCACCATCCGCGTGACGGGGCTCGGCGGGCGCATCCCCAACATGGGCACGACGGAGGCTCCGCTGGAAATTTTCGTGGGCAACGCGGGTACGGCGGCGCGGTTTCTCGGCGCGTTGGTTTGCTTGGGCGACGGTGCGGTGCAACTACACGGGGTGGAACGTATGCACGAGCGGCCACAGGAGGAATTGTTTCGCGCACTGCGCCGACTGGGCTACCGGATCGACTCGCCGAACAACCGGCTACCGGCGATGTTCCACGGCGGCGGCGCGCGCGAGGCAAGCTGCACGGTCAGTTTAAATGAAAGCTCGCAGTTCGCCACGGCGCTTTTGCAAGTGGCTCCACGCGGGCAGTGGTACGTGGATCTCTCCGGGGCTAACCTCGACCATGCGCCCTACGTGCGGATGACGCAGGAGATGATGGCGGCCTTCCCTCACAACGGCGGCTCTTTTGCCATTGAGCCGGACGCCTCGAGCGGCAGTTTTTTCTGGGGCATCAATATTTTCCGCGAGCGCGTGGAGGTGGCTAACTGGCCGGTGACTGGCTGGCAGATTGACGCGCAGTTCACGCGGTTCCTCTCGCTGCCAGCGGAAATTTCCCGGGCCACGGATCTGGGCGACAGCATCATGACGGCCATCGTGCTGGCACCGCTGACGGGCCGCGAGGTGACCTTCACCAACCTCGGTCGGTTGCGCGTGCAGGAATGCGAACGCGTGCAGGCGTTGCGCACCGAGTTGACCAAGTGCGGCGCGCGAGTCATCGAGGAAGGCGACACGCTGCGAATCGGGCCGGGCGATCTGCACGGCGCGGAAATCGAGACCTATCACGACCACCGCATGGCGATGTGTTTCGCCACGCTCGGCTTGGCGGTGGGTGGCGTCCGATTGCGCAAACCCTCATGCGTGAAGAAAACCTTCCCCAATTTTTTCCAGAAACTTGCGACCGAACTTGGCGTGGAAATCCGCGATGCCTCCGGTGCGGTGTTGGCGGGCGACGACCTCTTTGCCGCATGAGCAATTCCATCGTAATCGCCATCGACGGCCCCAGCGCCAGCGGCAAAAGCACCAACGCAAAAATCATCGCCGCCGAGTTGGGCTACGCCTACGTGGACACCGGCGCAATGTACCGCACGCTGGCTTGGCATTGTCTCGAGCAGAAAATGGATCCGAGGGACGAGTCGGCCGTGGGCGCGTTGTGCCGGCATTGGAACGCGGAACTGGTTTGCACGAACGGCCACGTGCGGTTGCTGATTGACGGCCATTTTCCCGAGGCAGAAATCCGCACCGCCGAGACGAGCGCGGTGGTGTCGCCTGTTGCCGCAGTGCCGTTTGTGCGCGACTGGATGAAGGCCCGGCAACGCGAGTGTGTGCGGTTCGGCAATCTTGTGATGGAAGGCCGCGACATTGGCTCAAATATTTTCCCAAAGACGCCGTTTAAATTCTATCTGGACGCCTCGCCCGCGGAACGGCAGTCACGCCGCGAAGCCGACGGGGTTCAGGAAAATCTCGCTGCGCGAGACCAGCAAGACAGCACTCGCAAAGCCGCTCCGCTGATGGTTCCCGAAGGCGCGGTGGTCATCAACAACTCCGGCGAAACGCCAGCAGAAACGAGCACTCGCATAATCTCAGAATTTAAACGGCTGCAAAAACTTGCGGCGTCAGATTGATTTAACAAAGCGATCCGCAAATCAGTCCGCCAGTTCAGCCTCTGCGGCAACATCGAGGTCAATGAGAATATCGCGGGGCTCGGCACCCTTGCTGGGACCAACGATGCCGCGATCCTCCAGCTCGTCCATTATGCGCGCCGCGCGCGTGTAGCCCAGGCGCAGCCGGCGCTGCAACAGACTCACGCTGGCTTTGTGCTCGGTCCGGATCACCTCGATGCTGCTCTGGATAAGCTCCTCGTCCTCACCGCTCGCGCCGGTCTCGTAGGTGGCGGTGGGCTTTTTGAGCTGGTTGTGAATCTCCAACTCGTACGCCGGCGATCCCTGCTTGGCAATGAAATCAACAACGCCTTGAATTTCCTGGTCAGTCACCAGCGCGCCTTGCGCACGCATTGGCTGCGCGCCGGTCGGCTTTAAATACAGCATATCACCCTTGCCCAGCAGTTTCTCAGCGCCCATCTCATCGAGGATGGTGCGGCTGTCGATTTTCGATGCTGTCTGAAACGCGATCCGCGCGGGGATGTTGGCCTTGATGACACCGGTGATGACGTCGACGCTCGGCCGCTGTGTGGCCACGATGCAATGGATGCCCGCCGCGCGCGCCATTTGCGTGATGCGCGCGATGGCGCTCTCGACGTCGGCCGGCGCGGAGAGCATCAGGTCGGCCAGCTCGTCGATAACCACCACGATGTAACTGAGCTTTCCCGGCACGTCCACGTCATCCTCGCGCGGCACCACGATCTCCTCGTCCACCTCTACGGCGAACCCATCTGAATTTGTCCCAACCTTTTCTCCCGCGCCAAACAATGGCAGCTCCGGATCCTGCTCCGGCGCTGGATTGTCCGCCGGCCGGCCGTTAAAGCCCTGGATGTTTTTAACGCCGACCTTGGCGAAAATTTTGTAGCGGTTCTCCATTTCCTGCACCACCCAGCGCAGCGCGAGGATGACCTTCTTAGGATCTGTCACTACCGGCACGACGAGGTGCGGCAGCTTGTTGTACACTTGCAGCTCAACCACCTTGGGATCGATCATCACGAAACGCAGATCTTCCGGTGAAAATCGGTACAGCAACGAGGCGATGATGCTGTTCACGCACACGCTCTTGCCCGCGCCTGTCGCGCCAGCAATCAGCAGATGCGGCATCTCGGCCAGGTCGGCGATGATCGGTTTGCCGTACACGTCCTTGCCCAGCGCCACCGGCACGCGAGCCTTGGTCTTGCGCCAACGGTCGCTCTCCATAAGGTCGCGCAAGGTCACCAAGCTCTTATGTCGATTGGGAACCTCAATGCCCACGGAGCTTTTGCCGGGCACCGGAGCGAGGATGTTGATGCGCTCGGCGCGCAGCGCTGCGGTGATGTTATTGGAAAGGTTGGCAATCTTTTCGAGCTTCACGCCCGGCGCCGGGTGCAGCTCGTAGCGCGTGATGGTCGGGCCCTTGGTAATGTCGCCCAGCGAAACCTCGATGCCAAATTGCGCCAACGTTTGCTGCATCACCTTGGCGTTGGCGATCAGTTCCTCCTTCGTCTCCGAGGGTCCCTTGTTGGGCTCGGGAATCTGCAGAAACTCGTTTGGCGGCAGCTTGTAATTTCCGATGACCGGCGCGCGTGCCACAGTGGTGGTCTTGGATTTTTTAGGCCGCAGCTTGCGTGGAGGTGCAGCAGCGGCCGACTTCGGCTCTCCGAGGATATCCTCTTTCGTTGCCTTGCCCTTGGCCTTTTTAGGCTCGGGCACTGCTCCTGCATCGGGCACCTCTTCCTTCGTTTCTTCCGGCTCGATCCAACGCGTCTCGTCCAGCGTATCGCCAAGGTTGGAGGTCACTGTGTAAATCTCCACCCGCTGGTTCACTCCATCCAACTCGAATTCGCCCAGCAACTGGATGTTCACCTCCGGGTGGCTCGCCACATCTTGCTGGATTTTTTCCGACACCGCGATGCCGCCCACTGGCGCAAATTTCTCGAGCCGCGAGGCAATGTTCACCCCGTCCCCGTACACGTCGCTGCCGTCCAGCACGATGTCCCCTTGGTGAATGCCAATGCGCAAATCCATGTGTGTCTCCGCGCGCGTGGCCTCCTGGATGGCGATCGCGCAGGTCACCGCGCTCAGCGAGCTGGGGAAACACAACAACAACCCGTCGCCCATTTCCTTCATCCATTCGCCATCGTGCGCTTTGACAATCGGTTTTAATATCTTGCGCTGCTGCTTTATCAGCTTCATCGCCGCCTTCTCGTCGCGATTAGAAAGGCGTGTGTAGCCCGCGATATCCGTGAACATGATAGCCGCCAGTCGTCGCACCGGCTCCTCGGCTTCCTCTCCCTTGGCCGCTTGGGGCATCAGCTGCGTCTCGCTCAAGTCGCGCACTTGCGGCTCCGGAACCGGCCGCAGATCCGCGCCCAAACTCGGCTTGGATTCCTCCAGCGACCTCCCCGCCAAATCCACCTGCTGCTGCAACTCGCGATACTGCTGCTCCAGTTCCTTAGCTCGATGGGCAAGCTCCAGTTCCTCGTCATCAATACCCGAGCCCGCATTGCGCTTGCGTTCCTTGCGCTCACGCAATTTTTCGCGCACCCACTCCGTAAGCCGAAAATTTGTCAGGTACAGGAAACTGATGCAATACACCGCCAGCAGGATGATCGTTGCGCCCGCGGTGCCCACGTAGCCAAACACATACTGATCCAGCAACGCTCCCATGAACCCACCCGGATCCGTCGCCCCCAGCCGCCCAGCCAAATCTTGAAACTGGCCCCGGTACAAGCTGAACACCGCCGTGCAACTCAGCAACAAAACCAGCGCCCACGGCCAGCGCCGAACCAGCGGCTGCAATCTCTGGAACAACGATGCCACTGCGAACAGCAACAGCAATGGCGGCAGCGCATAAGCCGCCGCGCCGAGTGCAAGAAAACATCCCTGCGCCACCCAAGCACCCGCGCCGCCGATCAGGTTGTGCCGCGGGTCGTTGACCTCCGTGCCGTTGAACGACAGGTCGCCCTTGTGAAATGAAAACAGCGCTAGCAACAAAAGCATCGCCAGACAAAACAGTCCGATACCTATGATTTCGTTGGTGCCTCCCTTGGGGGATTCTACAGTCGCCTCCTTGCGCGCCATGCGTCTTGTGAGTAGAGCAAAAATGCGCCGGTTTTACAAACCCAAACTGAATTTGAAGATAACCCAGTTTTTTGCTAGCGTCCCGCACCCGTGCCCAATCCTTTGCCAGACATCCCTAACCCGTGGAAAATTATTCGCGAAGACTTGGCGCAGGTGATGGAGAAGGAATCGCGCGTGTTGCTGCCCAAGCGATGGATGCGAGTGGCGCGATTCATCCTGCTGGCGTACCGCAAGTTTGATGAAGAACGCTGTTTCATGCGCGCGGCCGCGCTGGCTTTTAACTCGTTGCTGGCGCTCATCCCCGTGCTGGCACTGGCCACCGTGTTAACCACGGCGATTGGGCAGGACGGCAAATCACAATCGGTGCAGCAGTTTGTAGGCAAAATAATCGTGAGTGTGCTGCCGGCCGAGCTTGATGACGCAACGAAAAACGCGAAGATTGTGGAAATTCGCGAGGATCTCCAAAAAAAAGTCACGGGCTTCAGCGACAATCTCGCCCGGCAAATCAAGTTCAACAAGACCGGCGTGCTGAGTGCGCTGGTGTTCGTATACCTCGGGCTGCTGGTGCTGATGCAACTCGAAGATACTTTTAACGACCTGTGGAACGTGCGACGCAGCCGCGTGTGGTATGAGCAGTTGCTGAAATTTTCGCCGGGACTTGTGCTGGGGCCCGGCTGCATTATCCTAGCCTTTGCGCTGACAAACGGCGTCCACTTCTCCGCCATCAGCGAGCGCCTCCAAGGGATGGGCTGGGCCGTGAACACGCTGGTGCCGCTGCTCTTTGCGATGGCCGGCCTCACGATTTTGTACAAGCTCATCCCGAACACCCAAGTGTCATGGATCGCAGCCATCTGGGGCGGGCTCGTGGCTGGCATCCTGTGGCAGGTCAACCACCTCGCCAGCGCGCTGTACGTTTCGCACGTGGTGGTGGAGGAAGGTTGGTACGACAAAATCTATGGCGGCAGCATGGCCCTGCTCCCAGTGTTCATGCTGGCCGTCTATTTCACCTGGCTCATCCTGCTCTACGGCGCGCTGGTGGCCGCGCGCGTGCAATACCACACCACGCCTTTCAGGGAGACCATCGAGGACAAGGACGCCGAGCCCGAGAAGCCCAAGGACGAAAAATAAAACGCCGGGAACAAACGCGTACCGCGGGCTTGGCAAGCCAGTGCGCTTGAGGCACGATGCTTCGCATGGCGGGCTTCCTCAGACACCTGACCCTGCTCAACACCGGCGTGTGGCTGGGGGCAGCTGCGTTCATGTTCCTTGTGGCCCTCACCATCTTCACCGCTCCCGAAATGAACGACGCCCTTAAAACCCGCCCCGAGAAAGGCCTCGCCGGGCAGATTTTTTTCCAGCGCTTTTTCCTCCTGCAATACGTGTGCGCCGGCGCGGCATCCTTGCTGCTGTTCCTAGAGTGGAAATTCGGGAAACTGGATTTCCCCAAGTGGCGCTTCAGCCTGCTAGTGCTCATCTCCGGCCTCGTGCTCGCCAGCGGCCTCTGGATCAACCCTAAACTCGGCCAATTTTTCCAGCAGAAATACCCCGAATACTTTTACGCCGAGGCCATGAAAGACCCAAACCAAACTGGCCGGCTAAAGGACGATGCCCAACGCGCGGATAAAGAACACAAAAAGTGGCACCACATTTCAGAGGGCAGCTACGGCGCCGTGATGCTCCTCCTGCTGGCATACTTCGCCGCCAACTGCCGCCAACCCCCAAAGTCACGGCGCCCACGCAAGCCAAGGCAAAAGATCGAATTCAGCCTGTAGCCCACCGGAGCTGCTCCCAAAGATCAGTGATCCAGCCGCATCAATTCGACCTTGCGAAATTCCACCGGATGACTCTCTGACTGCAAAGAAATGTAGCCTTCTGTGAGCAACAGCTTGCCGTCTTGAATCAGTTTTTTTGCGTCTGCATCCCTTGGATCCAGTTGAGGTTTTTGGTAAGCCATCACCTCCTTGCCATTGATTAAATGCCGGATCACCTTACTGCCGCGCACCTCCACCTCGACCGTCACCCACTGGTCGCCACGGTAAGTCTCCGATCGGCTGTTGATACAATGCCGCGTCACCAACTTGCCCTGCATCTCCACATTGGTGCCGGGCGTGCAAAGGTTGGCCGTGGTGCGCTTACCGGTGGCCCGTCCCCCAAGCAATTGCAGCTCAATCGACACTGGGAAATCCTGGTTCAAGGCCATTGATTTTGGATCCTGACAATGCAGCATGATGCCACTGTTCCGAAAAGCCCAGCCAGGGCCTCCCTCGATCTGCTCCCCCATAAACCGGTACTCCAAGCGCAATCGATAATGCGACAGCTTCTCCTTGTAAAAAATATGCCCAAACTGTAGATCAAACTTCCCGTAACCTTTATACCCCACTTTCATGACCCCGCCATCTACGCGAAAGGTATCATTGAAATTTTTCCCAGCCGGGTGACCCTTGATCTTGGGCGTCCAGCCCTCGAGGTTCTTCCCATTAAATATGGTAACCCACGGCCTATCCTTGGCCCCGGCATCAAGGCACAAAATCATCAGCGAGAAGATAACGACACAGTATTTTATTTTCATAATTATTCGACCAATACCCCACCGGCATTACGTTCTGAATCCAGTAGCTTTCTGCGGCAGCACATGACAAAACACGCACTACAGGACAGCCTAACCAATATACACAACAACTGCAATCTTCTGATCATTCCCCTTTTGTTTAAATTAAGCTATGGTGGCATTACCGTAATTGTTGCTTTGTTTGTAGTGGCAACACCGAATTCGTTGGTGATTATACACTTATAATTCCATGCATCCCCTGATTGTATATTGGTAAGTGTTAAACTTATCCCGGTCGCACCTCCCACTTCTATCCCGTTCTTCTGCCATTGACACCCTCTCTCTTCGCTCCCGATCGATACCACACTCATCGTGTGACTCAACCCCACTGTCGCGTTCCCACTGGTCACACTCCCAAATTCATTGGTCACTACCAACCGATAACTCCCGTTGTCCTCTCCCGCCAAATTCCCAAAGCTTAAGCTTGTCCCGTTACTTCCTCCTCCCGTATCTAGATGTAAACTTAAGCCCATTTTTTTCAAGTGAGACTTTTTTACAGGTGTTAATAACTTTTCCGCATAAATTTAATATTTTCCATCAGGTGGCACCTGTTTTTCTGTTTGCCATTCTGAAAATTTTCCATGAATTATTCCGATACCATCCTCTTTTCCCCTCCAAATGCCTCTCCCCAAAAGCAGACTGTCCCCTGCCACACCCTAATTTCATGGCAGAGTCCTGTTATTGATGTTTAATCTAGATGTCTGGAAGATTTTGGAAGCCAACAATTCCCCCGTCACCTGCAACGCAATTTGAATAACAAGGCGGTTTTGGTTGTGGTGATGGACGCTTGGGGTTACAGCTTGGAGCCGGATTTTTTTATGGCGGCGGCGTTTTTCTTAAGGAATGCTTGGACTCGCTCAACGGGGATGGCGAAGAATTCGACGCGGTTGGCGCGGGCGATGTTGATGCCTAGGAGTTTGCCTTCGAGACTCAGGAGGGGGCCGCCGATGTCGGTGTTGGTCATGGTGATGTCGTGCTGGATGACGGTGCCAAATCCGCCCCGGCGCTTGGAGACTTTGCCGCTCATCTTAAGGTTGCGCTCGCGCAGGCCAAAGACGTCCGTGAAATAGCCGAGGGTGACTTCGATGTCTTTCTTTTTTTCATCGCGAATGACGGAGAGGGTGACATCTTCGCCGGGGTGGGCCTGAACGGTGGAGCGAAGTTTTTCGCGGGTGAGAATTTCTTTTTTGTCGAAGGCATAGATTATGTCGCCGCGGCGGAGGCCGGCTTTTTGGGCGGGGCTGTTGGGGGTGACGGTGTCCACGGTCACGCCGCCGTTGTCGCGGCCTTCTTCGCCCATCTGAATGCCGAGAGCGCCGCCGGCCTTGGGGATTTCGCGGGTGTAGGCGCTGACGATGCCGCAGCGAATACCGGGGCGGGCGTCGACACCGGCGGAGAGCCAGTGGCCAATCTCAAGTTTCTCGGTGCTGCCCCATTCAATGCCGCTGGAGTAGCGGATGTTTACCTTGATGAGGGCGAGGTCGGTGGCGAGATCGTGGGAAATGAGGCGGCCACGATGGAGGCGACGGTCGTTGCCGGCTATCCGGAAGGGTTGTCGGGCGCCTAAAAGCTCGCTGTGCTTGGTGATGATGAGGCCGTCATCGGTGATGAGTGTCCCGATGCAAAGTACTTTGGTGCCGTCCATGATGCTGACTTTGCACTGGTTGGCGACCTTGCCGGCCTCGGCAAAGGCGGCCATGACGGCGCGTCCGTCGGTGCGCTGGGTGGACGGCAGAGAGGCGGCTGGCGCCAGCGGCAGCAGGCCGATGAGCAGCAGGATGGCGGTGAGTTTTTTCATGTTCTTTTAATTGATTGGTGTCAGGGACGTTTGCCGAGTTTGATGGTTAGTTCCATCGGTTTTTTCTCACGCAGTATCTTGAGTTTGATTTCGTCGCCGACCTTGGTTTTCTCGATGAGGTCGCGCATGCCGCCGCCGGAGAAAAGTTTTTTGCCGTTAAAATGGGTGATGACGTCACCGGGCTTGAGGCCGGCTTTCTCGGCGGCGGTATCCTTGCCCACGCGTGTAACGCGCACTCCTTTGGGGTCGGTGGAGGATGAAAAGTTGATGCCAAGGTAGCCTCGTTCTCCCTCGCCGACGGGCTTGATGGTTTTGCCGCCCTTGAGTTTTTCCCAGTCGTCGTGAAAGGCTATCATGGCCACGTGGTAATTCTGGTCGGGGGCGCTGGAGATGCGGCTGTGGATGCCAATCACGCGGCCGGCCAAATCGAAGAGCGGCCCTCCGGAATCGCCGCCCAAGAGTTTACAGTCGGTGCGGATGGTGTGCCGGGATACGCTGATGATGCGACCGAGCCGGAAGACCGCACCGCGCTTTGAGTCCCAGCCACCCATGTTTCCAACGGCCATGCACCATTGGCCCACCGGGGGCAAGCCGGGGCCGATGTATTCGACGATGGGCAAATTCTTTGGTTTTTTAATTTGGATCATGCCCGAATCTGTCTTGGCTGAATTGCCGAGCGCCACGCCATCAAATTCGCGTCCGTCGTGTAGGATGACCTTGAATTTCTGGCCCGGCTTTCCGGAAACGTGGCCGGCGGTGAGCACAAGGCCTTCTTTGGAAACGATGACGCCACTGCCCGAGCCGCGGCCCATCTTAACAGTCACGGTGGCCGCGCGAATCTTGGTGCGAATCGCCAGCACTTTTTTTTGGAGGGCCAACAGGTCTGCGATGCCAACGGGGGTCTTGACGTCCGCAGCCGGTGGCGCGCCGTGGAGGACTGCCAAGGACAGGAAAAGCGTGAGTGCAATAGTCAGTTTTTTCATTTCAAAATTCTTCAATGGAATCAACTCCCCAAAAATACCCCATCCGCCGCCCCTTGGCAAACCTGCATCATTCAATACGGCGGCCAGTTTTTAGCTCTTCAACCCGGCCCGCGCAAAGATCCCCCAGGGCCATGGGCGGCAACAGGAACGCGCCGCCCAGCCACAGGCCCACCTTGGCCGCGAGCAGTAGTTGCCCCAACACGTTTAAGGAGACGACCATCCACTGGCCGTCGACCTGAAGTGCGCCGTACGTCTCCACTCCGACCGCCGTCAAGACCGGCACGATCACCGAGCCCACCAGCAGGTGGACGGCGTAACGGTTCATGCTGACGATCGAGAGCGTGACCTTGCCGCGCGTGGAGAAGACGCAAAAAAGAACCGCGCCAGCATGGAAAAGCATCGCGATGGATAAGACGATTGCCAGCCAAAGTCGGGTGCTGAATAATTTGATTACGGCCGCCGAAAGTGTGCCGCCCTGTGACTCGGGCAAAAGCGGCAACACCCAAGCCAGCATCACCACCGCACCGCCGACCAGCGCCAGCAGGTAAGCCGCCAAACTGCCCGGGGCAAAGCTGCGCCAGCGAGCGGCACCGAGCAGCAACGTCCAGCCGACCCCCAACAACACGCCCGCCAGTGGAATGCCCGCGGCCACCGAGGCCAGCCAGCCGTCCATGAATTCCAAGGCTTTCGGGAATGAACCGCCGGGCTCCGCGGAGACCACGGGAATGAACAACACCCCGGCCATCAATAGAACGACCACTCCTCGGTACGGAGACGGGATGAACGACGCGGACGCCACCACCACGGCCCCGACGATGACCGGGCTTAAAAGAAGAAACATCATCCAGCCCGGGAGGTTCTCCAGCTGGAAATTGGGCAAGACCACCTTTGGGTTGGCGACGTTGCCGAGGATGGCCGGCAACAGCGCCGCCACCAACAACGCCCAGCCGATTCGGGACAGCATTTGCTGGCGTTGCATTTCCTCTCGGTGAGGTTCCAACGGTCGTTTGTGGCGGCTGTCCTTGCCCCGCAGCCCGGGCTGAAAGCCACACTTATAACAGGACACATCCGTGGGGTTCATCGCCGCGCCGCACTTGGGGCAATCGACCTTGGGAGGGGCAGCAAATTCCGAGGGTGCCGGCGCGTTGTCAGGATCCATTTGCGCCAACACCAGATCCAGCGTAGACCAGTCCGCCATGCCATCGCACCAAGCCGGGTCATTCCCCTTCAACTGGCCATTGGCCATGAGGTCGTGCACCTGCTGCAGGTCGTAAGGCCCGTAACTCTGGCTGTCGATGCGAACGTGGATTTCCATGGCTTGACCCGATGTGGGTCACCTTTGACGACTCAGATGTTTGTCGGCAAAGTCGAGATAGCGCGACCAATCGTAGTCTGTGACGTCGTGTTTGCCGGTGCGCAGGTGGTAGCCAAGCGCACCCATTACCGGCGTGTTGGGCGGCGGCTGTTTTTCGGCGGGGAATCCACCCGCGCCGAGCAGCTTGAAAGCCGGCGCGGCGTGCTTGGCGGAGAGGAACTCGCCATTCGGATCAGCCCAGCGATCTTGTGTGGCGCTGGCGATGTACACTGGCCGCGGCGCGCTGAGGGCCACGAGCTGGTGTTGATCAACAGGACAGGCGTTCTCGTTGTCGTTGTACTTGTTGAAATTGTCGCAAAACCAGTGCGGGAAGGAAGTGTTGATGCGCTTAACCGTCTCGCCAAACGCCCGCCGCGAAAGCGCCGCGCCGCCGCAGCCGGAGTTGTTCGAGATCACCAGGGCAAATCGCTCATCACGCGCGCCCGCCCAAAGCGCCGTCTTGCCCAGTCGCGAATGGCCCAGAACCGCCACGCGCTGGTGATCGACAGCCTTGTCCGTCTCGAAATAATCCAGCGCGCGGCTCAAGCCCCACGCCCACGTCGCGATGCTCCCCCACTCATCCGGCTTCGGCTTGGGGTACAGTGCATGCACGCCGTTTTTAAAGCCGTCGTCAAAATCCGGATCTATATCGCCGTAGTAAATGGTCGCCAATCCATAGCCGCGCTTGAGGATCATCTCCACCGCCCAGCGGCTCTTAGCCGCGCCGCGGCCCTGATCCGTGGCACGGTTGTTTTTTGCCCCGCGCATCCACGAGGTCGGCAGCCGAATGGCCTTGTCCTCGTGGATTGCGTGGTTGCCGCGGAAGTTCAGCCCGAGAAACGCCGGCACCGGCCCCTTCGCCTTGGCGGGTGTATAAAGCAGGATGGTCATGCGCGGCCCATCACGCCGGCCCGCAAAGCGCACTTGGATTTGCCGCCGGTTCGCCAAGCCGCCCAGCACGCCGTGCCGTTCCTCGAGATTGAAAAAAGTCATTGCCTTCGGCCGTCCCGGGCTGCGGCCGTACACATGCTTTTTAAACAACTCCAACAGCTCAGGCCGGCGTTTCGTCCGCCACTCCCCGGCGGTCGTGACCCGTGTGCCATCCTCCATTTCCAGTGGGTCGGGCAGCTTGAACTTGGGCACCTTCGACTCGTCGTAGTTGAACTGCTGCGCATTGGCCGCAATCGAAAACACGCCAAGAGTCAGCAGCGGAAAAAACCGATGGGAACGCATGCCCCAATCTACTTCGTGCGCCGCATGTGCGCAAGCCGCTACGGCGCGCGCACGTCCAAGCAAACGAGGTCGCCCGCAGCGTTGCGGCAGTAAATGCGGCCGTTGGCCAGCACGGGCACCGTCCAGCATTTGCCGCCCAACACCTGCGCCTCGGCCTTAGGCTTGAAACCCTTGGGCGACGCCGGTCCCACCGCCAAGTTGCCCCGTTCGCCGAGCACCAGCAACTGGCCGTTCGCCGCCATCAACGAGCCGCAACGGTAGCCGTCCTTGCGCCACTGCACCGCCCCCGTGGCGAGCTTCATGCAGACAAGTTGTTTCGGCCCTAGCATGTGAGTGTTGCCGTCGAAGCCGTACAGGAAATCGCCAAGCACCACCGAGTTGTTCATGTGATTGCTCAGGTCGCGATTGGCGTAAATCTTTCTCAGCCCGTCGCCCGTGAATTCAAATAGCGCGCAGCCGCGCTTGTAGCCCGTGGAAACAAAAATCAGATTGCCCAGCACGATGGGCGTCGTGGAACTGGTGCGGAACGCAGTTGTCCATTTCTCGAAGGCCAGCGTCTTTCCATTTGCGGCATCGAGGATCACGAGGCCATCAGTTTTCAAGGTGGCCAAACAGGTTTTGCCTTTGAATTTAAAAACCGCCGGGGAACCGTACGCGGGTCGATACACTTTGCTCCGCCATACTTCCTCGCCGGTCAACTTGTCCAGCGCCAGCGTGAAGGTAGCCTCGACGATCAGCCATTTGCCCAGCACCAGTGGCGACGCCGCAAAGCCCCACTCCGGCGGTCGCACCAAGCCGGCCTTCTCCATCAGGTTTACCTTCCAGATAATCCGTCCGCTGCCGGTAGAAAAACATTGCAACTGTCCATCCTTGGCTTGGGCGTACACGCGGCCTTCATCGACCGTGGGCGTCGCGCACGGGCCGCCCTCGTGGAGGTTGTCAACCAGCGCGGCGGGGTACGTGTTTTTAAACAGCACCTTCCCCGTCGCAGCGTTCATGGCGTAAAACGTCTCCTCGTTGCCGCGCCGCTTGCCGGTGCAGCCGAGCGTGAATACCCGCCCGTCCTTCACCGCCATGCTCGAGAACCCCACGCCCACCTTCGCCCGCCAGGCCACCTTGCTTAAATCTGGGATCCAGTCCTTCTCCAGCGATACTCCATCGTGCCGCGGCCCACGCCAATTCGGCCAGTCATCCGCCAGCACAAAGCCCGCGACCGTGAGCAGAAAAAGAAAAACAAAGCGTTTCATGTTCCGATTAATTGTAACGAGACCAACGGAAAAAACAACCCATGCCGGCGTTCAAGGCAGCCGCGACCACTCGATGCCGCTTAAAATCGGAGGCCGCCCGGCCACGGGACGCAACCCAATTTGCAGGACGTCGCCGGTGATCGAGACGTTGAAGTCACGCGCCACCGGCCGGCGTGGACCACCTGCGGCCTTGGCGATGTCGAAGCTGCGCTGGACGGGCTTCCCGTTTAAAACAATGTCAAACACCCGCCCGCCCTCGGGCACTTTGTCCGGCTCGAGGAAATGCAGCCGCACACGGTAGTTGCCTTTCCCCTTCAGTTTCAACTGAACAGACTGCACGCCACGCAGGCCGGAAGCAGCCACCCATTTCAAGCCATTGCCAATAACAACAGTAGAATGCAGCCGAAAAGACTTGGCGGCGGCGGGCTTGATGGTGATGGGCGCATCGGCCGAGCTGCCGCCGACCTTGGGATGCTCCACCCACAACCGGCCATCGGGCGCGCGACGGTCGCCGGGCGCGCCGAGATTAACGGCCAACTGCCCCGGCTTCGCGGTCGCGCCGAAGGTCCAATACTCCAGTTCCGGCATGTGGATGAGCGCCAGCGAGGTTTGCATTTGGTAGGCGCAGCTGCACGTGCGCGTGTAGTCAGGCGCGTTGAGAATGCCGTTGGCGGGGATGAGGTTGGCGGTGCAGCTGCTGCGAAAGCCGCCCCAGTTGCCGGTACCGCCGTCGTTGGCGAGATCGTAAAAACCCGCCGCGCCGGAGCGGAAGGTGAGCAGATGCTCGCTGCCGATGGCGGTGTTGCAGCCGTAGTTGCGCTTGTATTTCCAGCCGGTGGGCTTGCCAGTTTTAATGTCCAGCGCGAAGCCGCCGTTGCCGTTGGTGAGGATGCGGTCCTTCATCAACAGGCACGGGCCGCTGTAGCTGTCGTCGCGATTTTCCCAAAGCACTTTGCCGTCGCGTCCGCGCAGCGCGGTCATGCCCTTGCCAACCTCATCGCCGGCGCGATCGCGATAGGCGCTGCCCGCTTGCAGCAACAAATCATGCGCGGCGGAGTAGTTTAAAAACGTGCCGAAAATTTCCTTGTCCGTTTGCCAAGCAACCGCCCCAGTTTTAATGTCCAGCGCGAAAAGCGCGGGCTTACCGGGGAGCGCGATGCCGCGTCGTGCGAGCGCCTTTTTCTTCGCATCGGTGAGGCTGTCGATGGCGAACACCTTTCCGCCGCCGAGCGCGATGTTGTTGTGGCGGAAATTAAACTGCGCCTTGCGCGTCCACAGTTGCTTGCCGGTGGTGCGGTCGAACACCGCGAGGATGCGGCTGCCCGAGGCGTAGCGCGCGAGCAACTGCTCCACCACCGTGCCCGGCAATTCCTTTTTTCCCTTTGGCGGCAGGATGGCCACCGGCGCGGCGGCGGTGATGAGAAAATTGCCCTCCACGCTCAGCCAGCCGAAATTCGCCGCGCCAGCGGGCGGCTTGAATTGGCGCCGCGTCTTGCCGGTCTCCGCGTCCAGTTCGAGAATTGTTTTGCCGTAAACCACATAGACCGCATCGGGCAGCGAAACGTAATTGCTGCCAATCTCGCCCGCGCCGGGGAAGTGGCCGGTGATGTTGTAGTATTCCCCGACACCATTCAGCTCGCGCTCCCACAATACTCGCCCGGTGTACACGTCCACCGCGCGCATTATGTCCGCCCCCTCGATGAACAGCCGCCCGCCCGCCACTTGCGGCGAAGGCCCATGGCCGTGGCGCGGGAGGATTTTGTCATTCGACGGCCCGCCAAACCACAGCAGCCCCAGCGGTGCCTTCACTCGCTGATCCTTGGAAACCACCGACTGCCCCGCGTCGCCGTACTGGTGCGACCAATCCGCCGCGCCCGGCAGCGCGCCTTCGCGCCACACTTTCACGTAGTATTTATTAGTATGCATCTTGGAGCCGGGCAACTTGGCCGCCGCCTTCTCGACGGCCAGGTCCAACTTGTCTGAGGCCGGTATAATGAGCATCCCCTCATAGGGGCGCACGGCCCGATATACGGTCTTCAAGTGGTTAACATTCATGCGGTTTGCTAGGTCGTACCGGACATGGACAATCTCGGCGAAATGCGGCGGGGCGGGAAACATCAGCGGGTCAGCCGCGTGATGGGCGGTGACACGGAGGCCGTATTCGCCGGTTCGGGTGAACTTCCGCCGAATGTCCTGAATCCACTTCTCATCGGCATCCACCACCACGAATTTGCATTTGGAGAAACTCAACATTTCCGCCAGCTCCGAGCTGAGTGGCGCGCCGAGGAACAGCATGTAACTGCCGACCTTGTCTCTCCCCGCCATCAACGTTGCGGACGACACCAGCAATGAGCCCTTGGGGCCCGGCTTGACCGGGATGGGTGTCGGCAACGGATGTTCAACGGCGTCAGTCTTTTCTCCACCAAAACAATGCAGCCGCCCATCGAGCGTGACCACAAACAGCCGGCCATCCGCCGCGAGCACCGTCCACGGCTCGCCTTTCAATTCCGCCTTGGCGCGCGGCTCGGCTTTGCCCTTTTGCAGGTCGGCGATGTTGAAAACCCCAATCGCTCCCTTCCCGCTCGCAACGATTTGGGTGCCGGCTTGGAGATGGATGCGGCTGAACCCGCCGCGCAATTCGCCGATCCAAAGTTTCTTGGCCTCAAAAGTCACGCGCACTACCTCCCGGCCCTTGCGGTCCTTTTCGGTCTTACGCGTCTCCTTGCCCGCCAATGACTCGGCGATGAGCTTGGCACCATTGGCGGTGAGCATGAAATCCGAACCGACAAGCTGAGGGCTGGCGGAGCCTAGCGGGTTGCCCGATTTAGCAAGGTAGCGGCCCCCGTCCACAAAGTATTTTCCCCCACCGGCCAGCACGCGGTAGTGGCCTTTGCGCCGGTCGTATTTGAAATGCAGCAGCTTGCCCGTGTCCGCATCGTACACCGCCGGCGTGGAGCGGCCGCCGGGGACAATGAGGTGATTGTCCGTCAACACCAAATGGCCCTGCGGCGCGACAGTCGCAAACGACGGCGCGCCGTGCGGCTGCACGGTGTAGTTCATGCCGTCGCCGCTGTTGGTCCAAAGGACGCGGCCGGTCTCGGCATCGAGGCAGTGGATGAAAATTCCCATGAACGGCCAGATGCTGGCGGTGAACCAAATCTTCCCATCGCGATAAACCGGCCCGCCGCGTGCCGGCCAAGTGGAGGTGAGTCGCCCATTGCCAATGACCCAGCGCTCGGTCGGGCCGCCGTTAAATTTCCAGAGCAACTTGCCGTCAACGGCCTTTAAACAATAAAGATGGCCATCATCGGAAACAATCCAAACCTTGCCGTCCGTGGCCACCGGCGCGAACCGCACCGGTGCCTCGGCGTAAAACCGCCAAAGCTGTTTGCCGGTTTTGGTGGCGTAGGCAGTGACGGAATCGTAAACAGTGGAGGGGACAATCAATCGTCCATCAGCCGCGACGGGTTCCGGGGCGAGGTCGAATTGCAGTTTCTGTTGCGAAGCCGGCCAGGCAGGCGCAGCCTTGGGAAGCTGCCGCGTCCATTGCAGATGGAGACTGTCGGGTAGTTTTTGGGGAGTGACCGCCCCACGCCCGGGGCCGTAACGCCATTGCGGCCAGTCGGCGGCAATTGCCGATAGGGTGGACAGAAGCAGTAGTGTTTTCAGTGTTTGTTTCATGTCTTGGTTGCCGGACGGACTCGCAGGCTCGTACCTCCTCTTGTTTTCAGTAGAGGAACAAGACTGAGAAGCCGTGGGGTTTTAATTTTCCACCAGTCGGCCGTCCTCGATGCGGATGCCCCGGTCAGCATGGCCAGCGGCACTGGGATCATGGGTGACCAGCAGCACCGCCCCGCCGTCGGCGGCGAATTGTTTTAAATGGCCGAGCACGATGTCGGCGTTTTCCCGGTCGAGATTTCCGGTAGGCTCGTCAGCGAGCAGGAGCTTTGGATTGTTTAAAAGCGCGCGCGCGAGGGCGGTTCGCTGGCGTTCGCCAGTACTGAGCTGCGCGGGCGGATGCTCAGCGCGATGGGCCAGATTGAACTGCCCAAGCAATTCGTCCGTGCGCTTGTGGCCGGCTGTCGATTCGCCGGTAAGCGTGGGCACGAGAATGTTGTCGCGCACGCTGAGATAGGGCACGAGGTGGAATTGCTGGAAGACAAACCCGATGTGCCGGGCGCGAAATTCCGCGCGCGCCTCGGTCGAAAGCGCGTAGGGATCCTCACCGTTGACTTGCACCCGGCCACCGGTCGGTTGCAGCAACGCACCGGCGGCGAGCAGCAGCGTGCTTTTGCCGCAACCGCTCGGGCCCTGCACGGCAACAAAATCTCCGGCTTCCAACCCGATGCTGACCCCCTGCAGCGCCTTGACGGGGGAGCCGTTCTGGCCGGGGTAGTGCTTGGTGAGATTCTCGGCTTGGAGGAGCATGGTCATTCCTCCTGCAAAACCGTGGCTGGATCCCGGCGCGCGGCGATGATTGCCGGCAGCCAACTGCCGAGTACTGCGATGACCGGCGCCATCGCGGCGGCCAGCAGCAGACTTTGCGAGTCAATCAACTGGCGGGCTTGGGCTTGGCTGAAACTGGTCTCGCTCAGTCCCAGACCCAGCGCCACGCCCGCGGCCACACCCAGCAGCGCGCCGAGCAGGCCGAGGTAAAGTGCCTTCCCCAAAAGCAGCGTGAGAATCTTCCCGGTGCGCAGGCCGATGGCGCGCAGGATGCCGATTTCCGACTGGCGGCGGCGGGCGTTGCCGTACATGAGCAGCCCGATCCAGATGGCCGCAGAGCCGATTGCCAGCGGGATGAGAATGGCGGCGAAGCGTTCCTTTTGCGCCTGAAGACGTTCGCGCTTCGTGCGTTCCGAGGACAGGGCGGACTCGGCATGATTTGCCGCGTTGACCGTGTCGGTTTTATTCTTCGCGGCCTGATCGCGGATGATCTGTTCGCTGTTTGCCCGAGCCGTTTCCAGCTCCAAAAGGTGGCTCTCCCTTTGCTGTTTAAGGGTCTGCTCGTTGTCGGCCTCGACCTTGACCAAGGTGGCGCGGGTGGATTTTTCCCGATCCTTGACCAACGCGGCGGCCTGCTCCCGTTCCGAGTCCAAAAAGTCACGATCCTGATCGGTTTGCTCTTGAACGGTCTTTTCGTTGGCAGCTTCCTGTGTCGCCAGCGTTTTCTTGGCGCTGTCCAGTTGCTCAGTGAGAATGCCGCGAGCAGAAGCGGCGGCTTCCTTCAAGTCCTCATCCGCCTTTTGCTTCGCCTTGTTACGAGCCTCGGCACGGGCCAGCGCCTGCGAGCCACGCTCGATGATTTGAGTCCCGGGCAGGATGCCCGCCAGCTCAGCGCGAACCTCCGCCACGCGGTCGGCAGTGGCGCAGTTGCACTCCAGCGCAAGGATGGCGTTGATGACGTTCTGCATCTTTAAAAGCTCCTGCGCCTCGGTGAGGTTGAGCCAGATGGAACTGTCGTCAAGCGAGCCACGTTCACCGTGGATCTTGGCAACCTTAAATTCGCTCCCCAGCAGCTTGACGGCCTGCCCTTTTTTAAGTCCGAGCTTTTTTCCAACGCCGTGGCCCAGGATCATTTGCCCCTTCGGCACAATGTCGAGCAGCGGCTTCTTGTGATCGCGATGCGCCAGTGGCACCTCGCCGCGCGTGCCGATCAGCACCACCTCGAGATCTCCCTGCTCAGTCCATTTAACACGCTTGGTGATCACCGGCAGCAAGTGGTTGACGGTGACAATTTTCGAGTTGGCCAGCTTGGTGACAAAGGCCTCCGGCATGACGGCGGTGGCCACGCCCTGTAGGTGAAACTGGTTGATGTCCTGATCGCGAGGAAGGATGAGAATGTTAAAGCCGAGCCCCTTGGTGATCTTGCGCATCGCGTCCTGTAACGCTGCGCCAGCCACAGCCACGGCTTTTTCACGCTCTTGCAACCGCGCGCGCAGCCGCGCCTGCGTGTCAGTCAGTCCTATCTCCAATTGGTCGCGCTTCTTTTGCAGTGCGCTCTGGAGCCCGGATTTCTTTTGGTCGAGTTTTTGACTCAGCCGCTGACCGTGTATCTGCAAATCGGCTGCCAGCTTGGCCCGCTGTTTCTCCAAGGCAAATTCCTGAGATGTTTTTAATTCATGAAGGCTCTCGGTCAGGGCAACAAGTTGCTTCCCCTGTTCCTCGGCCTGAGTGATCTGGCGCGTGGCGACTTGGTTGGTGAGATCCCGGTGGCGCTTCGCAAGGTTGCCTTTCAGTTCCTGCCGGTAAGCCGACAGCTTGGCCGCCTCTGTTTTACCCATCTCCTCAAGTATTGCCCGATCCCGGTGGGCGCTGTCGCGCAGGAGCATGGTGGCGGCAATGTAGGCGGCAATAGCCACCGTGATGGACAGCAGGCCCAGGGCAAAGTGAACCTTGCGATGGGAAATCTCGCGGAGTGTCAGGCGCCAAATGCTCATAGACGTGGATGGCGACGGAACCGCTCCCACCTAATTAGACTCCGGCTTTTTCCGGGGTGCGGGTTTCGGGATTTTCGGGGTCTTGTCCTTGCCGCCGAGCTTGATGGGATCGTTGAAAAGCGGATCCTTCGAGACAGTCGGCTTGACGACCACGCTGCCCGACTTCAATGGCTTGTCCGGATCCACGGATGCAATTCCCGTCAGCGGCGGCAACTCGCGATCCACATTTATCTGCGGCTGGATGAGGCTCTCCCAGTTCACTGCGGCAAGCAAGTCGGTACCGGGATTTTGCCGCTTGATCTGACAGGAGCAGGGGCCTGTTAAAAACTGCGCATCGTGCGTGATGTTCGCGTCGGTGATGCCCTTGCCGACCATTGGCGGCATGAACCGGCCGCGGCCGTACACCGGAAAAACCATCGGCTCGTTCAGACCCATGAGATCATCCTCGCTGGCCAAAAGCATTTTCACGAACACCGACTCGGCGACATCCTTGCGGGAAACGCGCAACGCGGAAAACTTAAGCTTCAGCTCCGACTCATCAATGTTCAGCAAGCCGGCGGCAATGTCCTCCTGCTTGATGTCCGGCAGCTTCAATTCCTTTTCCAGCTTGGCGATGCGAGCGACTAACTTTTTATGGGCAGCCTCATCCTTGGCCTTGTCGCCGCTCTCGAGAAACAGCCACACCGTCGAGTCACCCTTTAAAAGCCGGCGCGCCAGCTCGCGGCGCTTGGGGGAATCAATCACCAGACCAGCATTCTGCTTGGTCAACGAGCCGCTCCAGACAGGTTTGGAATTGCCGGTGGTCTTCGGGTAAAACACCATCATCCACGGCCCCTTGCGGGCATCGGCCTTGGTCGTCGCCTGCATTTTTTCCCAAAACTCCTTCACGCCCTTCTCGGGATTGTTGTCGAGATCAACGGTCTTCAACTCGATATTCGCCACCTGCGGGCTGACCAGCGGATCCGGCGCCATCGTAGCCAGCAGCTTTCGGTTGGCATCATCCATCGCGCCATGATGGAAAATGACGATGACATAATTGTCCGACCGCCAACGCTCCAGCGCGTAGCGAAACACCGGCACCGAACAGGCGAGCACTGCCGACACACCCAGCCAAAGGGCGGTCGCGATCAAGATAAGTTTTCGAGTTTTCATTGGATCAACGTGCGGGAATCCTCGCGCAAAAAATGGCTTTCCGCAACGAAAAAGGTGTCCCGTTCCGCCGACATCTAGAGGTGGAAAATGGCCCGTTTTCTGGTATATTATTGAAGGACAAAGTTTTCAATTCAAGCGGAGGCCCGTCCCGCGTGTTCGAAACGGGATCGAAAACGGAGGAAAACATGACCCTGAAAAATATCGAGTCCAAGTTGGATCGCTGTAATCACCTGATGGAGTTGCTGCGCACCTGCCTGGCCCTGTGCACCCTAGCCCTGCAAGTGGTGATTCTGTTAAAACTGTTCAATGTGTTTTAACAAGGCGCCCGCCCCAACACGACCCCACAGCAACCGCCCCCGCGTAGGGCGAAACCACTGCGCGTTTTCCCAAACCTCTTCTATCAACAATCCTTCAAAAGACCTTCAGCTGCGTGCCGTTTGGCGAAATTCTTCACGTGCAAACACCGCCGCGCCATGAATCCCACCCGCCTCACCCATCGTGCTGAGCAAAATGCTGATGCCCTCCATCGTGCCGGGCAGCACATTCGCCGCCGCTGTTTTCTGGATGACCGGCAGCATCGTCCGCCGAAGCGTCTCCACCACCCCGCCGCCCAACATCACATATTCCGGCCCCAGCGCGCTGATGATGCCCGCCACGCAAAGCCCCGTCTCCTCCGCGGCCTCGCGCACAATGCGCTTGGCCAGCCCGTCGCGCTGAGCAATCGCCAATCGCAAATGGTCACTGGTCAACCCTTTCAATGTCTTGCCCAACTCGGCTTGAAGCAAAGTTGGTTCTCCGCCCTTCACCGCTTGGCGCAGCCGCCGCGCGATGCCGACGTGACTGGCCAGCGATTCCAAGCTGCCGCGAAAACTGTTTGGCGCTCGAACCCCGCCCTTGTCGATAATCATCTGGCCAAACTCGCCCGCCGCAAGATTGAAGCCGCGATACAATTTGCCTTCGATAATCAAGCCGCCGCCAATCCCAGTACCCAGAAACACACCTGCCATTGTCCGCGGCTTGCCCTTCAACTCCACTCGGTGAATGCCGAGCGCGAACAAATTGCAGTCATTTTCCACAAACACCGGCACCCGCAATCGCCGCCGCAAAATCGCCTTGATGCCCACGTCCTCCCAACCAATATTGTACGCGTGCAAAACGCGTCCGCCCTTGACAGTGCCCGGAGCGCCCAAGCCGATGGCCCGAATTTGACGCAGTCGCAAATATTTGCCCGCCACCAATTCGCGAATCACCAACTCAATTTGGTCCACCACCGCCTCCGGCCCTCGCCGGGCAGTGGTTTGGATTTTCTGCTTAGCCAGCAATCTCAACGACCGGTCAAACAACCCAGCCAGAATCTTTGTTCCGCCGACATCAATGCCCACATAATAACGGTCTGTTCCCTTCGCTGCCATGCTCACCGATTGAAACGCGGTGTGGCACTCGGCCGCAACGGAAAATTATCGCACAAAAAACCCGCCGAGAGGGCGGGTTGGGAAAAGCCGATGTGTTGGCGATTATTTTTTCTCTTCCACCTCGAGCGGCTTGGGGGCTTCGAAGGTGGCGAGGGATTGGCCGTTGGTCATGTTCCAGATTCGGAGGGTGCTGTCTTGGCCGCCGGCTAGGATGACCTTTCCGTCGGGGGTGGCGGCGCCGGCGTACATGTAATCGGTGCCACCGCTGAAGCTGCGGGCGTCGTTGAGGTTGCTGCTGTTGATGAGGCGAACGGACTTGTCGCCGGAGGTTACCACCGCCTGCTCGGTGAGGCCGACGTAGTGGATGGAGGTCACTTCCTTGCCGAGATTGGTGCGCTGGCGGATGCGTTCGCCGGCTTCAAAGTTCCAGTGGCGGATGCTTTTGTCTGCACCGACGCTGACGAGTTGGCGGCCGTGCGGCAGCCAACTGACGCCTAACGCGTGGTGGGTGTGGCCCTCGAAACTGTGGACGATTTTGCCGGTGGCGATGTCGGTGACTTTCACGAATTTGTCAGCGCTGGCGCTGGCGATGTATTTGCCGTCCTTGGAAAATTCGATGCCGAGCACACTGTCGCTGTGAACCTCGGCGAAGTTTTTCACGAGCTTGCCGTCGGCGAGGTTCCAGATTTGCACTTCGCCGCCGCGGCTGGGCTCGCCGCTGCCGGTGGCAATCTGTTTACCGTCGGGGCTGAAGTCGATGGTGTTCACGCGGTCGGTGAGCAGTGAGTTGCTGTCGCCGGTTCCGAGAGTGCGCTCAAGTTTCCACTCGATGCCTAGGCTCCACACCTGCGCGGTCTTGTCGGCGCTAGCGGATATGAATTTCTCCCCATTAAATACTAACGCCTTCACCGCGCCCTTGTGGCCGTTGAAAGACTCAAGCGGCTGGCCAGTGGTGGCGGACCAAGTGTGCACTTTCATGTCGTCGCCGCCGGTGAGCACCATTTGACTGTCGACAGAAAATGCAATCGCGCGGATGGGTTTCTCGGCTTGGGTCACGGCCGTCTTGGTGGTGGTGACTGCGGTCTCCCGCGCCTTGGAATCGGTGTCGGCGGCCTTCTTGCCAGCGTCGGCCTTGGCCACCTCGGTGTCGGATTTTGCCTTGGCCTTGGTGGCGAGGTTGAACTCGTTGACCGCTTGCACGCGTGGATCCTCCAGTTTTTTGTATTCCGTGTCGGCGGTGGTGACTTTTTTGGCGGTGGCGTCGAGCGTCTTCTTCGCGGCGGCTTGGTCTTTGTTGAGCTTGTCGCGCTTGGTTTTGGAATCGTTGGCTACCTTGCGTTTGTCGGTGGCGATTTTCGCGGCGGCGTCCTGCGCGGCCTTGGCCTTGTCGGCGATGGGCTTGGCGGCGACGGCGAGCTTCGCGGCATCGGTGTTGGCCTTCTCGGCGGCGGTGTAAACTTTTTGCGCATTGGCCACATTGGTCTTCGCCTTGGCCAGCGCCGTCTCGGCAACCTTTTGCGCGGCCTGCGCTTGCGTCAATTTCGTGGCGGCGGCGGTGGCGGCGGTTTGCGCTGTTTTTTCCTTCGCCTGTTCCCCCGTCAACTTGGTCTTCGCGGTGTTGGCGAGCTTGCGCTTATCGGCGGCGGCCTGGGTGGCAGCTTGTTTCTCGGCGGGGGTTTTCTTGGGGTCGCCGGCGATTTTCTTTGCGTTGGCCTCGGCGACTTTCGCGGCGGCATCGGCGGCGGTGAATGCCTTTAGCGCGTTGGCGGTCGCGGTCTTCGCGGTGACCAACGCCTTGTCCGCGGCGGCCTTGGCGGTGGTGGCAGTTGCGGTGGCTTTTTGTGCGGCGGCCAATTTTGTCTCGGCTGGCTTTGGTTGTTTGGCGGGGGGGTCATCGAGGGCCTCCTTCGGGTGGACGGCGGCGGCCTTTCGCGTGACGGCGGGCTGGTCCTTGGC
>Ga0114993_10001532_pt1 | contig 26407 bp, 21 predicted proteins | sample ArcticOcean_MG_C_FD_87042 | JGI IMG/M metagenome (GOLD analysis project Ga0114993, IMG submission 87042) | Marine microbial communities from western Arctic Ocean - ArcticOcean_MG_CB2_150 | ecosystem: Environmental > Aquatic > Marine > Oceanic | place: Arctic Ocean: Canada Basin | collected...
ATGATGTTCAGCATAAGAACCGTTTATTCCGCCGCCGTGATTGCGCTGGCCGCGTCCGCCTTCAGCCTGCTGGGAAGCGGCCATGCGAATGCGCAAACCAGCTGCGATGACACCGGATATACCTACGATGCGTCTTGTTCCGGCAATGCCGATCAGGCCGGCGCCGCGGTTACGGCGTCATCCACGATTGTGACGGCCGCAAACGCCACCGCGGGTTTGGTGATGAACCGGGTTTCGTCGTTCCGCGCTTCCGGCTCGGCGCCGGGCTCGAATAACGCCGGCAAAGGCACGCTCAATCTTCTTGGCTTTGGTTCCGGCGCCGCCGCTGGCGAGCAGTCCAATGACCGCATGGGTATCTGGATCAACGGCAATTACACCCGCGTCGTCGGCTCGCTGACCGGCGCAGATTTCGATTCAACACTTTATTCCGGTATGCTTGGCGTCGATTTCAGGCCGACCAAAAACTCACTTATCGGCATTGGCTTCGGTTACGAGCAATCCGACACCGATACCGAGTTTAACCGCGGCAATGTAGACGGCAAAGGTTACACGGTTACCCCGTATGTCTCGATCGGCATTGACGATCATGTCAGCCTTGATTTGGTTGGCGGCTATTCCAGGCTCGAATATGACCTGGATCGGCTGGATCCGCTGACCAGCACCAAGGTCACCGGCAGCACCGATTCCAACCGGTACTTCGGCTCGCTCAACTTGGTTGTCGATTACGATGTCAGCAATGTCTTGCTGGGCTTCCGCATGGGCACATCCTATATCGAGGAAAAACAGGATGCCTATACCGAAAGCGACACGACCACCGAAGCTGCGCAAAAAGTGACGGTCGGCAGCGGCAATGTCGGCCTCCGCATCGGCTATAACGGCGGCTCGGTGCAGCCATATCTCGGCGGCACCTACAGCTACGACTACAACGATTCCGGCGGAACCTACGATGGCCGGAATACGTTTGGCGTCAATGCCGGGCTGAATATCTCGATTACCAGTGGCGTGTTCTTCAACCTCGAAGGCAGTGCCACCGCAAGCGACGACGTGAGATCGGCGTCCGGTAACGGCACCATGCGGTTCGGTATCAACTTCTAGTGCGATTAAATTTCGCGCGGAAAGGCCGGGCGCTTTGCCCGGCCTTTTTGTTTGTAGCCGCCGCGGCGGTACTGCTATCGGGCTGTTCCCTATTCGATCCCGGCGGCAACCGGGACAATCTTTTGAAACAGGCCGCCGGGCAGAATTGGCGGAGCCAGATAACCAAGGCCGAACCGTTCGAAATCTTTACCCTGGCGCGGGGCGCAAACTCGGGCGCGGCCCTGACCGTCTATATCGAAGGCGATGGCCATGCCTTCCTCACTCGCAACGTGGCATCGCCCGATCCGACGCCCCGGCGCCCCGTTGGGCTGCGTTTGGCGCTGGCCGATCCGGCGCCCAATATTTTGTACCTGGCGCGGCCCTGCCAATATGCAAAGCTGGCATCGAAGCCGCCCTGCAATCCCCGCTACTGGACAACGGCGCGCTTTTCGGCGGAAGTCATCGGCGCACTCTCGGCGGCCATCGATAGCGCCAAGGCGGCACTGCAATCCAAATCCGTGGAGCTGGTGGGGTATTCGGGCGGTGGCAGCGCGGCGGCGCTGGTGGCCGCCAGGCGCGGCGATGTCGGGCGCTTGATCACCATCGCGGCGAACCTGGATACCGATCTATGGACCCGGTCCCTTGGCGTATCGCCGATGAAATTATCGCGCAACCCGGCCACCATCGCCGCCGCCATCCGCCATATCCCGCAGCTGCATCTGGCCGGTAGCGACGATGAAATTGTCGCGCCGTCGATCGGACTGAGCTTCCTCAAATCCGCAAATTTATCCGCCGCAGCCCATTTCAAGATCATCGACGGCTACAGCCATACCTGCTGCTGGCATGAGGACTGGCGCCGCCGCATCGGGCGCATGCGCGCCGCCTTAGGCCTGGCGCCGGGCTCTTAAATATCCGCGCCGAGCGCGTCTATCAATGGCGAAAGCTCACCGCCGAAGTTCCGCCAGCGGCCTACCCGGGCGCTGGTGACCGGGCTTCGCACCTGCCATTTGGATGCGCTTTGAACGGCGCCCCCAACCCTATGGAATTGGAGACACGCCGGGTCCCAATCGAGGCCCAGATAGTCGATCAGCCGCCGCACTTCGGCTTCCCAATCGGCGACCACGGTTTCATAGTTCCAATCGAATATCGGGGCCGGCAAGACCGAACGCCAATGATCCATGAGCCGGTCGTGGGCCTTGATATAATGTCCGATATGGCCGAGATCACAGCTCCAGGGATGGGGCTGCACGAAATTGGTGAGGTAACACGACAAGCCCACATCCAGAGAATCCCGGCGGCAATGGATGAAGCGGGCACCCGGAAACAGCAAATGGATGAAGCCGATATTGATGAAATTAAAGGGCATCTTGTCGGCAATGATGCCCGCCGGCGCCAGTTCTGAAACCGTGTTCACGTAACCGCCGGCCAGACCCTGCAACTGATCCCGGCTCAACGCGGAAATCCCATCAAGAAAGCCGGAATCTTCGCCGCCAATCTCCGCCGCCCGCTGCATCATCAAGGGAATGTCGCTGCGCTCGCCAAGACCTCGAACGCCGGGATGGGCGGCGATGATACGTTCGGCCAGCGTGGTGCCCGAGCGCGGCATGCCGACGATAAATATGGGCCTTGCATCCGCATCGCCCCAACCAGACCTGGCGTCCAAAAACGAGCCTGAAAAAGTTTGCGCCATGGCGTCCAGATGGGCGGCGTGGCCGGCGGCATCGAATGTCTGGCCATCATCGGTGAGCAGGATCTGTCTGATCTTGTTTCCCTGCCGGCAATAATGAAACCCCAAGGCGTTGTCGTTGTCGCCAAACGCCATCGCCGCCAATACGAATTGCAGTTTAACTTGGGCGTCCAAACTCAAGCCCATGGTCCGGGCGAGGGCTTCGATATGGGCACGGCCCGCCGCATCGATGTGCGGCTGGCTCGATGTGGCGAGCGCGTAATAGGCTTCGATGTTGCGGGGATCGAGGCCAATCGTGGCCCGGAAACATTGCAAAGCCTCATCCAGATTGCCCTGATCAGCCAGACAGAACCCAAGGTTTAAATGCGCCTCGCCGTTTTTGGGAGAGCGGATAAGGGCGCCCCGGAAATGCGCTTCGGCCTCTGCATATTTGCCTTCCGCCGACTTAACCGAGCCCAGATTTATGCGCGCCAATTGGTGGCCGGGATCAAGGCCGAGCACTTTTTCGAACAACGCTTCCGCTTCGGCGCGCGCGCCCCTGGCCCACTTCACCGTGGCCAGGCTATGCAAGGCAGCAACAAGATCCGGCTGGACGGCCAGCGCTTGGCGGCACGCCTGTTCGGCCTCATCAAGCCGGCCGGCACGCAAACACACCGTCGCCAGATTGGTGAGCGCCAGGGTGAACTTGGGATCGATTTTGATGGCGCTCTGAAAACATTCGGCGGCCTCGGCGGCGTTGCCTGCCTTCATATAAAGAAGGCCGAGATTATTATAAGCCGCCGCATTGCCGCCGTCGGTTTCGATGGCGGCCAGGTACGCCGCCCGGGCCGCCTCGGTCCGGCCCAGCCCGGCCAGGGCGCAGCCCAGATTGTTATTGGCCTCGCCATGGCCCGGTTGCAGTTTGAGCGCTGCCCGCGCAGCCTTCTCCGCTTCCCGCCAGCGGCCAAGCGAATTCAAGACTATGGCCTGATTGACCCGGTAGGAGACGTCCCTCGGCGCCCGCCTGATGGCCCGGCGGATCAGCTTGACGGCGTCCAGATTGCGCCCCGACTGATGCGCCGCCAATCCGGTCAGATGCAGGATGTCGGCCCGCTCGGGCGCCCGTTTCAAGGCGCGCCGGTACGCTTTTTCAGCCGCATCGAAGGCACCCGATTGATGCAGCGACATGGCGCGCGCCAGCAAGCTATCGACCGAATTCGCCGCCGCCGGCGGTGCGCTGGGATTGCGCAATATGTTTATTTGCGGCTGCATGTTCGCCTCGCCGGTCAGCGGTTCAGGGCGCGGCGAAAATCCTGCGCCACCCGCTCGATAACGCCGTCCCATTCGCCGGCGGCCTCTTGCCGGTAACAGGTCACCGAGGCAAAATATGGCGCCTGATCGCCGGCCAATCCCCAATACCAGAACGGCGATTTGCGCAGCATGATCCAGCAAGGCACGCCAACGGCGCCGGCAATCATCGGCGTGATGTTGGACGTGGTAATGACCTGATCGAGGGCGCCGATCAGCGCCGCCAAGCCATCCAGGTCGTCGCGCCGATCCAGGTCCGCATCGCTGTAAATGCGCGCGCCGGTCAAGCGCTCGGCTTTTTTGAGGTCCCCATCGGTATCGCCATATTGCAAATTGACGAACGTCGCCGGACCTTGCAGCAGAATTTTGCGCCAGCGGTGCAGATCGATGGATTTGGGCTCGCCATTGCCAGCGGCGCCGCTACGCCACGATATGCCCACATAGGGGGGCGGGCCAAAGGCTTGCAGGCGGGTGCGGAATTCATCGCGGCGCAACCCATCGGGCTTTAAATAGCCCGCTGCCGGCAGCGTCGTTGCCGCGGCTCCCGCCAATTCGTGCGCCAGATCAACGATCGAATGGCGGGCCACCGTGCCTGAGCTGGTAACCTCCGGCCCCGGCGAGGCGGCGGCCGCGATCACCTCGGCATCGGGGAAGGAACGGGCGAACAGGGGCACCAGCCGGGGCTCGGTCTCCAAGGTCAGCGCCGGCGCCCTGGCGGCGATCAGCGGCAACAACGCGGCGTACAATATTTGATCGCCGAGGCCTTGTTCGGCATGAACCAACAGGCGCCCGGCATCCAGTTTTTTGCCGTCCCATTCGGGCAGCTGGATGCGCCGCGCCCGGTAGCTTCGGTGGCCGCGGCGAAGGTGCCAGCCCTTGAGACCTTCGCTGTAACGGCCGAGGGCCATCAGCGCCACCGTCCGGTTCCAGCCGGCCTCGGAATGGTTGGGATCAATTTCGAGAGCCCGGTCATATTCTGAGATGGCCGCTTCGGGCTCGCCGGCGCCCTCCAGGGCCAGCGCCAGATGGTTGTGGTATATGGCCGAGGCCGGCGCCAGGCGGACGGCCCGCGCCAGCCATTCGGCGGCGGCCTGAGCGCGCCCGGCGTGCAGATGGCTAATGCCGATCTCGTTCAGAATGTCCGGGTTGGCGCTGTCGCCTGCCAAGGCCGGCAGCAAAATCTCGAGCGCGCCATCGCTATCGCCGCCGAGGCGCTTTAAAGCGCTCAAGTTTAAAACCGCGCCGAGATTACGCGGCGTTATGGAAAGCGCCGCCTCAAAAGCGCTTATGGCCGCGCCGCCCTCGCCGATCTGCATGAGCACCTGGCCTAAGGCATTTTGCGCCTCCCCGTCCAGGGGATTTTTGGCAATCGCTTTTTCGATCAGGCGGCGTGCCGCACCGGTCTTGCCGGACCGGTAGGCGATGACGCCGAGCATGCGCAGCGCGGCCCCATCGTCCGGGCGTTCGGCGAGGATGCGGCGGCAGCCGCTCTCGGCCTCGGACAAACGCCCGGCGCCAAGATGATACGCAGCCCGTTCGGCCAGACCTTGGTTGGGTCTTGATAGCTGGTTCACGCGTTCACTCACCAGTTCGGATATCCGGGGCCAAGAGAATTGTCATGGTCCCGAATCTCACTTAAACAATTGGCTTAAGGTTGCATGCAGCGAGGTAACAAATGGTAAATGAAAGCACATCGGTTTTGAGGCGCACCGCCGGTGAAGAGGCGGCCAAGATTTTGATCGAAATCGGGGCCGTCAATTTCCGCCCGTCGGAGCCCTATATCCTGACCGCCGGCTGGGCCAGCCCGGTCTATATCGATTGCCGCAAACTAATCGCATACCTTGCGCAACGCCGCCGGGTAATCGAGCTTGGCGTCGAATTGATCGCCCGTGATGTCGGCGCCGCCGCCATCGATCTTGTGGCCGGCGGTGAAACTGCCGGTATCCCCTATGCCGCCTGGATTTCCGAATCTTTGGACCGGCCCATGCTTTATGTGCGCAAACAGCCCAAGGGGTTCGGCCGCAACGCCCAGATCGAAGGCGATCTGGAGGACGGCAAGCGGGTTCTGCTGGTGGAAGATCTGGCCACCGACGGCGGCAGCAAGATCAACTTTATTGACGCGCTGCGCCTTGGCGGCGGCGTCGTTACCGATATCTTCGTGGTGTTCTATTACCGCGCCTTTCCGGGCGCCGAGGCGGCGATGAAAAAAGCCGGAACAACCATGCACTATCTTGCCGATTGGCACGACGTTCTCGCCGCCGCCGAGGCCGGCAAATATTTTTCCGAGGATGAGATTGCCGGGGTGCGGAAATTCCTGGCCGACCCGGTCGCCTGGTCAGCCGCCAATGGCGGCAAGGCGGCGGCGGACTGACAGCGGATCGGCGCCGCTCTACAAGCCGGGTTTAGCTAACGCTTTGGGGCCGCGCGCCGCGATATAGCCGGCGATATCGTGTTTCAGGTCGGCCAATTCCTCGCAACCGGACGGACAGGCCTTTTGCAGGCGCCGGAAATTGGCCTTGGCGTCCTCGATCCGGTTCAATTTTAAAAACATCTCGCCCTGATATTCGAGAGCGCCCTTGTGCCCCGGATTGATGCTAAGCGCTTGGCGGTAGGAGACCATCGCCAGTTTCAGCTTGCCGGTATTGCGGTAAGCAAAGCCGAGATAGTTATAGGCATCGGCGTTCTTGGCGTCCTTTTTGACCACCTTGGCGAACAGGCGGATGGCCTTGGTGAATTCTTTGGCGTCGATGGCTTTTTTGCCGGCGCCGCAGTCGCTGACGACCGCCGGCTTGGCAGTGAACGTGTCGCTGTCGGCGGCAAGGGCCGGACCGGAAGCCACGCTCATGGCCAAACCCAAACCCGCAACCATGCTGGTGAGGACGATGTGTTTCATGCCGCTATCTCCCGCCGTAAATAATTTCACCCTGGACCATAGGCCTAATGCGCCACCTGCCTCCACTCAATTTGATGTGAGTATCTTCGCCGGGATGGCCGCACCGATTGCCGAATGGCGGGCCGGAGGCTACATTTCAAAGCCTGGAGACGTAGTGTTTCAAAGCCCGGAGGCTTGACGTTGAAATTATTGAAATTCATTATCCTGGCGATTGCGATGACGCTGCCGGCGCTTGGCGCGGCGGCCAAAGACACGCTGAGCATCGGCATCACCCAGTTCCCCTCCACCTTTCATCCCAACATCGATTCCATGCTCGCCAAAAGTTACATCCTGGGCATGACCCGAAGGCCGTTGACCATGCACGGCGCCAAGTGGGATTTGGGCTGCATGCTGTGCGAGACCTTGCCGACCTTGGAGAACGGCCTGGCCAAGCTGGAAACAACGCCGGACGGGAAACAAGGCATCGCGGTTACCTATCGGCTGCGCGCCCACGCCAAATGGGGAGACGGCACGCCGGTCTCCAGCCGCGACGTTGTCTTTACCTGGCGCGCCGGGCGGCATGCCTTGAGCGGGTTTTCAGGGCTCGAATTCTATCGCCGCGTCTACAAAGTCGATGCCGATGACGCAAAGACCTTCACCCTTCACTACGACAAGGTGTTTTTCGATTACAATTCGATCAGCGGCTTCGATATCCTGCCCGCCCATCTGGAAGAAAAAGTGTTCGACGCCAACCCGGCCGAATACAAAAACCGCACCCTTTACGTCACCGACATCACCAACAAGGGTCTTTATTTCGGGCCCTACCTGGTGACCGAGGTCAGCCCCGGCGCGCATGTGGTCTTGCGCCCGAACCCATCCTGGTGGGGCAAAAAGCCGAGCTTCAAACAAATTGTCGTCCGCGTCATCGGCAACACGGCGGCCTTGGAATCGAACCTTTTGTCCGGCTCTATCGACATGATATCGGGCGATCTCGGCATCACCATCGATCAGGCGCTGGCCTTCGACAAGCGCCATGGCCGCAAATTCAACATCACCTATAAGCCGGGCCTGATTTACGAGCATATCGATCTCAATCTCGACAACCCGGTTCTCAAAGACCGGCGCGTACGCCAGGCCTTGATCCACGCTATCGACCGCGAAGCGATTTCCAAGCAATTGTTCGAAGGCCGCCAGCCTGTCGCCCATACCAATATCAACCCGTTGGATTGGATCTATACAACCGATATCCCGATCTATGGGTTCGATCCCAAAAAAGCGGCGCGGCTTTTGGATGCGGCCGGCTGGTCGGTGAAGCGGCGCGGCATCCGCCATAACAAGGCCGGCGAAAAGCTGTCCTTCGAAATCATGACCACGGCGGGCAACCGCACAAGGGAATTGGTCGAGCAGGTTTTGCAAAGCCAGTGGAAGCAGGCCGGCATCGACGTGCGCATCCGCAACCAGCCGGCCCGGGTGTTTTTCGGACAAACCGTCACCCGCCGCAAATTTACCTCCTTCGCCATGTTTGCCTGGATCTCAGCGCCCGAAAGCGTGCCGCGCTCGACGCTGCATTCCAAGCACATACCGGCCAAATCCAACAATTGGGGCGGGCAGAATTATACCGGCTTTAACAACGCCGAGATGGACAGCCTGATCGAGCGTATCGAGGTGGAGCTGGACCGGGACAAGCGGCGGCAATTGTGGCACCGCTTCCAGCGCATCTACGCGGGCGAGTTGCCGGTCATTCCGCTCTATTTCCGGGCCAACGCCTACATACTTCCGAAATGGCTGAGCGGCGTCACGCCGACCGGCCATCTCGGCACCACGACGCTGTGGGTGGAGGATTGGAAGTCCCGTTAGATTTTGGCGGCTCTGTTAATGGCTCAATCGGCGGGCCCGGCCAGCAGAAATTGGATCATGCGTTCATGGGCCGCCGGGTCCTGAACGGCGAACCTATGGCCGCCCTCGAAAAATTCCAGCTCGGCGCCGGGAATGCGGGCGGCCAGATTCTCGACCACCGCCGGCTCCGCCTGGCCATCATATTTACCGCCGCAAACCAGCACCGGAATATCCAACCGAGGCAACCGGTCGCACGTGTCATGCCGGCCCCGCGCCGCCAATTGTTCGTGGGCGCCTCGGCTACGCAACGGATCATCGGCGCCGCGCGCCATGGCCGCCAGTTGATCCTGGAACAGCTTCACATACTGATCTGGATTGGCCTTGGCCCAGGCGTCATCCCGGCGCCTGTCGGTGCGCTGAATGGCGCGCCGCACCTGTTCCTCGGGCGGCAAGTCTTCCAATTCGTGTAACGGATAGGATGCGCCGCCTGCGCCGCCGGACGCCGTGCAGCCGAGCACCATGCGCTCAACTTTGCGGCGATGACCGAGCGCCAATTCCTGTGCCACCATGCCGCCGAACGGCATGCCGATGACGTGGCATTTTTGCCAACCGACGAAATCGATCAGCCCGGCCGCGTCGTTTGCGTAATCGGCCATCGAATAGGGGCCGGGCGGCTTGCCGGTCTGCCCGCGGCCCCGTTGATCGAAGCCCAAAATGGTAAAATGCCCGGCCAGGGGCGAGGTGAACATGTTCCCCCGGTTGCGCAAATCGCCGGCCGTTCCGCTGATATAAAGCAAATTCGGGCCTAGAGCGGTTCATGATAGATGCGAAGATCGCCAATTTGGGCGAAGGGCATCGCGTTATTATTTTTCGTCGCCGACGCCGATGCAGCCGGTACGCGTGAACAGGCGGGCGCCGGCGGCGCTTACCTTGGGCGTTCGCTGTTGCGCCTCGACGCCGCGGACGATGTCGCGCTTGACCGCGCGCTTGACCACCGGGCGCAGAGTATCGGTGATGCGCACCATATCGAGGGAGCCGTTTTTATCCAATCGCAGCTTCATCTTGCGCAGCCGCGAAAACACCGAATTGATGATGCGCGGCGCAATGGCGCAGACATAGCGCGAATCTTTAGGGTCATCGGTATCGATATAGACCGTGATCGGCGTATGCTTGGTTTGCTTGCCGCGCCCGGTCGGTAGCTTCAACATGAACACCTGCAGTTGAACCCGGTCTTGGGCGGCGGCGGGGCTGGGCGTGACCAGCAACGCGCCGGCGGAATACAGCAAAACCAGCGCCACCCCGACCGGCAGACTTAAGATTTTATTTCGCATGCGCCTGCATCCCTGTTCCTGGCCGTGGCAAATCTTATCCCTAATCATTCTCTTAAAGTGAATCCCGGCTGGTTTGAAGCCTTAAATCATCAAATTGTGCCATCATTAAGACGCGCCCGGCGCCAATATTGATGCATGCCTCCACAAAATGCCGGGCTTGGATTATGCTTGGCCCGGCAACGATGGGACTGGATGGTTTTGTGAATTCCGATACCAAGGCGATGCCGCCGGCGAGCGATCGTTCGGGCGCCGATAGATTGACCCAGGTTCTATGGTCGATGATGAACGAGATGGGCCGCAATTTTTCCGCCGATCAAGGCGCGATCCTGGATGCGTCCCTGGACCGGGATCTGGGGTTCGACAGCCTGTCGCGCATGGAATTGGTGCACCGGGCCGAAACGGAATTCGGCGTAACCTTGCCCGATGACGTGATCGGCCGCGCCGAAACCCCGGCCGAGCTGTGGCGCGCCATCGCCAGCGCAGCCGGCGCCCCGGCCATGACCATCGCCGCAGCGGCGACCGCGCCCGCGCCCGCGCCTGATGCGGTTGGCATCGCGCCCAGAAGCGCCGATACCTTAAACGCCGTGCTGGCCTGGCACGCCCGGGCGCATCCCGGACGGGTTCATATCCGGCTGCTCTTGGACCGGGGCGAGCCGGTGGAAATCACCTACGGCGACTTGTGGAACGGCGCCAGGGAATTTGCCGCCGGGCTGATTGCTACGGGCCTGCAAACGGGCGATCCGGTGATATTGATGTTGCCCACGGGCGAAGATTATTTCCGCGCATTCTTCGGCGTTCTATTGGCCGGCGCCATTCCGGTGCCGGTTTATCCGCCGGGCCGGGCCCAGCAATTGGAGGACCATGTGCGCCGCCATGGCGCCATCGCCGATAACGCCCGCGCGACCATCATGATAACCGTCCCCGAAGCCGTGCCGTTCGCGCGGCTTTTAAGCGGGCAGGCGCGGCATTTGCGCAGCATCGTGACGCCGCAAGATTTAAAAGGCGCCGCGATGCCGTCCCACCTCCCTAGCCCGGCGCCCGGCGATACCGCGTTCATTCAATACACATCGGGAAGCACCGGCGATCCCAAGGGCGTAGTGCTCTCGCATGCCAATCTGCTCGCCAATATTCGGTCCATGGGCGAGCGGCTGGAGGTCACAGCCAGCGACGTCTTTGTAAGCTGGCTGCCGCTTTATCACGATATGGGGCTGATCGGCGCCTGGCTCGGCAGCTTGAGTTACGCCATGCCGCTCGTGTTGATGGCGCCGCTGTCGTTCCTCGCCCGACCGCAACGCTGGCTGTGGGCGATATCCAATTATAAGGGCACCATATCGGGCGGCCCCAACTTCGCCTATGAAACCTGCCAGGCGCGCATTGGCGAGGCTGAGCTGTTGGGGTGCGATCTGTCTTCGTGGCGGGTGGCGTTTTGCGGCGCCGAGCCGATCAATGTGCCCAGCATCGAAAAATTTATGCAGCGATTTGCCGGATATGGATTTGCCCGCACCGCCATGATGCCGGTCTATGGATTGGCGGAAAATTCCGTCGGCCTCACATTTCCGCCGGCCGGGCGGGGGCCATTGTTCGACCGCATCGATGCAAGCCATCTGGCGCGCACCGGGGCCGCGCAAATATCCGCCGCCGGCGATGCCTTGATGGTGCCCTCCTGCGGCTATCCCATCGGCGGGCATCAGGTGCGCATCATCGGCGATGGCGGGCGCGAATTGCCCGACCGGCGCCAAGGCCGGCTGCAATTTCAAGGTCCGTCCGCGTCCATCGGCTATTTGCGCAACGCGGGCGCAACGAAGGCTTTGTTCGATGGCGATTGGTTGAATTCCGGCGATCTCGGCTATTCCGTGGATGGCGAGATTTACATTACCGGGCGCACCAAGGATTTGATTATCCGGGGCGGGCGCAATATCCACCCGGCCGAAATCGAAGCCGCTTTGAGCGCTCTGGAGGGTCTCAGCCCCGGCGCTATCGCCGTTTTCGGCAGCCCCGATCCGGCCACCGGCACCGAGCGCCTGATTGTCATGGCGGAAACGCGCCGGCGCGGCGATGAGCAACGAGCCGTATTGGAACGTGCCATCAACAACCGCGCCACCGATATCGCCGGCGCACCGCCGGACCGGGTGCTGCTGGCAGCGCCGCGCACCGTGCCGAAAACCTCGAGCGGCAAGATCCGGCGCGCCGCCGCCCGCCAGATGTTCGAAAGCGGCGCCATCGATGCGGGCCCGGCCTCGCTCAAATGGCAAAAGTTCAGAATTGCCGCCGTGCGCACCTGGGCGATGGCAAGGCGCGGTGTCCGCCGGCTCGGGCGCGGCGCCTTCGCCGTCTATGTGGGCGCCGCCATCGTCATCGCGGCGCCCCTGGTCTGGCTGGGCGTGGCGTTGCTGCCGCTGGAACGCTGGCGCTGGCGTGTGGTCCGGGGCGCAGCTGCCGTTCTGTTTTCCATCGCCCGCGTAAAAGTAACCACCGAAGGCTTAAGACTGCTGCCGGCCACCGGGCCGATCATCCTGGCCACAAACCATTCCTCCTATCTGGATGGGGCGGTGCTGGCCTACGCCTTGGGCAAACCGTTGCGCTTCGTCGTCAAGGCGGAATTGTCCAAAAACCCGATCACGCGCATATTCCTGAACCGTCTCGGCAGCCACTTTGTCGAGCGCTTCGATGTCACCAAAAGCCTCGCCGATGCCGGCCGGGTCCAGCGGCAGGGGACTGGCGGCGGCCCGCTTGTCTATTTCCCGGAAGGAACGTTAAGCCGCATGGCGGGCCTGTTGCCCTTTCAAACCGGCGCCTTCCTGGCGGCCACCGAAAATCGATCCGCCATCGCACCGGTGGTGATCCGTGGCTCCCGCCATGTGCTGCGCGACGGAACATTTATTCCGCGCCCCGGCCGCATCCAGGTGCGGCTGCTGCCGGCCTTGCGAGCAGAGCCGGCGCCGGGCGGCGGGCAAGACGACGCCTGGCGGCGGGCGATCACGCTTCGCGATCAATGCCGCGCCATTATGCTGGAAAATTGCGGCGAGCCGGACCTCCGCGCTGAAAACCCGTTGGCGGAACTCGGCGCGCCACGCACCGATGCGCCGCCCGGATGACCTAAACCGCAATTTGCTTTGCTTAAAAATTGTGCTTGGGTTCAAATGCGGCCATGAGTTTGAATGGCACAACCTCTCTCGCATCGCATGCGGGCGCAACCGCCCTGTTGCAGGTAACGGATTTGGCGGTTTCGTTCCCGGCCGGCGATGGCGGCGATCTTCGCATCGTCGATGGAATTTCGTTGGCGCTTGAAAAGGGCAAAACATTAGGGCTAGTCGGCGAATCAGGCTGCGGGAAATCGATTACCGCGCTCGCCCTTCTGGGATTGGTGCCGGCGCCGGGCCGCATTACCGGCGGCCAAATATTGTTCGGCGGAACCGATCTTCGCCAATTGCCGGAGACGCGCATGCGCGCCTTGCGCGGCAATCGGATCGCCATGATTTTTCAAGAACCGGCGACGGCGCTCAATCCGGTTTTTACCATCGGCGCCCAGATTGCCGAGGCTTACCGGCTGCACAACGTGGCCTCCAGGCATGAAGCCCGCGCGCGCGCCATTCGCCTCCTCGAGCGGGTCGGCATTCCGGGCGCCGCCCAGCGCTTCGATGCCTATCCGCATCAATTATCCGGCGGCATGCGCCAGCGCTGCATGATCGCCATGGCGCTGATCTGCACCCCCGAAATCTTGATCGCCGACGAGCCGACGACGGCGCTCGACACAACCATCCAGGCGCAAATCCTGGAATTGATCTTGGATATCCAGGACGAGTTCGGCATGGCAATCCTGTTTATCAGCCACAATCTGGCGACCGTTTCAGCGGTTGCCGACGATATCTTGGTCATGTATGCGGGCCGCGCGGCGGAACAGGCGCCCAGCGATATTTTGGTTTCGGCGCCCAATCACCCCTATACGCGCGGCTTGCTCCAGACCCTGCCGTCCGGTGCGCGCCGGGGCGAAAAACTGCCATCATTGCCGGGCTCGGTGGGGCCGGAAGATTTGGCGCTCGCCGGGTGCCGGTTCCAAGGCCGTTGTGATCTTGCGGACGACAAATGCCACGGCGCCATACCGCCACCGGTCCAGATTGCCCCTGGCCATATTTCCGCCTGTTTTAGGGCTGGCGAGCGATGAGTACGGAACCAGCCTCGCCCAAACCCTTGCTCGAGGTTCGCGGCCTGGTGAAACATTTCCCGCATCGCTCCCCCGGAATGTTCGGGCGCCACAAACCGCCCGTCGAGGCGCTAAACGGGGTCACCTTCGATCTGGCCAGAGGCGAGACCTTGGCGATCGTTGGCGAATCGGGGTGTGGAAAATCAACCTTGGCCAAAACCCTGGCGCTTTTGCACCAACCCGACAGCGGCGAAATTCGGTTCGATGGCGAGCCGGTAAGCCAAAGAGGCGGCGCCGGCGGCAAAGATATACGCCGCCGCAGCCAGTTGATATTCCAAGACCCCTATGGATCGCTGAACCCCCGGCTGACGGTTGCCGAGATTATCGCCGAGCCTTTGGTCATCCACGGCATCGCCCGCAATATCCGAGCCGCCCGCGTTGCCGGCGTGGCCGCCGCGGTTGGCCTCGGCGCTGGCGAGCTGGGCAAATATCCGCACCAGTTTTCCGGCGGCCAACGCCAGCGGATCGCCATCGCCCGGGCGCTGGTCTCCGAGCCGGAACTGGTCATCGCCGATGAGCCTTTGTCCGCCCTCGATGTTTCGGTGCAAAGCCAGGTGATCAATCTGTTGGCGGAATTGAAGGTCAGCCGGGGTTTGACCTACATATTTATCAGCCATGATTTGTCGGTGGTCGCCTATATAGCCGACCGGGTGGCGGTCATGTATCTGGGCCGAATCGTTGAATTGGGCGCTACCGAATCGCTTTTTTCTTCGCCGTTGCATCCCTATACGCGGGCGCTTCTGGATGCGGCGCCTGAAATCGGCAAACGGATGGGCAAACAACCACAATCGGCGAAGGGCGAAGCCGCAAGTTCCGGGAACATACCACCTGGCTGCCCATTTCATCCCCGCTGCCCAAATATCCAGGATATCTGCCGGATTGAGCGGCCCCGGCTCGGGCCAATCGATGGCGTTGCCGATAACCATATCGCCGCATGCCACTTCACCAATTCCGTTTAGAAATTAACCATTCATTTACCGCACAAGTGTTTGATTCATAAGAATGGTTGCAACAACTTTGATAAATGCATTATATTTTTGCAGCTTTTCATTACGCGTTTTGTAAAGTGACGATCCGCGCGCAATTGAGGTAAACCACATGGCAGATGACGAAAAAGTTCAATTTGCTAATAAACGAGAGATGGACGCTGCGGCATTTTCGCAAGCGGCCTACGTACTCGACCAAGCAAAGCAAAATTTGGACGACGTGGATCTTCGCGAAAGAGCATTGAAATACAATCAGCTTCTTTGGTCGATCATTCAGGCCGATGTCTCTGAAGATAAGAATGATTTACCGGAAGAGTTGAAGGCCAATCTGATGAGCCTCAGCATATTTGTCGACAAACAAACCAGCAAGGGATTGACCGATCCCACGGAAGAATTGTTCGACAGTTTAATCAGTATGAATTTGAATATTTCCGAAGGCCTGCTCGAAAGCGAGAAGTAATAATCGCTGCGGTAGCGGCATTGGCCGCCTTGGCCGCCACAAAGATTTGAAGGAATACCTGCCAGATCCGGCGGGTATTTTTTTGCCCGGCGGTATAAACTGAACCCATGCCAATTTGCCGAGGTGGCCCGTGACACGATATTTCCTGGACCGGCTTGTTCAATCCCTTGTCGTCCTTGGCGTGATGTCGTTTGTGATCTACTGGCTCATGGGTTTGATGCCGGGCGATCCGATCGATCTGATGATCAGCGCCGATCCGAAGCTGTCCTCGGCGGATGCGATAAGACTGCGCGCGCTCTATGGTTTGGACCGCCCGATCACCGAGAGATACTTCAATTGGCTCAGCGCGGTGTTTTCCGGTGATCTGGGTTTTTCGCGGCTACACGCCAAACAGGTATTGACGGTGTTGTGGCCGGCGCTTGGCAATACGGCGCTGCTGCTCGGCCTCAGCTTCCTGTTGGCGATCGTGATCGCGCTGCCAACCGGCATTGCCGCGGCCATCCGGCAATATTCCAAAATCGATTATTTGATAAACTTCCTGGCCTTCGCCGGAATATCCCTGCCGTCGTTCTGGCTGGCTTTGCTCTTGATCACCCTATTTTCGGTCACGCTGGCGGTGCTGCCGGCCGGCGGTATCGGGACCATCGGCGCCGACAGCATCTGGGACCGGGCCCCGTTCCTGGTCTTGCCGGTGGCCACCGTCACGGTTGTCAGCATTGGCGATTATATCCGCTATATGCGCTCCGAGATGATCCAGACCATGCGCCACGATTTTATCCGCACGGCGCGCGCCAAGGGCGCCGGACTTACGCGCGTGGTCTATGTGCATGCGTTGCGCAATGCCCTGATTCCGGTGGTGACGGTGGTGGCGCTGGATATCGGGTTTCTGTTTTCCGGCGCGCTGGCGGTCGAGATTATCTTCGCCTATCCGGGCATGGGGAAACTGATATTCGACGCCATCATGGGCAATGACTTCAACCTCGCCATGGTGGCGCTTTTGTTTGCGACCATTTTAACCTTGCTCGGCAACCTGGTGGCGGATCTCGTCTATAGCTGGCTCGATCCCAGGATCAGCTACAAATGACCGATCATCCGGGCATCGCTGATCGCGGCGCCTGGTCCCTGGCCTGGCAGCGATTTCGCCATCACCGGCTGGCCATGGCAAGCGCCGCATTGTTGATCCTATTGGCGGTATTGTCGGCCGCCGCGCCTTTATTCGAGATCCTGTTTGATATCGATGCATCGCGCGTGGATTTGCTGCGCCGCTTCACCCTGCCCACCGCCGATGCCTGGCTGGGCCGCGACGAGTTGGGCCGCGACGTCTTTGTGCGCATGCTCTATGGCGGTCAGGTATCGCTTTTGGTCGGCGCGGTAACGGCGATTGCGGCGGCAGTGATCGGCACCATGGTCGGATTGGCGGCAGCCTATCGGGGCGGCTGGCTGGATGCTTTGTTGATGCGCTTCACCGACGCGGTCATTGCGCTGCCGTTTTTGCCGCTGCTGATTGTGCTGGCGGCGATTGATCTGAATAAACTTGGTATTCCGCCGGCGCTGATCAATTCGGAGCTGATCAGCCTCTACCGCATCATTTTCATCGTCGCGCTGGTTGGCTGGACAACCTCGGCGCGGCTGGTGCGCGGCGCCGCGCTCAGCATCCGCGAGCGTGACTTTGTGCTGGCGGCGCGCGCCCAGGGCGCCAGCGCGTGGCGTATCATGGGCGTTCATATCCTGCCCAATCTGGTCTCGCCCATTATCGTCGCGACGACGTTGTCGGCGGGCAAGATCATCTTGTTGGAATCGGTGCTCAGTTTCCTCGGGCTTGGTATCCAGCCGCCGGTTGCAAGCTGGGGCAATCAGCTTACCAACGCCCAGGAGCTGATTTATTCGGCGCCGCAACTGGCTTTCTTTCCCGGTATCGCCATTTTCGTCACCGTGATCGCTTTCAATTTTCTCGGCGATGGCTTGCAGGATGCGTTCGATCCCAAATCCGTATCGAACGCGGCCCCCGGAGCTTGAACGGAACACAAGCCAAGCGCGAAAGATTTGGGATTTTTCCTGATAGCACTTATATATAAGGATAATCGCCTTGCGTAGATGTACACCCGCCCACGCGAATTCGACCATATGGGCATTGGCCGGCGCGCCCGAATCGGGTAGCAAAAGAGCCAGATTGGAGAGCCGAGAGCCGCTTGCAAGCCATGCCCGACAATAAATCTGAAAAAATTATCCCGGTTGTTTTGTCCGGCGGCTCGGGCACGCGGCTTTGGCCGATATCGCGCACCCTATACCCCAAGCAGCTGCAATCGCTGGTGACTGGTCAATCGTTGCTGCAGGACACAATGGCGCGCCTTTCCGGTGATCGCTATGGCGATCCGATCATCATATGCAATGACGAGCACCGCTTTATTATTGCCGAGCAGGTGCGCGAAATCGGCGTTCATAACGCGCACATTGTGCTTGAACCGGTGGGCCGCAATACGGCGCCGGCGGCGGCGGTTTCGGCGATACTGGCCGCAAAATCCGGCGCCGATCCGGTTATTCTGGTGGCGCCGTCGGATCATGCCATCCTTGATGCGGCCGCCTTTCAAGGCGCCATCGAAACTGCCCTAACGGCGGCCCTTGGCGGCAAGCTGGTGACCTTTGGGATCACGCCGACTTCCGCCGAGACAGGCTACGGCTATATCCTTAGTCCCGGCGCGGCATCCGGCGCCGCCGGCTGCCACGATGTGGAAGCCTATGTGGAAAAACCGGATGCGCCGACCGCGGAGCAATATCTTGAAGACGGCGGCTATTTTTGGAACAGCGGCATATTTCTATTCCGCGCCGGCGCATTTCTGGCCGAGCTGGAACAATGGCAGCCGGAAATGGCCGCCCATTGCCGCCAGGCGGTGGAAGACGGCCAAGGCGATCTCGACTTTATCCGCCTCGATGCGCCGCCGTTCGAAGCCATTGAGGCCAATTCCATAGATTATGCGGTGATGGAAAAAACCAAAAATGCGCAGATGGTAGCCGTCGATATGGGTTGGAGCGATGTCGGCTCCTGGGATGCTTTGTGGGAAATCTCAAACCGCGACGGCGACGGCAATGCCGCCATCGGCGACGTGGTGCTGCTGGATGTTACCGGCTCTTATGTGCGCAGCGACCATAAACTTGTGGCCGCCATTGGCGTCAAGGACCTGATCGTCGTGGCAACCGATGACGCGGTCCTGGTCGCTGACCGGGCAGAAGCGCAAAAAGTGAAGAATCTCGTCGATGCCTTGAAGGATGATGCGCGCGGCGAATATGTATCCCATACAAAGGTTTATCGTCCCTGGGGCTGGTATCAATCGTTGGAAATCGGTGAGCGATTTCAAGTTAAGTTGATTGGTGTCTCGCCAGGCGCTAAAATCAGCCTGCAATTGCATCACAAGCGGGCCGAGCACTGGGTGGTCGTATCGGGTAAAGCCACCGTAACGCGCGGCGAGGAAATTGTAGAATTGCGGGAAAACCAATCGACATATATTCCGGTTGGCGTAAAACATAGATTGGAAAACCAAACCGATGATCCATTGACTATTGTGGAAATCCAATCGGGCAGCTATTTAGGCGAAGATGACATCGAACGATTTGACGATCAATACGGGCGCGACTGATCCGGCCAAGGAGCCGGATTCGAGCAATATTGGAATAAAGGAAAGCCAGCCATGAACTTTCAGCCGAATTCATTTGCCGCGCGCGATGTCGCCAGCGTCCTGCATCCCTACACAAACCTCAAAACCCATCAGGAAGATGGCCCGTTTGTCGTCACCCGGGGCGATGGCATTTATGTCTATGACGATGACGGCAAGCCTTATATCGAAGCGATGTCCGGACTTTGGTGTACGGCGCTGGGCTTCAGCAACGAGCGGCTGGTCGAGACAGCGGCCAGCGCCATGCGCGATCTGCCGTTTTACCATGGGTTCAACGGAAAATCGCACCCCGCCGCAATCGAGCTGGCGGAAAAGCTGCTGCAGATATCGCCGGTGCCCATGTCCAAGGTATTTTTCGCCAATTCCGGCTCCGAAGCCAACGACACCGCGATCAAATTGGTTTGGTATGTCAATAATGCTCTCGGCCGGCCGAATAAGAAGAAGATAATTTCGCGCCAGAAAGCCTATCACGGGGTGACCGTGGCCGCCGCCAGCCTGACCGGCCTGCCCGCCAATCAGCGCGATTTCGATATTCCCATCGACGGCATCCTGCATACCGATTGCCCGCACTATTACCGCTACGCCGAGGCCGGTGAAAGCGAAGAAGATTTCGCGTCGCGCTGCGCCGATAACCTGGAGCAATTGATCCTGGCCGAGGGGCCGGACACGGTCGCCGCGTTTTTTGCCGAGCCGGTGATGGGCGCCGGCGGCGTGCTGGTTCCGCCGGCCAGCTATTTCGAGAAAATACAGGCGATCCTAAAGAAGTATGACGTCCTGTTCATTGCCGATGAGGTGATCTGCGGGTTCGGGCGCACCGGCAACATGTTCGGCTCGCAAACCTACAATCTGGCGCCGGATATGATTTCCCTCGCCAAGGCGCTTTCCTCGGCCTATATGCCGATCTCGGCGCTGATGGTGTCGGAGCAGGTGTACCAGGCGATGGTCACCGAAAGCGAGAAAATCGGCATATTCGGTCATGGCTATACCTATGGCGGCCATCCGGTGGCCTGCGCGGTAGCGCTCGAAACCCTGAAAATCTACGAAGAATGGGATATTGTCTCGCATGTGCGTAGCGTTTCACCGACCTTGCAGAATGGCCTCCGCGCCCTTAGCGAGCATCCTCTGGTCGGCGAAGCCCGGGGCGTTGGCTTGATCGGCGCGTTGGAGCTGGTGCACGATAAAAGCACAAAGGAGCCCTTTGCCGCCAAACTCGGCATCGGCGCCCATGTCCAACGGGCGGCCGAAGAAGCCGGCGTGATCACCCGCAATATGGGCGATACCATCGCCTTTGCGCCGCCGCTGATTATCGAGGACAAACAAATCACCATAATTCTGAAAATCGTGAACGACGCCCTCGATGAAACCTTTGCCATGGTTGAAGATAATAATTTGATTTAACCCTTGGCAAAACGATAATTAGAACCAATCTATACGATACAAATTAAGGATGTTGTTTTGGGCGGTGTTTGATAGAATCGGGCCGTAGCCGTCTGCGGCCGGGAGATACAGGAATGGACTACCAAAAGTTCTTTGCCGATAAGGTCGGCGCCTTGAAAGCGGAAGGCCGTTACCGGGTTTTCGCCGACTTGGAGCGTGAAGCCGGCAATTATCCGATGGCAACGAACCACCGCAATCGGGGCGAAGCCGATGTGACGGTGTGGTGCTCCAACGATTATCTCGGCATGGGCCAGAACTCCATCGTGCTGGAAGCCATGCACGAAGCGCTCGATAAATCGGGCGCCGGCGCCGGCGGCACCAGAAACATCGCCGGGACCAACCATTATCATGTCCTTTTGGAACTTGAATTGGCGAACCTGCATCAAACCGAAGCCGCGTTGATCTTTACCTCCGGCTATGTCGCCAATTTGACGACCCTGAGCACCATCGGCGCCATGCTGCCAGATTGCGTCATCGTGTCGGATGCGCTGAACCACAATTCGATGATCGCCGGCATTCGCCATTCGCGGGCGGAAAAAAAGATATTCGCCCACAACGACATGGCGGATTTGCGCAAAAAGCTTGAAGAGATCGCGCCCGGCGCGCCCATACTGATCGCCTTTGAATCTGTGTATTCCATGGACGGCGACATTGCGCCGATCGAGGAGATACTGGATATCGCCGACGAATTTGGCGCCCTCACCTTTATCGACGAAGTGCACGCGGTCGGCCTCTATGGCGACAACGGCGCCGGCGTCGCCGAGCGCGAAGGCCTCATGGACCGGATCGATATCATTCAAGGCACCCTGGCCAAGGGTTTCGGCGTGGTCGGCGGCTACATAGCCGGCTCAGGTGCGCTCTGCGATTTCATTCGCTCCTACGGCGACGGGTTCATTTTCTCCACCGCCATCCCGCCGGCAGTCGCCGCCGGCGCCCTGGCCAGCGTCCGCTATGTGCGCGCCCATAATGATTTGCGCATCACCCACCAGGAACGGGCCGCTCGGCTAAAACGGCGCCTGACCGAAGAAGGCATCCCGGTGATGCCGTCGGTCAGCCATATCGTGCCGGTCTTGGTCGCCGATCCCAGGCTGTGCAAGGAAGCCAGCGACATGCTTTTGTATCAGCATAATATCTATGTGCAGCCGATCAATTACCCCACCGTTCCGCGCGGCACCGAAAGACTGCGCTTTACGCCGACACCGTTGCACAACGATGCGGTCATGGAAGACATGATCGCATCGTTGTGCCAGGTGTGGGCCCAATTGGGGCTGCGCGCCGCGGCGTAAATTGGCGGGCGGTTAAACGCCCATTGCAAATTCCATGGCTGTTATTTTGGCCACGAGCCACTCTTGTGGTAGGATGCGTGCATCCTGAAAACGAACCAACGCCCGCAAATCCAAATATGTATGCCGACAACACTCTAACGCCGAGAGAAGCTATCCGCCTGTGTGCCCTCGGCACGCTGGCGGCCAAGCCCATGGCTTATGACGATGTTGTCTTCGCGGTCCGCCATTTCGTCAGCCGCGTGACCGGCCCATCCCTCGATCTGATGGGCGAATCGGTGGAATTGCTGAAGTTCGAATCGCTGGTCGAAGAGACCGAAATCGGCGGCGAGATTCTGTTGCAGATAACCGATCAGGGACGAGGTGTCCTCGGCACCCTGATGCGCACCAATTTGCGCGCCGGCTCCGGCGACATCAATGATCTGGTCATGGCCTTGAAGATCAAGTTTTTGGAATTTCTGCCCGAAGACGACCAACAAGCGCAGGCGGAAATCCTGATTGAGACTTGCGAGTCCGAACTGGCGCGGCTGGATGATCTTCGCAGCCACCACGAAGAAGCGTCCCTGCATCTGGCCGAATGGCTGGACATCGAAATTCAGATGCTGTCGCACCGGCTCGATTGGCTGATGGCGTTGCGCGCTGAGATAGCGGACAAGGACGGCTCCAGAAAATTGGCCTAGAGGCCTAGAACATATGCTGGCCGCCGGTCACCCATATTTCGGTGCCGGTGACGTAGCTGGAATCCTCGGAGCTTAAATAATAGATGGCGCGCGCCACATCATCGGGCGTGCCCATGCGGTTCAACGGAATGCGCGGGATCAGCATCTCGTATTCGGGCTGGATCATGTCAGTTTCGATCTCGCCCGGAGAGACCGCGTTGACGCGCACGCCGATGGCCGCAAATTCGTTGGCCATTTCCCGGGTCAGCGCCGATAGCGCCGCTTTCGACGACGAATAGGCCGATCCGGCGAAGGGATGGATCATATGGCCGGCGATGGAGGTGACGTTGACAATGGCGCCGCTGCCGCTTGCCAGGGCCTGCGCGAAGCCCCGCCCCAGCTTGAGCGCGGCGAAGATATTCAGCTCGAACACGTCGCGCCAGGCGTCGATATCGCCGTTCAGGCAGCCCAGCCGTTCCTGGTTGGGCGATTTCGGCGACATGCCGGCATTGTTGACCAGGGCACCGAGCGGCTCGCCGCCCAGCGCATCATTGGCCTCGGCGATAAAGGCATCGACGCTGGCCGCATCGACCAGATCGACAATGATATGGCGGCTCCAGGTTTCATCCAGGCGGAAATCCGCTTCGGGCTCGCCCCGGGCGCAGGTGATGACGCGCCAGCCCCGGTCCAAAAACAGCTTTGCCGTCGCATGGCCGATGCCGCGGCTGGCGCCGGTGACGATTGCGGTTTTTCTGCCCTTCTCCATTCCCTTCCTTTAGGCCAAAATAGAAGCCGAGACCAGATATTAAGATCGACAGCGTCCGGCAACAAGGTTCAGCCATGTGCTCCAGATATGAAATCAACGGAACCTTCGAAGAAGTGTCTTTGCGCTTTGATATTACCGGCGGGCCGGATTTCCAGCCCATGGCGGAGGTGCGCCCGACCAACCGGGTGCCGGTCATCACCAAGGGCGGGGTCATATCTCTGTTGCGCTGGGGATTGGATGTCAGCTGGGACAACAAACCGTTGATCAATGCCCGCGCCGAAACCCTCGCCCAAAAAAAGACCTTTCAGCCATTGTTGGAGGCACGCTGTCTGGTGCCGGCGAGCGCCTATTTCGAATGGCGGCGGGAGGCCGGCAACAAGATCAAGACCCGCATCCATAACAGTTCCGAAAGCCTGTTCGCCATGGCCGGTCTGACCGATGGCGACAATTTCACCATCGTTACGGTGGCGCCAGCGCCAGCCATCGCCCACATCCATTCGCGCATGCCGGTGATCATTGATGCGGGATCGGAGGCAAGCTGGCTCGATGCGGATCTGGATTTTGCCGCCGCCGCCAAGGCGCTGGCGCCGCCGTCCGATGACAGCCTCGCCTGGCATGACGCCGATCCGCCGCCCCGCCAAAAAGACCTGTTCGGATAATATCTAGTGGATCATCAACACCGGAACGCTGGCGTTGGCAATGACATAGCGGGTGACGCCGCCCAAGATGACCTGGATCAGGCGGCTGTGGGTAAAGGCGCCCATGATCAACAAATCGGCGCCGGTTTCCGAACAGAAATTTGTAATCACCTGGCCCACCGGCGCTTTTTCGGCATTGACGCTGCGGCACTCGGCGGCGACGCCATGGCAGCCTAAATAATAGGCCAGCGCTTCGCCGCCAATTCTGCTGACGCTTTTTTCGGTATCGACGCTGAGGATGGTAACCTTGCCGGCGCCGGCTATCAGCGGCATGGCGCCGGCCACCGCATTGGCCGCCTCGGCGGCGCCGTTCCACGCGATCACCACATTTTTTCCCACCACGTCCGGCGCATTCGCCGGCAACATCAGGACCGGCCGCCCGGTTTCAAAGATCGCCGCGTGCAGGGTCAAAAGCGATGGATGGATGGCTTCGTCCGACGGCTGGCCCATGACGATCAAATCCACCACCCGTCCCCGGTTGGCGATGCGCTCGTCTTCGCGGCCTTCTTCGAGCACCCAGGCAAGCGATGGCCCAGCCACGCCGGCGGGATCATCGGTAATCGGAATATTGTTATTGGCGGCGAATTCATCGACCATGGCCTTGGCGGCATGGGCGCGTTCATTGGCGTCGCGGTCGGCAAGATCGATCATCTCTTCGATCATGGAGCCGGACATGCCCTCGCCGAGCAGCGGCACGGCTTCTTTCGAATCGGTCTTCACATGCAGGGCCTGAATATGGCCATCGGAGGATTTTGCGATCTCATAGGCGCTGGTAAGGGCGCGTTTGCAAGTTTCGCCACCATCGACCGGCGATAAAATAACTTTATAGCTCATGGCAACCTCAATAAATTTGTTCTTAATTTCAAGACCATAGCACAGGCTCCGTGGGTGCGAACAAAATTATTGGGACACGCGTGCCCAGCCCACGTGGGGATGGCATGGTTGGCCACGTGGGCGTCCGTCTTGGCACCTCGGGAAATTTTATGGCCATGTGGCGCCGAACTTGGCACCTCATTGTCTGTAGCGCTCCGTCAGCTTTGTGTCACAAACACCCCCTTATTTTCCTTTTAACGTGCATTACTTAATAAATATCGTGCGATATTATTTCTGAAAATCGACCATACCGGTTCACGAGCTTTCCTGACACACCGGCCCAGCCGGTCTGGGGATGGCCGGGCCCGGCCTTGGCAGCCGAAGCGGCTGCTTCGGCGGAGTATGCTCGGTCAGACCGGCGTCATATTTGGCACCGATCTAAGCTCGGAGCACCGCCAGATCGCCAATACCACCCTTGGTATGCTGCCCCTTCATGGGACACACCGATGCGACATATTTTCCGAAAAACGACCATACCGGTTCATGAGCTTTCCTAACGGTTCCTTACGGAACCTTACGGTTTTTTTCGCATTGGGCGCAGCCCACATGGGGATGGCCCGGTCGGCCATGTGGGCGTCGATCTAGGCACCGCTCTGTGATCGGAGCACAAACGGCTCGGCACCCGTCGTGGCACTTCGCGATATAGCACACACCACAACAGGCCACGGCCCGGCGTGGGATCAAGTCTGCGTATTCACAATTTTCAAGAGCACCAGCGCTCGCATGCGCTTACCTTTAAATAGTCTGCTGGGTTTTCTATGCAAGTGGGCAAGCGCAATTTTCTTCGCCCGGCGCCAAGAAAAAGTTTTCACCACAGAGACAGTGAGACGAACCATGCAACTGGCGAGACGATAAGCACCGGTCGAGGGCGGGGGATGGCATGGTCGGCCCGCCCGTGCTGCCAGGCACGCTTCTTTCGCTTCGGGCCGGTATATCCGCACAAATAGGAAAAAGAATTTCCAACACAGAGATCACAGAGGACACAGAGATTTTTTGCCGCGCGCAGCGCCTTCCCCTTTTCTTCCTCCTCTGTGTTCTCTGTGATCTCTGTGTTAAATCCCCTTCCTTCTCACCGTCTCACTGTCTCTGTGGTGAATTTTCTTTATTGGCAGGACGCGAAGCGGGGGCGCGTTTTACCGTCCGGTGAAACAGCAGCTACCCTTGCCCAATTAAAGGGACACGGTGTAATTGCGCTAGGGTGGTCACTCTCCGGGTTTAAGATGCGAGGTCTGGGATTATTCAGCCTCATAAACCCTAGAAGGAGAGTGACCATGAAAGAGTATGCCAAA
>Ga0114993_10001537_pt1 | contig 26367 bp, 25 predicted proteins | sample ArcticOcean_MG_C_FD_87042 | JGI IMG/M metagenome (GOLD analysis project Ga0114993, IMG submission 87042) | Marine microbial communities from western Arctic Ocean - ArcticOcean_MG_CB2_150 | ecosystem: Environmental > Aquatic > Marine > Oceanic | place: Arctic Ocean: Canada Basin | collected...
ATTGAATTGACTTTGATTTCATTATTTATAGGTATTTTTGTTGGTGCTTTTTTTGCAATATTAAGAACAAGTAATAATAAATTTTTTTATATTATATCATACTCTTATTCATACATTTTTAGAGGTACTCCACTATTAGTTCAAATATTTTTAATTTATTTTGGTTTAGCTCAAGTTGAATGGATTAGAGAATCTTTCTTATGGATTTTTTTAAAAGAACCGTATTCGTGTGCAATTCTCGCTTTTACATTAAATACAGGCGCATATACTTCAGAAATCTTTAGATCAGCTTTTGAAACAATTAATAAAGGTGTCATCGAAGCAGCTAAAAGTTTAGGTCTAAATAAATTAAAAATATTTTTTAAAATAAAATTACCAATTGCTATTAAACAATCTTTACCTGCTTATGGTAATGAAATGATATTAATGTTAAAAGGCACATCATTGGCATCTACAGTAACTTTACTCGATCTTACAGGTGTAGCAAAACATATTATATCAACTACCTTTAGACCAATAGAAGTTTTTATAGTTGCGGGTAGCATATATTTGTTAATGACTTTTATTATTCATAGCTTTATTAAGTTATTAGAAAGAAAATATGATTATCACTAAAAAAATATTAAGAAATTAATATTTTGTATATTCTTTAATTTCCTTAATTTTAGAATTTGTAATATTATTTATATGTAGTTTAATTTTAGCTCTCTCATCATTATAGAAATGAACATCTCTTGATAGTTTAATAAATGTCTCGTTAAAATCTGATTTTTTTTCACATAATCTTTTTTTGTTTTCAATATCCCAAAGCTTGTTATTAATTTCTTTTAATTTTTTATAAATTTTTTCTAATTCTTTATTATCATCAACTTCAGAATTATTATTTTGTATATCTAGACTTTCTTTTTTTGTAATCTTAAGAGAATCATATTCTCGTTGAATCTCTATTTTGGACTGTGAGTTTTCTATTTTTTCTAGCTTTATTTCCAAGATAGTCATTTTATCTATTAATTCTCCTGCTGAAACTTCTATTAGAATTTTTTTCATTTAATGTTTATAAACTATGATAATTTAAATTAAAATTTAATGTCAAATATTTTAATTATTAAACATGGTTCTTTGGGTGATATAGCTCAGATAAGTGGCGTTATAAGAGATATAAGAGAAAATTATAAGAATAAAAAAATTTTTATATTAACAACGGCACATTACTTTGATCTTTTAAGCAAATGTCCATACATAGACAGTGTATTGCTAGATAAGAGGCTTCCTAGATGGAATGTTTATTATTTAATAAAATTAAAAAAGATTTTAAGTAAATATAATTTTACACATGTATATGATTTACAAAATTCATCACGAACTTTATTCTACAAAAAATATTTGTTAAAAAAAACAAATTGGAGTAGTTCACTAACCTCTTTATATATAAATGAAAAAAAAAAAGATTTTGATAAAATTCCAGTTTTAGAAAGATTTAAAATTCAACTTGAAAGATCTAATATTAAAACAAAATACACTGTTGTTCCAGATTTTTCATGGGCTGCGTCATCTGTAGAGAAATTTACAAAAAAATACTTTAAAAAAAATTTTATTTTACTTTTTCCTTTTTGCTCACCTGAACTTCCACATAAAAAATGGCCATTTTATAATGAGTTGATTAATATAATTAATTTAAATCACCCAAACATTGAACTTGCAGTTGCTCCCGGTCCATTAGAATTAGAAGAATCTAAAAAAATTAATTCAATAGTAATTACAAATAAAAATACTTCATTAAACATAATGGAGCTTACCGGTTTAATACAAGAAGCATCGTATGTTATAGGGAACGATACAGGTCCAGCACACATCGCGGCACATTTGGGTAAAGCAGGGACAGTACTTTTTGGATATCACACTACACCAAAAAAAGTTTCTATAGAGACAGATAAGTTCAAAGCTATTAGTGTAGAGAATTTGAGTTTATTAAGTGCAGAAAACGTATATTCAAAAATTAAATTTCAACTTGAACTAATTAATTAACTTTAAGTAATTTTTAACAGTTTTATTCCAATAAAATTTTTCTGAAAAAAGTTTGGCATTTTTTCCATACTTTAAAAAATTATCATTTTCAAAAAAATTAATAACTGATTCATAAATTGAATTTAAATCATTACCATCACAAATTAGTCCCGTTTCATTATGTGAAATAGCGTCTGATGCGCCACCATCTTTACCTCCAATTGAGCCAACCCCATAGGAAGCGGCCTCAATAAATGATATTCCAAACCCTTCAACAGAATTTTTTTCTATTCTTGATGGCATTAAAAATAAATTTGATTCTGACATTAAAGCATTTTTTAATTCAAAATTAGTATTATTTAAAAAAATAACCTCATCTTCAAGATTTAATTCTTTTTTTAATCTTACTAGGTTGTCCTTTTCTTTCCCGTTTCCAATAGATATATATTTAATTTTAGGAAATTTTGGTTTCAAATTTTTAATTAACATTAAAATTTTATCATGACCTTTTCTCTTATCTAATCTTGATACTGTAATTATTTTAGGAAAAGAATTGATAAATAATTTTTCTGCTTCATTTTTTGTTCCTTTTTCTATGTGGGTAGGCTTATTAATTCCTGGAAAAATTATATTAATTTTTGATTTATCAATTCCAACTTTTAAAGCTAAATTTTTTGTAAAGTTTGAATTTGCAATAATAAAATCTGCGTTATTGGTTATTTTAATCAATCTTTTATTAAGAGAAGATCCAACCTCATGATTAATTTCTTTAGAGTGTAAGAGACAAAATATTTTAAATTTTTTTAAATATTCATTTTTTACTAGCTCTAAGCTTTTCCAGTGATCTACAATTATAGCTCTAATATTAGGATTTTCGTTTATAAAATTATTTACTAGGTTAGCTTTTCGGTATTTTCTAAAAAGTTTGATTCCTTTTACTCTCTCAATGTTTAATGTTGATTTTTTGTCATAATCAATTGAGTTTTTATATTCGTAAGTAAATACTTTTACAGGCCCATGATTTACTAAAATCTCGCATAACCCACCCATCAACACTTGTATACCACCCACGTCTGGTGGAAAATTTCTTGTTACTATTAAAAACATTATTTAAACCATTTAATGTTACAACCCATACTTGGGATTTGATTTTCAGGACCTTTTCCAGTGGCAGCTATTAATTTCATAGCAATTTTTATATCGCTATCTCCTTTTTCTATTGGTATTAGATTTTTTAATTCTCTTATTCTTCCTCTGTATTGTAATTCTAAATTTTTATTATATCCAAAAAAATCGGGTGTACAAACAGCTCCAAAACTTTTAGCTACTTCTTGAGTGCTATCTATTAAATAAGGGAACGTAAAATTATATAGTTTAGAAAAAGAAATCATATTATCAAAAGAGTCTTCAGGGTAATTTTTTACATCATTAGACATTATCGCTACAGATTTAATACCTAACCTTTCTAAATATTGACAGTCTTCTACAATATTATTCATAACTGCTTTTACATATGGGCAGTGATTACAAATAAACATTATTAGTGTTCCATTTTTACCTTTTATGTCATTTAAACAAAGTTACCTTTTTTTATAGAAATAAGATTAAAATTTTTTGCTTTTTCTCCAAAATTACAAATTGGCGTTTTTGTTAAAGACATATTTTTGGTATTAATAAACCAAGATTAGGGATTTATCCATTTTTTTTCTATTAAGTCATTCTTAAAACTAAAGAAAGCTCTTCTATGCCCTTTAGCAGCCAAATATAACCATTCAACAGAGTTAATAAAATTTTCTACTAGACAAAAGTTTTGATATCCAATTTCACTTTCTTCAATAGAGTATTTAAAATTATCTACATTTTCAGACAATCCTGAAGTGGGAGTGGCAGAGATTGTTCCTGGACCTTTCTCGCCAAGATAACATTGTCTACTCATATGAGCAGTTTTTGTCCATGATTTTTTTGTAATTTCATTTTGATAATTAATTTTGGAATTACAGGAAATTGTTAATTGAATTTTTTTATTTTTGTCATAAAAAAGAAATGAGGAGAAAGGATTAATTTTTAAAATTTTAATTTTTTTAGATCTAATATCGCTGTGAAACCATAAGCTTTTATCTTTTTGACTGACTCCTCTTAAAACTACTATCCTTCCATTAGAGTTCTCGGTTGTGCCACATATAAAAGTCGGTATATGAAACGGATCATCTCTATTAGCCAAGCCAGTTATTAAAAGATCCCAAATTTTTATGTAAATTTTATCAAGGTCGTTGTAGTAGTCAGGTCTATTTATTTGCACTTACTTTTTTCTAAACCTTTTTATAAGGCTGGAAGTATCCCATCTATTACCACCCATTTCTTGGACTTCTCCGTAGTATTTATCAACTACTTCTGTTACCGGAAGTAAGGATTTATTTTTTTTGGCTTCATCTAATGCAATTTTTAAATCTTTTCTCATCCAATCAACAGCAAAACCAAAATTAAATTTGTCATCGATCATTGTTTTGTATCTGTTGTCCATTTGCCAAGACTGAGCAGCGCCTTTTGAAATTACTTCAATTACATCTTCCATATCTAAACCAGCTTTCATCCCAAAATTAATTCCTTCTGATAGTCCTTGCACTAATCCTGCAATGCAAATTTGATTTACCATCTTAGCTAGCTGTCCAGAGCCAGCGCCTCCAAGTAGTTTTATTTTTTTACTATAGCAATCGATTTTGTCTTTTGCTTTATCAAAAATTTTCTGATCACCACCAACCATTACCGTTAATGAACCATTTTCAGCTCCAGCTTGACCTCCAGATACAGGAGCATCCAAAAAACCAAAATCATTCTTTTTGGAATGAGCATAAATCTCTCTTGCTATAGTTGCTGAAGCAGTTGTGTTATCAATGTATATTGCATCTTTTTTAATAGTTTTAAAAATACCATAATCTCCAAATGTTACTTCTCGCAAATCGTTATCGTTACCAACACAAGTGAATATATACTCTGCTTCTTCTACAGCTTTTGAAGGTGTGTCGGCTTTAGAGCCTTTATATTCTGATATCCATTTATCAGCTTTAGCAGTTGTTCTATTATAAACAGTTACATTATGACCAGCTTTTGATATATATCCTGCCATGGGATAACCCATTACGCCAAGACCAATAAAGGAAACTTTACAGCTCATAATTTTTAAATGCCTAACATTAAATTAAATTTTAAAATAATTATATTTGGCTTTATATTTACATTTTTTTCTAGTTTTGGACAGAGTTTTTTTATTGGTCTATTTAATTCAAATATTAGGTCTGATTTAAATATTACTCACGGACAATTTGGCACAATTTATGCAATAGCTACTTTAATTAGTAGTGTTACTTTAATTTGGTTAGGAAAAAAAATTGATGATTTTAAATTAATATATTTTTCTTTTTTTGTAATTATTTTATTGTTCTTTTCATCTATTTTTTTTTCATTCACAAATAGTATTTATTTATTATTGATTGGTATATTTTTTTTAAGACTATCCGGTCAAGGATTAATGTCTCATACGGCAACAACAAGCGTCTCAAGGTATTTCAGTTTAAATCGAGGAAAGGCACTTAGTGCTACATGGCTAGGACTCTCAGCAGCGGAGTTTATAATGCCTATTACTATAGTTTTTTTTCTTACGATTTATTCTTGGAGAAGTATTTGGTTATCGATAGGTTTATTAGTAATTTTATTTTTACCCATCATATCTTTTTTAACTATTAAAAATATTACCTTATCTTCAAGAGAAAGCACTAAAGAAAGATTTAAAAAAAATAATATAAAAAGCTGGAAAAGACGAGAAATATTACTAGATCCTAAATTTTATTTGATTTCATTAGTAATGTTGGCATTACCGGCTATAAACACAGGAGTTTTTGTTTATCAATCATTTATTTTAGAATCAAAAGGATGGGGCGAGTTCGTAATCGCAAAATCTTTTATGTTTTATGCCGCATTATCAGTTGCAACTTTATTTATATCTGGTCCAATTATAGACAAATTTACAAGTAGAAAAATTTTGTTATTAATGAATATTCCATCATTAATTGCAATGTTAATTTTATTTTATTTTGATAATAATTTGTCAGCTTATTTTGTGCTCGGTCTTATGGGAATTTCTAATGGACTTGCTAATATTTTGGGATCTTCTACTTGGGCAGAAATTTATGGAGTAAAATACATAGGCTCAATCAAGGCTTTAACCACAGCAATGATGGTATTTGCAACTGCTTTTGGTACAGCAATATTTGGTTTAATTATAGATTTTGGTTATTCTATAGAGGTAATAGCAATCATAAGTTCGATATACATAGTTCTAGCAAATATTTTAATATTTATTTTTAAAAGAGAAATTAAGCCAGTTTTAGTTAAATAAAACTTGCTTTATTGAGTTTAATTTTATAAAAAACCACATCATGGCACGAATAACAGTAGAAGATTGTTTGAAAAAAATAGATAGCCAATACGATTTAGTTCTTTTAGCAAAAGAGAGAACTTCACAACTTAATGCTGGAGAAAAGTTATTAGTTTCAAAAGATAATGACAAAAATACGGTAATAGCTTTAAGAGAAATTGGAGAAGGAAAAATTTCTATAAAAAATATAGAAGATTTAGCAATTAATAGACTAAGAAAAATTGTGAGAAGTGAACCAAAAGAATCGGAAGATATAGATTTTGAACAAGAAGACGAATTTGACAAAATATATAAAGGGGAAATTTCCAAAAGTGGAGCGGCAATTCTACCATCAAAGAGGGTAAGGAGAATGCCTGAAAAAATGATCGTGTCTAAAGATGAAGAAACAGAGGTAATAACATCTAAAGAAGAAGGAGCAGAGGTAAAAGAAGCAACTGATAAAAATGAGCAAGAAATTAACGAAAATTCTGAATCTACAGAAAATAAAACTGAATAAAAAAAACTCCATTTAAAAAAATATTAAAAAAGAAGTTGTTTATGAAAAGAACAGTCTCTGTGGCACCCATGATGGATTGCACAGATAGACATGATCGTTTTTTCTTAAGGTTAATAAGTAAAAATGTGATGTTATATTCAGAAATGGTTGCAACAAAGTCTGCAATTCATGGTGAAAGAGAAAAAATTCTTACATTTAGTCCAGAAGAAAAACCTCTAGCTCTTCAAGTGGGAGGTTCAGATAAAAAAGAACTTTCCGAGGTTGCAAAAATAGCTGAAGATATGGGTTATGATGAGATTAATATTAATCTTGGTTGTCCAAGTAAAAAGGTTCAAAAAAATATGTTTGGAGCATGTTTGATGAAGGAACCAGATTTAGTTTCTGAATGTATTAGTGAAATGGTAAATTCTTGCAATATTCCTGTTACAGCCAAAACAAGAATAGGATTTGATGACACAGAAGATTTTGATTATTTAAATAAATTTATATTTAAAATGAAAGGCGCTGGATGCAAAACCATTATATTACATGCCAGAAAAGCAATACTTAAAGGTTTATCACCAAAACAGAATCTTAATATTCCAAAGCTAAATTATGATATGGTTTATGATATTAAAAAAGCAAATCCAGATTTAGAAATTATTATTAACGGTGGTATAATAAAGATTGAAGAAATTAAAAATCATTTAAAAAAATGTGATGGTGTCATGATTGGGAGGGCTGTCTATCAAAATCCATATTTTTTGGTTGAAATAGAAAAAGAAATATTTAATCTTAAAAATATTCCAACTAGAGAAGAAATTGCTGAAAATCTTTTAAAGTATTTAGAAAAAGAAGTTAATCTTGGTACTAAAGTTAACCATATAATGAGACATGCTGTAGGCTTGTACTATGGTCAGATAGGTTCAAAAAATTGGAAAAGATATTTAAGTGATAATATGATGGCTCGAGATTCTGATTTTCAAAAAGCAAAACATATTATGACAATCGTTCAAAATAATGAAAAGGCTAATCAAAACATATGATTAATTTAATTTTATCAAGTGAGTATTCTTATTTTATTTTACTTATGATAATTACAGCAATACCGGTAGGTTTTTTTGCTGGTTTATTTGGTATTGGTGGTGGCCTAATCACTGTTCCTTTTTTATTTTTCATATTTGAATCTTTAGGTGTAGACAAAATGTACATTATGCACTTAGCTGTGGGAACTTCTTTTGCAATTATAATACCAACTTCTTTCGTTTCTGTTTTTACTCACAACAAGCATGACTCAGTTGACTTTAAAATAATAAAGTCCTATGGCATCTTTGTAATATCAGGAGTTATATCTGGCACAGTCATTGCAGCTTTTCTAGCAACAAAATCTTTGGTTTTGTTTTTTTCTATCATTGTTTATTTGCTTGGAACATATCTTTTATTTCTTAAAGACAAAGTAGACGATATTAAGATCAATTTTGACATACTTCCAAGAATTGTATTTGGTTTTCTTTCAGGTTTTATTTCTGCCCCTATGGGCATAGGTGGAGCTGTTATGAATGTTCCGATATTAAAATATTTTGGCTATCCAATTAATAGAGCAATTGGAAGCGCTGCAGCTATTGGTTTTATAGTAGCATTATTTGGAGCTATAGGTTTTTTAGTATCAGGTTCATTTTTAAAGGTAAATTTACCATTGAGTTTTGGTTTTATTAATATTCCAGCTTTTTTAATATTTATACCAATAACAACTGTTATGGCAAAAATAGGAGCTAACACTGTTCATAGAATTAAAAGAAAAAAAGTAACAAAATTATTTGGTATATTTTTATTTGTTGTAGGTTCTATATTTTTATATCGTTATTTTAAAATTTAAATTTTTTGATCATATTCACCAACTTTTCCAGTTTTTTTCAGCAGGTCGTCAATGAAATAAAATATTTTTTTTTTTCTAATATCTGAAGTGGGACTTTCTGTAACTACTACTAACGAAGGTTTGTTTGATGATGCTCTAATTAAACCCCACGATCCATCTTCAAATGAAAATCTTACACCATTTACAGTCAATACTTCTGTAATTATCTGATTATCAATTTTTTCTTTATTATTTTTAATTTTTACAACTTGTTTAACTAAATCATCTACTACCTGGTATTTTTCTTCATCTTTACAAAATGGTGCCATAGTGGGAGTTTGGTATGTATTTGGTAGTTCATTTATTATTTGATGCATTTTTTTATTTTGATTATTTAATAAATGACAAACATGAATTGCTGAATTTATTCCATCATCATAACCATATCCCAGTGGGTGATTAAAGAAAAAATGACCACTTTTTTCAAAACCTGCTAGAGCTTTTTCAGAATTAACTTTTCTTTTAATGTGTGAGTGGCCAGTTTTCCAATAAATCGTATTACAATTATTTTCTAAAAGAATTTTATCTTTTGCATATAAACTGGTAGATTTTACATCTACTACAAATTTTGATCCTTTATGTTTAGTTGATAAGTTTCTTGCAATTAATAATCCTATTTTGTCTGAAAATATTTCATTACCATTATTGTCGATTACACCCACACGATCTCCATCTCCATCAAAACCAAAACCAATATCTGCTTTATTTTCTTTTACTGCTTTGCTAATAGCATGTAACATTTTAAGATCTTCAGGGTTTGGATTGTATTTAGGAAAAGTCCAATCTAATTTACAATCAATTTCTATTACTTCACAACCAATACCTTTTAAAATATCTGGGGCAAATATTCCTGCAGTTCCATTACCGCATGCAACAATTGCTTTAATTTTTTTTTTAATTTTATTTTTATTTATTAAATCTTGCTTATATTCTTGTTGAAAATTATTTATTATTTTTTCACTTCCTTTCCCAGTAGTAAATTTTTTATTTAATGTTATGTGTTTTAATTCCTTCATTTCTTCCGGCCCATGAGTTAATCCTTTTTTAATACCCATTTTAACTCCCGTCCAACCATTCTCATTATGACTTGCTGTTACCATTGCTACTGCATCTGCATTTAAAGTGAATTGTGCAAAATAAACGGTAGGTGACAAAGATAAACCAATATCTTCAACAATACATCCTGTAGAAATTAATCCTTTTTTTAAAGATGCTTTTATTTCTTCACTGTAAGACCTGTAATCATGGCCAACAATTATTCTTGGATTTTCTTTTTTTGTATGTTTTATTATTTGTGTCCCTAAACCTTTACCTAAATTCTCCATCCCTAATTGATTAATATCTTTTTCATACAACCATCTAGCGTCATACTCTCGAAAACCTAATGGACTTATTCGAATATCTTCATTTTTTGACATTCATCTTTATCCATGATTTTTTGATTTTTAGCAGTATTTAATTTTATCCTTGCTATTAGACTTATGTTCTTATAATGTTCTATTGATTTGTTATAATATGTAGTATACCAAAGATATGTGTACACAACATATAGTTGTTTTTACAAAAACATTTAATAAAATAGACTACATATGAATAAAAACCTGTCATTAGCCATAGAGAAAGCTGTCGAAGAAATACAACCAAAAGATAATTTTCCACTATTAAATGATAAAACAGAAAAAAAACCTGATTTATTTTCACTAACTTCTCAAACAGAACTTTTTCAAAATGATAAAGGTATAACAATTAAAATAGATAGGTCTAAAGATTCAAAATTAACAGATTTTGGCAAAGCAACTTTAAGCGACAGATACTTAGGTCCGAATGAGTCTTACCAAGATTTATTTGCTCGTGTTGCAAGCATATATGCAGATGACAATTTACATGCACAAAGAATTTACAATTATATAAGTAATTTATGGTTTATGCCCGCAACTCCAATTTTATCTAACGGTGGCACAGAAAGAGGACTACCAATATCTTGTTTTTTAAATGAAGCAGGAGATAGTTTGAATGGAATTTTAGATTTATGGAGTGAAAATGTTTGGTTGGCAGCCAAGGGTGGAGGTATTGGAAGTTATTGGGGAAATCTTAGATCTATAGGAGAAAAAATTGGTAGAGTTGGAAAAACTTCTGGCATAATTCCTTTTATTAAAGTTATGGATTCTTTAACAATGGCAATTAGCCAAGGATCTTTAAGAAGAGGTTCTGCTGCTTGCTACCTTCCAATAGATCATCCAGAAATAGAAGAATTCATAGAAATGAGAAGACCTACTGGTGGAGACCCAAACAGAAAAGCTTTAAACTTGCACCATGGTGTCCTTGTTAGCGATGCTTTCATGAGAGCTGTTGAAACTGATTCACAGTGGGCATTAAAAAGTCCTAAAGATGGAATTGTTCAATCTACTTTATCAGCAAGAAATTTATGGATAAGACTATTAACAGCTAGAGTTGAAACAGGAGAGCCTTATATTATTTTTATAGATACTGTAAATAGATTAATTCCTCAACATCACAAACTAGCAGGTTTAAATGTTAAAACTTCAAATCTTTGTAGTGAAATTACTTTGCCAACAGGAACAGATAAAGAAGGAAAAGAAAGAACAGCGGTGTGCTGCTTATCTTCATTAAATTTAGAAACGTATGATGAGTGGAAAGATGAACCAAATTTTGTTGAAGATGTTATGAGATTTTTAGATAATGTTTTAACTGATTTTATAACAAGAGCACCGGAATCTTTTAAACATGCAAAATATGCCGCAATGAGAGAAAGAAGTGTTGGCCTTGGTGTGATGGGATTCCATTCTTTTTTGCAAAAAAATTCAATACCTTTAGAATCTGTTATGAGTAAATCATGGAATAATAAAATTTTTAAACATATTCAGAAAGGAGTTGATGAATCATCTAAAAAATTATCTGAAGAAAGAGGACCCTGTCCTGATGCAGAAGAATATGGTTTCAAAGAAAGATTTTCAAACAAAACAGCTATCGCACCAACAGCTTCTATTTCAATAATTTGTGGAGGGGCGTCTCCTGGTGTTGAGCCTGTAGCTGCCAATAGTTATACTCACAAAACACTTTCAGGTTCGTATAATGTTAGAAATAGATATTTAAAAAAAGTATTAGAAAAGTATGAAAAAAATAATGATGAAGTATGGTCAACTATTACTACTAATCAAGGATCAGTTGAACATTTAGATTTTTTATCCCAAAATGAAAAAGATGTTTTTAAAACTGCCTTTGAGTTAGACCAAAGATGGATTGTTGACTTAGGAGCTGACAGAACACCTTATATTTCTCAAGCACAATCTATTAATATATTTTTACCAGCAGATGTTCATAAAAAAGATTTACATCAAATTCATTTTCAAGCTTGGAAAAAAGGTTTAAAAAGCCTGTATTATTGTAGGTCTAAATCGATACAAAGAGCAGAAAATATTAATAACAGTTTACCAACAAATGTGACTAAAAGTGAATCGAATGAAAACAAAGATTATGAAGAATGCCTATCATGCCAGTAACAAAAATTAAAAATAATCAAATTGTTGAAAATAAATCTGGTTTATTAGTTGGAAATCCAGTCTATAAACCTTTTAGATATCCCTGGTGTTATGATGCTTGGTTAACACAACAAAGAATTCATTGGCTACCAGAAGAAGTGCCTTTAGGTGATGATGTTAGAGATTGGCAAAAAAATTTAAATCAACCAGAAAAAAACTTACTAACTCAAATATTTAGATTTTTTACACAAGCTGATGTTGAGGTAAGTAATTGTTATATAAGACATTACATGAACGTTTTTAAACCCACAGAAACATTAATGATGATGTCTGCATTTGCTTCTATGGAAACTATCCATATAGCTGCGTACTCACATTTATTAGATACAATAGGAATGCCAGAATCGGAATATTCAGCTTTTATGAAGTACAAAGAAATGAAAGATAAGTATGACTATATGCAGGGATTTAATGTTAAATCAAATCACGATATAGCAAAAACAATTGCAGTATTTAGTGCGTTTACAGAAGGTCTTCAACTATTTGCTAGTTTTGCAATTTTATTAAATTTTCCAAGACATAATAAAATGAAAGGTATGGGTCAAATTGTAACTTGGTCTGTAAGAGATGAAACATTGCACTGCAACTCAATGATAAAGCTATTTAGAACATTCATTGATGAAAACCCAAAAATTTGGACACCGCAATTAAAAAAAGAAATTTACGAAGCATGCAGAACTATAATTTCACATGAAGATGCTTTCATAAATTTAGCTTTTGAAATGGGACCTATTACAGGATTAACTCCAGATGAAGTTAAGCAATATATACGTTGGATAGGAAATAGAAGATTGGTTCAACTTGGACTTGAACCTATTTATAAAATTGATAAAAATCCATTAACTTGGTTGGATACAATGCTAAATGCTGTTGAACACATGAATTTTTTTGAAGGTAGAGCAACCGAATATTCAAAAGCATCAACTAAAGGTAATTGGTCAGAAGCATTTTCTTAAATTTAATATTTAATTCACTTTCTTAAATATAAAGTTTTATGAAAATAATGTTATCTTTGTTTTAGAAGTGTCACTTTACGGTACTTCTTGCCACTATATTTAGAAAGAGGTCGAATTAACTTATTTTCTGCGTGTTGTTCTATTATATGTGCAGACCAGCCTATTATTCTAGATAGCACAAATATAGGAGTAAAAAAATCAGTATCAAAGCCGAGTAGATGGTAAGTGGGACCAGTTGGATAATCAACGTTTGGGTGAATATCTTTTCTTTTAATCATAACACTCTTAACTGTGTCATAAATTTTATGAAATTTTTTATCGTTTTTAATTTTAGCAACTTCTTTAAAGTATTTTTCCATAGTAGGTACTCTTGAATCACCTTTTTTATACACTCTGTGGCCAAAACCCATTATCACATCTTTATTATTGAGAGCATTATTGATCCATTTTAATGCTTTTTCGGGTTTTTTTATTTTATTCATCATATGCATAACCTCTTCGTTAGCCCCACCATGCAAAGGTCCTTTTAAACTTCCTATAGCGCCAGTAATAGCACTATGGATATCAGACAAGCTGCTAGTAATTGTTCTTGCAGTGAAAGTTGACACGTTAAAACTATGTTCAGCATAAAGAATTAAAGAAACATCAAAAGCTTTAATAATTTCCTTCCTAGGAATTTTTCCAAAGCACATATAAAAAAAGTTTTCTGAAAAACCCAATCTCTTTTTTGGGGGTATAATTTTTTTTCCTTTTCTTATTCTAAAATAAGCAGCAATAGCAGTCGGTGTTTTTGAAAATATTCTTATTGTTTTTCTCATATTTGCTGAGGGAGAGTTATTATTCGTATCTTTATCTTCAAGTCCCATTACACTAACAACTGTTCTAGCAACATCCATTGGATGTGCTTTTTTTGGCATATGCTTTACAATTTCTTTAAGGTTTACTGTAATATTTCTATTTTCTTCCAATTCCTTTTTAAATTTTTTAAGTTGAGTTTTGTTTGGCAATTCCTTGTTTAGAATTAGATATGCAACTTCTTCAAAAGTACAATTTTCACACAAATCTTGAACAGCATAACCTCTGTAGGTCAAAGAATTTATATCTGGCATTACTTGTGAAATTGTAGTCTCGTCAACAACAATGCCCAATAATCCTTTCTTTATATCTCCACTCATAAATTATTCATGACTATTACTCTTAAAATCGGTAATTTTTTTACCTGACTTATTATATTTTTCATATTCTATTAATTCATATAATCTTTTACGTGTTTGCATTTTATCTATAATTTTATTTTGGTGTCCATCCCTCATAATAGCACGCAATCCATCTTCAACATTTTTCAAAGCTAATCTTTGTGTTGTGACTGGATAAATCACAACATTATATCCTAAATTTTCTAATTGATTAGAAGATAGAATTTTTGATTTTCCAAATTCTGTCATATTAGCAAGCAAAAAGGTTTTAGAAATTTTTCTTATTTTTTCAAATTCTTTCTCATCTTTCATGGCTTCTGGAAATATCATATCAGCACCAGCATCCTCATAAGCTTTAACTCTTTCTATAGTTTTTTCTATACCTTCAACAGTATTAGCATCTGTTCTAGCAATAATTAAAAAATTTTTATCTTTCTTGGATTTAACAGCAGTCTTTATTTTTTTAACCATTTCACTTAATGGAATAATTTCTTTATTATCTAGATGACCACATCTTTTTTGATCTATTTGATCTTCGATATGACATGCAGAAAGTCCAAGTTTTTCGAATACATTAATAGTTTTTTCACAATCATCAAACCCAGTATCTAAATCAACTATTGAAGGCAAATCAGTTACTCTTGCTATTTGATTAGCTCTGTAGCTTACTTCTTTTAAAGTAGTCAATCCTATGTCGGGAAGCCCAAGATCGTTAGCCATAACTGCACCAGAAATATAAACACCATCAAAATTTAGTTCAGTAATTAATTTAGCTGTTAGCGGATTGTATGCTCCAGGAAATTTTAATATTTTGTTTTTTTTAAGATTATTTTTTAAATCAATTCTTTTTTCTAAAATTGATTTTTTATTAAAATGCATAACATTATTTATTAATTTTTAACAACTATTATAGCAGTTATTAGCAACAATATAGCTAACAAATATTCTACAATTTTTTTTACTTTTGCATTACTTATTATTGATTTAATAGAAGCGCCAAAAGCAGCCCACAAACATATTGATGGAAAACAAACAAAAGGGGCGGTAATGGCAACGAATGAAGTTGCTACTACAAAACTTTCTTGACTTGGAAAAAAAGCAGTTGCAGCAGTTAATGCAACTACCCAAGCTTTTGGATTTATAAATTGAAATAGTGCAGCTTCATAAAATTTAAGTGGTCTCCCAGATTTTTTTTCTTTACTTGAAAACGAACCTAAAATTTTCCAACTTAAATATATTAAGTAAAAAAAACATAGCCATTTTAAATAAAATTGAATAATTGGGTATTTTAAAAATAAACTACCCAAACCAAAACATACAAGAGATATCTGTATAGTGTGTCCAAAAGGTATACCAAAAAGATGAGGCAAAGTTCTTTTAAAGCCAAATTTAATTCCAGATGCAGTTAACATTGCATTGTTTGGTCCCGGAGTAGAAAACATTACAAAATAATAACTTGCTAGAGCAAAAAAAAGTTTAAATTCAATCATAAATATTTTTTTATAATTTTATCTAAGCCAACAAAATTCTTTATTAAATGATCGTATTTAATTTGAGAAACTTTTACGTTTGTGTATCCTCCTTCTAATAATATAAATGGCAAAGAAGCATTTTGTGCAGAATTTCCATCAACTTCACTGTCACCAATCATAATTGTTTTTTTAATATCCCCACCCATTATTTCAATAACAGATGTTAAATGTCTTGCGTCAGGTTTACAATATTCAAACGTGTTAGATCCAGCCACATATTCAAAAAAGTCATTAATCCCAATTTTTTTTAATAAATCAACTGCTAGATGCTCTTGTTTATTTGTGCACACTCCCATAGAAATTTTATTTTTTTTGCACCAAATTAAAAAATCTTTTGAACCATCAACCAATTTACTATCTACCAATATATTGTTTCCATAAAATTTTATAAATTCTTTTACCATTTCATTTTTAATAGTTTTTTCTTTAACTTTTTTTAATTCTTCTTTTGCAGAACGCCATAATATCTTGCTCATCATAGTTTTTGCACCCATTCCAACTAAACCTTTAATTTCATCTACTGATTTTGTAGGATAACCAAACTTTTTCATAACATGATTATGTGCAAGAACTAAGTCTGGTGCTGTATCTACTAGCGTACCATCTAAATCAAATAAAATTGTTAGTTTTTGAGTCATTTTGTTAAGTATTATAAAGAAATATTTTGTGAGTTATTACAAACAATATATTAATGTAAAGAGAAATCTTTATGACATCAATAAACAAAAAAAATATAGCTTTAATAGAAAAACATACTCAAGAAAAATTAAGAAACAATGCAATGAAACGTGGCGTTACTTTATTAGCACCTGAAACAGTGTTCCTGTCAAAAGACACAAAATTTGGAAAAAATGTTATTATAAAACAATATGTAGTAATTGGAGAAAAAACTAAAATCGGGGATAATGTTGAAATTCAACCATTTACGCACATTGAAAATTCAATTTTAAAATCAAATGTTAAAGTTGGTCCCTTTTCTAGAATTAGACCAGGAACTCTACTTAATTCTGGATCACAAGTTGGAAATTTTGTTGAGGTAAAAAATAGTAAGATAGGAAAAAATTCAAAAATAAATCATTTATCTTATATTGGTGACACCACAATAGGAAAAAAAGTAAATATTGGTGCTGGGACTGTTACATGTAATTATGATGGTAAAAAGAAAAATAAAACTAAAATTTTAGATGGTGCGTTCATTGGATCAAACACATCATTGATAGCCCCAATTAAAATTGGTAAAAAATCTGTTGTAGGAGCGGGCTCTACTTTAAGCAAAAATGTGAAAAATCAATCTTTGTCATTAACAAGGCCTAAACAAATAGAAATTAAAAATTATAAGAGAAAATAATGTGTGGAATAATTGGTATTGCTAGTAATAAATCTGTTTCTTCAAACATAACCCAATCTTTAAAAAAATTAGAGTATAGAGGTTATGATTCAGCTGGAATAGCTACAATAAAAGATGGAATTATTAATGAAAAAAAGTGTGCTGGCAGAGTAGACAATCTTGAAAAAATACTATTTAAAAATCCATCAAATGGAACTTTAGGCATTGGACATGTTCGATGGGCCACTCATGGAGTACCAAACCAAGTTAATGCGCATCCACATTCATCTGAAGAAGTTTCAGTTGTTCATAATGGAATAATTGAAAATTCAAATGAACTAAAAAAAGATTTAGAAAAAAAAGGTTACAAATTTAAATCACAAACAGATACAGAAGTTATTACTTTTCTACTTACTGATTTACTTAAAGATTTTGATTTAATAAACACAATTAATAAAACTCTTAAAAAACTTAGTGGAAGTTTTGCGCTTGGAATTATTTTTAAAAAATATAATGATATTGTTGTTGGAGCCAGGAGAGGGAGCCCTCTTGCTGTAGGATATGGTCCTGATGAAAATTATCTAGGATCAGATTCATATGCATTAAAATCTATGACAAATAAAATAACATATTTAGATGATGATGATGTCTGTATATTAACTAAAGATAAAGTTGAATTTTATAATTCAAAAAATAAAAAAGTAAATAAGGAAATTTTAACACTTTCTAATGAAGAAAATACTGCAGATAAAGGAACTTATAAAGATTTTATGTCAAAAGAAATAAATGAACAAAGTACCACTACTAAAAATTGCATCAATGAATATGTTGATCAAATTAGAAAAGATATTAATTTATATAATTTCTCATTAAAACCGAATGAGATTGAAAAAATAATTTTAATTGGTTGTGGAACAGCTTATCATTCTTGTTTTACAGCAAAATATTGGTTCGAAGAATTAACTAATTTGACTGTAGAAATTGATGTGGCCTCTGAATTTAGGTATAGAAAAATTAAATTTAGTAATAAAAATTTATATGTATTTGTTTCTCAATCAGGAGAAACTGCAGATACACTTGCGGCACTTAATATGTGTAAAAAAAATAATGTTAAGACTTGTTCTGTTGTTAACGTGGTAGAAAGTTCAATAGCAAGATTATCAGATTTTGTTTTACCTATTCATGCTGGCCCAGAAATTGGTGTTGCTTCAACAAAAGCATTTATTGGTCAAATGTTAGTGCTCTACATTTTAGTTGTCAAAATATCTCAGATTAGAAACGAAATTAAAAAAACTGATTATATTAAAAAAATTGAAGAATTAAAAAAATTACCTGCATTAATAGATGAAACACTTAAATGTGAGGACGAAATTAAAGTTATTGCTAAAGATTTTTTAAAAGCAAAAGGTGCAATGTTTTTAGGCAGAGGACTGTCTTTTCCAATAGCACTTGAAGGGGCTTTAAAATTAAAAGAATTATCATATTTACATGCAGAAGGTTATCCTGCGGGCGAAATGAAACACGGACCTTTAGCTCTTATAGAGGAAGGTTTGCCCGTTGTTATTTTAGCTCCAAAAGATAGATATTTTGAAAAAACAATTTCAAATATGCAGGAAGTAATTGCTAGAGGAGGAAAGGTGATTCTAATATCAAATAAAAATAATAGCATTATTAGTGAGAACGTAAGATTTACTTTAGAAATCCCAAAAACAGATGACAATCTAACACCCTTCTTAATGACAATTCCTCTTCAATTATTAGCCTACCATGTTGCAACGCTTAAAAGCTGCGATATTGATAAGCCTAGAAATTTAGCTAAGTCAGTTACTGTCGAATAGCATAGACTCTTTTATTTAAGGCATATTCAATCTTGGTTTTTATCTCAGTATAGAATATATATACCTTAGGTTGAAAATGAAAAAATGGACTTTAAATAGTTGGAAAAAATATCCAGTAAAACATATTCCAGAATATCCGGATAAAAAAGAATTGGATATGGTTCTTGGAAAACTTAAAAGCTTTCCACCATTAGTATTTGCTGGCGAAACAAGGCATCTAAAACAACAGTTAGCGGATGTTGTTGATGGAAAAGCTTTTTTACTTCAAGGTGGAGATTGCGCTGAAAGTTTTGCTGAATTTCATCCTGACAATATTAGAGATACCTTTAAAGTAATGTTGCAAATGTCATTAGTTCTTACTTACTCTGCATCATTACCAGTTGTTAAGTTAGGAAGAATTGCAGGACAATTTTCAAAACCAAGAAGTTCACCTATTGAAGTTAAAGATGGAAAAGAATTACCAACTTACTTAGGAGATAATATTAATGGAATTGAATTTAGTGAAAAAGCAAGAATACCTGACCCTAAAAGATTATTCAAAGCTTACTCGCAGTCAGCTTCTACATTAAATCTTATAAGAGCATTTTCGCACGGTGGCTTTGCAGATCTGAAGAAGGTACATACTTGGAATTTAGGATTTATAAAAAAAACTCAACAAGATAAAAAATATAAGGAGCTTGAAGATAAAATTGCAGATGCTTTAGCTTTTATAGATGCTTGTGGAATTAATTCAGACTTCAATAGAAGATTAAAAACGGTAAACTTTTGGACTTCTCATGAAGCGCTTCTTTTACCATTTGAACAAACTATGACAAGAGTAGATTCAACAACAGGTGAATATCATGATACTTCTGCCCATTTTGTATGGATTGGTGATAGAACGCGACAACTTGATGGAGGACATGTTGAATTTTGTAGAGGTATAGAAAATCCAATTGGAATAAAATGTGGCCCCACATCTAAACCAGAAGAAATTGTAAAAATCTGTAATGTAATAAATCCAAAAAATGAAAAAGGTAAAATTGCATTAATATCAAGATTTGGCCATGATAATGTAGGGAAATATTTGCCAAAATTAATTAGAGGTATTAAAAAAGAAGGATTAAACGTAGTTTGGTCATGTGACCCGATGCATGGTAATACTATTAAATCAGCAAATGGATTTAAAACAAGACCTTTCAACAATGTAGTCAGAGAGGTAAAAAATGTTTTCGCTGTTCATCAATCCGAAGGTAGTTTTGCTGGTGGCCTTCATATAGAAATGACCGGACAAGATGTTACAGAGTGTACTGGAGGAGCACAAAAAATATCTGATAAAGATTTATCTCACAGATATCATACACATTGCGATCCCAGACTTAATGCTAGCCAAGCTTTAGAATTAGCATTTTTAATTTCAGATGAAATTAAGAAAAACTCTCAATATTCAAAGAATATTATTCAAGCGGCATCTTAAACAATTGTTTTAAGTACAATTTTATTTAAGTTTATAATTATGAAAACTTCTGAAAAAATACTTTATATAAGCAACTGGATTAAAAATTATGTTGATAGCATGCCTAGCAAAGCACAATCTTTAGTAATTGGAATTTCTGGCGGAATAGACTCTTCTGTTTCTAGCACTTTAAGTGCTATGACGGGTTTAAAAACTATTGTTTTATCAATGCCTATTAAACAAAAATCTTCTCAACATGATTTAAGTCTTAAACATCAGGAGTGGTTGATTAAAAAATTTAAAAATGTGGAAGCTCATTTAGTTAATTTAGACGAATTATTTAAAACTTTTGAGGTTAGCTTGGCAAAATTTAATGATGAGCATGGTATGGCAAACTCAAGAGCAAGGCTCAGAATGGCAACTCTTTATCAGGTAGCAGCCGCTAACAAAGGTATTGTCGTTGGTACTGGAAATAAAGTTGAAGATTTTGGTGTTGGTTTTTATACCAAATATGGTGATGGTGGTGTTGATATATCTCCTATAGCTGATTGTAATAAAACTGAAGTTTGGGAATTAGGAAAAGAATTAAAAATATTACAAGGAATAATAGAAGCTGCACCAACTGATGGTCTATGGAATGACGGTAGAACAGATGAAGGTCAATTAGGATTAAAGTACAACGAATTAGAGGAAGCAATGAATAATCCAAATTCTCCAAATCGTGAAAAATACGAGAAAATAAGAAAATTAAATTTGCATAAAATGCAGCCTATTCCAGTATGCAAGATTCCAAACTAATCAAATAGATTAACAAATCTATAATTAAAGTATATTTCTAGAATAATGAATAAAGATATTTTTTTAACAAATAATTTAAGTAATAAAAAAGAAAAATTTGTTCCTATAAATGAAAAAAAAATTGGTATGTATGTATGCGGACCTACAGTTTATGATGATCCACATATAGGTAATGCAAGACCTTTGATTATTTTTGATATTTTATTTAAAGTTTTAAAATTTAAGTATTACAAAGCTACAGTTAATTATATAAGAAATATTACTGATTTGGATGATAAAATAATTAAATCAGCACAAGAAAACAACACTTCTATTTCAGATTTAACTAAAAAAATAATAAAAAATTTTAGTGAAGATTGTAAATTTTTAAATTGTGAAACACCGTCAGAACAGCCAAGAGCTACAGATCATATTGATTTGATGATTAAAATGATTTCTGAACTTATTAGAAAAAATTTTGCATATGAAAATAATGATCATGTATATTTTCAAGTAAATAAATTTAATGATTATGGAAAATTATCTAATAAAAAAATAGAAGATTTAATTGCTGGATCAAGAGTTGAAATTTCAGAAAATAAAAAAAATCCAGAAGATTTTGTATTATGGAAACCATCAATTAAAAATGAACCTTTTTGGGACTCTCCTTGGGGTAAAGGCAGACCTGGTTGGCATTTAGAATGTTCTGCTATGTCAAAAAAATATTTAGGTAAAAAATTTGATATTCATGGAGGAGGAATAGATCTACTTTTTCCACATCATGAGAATGAAATAGCTCAATCAAGATGTGCAAATGACACCAAAGTATTTGCCAATTATTGGGTGCACAATGCTTTTATCACAATCTCAAATGAAAAAATGGCAAAATCACAGGGAAACATTTTAAAGATAAAAAATTTTAAAAATAAAATTAGTGGACAAGTTTTAAGACTTGCTCTTATGAGTGCGCATTACAGACAGTCACTAGACTGGAATGATAAACTTTTAAACAATTGTAAAAAAACAATTGAAAAATGGTATACTGTTTATTTATCTTTAAAAACTCCAGCTAAAATCCCTGACGATATGCTGTTACCTTTATATGATGATTTGAACACTCCTGGTTATATAGCAAATCTTCATAAATTATTTGATAAAGCTAACAATGGTAATGATAATGATAAAAAAATATTTATTTCAGCTTGTAACTTTGTTGGAATTCTTAATGAAACAAGAAAAGAATGGTTAGATTTTAAAAGAAAAAAATCTTCAATTTCTGAAAAAGATATTCTAAAAAAAATAGAATTAAGAAATAAAGCCAGATTAAATAAGGATTATAAAGAAGCTGATAAAATTAGAGATGAACTTTTAGATAAAGGAGTTTTAATAGAAGATAAAGATGGTAAAACATCATGGAAATTTAAATGAAAAAAGAAAAATTATATATATTTGACACGACACTTCGAGATGGAGCGCAGACTCAAGGAGTGGATTTTTCTTTGAATGATAAACAAAAAATATCAGTCGCTCTGGATAATCTAGGTGTAGATTATATTGAAGGTGGATGGCCAGGAGCTAACCCTACTGATACAGAGTTTTTTCAAAAAAAACATAGTTTTAAAAGCTCTAAACTAACTTCTTTTGGTATGACAAAAAAAACTGGACGTAGCGCAGATAATGACCCAGGTTTATCTGCTCTTATGAATTCTAATACTTCAGCAGTTTGTTTAGTGGGTAAATCTTGGGATTTTCACGTTGATGTAGCTCTCGGAATATCTAATGAAGAAAATTTAGAGAATATTAGAGAGAGTGCAAAACATTTTGTTAAAAAAAAAAAAGAATTTATGTTTGATGCCGAACATTTTTTTGATGGATATAAAGCTAATCCCGAATATGCAATAACTTGTCTTAAAGCAGCCTTCGATCAAGGGGCAAGATGGATAGTTTTATGTGATACTAACGGTGGAACTTTACCACATGAAGTTACTAAAATAGTTACTGAAGTTTCTAGAGTTATTCCAGAAAAAAATTTAGGAATTCATGCACATAACGACACTGGAAATGCTGTAGCGAACTCTTTAGCTGCAGTTTTAGCAGGAGTGAGACAGATACAAGGTACAATTAATGGTATCGGTGAAAGGTGTGGAAATGCAAATTTAATGTCATTAATACCAACTTTTTTTTTAAAAGAAGATTTTTCATCTAAGTTTGAAATTAATATTAAACCAAATAACATTAAAAATTTAACTCAATGTTCTAGACTTTTAGATGAAGTTTTAAATAGAAAACCAAATAAACACTTACCTTATGTTGGTGCAGCTGCATTTTCTCACAAAGGTGGATTGCATGTTTCTGCTGTTCAAAAAAATCCAAAAACATACGAACATATAAATCCTGAAGAAGTAGGAAACACAAGAAATATTATTGTCTCTGATCAAGCAGGAAAATCAAATATATTATCTCGTTTAAAAACAATTGGGATAGATATTAAAGAAAACGATCCAAAAATTAAAAAACTTTTAGGTGAAGTAAAAGATAGAGAATTTATTGGTTACAGTTATGACGGTGCTGACGCATCATTTGAATTATTAGCAAGACGTCTTTTAGGTGAAATACCAAATTACTTAACTATTTCTAAATATGATGTGACTGTAAAAAAAGATTCAAACAACAAAATAAATTCAACAGCCAAGGCACATATTTTAGTCGATGGAAAAGAAATTGTTTGTGAAAGTTCAGGAAATGGTCCAGTTAATGCATTAGACAATGCAATCAGATCAAACGTTGGAAAAGTTGGAAAATATTCAAAATATTTGAAAGATTTAAAACTTGTAGATTATAAAGTAAGAATTTTAAATACAGGAACTAATGCCACAACTAGAGTCTCAATCGAAAGCACAGACAGTGAAGGGAAAAGTTGGTTTACGATAGGGGTTTCACCAAATATAATTGAAGCTTCTTTTAAAGCTTTGATTGATAGCTTAGACTACAAACTTTATAAAGATAAAGCTCCAGCAAACAACTAATGAGCTTTAATAATATTTACTTTATTTTGGTTAGACCTCAAATCGGCGAAAATATTGGATCAGTAGCTAGAGCTATTAAAAATTTTAATATTAATAAGTTAAGAATCGTAAACCCAAAATGTATTTGGCCAAATAAAAAAGCTGAAGCCACCTCTGTTGGTGCTAAAGATATATTAAAATTAGCTAAGATTTTTAATTCAATTGAGAAATCTGTTAGTGATCTTGATGTTGTTTTTGCCAGCACTTCAAGAATTAGAAAAGTTAATAAAAAAATTATATCTACATTAGATTTAAAAAAGAAAATAAAAAAAAAACAAAAAATAGGAATACTTTTTGGTCCAGAATCTTCAGGACTATCTAATGATGAAATCAATAATGCTGATTTTCTAGTAAAAATTCCAACAAATAAAAAATTTTCTTCTTTAAACTTATCTCACAGTGCAATAATTTTTTGTTACGAAATTTTTCAACATTTTTCAAAGCATAAAAGTGTTTTTAATTCTAATTATAAAAGCTTAAAAGCTAACAAAGCGGAAATAAATAAATTTTTAAAATTTATAATCAAAGGTTTAGATAGAAAAGGTTTTTTACAGCCAAATCATAAGAGAAAAAGCATGCTAAGAAATATAAATAATATATTTCATAGAATGGATTTATCGGAGCAAGAAATACGTATATTACTTGGGATTTTCACAACATTAAATGAATTTAACAAGAAAAGCTGAATTGACAAAAGCTTCTCAATGCTTATAAATCACTTTAAATAATATATGACTAAAAGATTAGCTTCCAAACACAAGGTTGACCGAAGGTTAAAGGTTAACTTATGGGGCAGACCAAAAAGCCCATTTAATTCTAGAAATTATCCTCCAGGACAACATGGTAAATCAAAAAGAAAAAAAACTTCTGATTATGGAACCCAATTAGAAGCTAAACAAAAATTAAAATTTTATTATGGAAATATGAATGAAAGACAATTTAGAAATGTATATCGTAAAGCATTAAGTAAAAAAGGAAACACTACAGAAAACTTAATAGGATTATTAGAGAGAAGATTGGATACAGTCATCTACAGAGCTAAATTTGCAACAACTGTATTTTCAGCAAGACAATTGATCAATCATGGTCATATTAGAGTTAATGGAAAAAAAGTTAATATACCGAGTTATATGGTAGGTGAAGAAGACTCAATTGAAGTTAGGGAAAAATCTAAAGAGTTAATTATGATAGCAGGTTCAGTAGTAAATAAAGAAAGAGAAGTTCCTGAATATATACAAATGGATGAAAAAAATAAAAAAGCAAAATTAGTCAGGATTCCAAAATTTGCTGAAGTTCCTTACCCAACCATCATGGAACCTAATTTAGTTATAGAGTATTATTCAAGATAATTTTTATTGAATTTATATAAAAAAATTCAAAATTAAATAATTTTACAAATCGTTAGATTGAATTAAGTAATAAATTTTATTATCTTAGAGAAAAATGAAAAAATACCTTTTAAATCTCTTTGAAAAACTTCATATAATTCAAAATATTTATATTAAAAATAAATTATTTTTTAAAAGAAAAACATATTCAATGCATGGCGAAGATTTGATAGTAAAAAAATATTTTAAGGATAAAACTAATGGCTTTTACGTAGATTTAGGTTGTTATCACCCAGTACAAAATAATAACACTTTGCTTTTATATCAAAAAGGTTGGAGAGGTATAAATATAGATATAAGTGAATTCACAATTAAGCTCTTCCATCATTGTAGATCTGATGATTTAAGTCTTAATTTAGCAGTATCTGATAAAAATGAAGAAATAGATTTTTATTATCAAAAAAAAATTTCTGCACTATCAACTATAAAAAAAAAGCATAGCGAAATATACCTGCAAGGAAAAATTA
>Ga0114993_10001539_pt1 | contig 26354 bp, 16 predicted proteins | sample ArcticOcean_MG_C_FD_87042 | JGI IMG/M metagenome (GOLD analysis project Ga0114993, IMG submission 87042) | Marine microbial communities from western Arctic Ocean - ArcticOcean_MG_CB2_150 | ecosystem: Environmental > Aquatic > Marine > Oceanic | place: Arctic Ocean: Canada Basin | collected...
ACCCCTCCGGGTACCGGGGAGATGGCCTCGGCCCTGCTCGCCACGCCGTCGTAGTCGAGGTCTCCGACGAGCCGCACCTTGCCGGTCTCGGGATCGGTGACCGGGTTGATGCCGATGTCGATGGCGATCACGCCGTCGCGGACGTCGTCGGCTCCGATGAGGTTCGGCACGCCGGCGGCGACGATCAGGACGTCGGCCTGCCTGGCGAAGTGGCGCATGCGGCCGTGTTCGTCGCACCAGCGGTCGCAGGAGATCACGGTGGCGTGTCGTTCGAGTCCGAGCCACATACCCGGCTTGCCAACGTTGTTCGAGCGCCCGACCCACACGATCGTCGACTGCTCGTAGAACTCCGACGGCTTGCGGCCCGAGTCGAAGAGGTAGCGGTCGAGCATGTGGAACGCCGCCGCCGGGGTGGACGGGGTGAAGCGGGGCTCTCCCAGGGCGACGAGGCCGGCGTTCCACGGGTGGACGGCCTCGATGTCCTTGAGGGGGTCGAGGCGCCGGTAGAGGGCCTCCTCGGGGATCTGAGGCGGGAGGGGCCGCAAGATCAGGATGCCCGAGATACGGGGATCGGCGTTGAGGGCGCCGAGCGTGGCCAGTACCTCGGCGAGTTCGACGTCGGCCGGGAGGTAGCGCTGGTCGTAGTGGCATCCGATGCCCTCGGCCAGGTGGCGAAGCCGACGTTCGTAGGCCGCTGCGCCATAGTCGTCCCCGACAAGCACCGTGCCGAGCCCCGGTGCCCCGTGCTCGGAGCAGGCAATGTCCTCGCGCAGCGACATCAGCAACTCGGCGGCGATCGCCCCTCCGTCGATGACCGTTGCTGGCATGGCTCTGGACGCTATCCCAGGGCCATGGCGTCCTATTGCGTCGTGCCCGGCGTGGTCCGGAATCGCACCCCTGAGGGCCGAGGCTCGCCGCAGCGTTCGAGGGCTGCGGCCCATGCGGGCGAACTTCCCATGGCGGTACGCAGGATGCCGGTCACGGCACGCCCTGCCGTACGGGCGCCGCGGTGGGTCCGTACGCCGATCGACTCTTGGAGTTGGTGTGGGATCGTGGCCACGGCGGCGTGGAGGAGTCGGTGGTAGGCGAACCGGGTGGGCCAGGGCAACTGGGGGCGGGTCAGGAAGGCGATGGCGTCGGCGGCGGCGGGTGACGGGGCGACCGCAGGGTGCCCGGCCAGCCAGGCGGAGAGCTCAGCGGCGGTGTCGGGAAGTGGCGAGACGCCGAGTCGTTCGCCGAGTCGGACCTGTTCGGCCACGTAGGCGTCGGCATCGGCGTCGGACACGGGCGTCGGACCGTAGGCCCGACGTGCAGCGAGGAAGGAGTCGACGAGGGCGTTGTGGACCCATGCTCCCATACCCGGGTCGGCGGCGTCGTAGGAGAACCCGCGGTGCGAGGTGCCGCTTACGGGTCGGTGTGCGGTCCGGACGACCCCGAGAGCGGCATCCACCTCGGGGAGTGACCCGTATGTCGTGGCCGTGACGTAGGCAGCGGTGCGCGAGAGTCGTCCCAGCGGGTCCTCCCGATAGGCGGAGTGGTCGCCGACCCCGGCGACCACCTCGGGGTGGGCGGCCTGTACGAGGAGGGAGCGGATGCCGCCGACGAACGCAGCGGGGTCACTCATGAGCCACCAGGTGACCGAACCGGGACCGAACAGTCCGGGATCGCCGAGGTGGTCGAAGGTGTCCGCCAGCGGATCCGGTGCGTGGCTGAAGAGCCCGGTGGCCGATTCTGTGATGCGCTCCCGCCAGCCCGGGCTCACCGCAGGCGGGTAGAGGGCATCGACCGGAGGCCACCGTCCGCCAGTTCGGCCACGGCCGGAACCGGGTCGGGGTCGGCGAAGAACTGCGGGTCGTCCGGCACGAACGCCAGTGTCTCCCCGTCGACCGTCCACCAGGAGGCCTCGAGGGCGATGCCGTTGGGGTCGTGGAAGTAGATGGACCGCAGGATGTCGTGGTCGACCACGGGGGTGACCTCGCAGCCGAAGGCCACGAGCCGCTGCTGGAGGGCGATCAGGGCCGCCTCGTCGTCGAGGCCGAACGAGACGTGGTCGAACTGGATGGCCCGTGAGGAGGATGCCCCGGCCGGCTTGGCGAAGGTTTCGGCGCCGGGAACCTCGAAGAAGGCGATGGTGTTACCGGGTCCGAGTTCGAAGAAGTAGTGCCGCATCGGCCCGGCGCGCAGGGTGGCGACGAGCGGCATGCCGAGGACCCCGACGTAGAAGCGGACCGTCGTGTCCATGTCGGGCGTGACCATTGCGAGGTGGTGCACTCCGCGCCAGTCGGGGTCGGCCTGCCCGTCGAACACCGTGGCAGCCCGGACGGTCTTGTCGACGGCGTGCTCCATGTGCCCAGTCTCGCAGCCCCGTCCGCCGACCGCTACCTGCCGGATCAGCCGTCGGCGGTGGAGGCCTCTTCCTCGACGGGCACCGTGGTCGTCGGGGCGGACAGGCCCTCCTGGCCCTCGGGCAGTACGAGGAACTCGATGCGGCGGTTCCGTGCCTTGCCCTCGCGGGTGACGTTGTCGGTCACCGGGTCGTATTCGCCCATGCCGAGTGGGGTGAGGCGCTCGGCCTCGACGCCTCGGGCGATCAGTTGGGCGCGGACCGCCTCGGCCCGGATCCGCGACAGGGTGAGGTTGGCGTCGTCCTCGCCGTCGCTGTCGGTGTGGCCGATGATCTGGACGCGTACCGACGGGTTGGCGACGAGGAACTCGGCGATCAACTCGAGGGTGGGGACCGAGTCCTCGGTGATGCGGTCGCCGCCGCTCCCGAACTGGATCGGCGTCCGGGCCGCCGCTGCGCTCAGGCGGGCCTGGAGGAGCAGGTCTGCCTGGTTGGCGGGCAGGTCGGGCGACTCGTCCTCGGGGACCACCTCTTCCACGATGGGCGCCGGCACGACGATCAGGTTCTCGACCCCGACGACGCTGGACTGCGCCTGGGCGACCCGGGTTGCGGCCAGCTTGAGGTCGTCGGAGGCCAGCCGTCCGCGGAGCACTACGGTCCAGTCGACCACCTGCACCTCGACCGTCGGCAGCCCAGCCCGGACCATCGCCGCCTGGACCTGGCTGGAGAGGTCCTGTTGCTCATCGGCGGGGCCCTCGCTCCCGGTGCCGCCGATGGCGACGACGACGAAGAATCCGATTAGCAGGACGACGAGGAGCAGGGTCCGTCGCTCGACAACCAGTTCGGAGAGGCGACTGCGCCGGGGTGGCCCGTGGCCACGCGTGCCGCCATGGCGCCGGCCGGCGCCAAATCCCGGTCCCATGCGGCGGCCGCGGCGTCCTCGGCGGTCGCGCGGGTCGCGCATCCAGCCCGTCATCGGCTGCCGGTCATGGGTGGTCGCTTCCGGTGTCGATGCCTCCAGCCTGCCGGATCGGATGGCTGGTCACGCACGTGGCTCCCTCTCCGGCCCCTTCGGCCGTCCAGAGCCCGGAAATCAGACCTCGGCGAGGGGGGCGACGACCTCTTCGCCGAATCGGGCGAGGGACTCCTCGGGGTCTCCCCAGAACAGGAACCCGGGGACCACGAGGCGGGTCACGCCCTTGGCGGCCAGTTCGGCGGCTCGGTCGACGGTGGAGGCGTCCATGACGCCCTCGCCGCCCCAGATGACCTCGATGTCCGCCGGGTCGCGGCCGTGGGCCTCGGCCTCTCGGTGCATCGTGTCGAGCAGTGCATCGAGGTCGCCATTGCCGGGGAAGAAGCCATCTCCGAGCCGTCCGGCTCGCCGGGCGGCGGCCCCGCTGTGGCCGCCGATGACGATCGGCACGTTGCCGTTGGCGGGCTTGGGGTTGCTCGAGACCTGCTCGAACGACACGAACTCGCCGTCGAACGACACCTTGTCGTCACTCCAGAGGGTGCGCATGGCGGCGACGTACTCGTCGGTACGGGCGCCCCGGCGCTCCCACGGGATGCCGAGGGCGTCGAACTCCTCGCGCAGCCAGCCCACCCCGATCCCGAGGTCGACCCGTCCTCCGCTCATGGCGTCGAGCGTGGCCAGTTCCTTGGCCAGCACGAGGGGGTTGCGTTCGGGGAGGATGAGGATGCCGGTGGCGAGGCGCAGGCGGGTGGTGTGGGCGGCGGCCCAGGTCAGCCAGATGAGCGGGTCGGTGAGCGGCGTGTCGGACGTCATGGGCATGCGGCCGCTGTCGTCGTACGGGTAGGTCGACTCGTAGCCCTCGGGGAAGACGACGTGCTCGACGGTCCAGATCGAGTCGAAGCCGGCGGCCTCGGCGTTGGTGGCGAGGGTGGTGCAGCCCTCGGCGGTGCCGAACGGTCCGGCGTTGGCGAACATGATGCCGACCTGCATGTGGGGGTCCTGTCGTCGTTGGATGGCGAGTGGAAGAAGAAAGTGTGGCTGCCCGAGTCTCGTCGTGGGCCTAGCGACCTTGCCAGTCGGGCGGTCGCTTCTCGGACCATGCCCGGCGGCCCTCGGCGGCGTCGTCGGTGGCGGCGGCCACCCGGCGCATGGTCTCGCCGAAGCGGACGGCCTCGGCCCAGGGCATCGTGGCGGTGCGCGTCGCCACCTCCTTGGTGGCCCGGGCGGCCAGCGGGGCGGCCCGGCAGAGGCGCTCGGCGAGTGCTCGTGCCTCGTCCATGACCTGATCGCCGGGCACGACCTTCCAGGCCAGGCCGATCTCCCTTGCCCGCTCGGCGTCGATGGGCTCGCCGGTGAGGAGAAGCTCCATGGCGTCGGCCCAGGCGACCTTCCGGGGCATGCGGATGGCCCCCACGATGGTGGGGATGCCGATGGTGACCTCGGGCCAGGAGAAGGTGGCGTGGTCGGCGGCGATGACGAAGTCGCAGGCGACGGCGGCGGTGAGCCCGTAGCCGATGCAGTGGCCGTTGACGGCCGCGATGGTGGGCTTGAACACCTCGAGGCCCGACTCGAAGGAGTTGACGGTGGGCATCTCCCAGAAGGTGCCGGGGAACTCGCCGACCGATCCGGTGGGGTCCCTCAGGTCGGCGCCGGCACAGAAGGCCTTGTCGCCGGCGCCGGTGACGATCCCGACCCAGGCCTCCTCGTCGGCGACGAACCGCTTCCAGGCGGCGTTGAGGTCGCGCCGCAGGGCGCCGTTGACGGCGTTGAGCGCCTCGGGCCGGTTGTAGGTGATCGTGGCGACGTGCCCGAGCCGTTCGTACGTGGCGGCCTCGCCGTGCGGCCCGTCGTGTTTGGAATCACCCATCCCCGGACGGTAGCGGAGGGTTGCAAGGCTGGACTCGCCAGACCGCTGAAGTCCCGCCTAGAATCTGACGGACCGTCAGAAACTGGACATTGCATGACCGACACCGCTGCACGCACTCCCATCCCCCGGATCATCAGCGTCGACGACCACATCGTCGAGCCGCCCCACCTCTGGCAGGCCTGGCTGCCCGAAAGGTTCCGCGAGCGCGGTCCCCGCGTCGAACGTCGGCGCCTCGGCGAGATGAAGTGGGTGGGCGGCGCCAAGATGTACGAGTACGAACTCGACGTCCCCGACGCCCCGTGGTGCGACGTCTGGTTCTTCGAGGACCTCGTGCACCCCAACAAGCGCCACGTGGCCGCCGTCGGCTTCGACCGCGACGAGATGACGCTCTCGCCCATCACCTACGACGAGATGCGCCCCGGCTGCTACGAGCCGAAGGCCCGGGTGGCCGACATGGCCGCCAACCACGTCGACGTGTCGCTGTCGTTCCCGACCTTCCCCCGCTTCTGCGGCCAGACCTTCTGGGAGGCCTCCGACCACGAACTCGGCCTCGCCTGCGTGAAGGCCTACAACGACTTCATGGTCGAGGAGTGGTGCGGTGACTCGGGCGGGGCGCTGGTGCCGCTCATCATCATCCCCCTCTGGGACGTCGACCTGGCCGCCGCCGAGGTGCGCCGCAACGCCGAGCGGGGCTGCCACGCCGTGTGCTTCTCGGAGATCGCCCCCAACCTCGGGCTGCCGTCCATCCACACGGGCTACTGGGACCCCTTCTTCGCCGCCTGCGCCGAGACCGGGACCGTCGTGTGCATGCACATCGGCTCGTCATCGAAGATGCCGGCCGCCTCGCCCGACGCCCCACCGGCGGTCGCCGCCTCGCTGAGCTTCAACAACGCCATCGCCTCGCTCAGCGACTTCCTGTTCTCGGGCGTGCTGGTGCGGTTCCCCGAACTGGTCCTGGCCTACAGCGAGGGCCAGATCGGCTGGATCCCCTACATCCTGGAGCGGGCCGACGACGTCTGGAAGGAGCATCGGGCGTGGGGTGGCGTGGCCGACCTCGTTCCGGAGCCGCCGTCCACCTACTACTACCGGCAGGTCTACGGCTGCTTCTTCCGCGACAACCATGGTCTCGCCTCGCTCGACGAGGTCGGGGTCGACAACATCACGTTCGAGACCGACTATCCGCACACCGACTCCACCTGGCCGGACACGAAGCAGGTGGCCGAAGACATGATGGGCCACCTGCCCGCTGACGTGGTGTGGAAGATCGTGCGGGGCAACGCTGCCCGGATGCTCCACCTCGACATCGAGGCGCCTCCCAGGCCCTGACTCCCGGCGGACCTCCCCCGGCTCACCTGCGCCGATTCCGTAGACTCCCGGACATGTCCGACCCGACCGCAGGTGCCGACCGCCTGTCCACGATCCTGCTCGAGCCCGACTGTGCGCCCGGGCTCTGGGCGTCGGTCGACTCCGGCGAGATGGACCACCTCATCCCCGAACTCCTCCTGTTGCGCATGGAACAGGACCCCATCCACCGGCATAAGGACGTGCTCGCCCACACCATCGCCGTCGTCTCCAAGACCGAGCCCGAGATCACGGTCCGCCTGGGCGCCCTGTTCCACGACATCGGCAAGCCGCGCACCCGTTCCTTCGAGCACGGCGAGGTGACCTTCCGACACCACGAGGCCGTCGGGGCCCGCATGGCCCGCAAGCGCCTCGCCACACTCGGCTACGAGGAGCAACTCGTCGAGGAGGTGGTCGAGATGGTCCGGTTGTCGGGCCGCTTCAAGGGCTACTCCGACGGCTGGTCCGACTCGGCGGTCCGGCGCTACGCCCGTGACGCCGGGCCGCTGCTCGGCAGGCTCAACCACATGATCCGGTGCGACTGCACCACCCGCAACCGGGAGAAGGCAGCCGGCATCCAGGCCGCCATGGACGACCTCGAGACACGAATCCAGTCGCTCGCCGAAGAGGAGCGCCGTGCCGCCGAGCGCCCCGGCCTCGACGGACAGGTCGTGATGGAGCACCTCGGACTCGAACCGGGCCGCGAGATCGGCGAGGCGCTGGCGTTCCTGCTGGCGATCAAGCGGTCGGCGGGTGACCTCGAGACCGAAGAACTGCTGCGGCGACTCGACGCCTGGTGGGCCGAGCGGGCCTGAGGGACGGGCTCAGGGGTTGAGGATCCCGTCCATCAGCCAGGCGCCCACCTCGGCCACGCCGGCCTCCGAGAGGTGCACCCCGTCGAAGCGGGTGTTGCGCTCGCGCTCGGAGCCGATGTCGCCGATGAAGTCCCGGTAGGGCACGGTCGTCACGAAGTCGAGGTCGAGGGTTGCGGCCACGACAAGTTCGTTGAGGCGGTCGATTCGGTCGGGGTGGTTCTGGGGCCGGATCTCGCGCTTGAGGTGGGCGCCCTCCAGCCAGACCACCTGTGCGCCGGTGGCACCCAGCACCTCGGACGCCAGCCGGTACTCGGAAGAGATGTAGTCGTCGTACACCGTCATCCCGATGTTGGTCCACTCGTCGCCCAGTGATGGCACCAGCCGGTCGGTCACGTCCCACGGGGTGATGTGCGACAGCACCACTTCGGGCTCGAACACCTCGACGGCCGTAGGCCACGACACCACCTCGGGGTCGAGCATCACGTGTGGTTCGACGGGGTCGTTCCAGGCCGAGCAGAGTTCGCCGACCGGACCCTCGATGCCCTCCGGGATGCGCTTCTGGCCGTAGCGGCCGACGATGCAACCCAGGTGCGCCTCGTTGAGCACCACGATCTCGCCGGGATTCCCGATCGCCCAGGTGCACAGTGCCTCGCCGATCTGCAGTGCCACCGAGTCGCCTACCACCAGGACCCGCAGGCGGTCGTCGGTGGAGGGCGGCAGCAGGCCCTGTTCGGCGCACGGGCTGAGGTTCGAGGCGGCCGCCTCGTCGGCCGGCCGGGTGTTGACCCAGAGCAGGCCACCCAGGATCGACACCACGGCCACGGCGCTCGCCGCCAGTGCCGGGATCGGCTTCATCGGCCGGTCCAGCAGGGGCACCCTGCGCCTCACCACCGGCTGTTCGACCAGGTAGAAGCTGGCGGTCGACACGGCGAACGTGATCGCCAGGTGTAGCCAGATCAGGTTGTTTCCTTCGATCACGTCGACGCCGGGCACCAGGCGGGCGGCCCGGGTGGGGGTGACCAGCAGGTAGATCGGCCAGTGGTACAGGTAGAGGCCGTAGCTGATCTTGCCGACCCAGCGGATGATCGGCGACTCGAGGAACCAGTGCAGCGGTCCCTTGGCGGCGCCGGCGCAGCCGTACCAGAACCAGCCGATGCCGACCCCGAGCAGGTACGGCCAGTGGTCGAACGGGGCGTTGCCACGCGCCGCGCTCACGATCGCCCAGCCGCCGGTGAAGAGTCCGGCGTACATGGCGCCCACCCAGATCCGGCTGCGGATCGGGGCATCGGGCGCCGACAGGGAGGTCGGCAGCCACGCATGCCAGGCCCGCTCGGCCGGTTGTGCGACGCCGTAGACCATCACGCATGAAAGGGCCGCTACCAGGAGGAAGCCGCCGTGCTCGAACATCCAGGCGCTCTGCTCCGAGATCTCGAAGATGGCCCAGGCGAAGAAGAAGGTGGACGCATACGCACCGGCCACCCACCAGAGCTGTGCACGGCGCGTGCGAACGGGGCCCCGCTGTCGCACGATGACGGCGAGGATGATGCCGGCGAACAGCGAGTGCGCCCGGGTGTCGGTGCCGTAGTAGACGCGCGACGGGTCGCCGCCGCCCGGGTAGAGGTGGCCCATCCACCAGGCCGAGGCGATCGTCCCGGCGACCATCGTCCAGAGCAGCACCGAGTAGGCGTGCTTCTTGAAGAAGTGGAGGACGGTGATCAGGTACAGCGGGGCGAAGATGTAGAACTGCTCCTCGATCGAGAACGACCAGACGTGCCGCAGCGGCGAGTGCTGGAAGTCCTCGAAGTACGAGACTCCGGAGAAGATCTCGAACCAGTTGGCGCAGTAGGCCAGCGCCGACACGATCGCCCCGGTCCAGCGGGGGTACTGGTCGACCGGGACGAACAGGATCAGGTAGAGGGTCAGTCCACCGAGCGCCAGGAACAGGGCCGGGAGCAGGCGGCGCGCCCGACGGCCGGCGTATGCCTTGAGGTCGATGCGGCCGGTCTTCTCGAACTCGTTGAGGGCGATCGAGATGATCAGGAAGCTCGACAGGGTGAAGAAGAGGTCGATGCCGAGGATGCCGCCCGAGACGGTGTCGGCGGCGGCGTGGTACAGCAGCGGCCCGATGACGACCCAGATCCCTCGGATCCCGTCGATCCCCGGAATGTAGGTGAAGGCGGGGCGCTCCTGCTCGGCCATGACTTGGAAACGTTATCGCCGGGTGTTCGGGCTCAGGAGGAGCGTTCGTCGCAAGGAACCAGCAGTACGTGGAATGGCGACGACCACGCCTCGCAGAAGCGGTCGGCGACGACCCGGGCCGGCTCGGTCGCGCCCGGTTCGACCGAGGCGTTGGGCTCCGACCAGTCGTCGAACCGGTCGGTGAGGACCAGCACGTCGGCGTCGGCCAATTCGCCGGCGAGCGGGCCGCCGGGCCGGTCGGCGAGGCCTGGGCGCATTGTGAGGTGCCGGCTGGCCGGCACCAGGTCGGGGAGCAGGAAGTAGAGGTAGGTCTCGGAGTAGTTCGTTCGGGTCAGGTCGACGGGCCCCACGAACATCGAGTCGCCGGGCTCGGTCCGGGCGTCGACCTCAGCCAGCAGCGCCTCGAGTTCTGCGACGAACGCCTCGTCGCCCACCGGCAGGGTCCGGCCTGCGTGGGTGATTGACGGCGTCGACCAGGTGGCCGCTCGTCCCGTGAAGGCGTCCACGGTGAAGCGTCCCAGGTGGTGTGGGGCCACGGCGAACAGCAGGCCCACGACGACGGTCAGTGCCAGGGGTGCCGCCAGGTGGCGACGGGCGAGGGGAAGCCGACGTCCGAGCGCCACGGCCATGGCGATCGCGGCGACCGCGAAGATGTAACTGCCCACGAACTTGAGGTGGTTGGGGCTGGGCCGCTGGAGGAGGTAGGGCAGGATCGACACGCCGATCAGCGCCAGGGTCGTGAAGCGCCGCCGGTGCGGGATCCGCCACAGGCGGGGCAGCGCGACGAGGCCCACCGCCACGATGAGCAGCAGCCAGAACACTGCGGCAACCTGTGCCGGCCTGGACAGTCCGGGCCACGGGTCCGGGCCGCTGAGCAGGTCATCGAGACGGGCGAACATGTCGGCGCTCTCCGACGGGTTGGGTGGTATTGGCAGGCGCCGTCCTGCTGGCATACGGATCACGGGGTCGACGACCATCCCTTCGAACGCCGCTACTGGACCGACCAGGACGAGGTGCAGCAGAAACGGCGAGAGCCCACCAGCCAGGCCGGTGGCGAGACGGCGGCGGCGTGCCCGGGTTGTCCGCCATGCCTCGGTTCCGAGCACGACCAGGACCGCCGGGCCGAGCACGACCTGGTGGAACACGGCCAGGCCGAGCAGGCCAGCACCGACCGCGGTCGACCGGCGTGCGCCTCCGTCGATCACCAGTGCGGTCCCGGCACACAGCAGCGCCAGGCCGCACAACCAGGGGTGGGCGAACAGGCCGAAGGGCGCGAGCAGCACCCAGGCGGTGAGGGCCGCAACGGTCGCTGTGCCCCGGCCCCACGGTCGGGCCAGCCGGTACAGGCCCCAGATCAGCAGTGCCCGGTAGGCGAGGCCGACGAGTCGCTCGACGAGGACAGACGGCCCCAGTGCCCAGAAGGCGGCGCCGACCGCCCAGACGTTGCCGGGCGCATAGACGTATTCGACATCGCCGTGGGGCCAGCGGCCGCCGAGGAACAGGTCTGCCACGACGAGGACATTGCCTTCCTCCATCGCCGTGGCGCCCATGGCCAGCATTCCCGGGAGGGGGAAGATGACGGCGGCAGCGGCGATCAGGAAGGGCAGCGCACGTACGAGTCTCGCCCCCACAGACCGGAAGTCTAGGCGTGGTACCCGGATCGGTAACGGCGGCCGGCGCAGGCCCGGCCCCGTCTCTGGCGGTCGGGGCGGGTCGGGGCTACGGTCACCATCGCACCATCGCACGATCGACGAGGCTGGCGACACCCGGGGGGACCGAGGTGGCTGTTGGCGGAGGAGGTGCCGCATGAAGGCGTTCACGCCCGACCGCATCCGGAACGTCGCGCTGGTGGGTCCACCCGGTTCGGGCAAGACCTCGCTGGCAGAGGCGATGCTGTACCGGGCCGGGGCCATCACCCGGGTCGGCAACGTCGAGGACGGCACGACCGTCTGCGACCACGAGCCCGAGGAGAGGTCGTCCGGCCACTCGCTGACCACGGCGCTCGCCGTCCTCGAATGGCAGGGCCACAAGATCAACCTGCTTGACACTCCGGGCACCTTCGACTTCGCCGGCGAGGCCGTGGGAGCGGTGCACGCCGCCGACCTGGCCGTCTTCGTAGTCGACGCCTCGAGCGGCCTCGACCACGCCACCGTGGTGCTCTGGCGCCAGGCCGTCGACCGTGGCACCCCCCGCCTCGTGTTCGTCAACAAGCTCGACCGCGAGTACACCAACTTCGAATCGGTTCTGGCCGAGCTCCAGGACGTATTCGGGTCGGGCGTGGCGCCGCTCGAGATCCCGATCGGCGAGGCGGAGTCGTTTCATGGCATCGCCGACCTGCTCACCGACAGCGCGTGGATCTACGACAGCGGCCATGCCGAGTTGGGCGAGATCCCCGAGGAGATGGAGGCACGCGAGGCCCAGATCCACGAGTCGCTCGTCGAGAACATCGTGGTCGCCGACGACGACCTCCTCGAGCGCTACCTCGGTGGCGACGTCCCCAGCGTCGACGAGCTGGAGAAGGTGCTCGGCAAGGGCGTCGCCTCGGGCAACGTCTTCCCCGTGGTGTGCGGTTCGGCGACCATCCCGATCGCCGTCGACCGCCTGTGCAACTACATCGTCGAGGTCGGGCCCTCGTCGCAGGACCGGCCAGGCATCCCCGTCACCGTGGGAGGCCTGTCGGTCGACGTCCTGCCGGACCCGGCGGCGGATGCCCTGGTACAGGTGTTCAAGACCTCCGTCGATCCCTACCTGGGGCACATGTCGTACTTCCGGGTGCTGGCCGGCACCGTCGCGAGAGACATCACCCTGGTCAACGGGCGCACTGGTGACACCGAGCGGTTCCGGGGGATCATGACAGTGCAGGGCGGTGAATCGGTCGACGTGCCCGCCCTCCAGGCCGGAGACATCGGTGTCGTGACGAAGCTTCACAACACGCTCACCGGCGACACGCTGTCCTCTTCGGGCCGTGCTGCGGCCCCCGCTATCGAGTTCCCGCCGGCGGTGCTCTCGTGGGCCGTAGTGCCCAGGAGCCGCAACGACGAGGACAAGATGGCCGAGGCGCTCCACCGGATCCTCGACGAGGACCCTGTGCTCGAGATGCGGCGTGACGACGAGACCCGTCAGACGCTCCTCTCCGGACTCGGCGAAACCCACCTACGGTCGGTGATCTCGCGCATGGAGCGCAAGTTCGGCGTCCATGTCGACACCGAGGACGTGCGCGTCGCCTACCGCGAGACCATCCGGGGGACCGCTCAGGCCGATGGCCGATACAAGAAGCAGTCAGGCGGCCACGGCCAGTTCGGCGTGGCGTCCGTGCGGATCGAACCGCTCGAGAGCGGTGCCGGCTTCGAGTTCGTCAACGAGGTGAGCGGGGGGGTGATCCCGCGCCAGTACATCCCTGCGGTAGAGGCCGGCGTCGTCGAGGCGATGGCCCAGGGCGGCAGTTCGGGCTACCCGGTCGTCGACGTGCGGGCCGCCGTCTACGACGGCAAGCACCACTCCGTCGACTCGTCGGAGATGAGCTTCAAGATGGCCGGGAAGCTGGCGTTCCAGGAGGCCATGGTCAAGGCCCAGCCGGTGGTGCTCGAGCCGGTCGCCGCCGTCGAGGTGACCGCACCTGGTGAATGCCTCGGCGACGTGATGGGAGACCTCTCGTCCCGGCGGGCCACGGTGCAGGGTTCGGAGATCGACCGGTGGGGCGACCAGGTGGTCAGTGCCCAGGTGCCAGAGGCCGAGCTGGTGCGCTATGCCATCGACCTGCGTTCGCTGACCGGCGGCCGGGGTCGGTTCACGGTGGTCCACGACCACTATGCCCGGGTGCCCCACGGGTTGAAGATCCCGGAACCGCCCGAGCGCTAGTCCGGCGGATGCACGGTCCGCCGGCGATCAGGCGTCGGCGGGGATGGGCACCGTTTCGGTGTGGGTGCCCGAGCGCAGCACCGTGCCGGCGAGAGCCTCGGTGTTGGCACCGTCGACGACGGTCAACGTGCCGTTGACGTAGACCCGCTCGATGCCGATGGGGGCCGACATGAGGCGCGGGCTGTCGCCGGGGAGGTCGTGCTCGAGGAGGAGTTCGTCGGCTCCTACGGTTGCAGGATCGAGGACGACGAGGTCGGCGTGCCACCCCTCCTCGATACGGCCGCGCTCGCGAAGGCCGAAGAAGCGGGCGGGAACGTCGGTCATGTGGGCGATGGCCGACTCGAGGCTGGCCAGTCGTTGGCCGCGCAGGCAGTCGGCCAGCCATTCGGTGGTGTATGAGGCACCGGCCATCCGGTCGAGGTGTGCGCCGGCGTCCGAACCGCCGATCATGACGTGGTCGTGGTCCCAGACGGCCTGACGCATCAGCCAACTGGCCGGGTCGTCGTCGGTGGGGCCTGGCCACAGCACGGTTCGCAGGTCGTCGGCCACCACGATGTCGAGCAGGGCGTAGAAGTCGCGGACGCCGCGCTCGCGGGCGATGTCGCTGACCAGTCGGCCCTTGAGCCCCTCGTTTGCGGACGAGTAGGTGTCGCCGATGCGGTAGCGGCCCCAGCCGGTGAGACGGGAGAAGACCCCGGCATCCGGTGAGGCGGCGCGGTCCTCGAGGTGGCGCCGGGTCTCGGGGTCGGCCAGCCTCGCCACCTTCTCGTCGTGTGGCAGGTCCATGACCCCACCCCAGTCGGGGAGCAGGTAGAGGGCGCAGAATGTGTGGAAGTGCATGTTCATGCCGACGAGGATCGGCATGGTGAGCGCCATGGCCTTGCCGCCCCTCTCGGCTACCTGCTCGCAGGCGGCGAGCTGGTTGCGGTAGTCCTCGGGACGGGCGGAGTCGACGGTGAGGACGTTCCAGTTGAGGGGGCGTCGGCCGGCCAGCGACATGCGGGCCATGAGGTCGACCTCGTCCTCCCGGAAGCCGTTCATGCAGCCGTCGGCGACCCACTCGAGGGTGGTGCCGGGGTGGTCGGCGACGACCGACGACAGCGCCACGACCTCGTCGTCGGCCGCGACGCGCGACGGGATGGGGACACCGTCGCCGTCGGTGTGGGTGAAGGAGCGACTGGTCGAGAAGCCCAATCCGCCAGCCTCGAGCCCCAGGTGGAGGAGGTGCTGCATCTCGGCGACCTCGGCGTCGGTGGCCTCACGGCCGACGGCGTCGTCCTTCATGACAGTGCGGCGCAGGGCGCAGTGGCCGACCATGGCGGCGACGTTGACGCCGATGTTGCCGTCGAGGCGGTCGAGGTAGTCGGCGGTCGAGCGCCAGTCCCAGTCGACGCCGATCTCGAGGGCGGCCGGGGACATGCCCTCGACTTTGACCATCATGGCGCCGATGTATGCGGCGTCGGACTCGTCGCCGATGGGGGCGAGTGAGAAGCCGCAGTTGCCCATGACCAGGCTCGTGACGCCGTGCAGGCTCGACGGGGTGGCCCAGGGGTCCCAGAAGATCTGGGCGTCGTAGTGGGTGTGGGGGTCGACGAATCCGGGGCAGACGACCTTGTCGGTGGCATCGAGGATCTCGACGGCCTCGGCGCCGGCGAGGTCGCCGATGGCGGCGATGCGCCCGTCGGCCACGCCCACGTCGGCACGCACCCCGGGCGTGCCCGTGCCGTCGATCACCGTGCCGCCCGTGATGACCAGATCGAACATGACACCGAGGCTACCCGTCGTCCCCTGTCGACACCTGACGGAGAGTCAGGGTTTCCCGATGTCTGCTCAGGCCCGTCGATGCGAAAGGGTCAGCGGATGGGAGTACCGCCGACCGCACGCATCGACATACTCCTGGCGGAACTGACCCTCGAGGAGAAGGCCGCCCTCATGACCGGCCGTGGCATCTGGGACGCCAATCCCGTCGAGCGCCTCGGCATCCCCGCCCTCAAGGTCACCGACGGCCCCAACGGCGCCCGCGGCGCCGGCATACTCGGCACCGGAACGCCGGTGCTCTGCATTCCCTGCGGCTCGGCGCTCGGCGCCACCTGGGACCAGGACCTGGTCGAGGAACTCGGCGCAGTGCTGGCAGCCGAGACCCGTGCCCGTGCCTGCCACGTGCTGCTCGCCCCGACCGTCAACATCCACCGGACGCCTCTCGGCGGCCGCAACTTCGAGTGCTACTCGGAGGATCCGGTGCTCACCGGCAGGACCGCTGCGGCGTTCATCCGCGGCGTCCAGGGGGGCGGCGTCGGCACCACCATCAAGCACTTCGTTGCCAACGACTCAGAGTTCGAGCGCAACAGCATCGACTCGGTCGTCCCGGACCGGGCCCTGCGGGAGGTCTACCTGCGGCCCTTCGAGATCGCCGTGTCCGAAGCCGCACCGTGGGGCCTCATGGGTTCCTACAACCGGGTCAACGGCACGTTCGCCTGCGAGAACCGCTGGCTGCTCACCGAGGTGCTGCGCGACGAGTGGGGGTTCGACGGCATCGTCGTCACCGACTGGTTCGCCGCCAAGTCCACGGCGGTCATGGCCGGGTCCGGACTGGATCTCGAGATGCCCGGCGCCGGCCGCTTCTACGGCCCGGCGCTGGTGGCTGCGGTCGAGGCCGGCGAGGTCGACGAGGCGCTGCTGGACGAAGCGGCCCGCCGACTGCTCACCCTGCTCGAACGGACGGGGGCCTTCGACGAACCGTTCGACCGGCCCGAGGTCGAACTCGACGACCCGGTGCACCGTGCGCTCGCCCGACGGGCGTGTGTCGGATCGATGGTGCTCTACCGCAATGACGGGGTGCTGCCGTTCGACGCCGAATCGATCGGCACGCTGGCCGTGATCGGACCCAATGCCGCCGACGCCATGCTCATGGGAGGAGGCTCGGCGTCGCTCGTGCCACAGCACGCCACCTCGCCGCTCGAGGCGATCACCGCCCGACTTGGTGGGGGCTGCGAGGTGCGCCACGAGCAGGGGGCGTCCATCGAGCGCACCACCCGTCCGGTTCGGCGCCGGCAGTTGACGGGAGCAGACGGCTCGCCGGGTTTCACCGTCGAGTACTTCGACGGCACGGAGTGGGAGGGCGAGCCCCGGCGTGTTGCCGCCGGTCGCGACGGACGTCTGCTCACGATCGACGGGGAGCCGTTCTCGTTCCGCGCAACGGCCCGACTGACACCGGAGGAGTCCGGCGAGCACACGCTCACGCTCGTGCAGGCCGGGCACGCGCGAGTGATGGTCGACGGAGAGGTGGTGCTGGACGGGTTCACCGACCCGCCCCCGCTGGGCGAGGCGTTCTTCGGGACGGGGAGCGTCGAGGTCGGGGCTGGCGTGTCGCTGGTCGCCGGCGAGACGGTGGAGGTCGTAGTCGAGTACTCGAGCGCCGACAGTGGCTTCCTCCACGGTGCCCAGGTCGGTCTCCGCCCACCCGAGGCCGACGACCTCGTGGACCGGGCCGTGGCGCTGGCCGCCGAGGCCGATGCGGTCGTTCTCGTCGTCGGCACCAACGACGACTGGGAGACCGAGGGCCGCGACCGTGAGTCCATGGACCTGCCGGGCGCCCAGCCGGAGCTGATCCGCCGGGTGTGCGCCGCCAACCCCCGGACCGCCGTGGTCGTGAACGCCGGGTCGGTGGTCACGATGGACTGGGCCGACGGGGCGCCGGCCGTCCTGCAGTCTTGGTTCGGCGGCCAGGAGATGGGCGACGCCCTCGTCGACGTCCTGTTCGGCGACGCGGAGCCCGGTGGACGCCTGCCGACGACGGTCCCGCACCGTCTGTCGGACACGCCGGCGTTCACCAACTACCCGGGCGAGTCGGGCCGGGTGTACTACGGCGAGGGGGTCTTCGTCGGGTACCGCTGGTACGAGGCCCGCGACATCGACGTGGCCTACCCGTTCGGACACGGCCTCGGCTATACGGCGTTCACCTGGGGTGCCGCCCGGCTGGGTGACGTCCCGAGTGCCGCAGCATTGGCCGCCGGGGCGACCGTCACGGCCGCCGTCGCCGTCACCAACACCGGTGACCGGCCGGGCAGCGAGGTCGTGCAGTGCTACGTGGCCCACCTCGACCCGGTGGTCGCCCGACCGCCCCAGGAGCTCCGGGGCTTCGCCAAGGTGCACCTGGAGCCCGGCGAGACCGCCGAGGTGGTGATCGAGCTCGACCAGCGGGCCTTCGCCTACTGGGACCCGGCCGATCCCGGCTACGCCGACCGCAACCACAGCGTCCCGGTTGCCGCCGGTGGTGGGCACGTGGGGCACCGTGAAGAGGCAGGCTGGTACGCGGACCCGGGCGACTACGAGGTGCGACTGGGCGCATCGTCCGCCGACATCCGTGCGGTGATGGCACTCACGCTCGAGGGCTAGTCTGCGCATTGACAACCGACCGGGGAGCTCGGACCTGATGCCGGGCTGAGAGGGCAGTGTCGGCCGCGTGTGCAGCCGGGGTGCTGACGACCCGAACCGACCTGAACCGGGTAATGCCGGCGGAGGGAGTTTCGATGCGACGGGTTCTTCTCACTGTCGGCGTCGGGGTGCTTGCGGCCCTGGGTGCGATCACCGCCTGTGGAAGCGACCCGCCGTCGGCGACCAGCCCCGAATCCATTGTGGGACAGACCATCACGCTGGTCACGCACGATTCCTTCCGGGTCTCGCCGGGCACCCTCGAGGCCTTCACTACCGAGACCGGTGTGACCGTGGTGGTCCAGAGCGCCGGCGACACCGGCCAGATGGTCGCCACGTCGATCCTCACGGTCGGCAACCCGCTCGGAGACGTCATGTACGGCGTGGACAACACCTTCCTCCAGCGGGCGCTCGACGCCGAACTGTTCGAGGCCTACGAGTCGCCGGCGCTGGTCAACGTGCCGATGTCGCTGCAACTCGACCCCGGGCATCGGGTCACACCGATCGACTTCGGCGACGTGTGTGCCAACTACTGGATCGACCGGTTCGACGACGACCTTCCGGTGCCCGCCACCCTCGATGACCTCGCCGACCCGGCGTACAGGGGCCTGCTGGTCGTCGAGAATCCCGAGACCTCCTCACCGGGACTCGCCTTCCTGCTTGCCACGATCGCCGAGTTCGGCGAGGGCTGGGAGGATTACTGGCGGTTGCTGCGCGACAACGACGTGGTCGTCACCGCCGGCTGGGAGGATGCCTACTACGGCGAGTTCGTTTCGGGTGGGGGCGACCGGCCGATCGTCATCTCGTATGCCTCCAGCCCACCTGCTGAGGTCATCTATGCGGACCCGCCGGTCGACACTGCGCCCACGGGCGTCATCATCGACACCTGCTTCCGGCAGGTCGAGTTCGCCGGCATCCTCGCCGGCACCACCCACCGGGCCGCCGCCGAGGCGCTCGTCGACTTCCTGCTCTCGGACACCTTCCAGGAGGACGTCCCCCTGAACATGTTCGTGTTCCCGGCATCGACCACCGCCAGCCTTCCCCCGGCGTTCGTCGACCACGTGGTGCTTCCGGAGGACCCGCACACACTCGCCCCCGCCGACATCGGGGCCAACCGCAACGCCTGGACCGAGCGGTGGACCGAGATCGTGTTGCGGTAGCCGGCACATGACAGGAGCCCACAGGAGTGCCCGGGTGGTTGCGGTCGTGTTGCCGGCGGCGTTCCTCGGCGTCTTCTTCCTCTATCCGGTGGCGGCCATCGTCGGCCGGGGGCTCACGGGCGATGGCCTCGACCGCCTGGTGGGCCTTCACGCCTCGGCCTCCTTCCGGAACGTCGCCTGGTTCACGCTCTGGCAGGCGGTGGTCTCGACGGTCCTGACGGTCCTGGTCGCCCTGCCCGGTGCACACCTGCTGGCCCGGTATCGGTTCCGGGGCCGGGCCGTCCTGCGGGCGCTGACCACCGTCCCATTCGTGTTACCGACGGTCGTGGTCGGCAGCGCCTTCGCCGCCCTGTTCGACCGCTTCGGCCTCGACGACGGCACCTTCCGGCTGCAGCACACGGTGTGGGCGATCATCGTCGCCCACGTGTTCTTCAACGTGGCGGTGGTGCTGCGGACCGTCGGGGCGTTCTGGGAGGGTCTGGACCCGGCGGTCGAGGAACAGGCAAGGGTGCTCGGCGCCGGCCCCTGGCGGACCTTCTGGTCGGTGACGCTTCCTAGGCTCTGGCCGGCCGTCGCCGCAGCGGCGTCGATCGTGTTCCTGTTCTGCACGACCTCGTTCGGCGTGATCCTGATCCTGGGCGGTCCGACGAGGGCGACCCTCGAGACGGAGATCTGGCGCCATGCCGTCTGGCGTGGCGACCTGGCGTCGGCGACCGCACTAGCCGTGGTGCAGCTCGTGGCCGTCGTGGCGATGGTCGTGGTGGCCAACCGGCTCCAGCGGCGCCGGGCCATAGGGGGACGGCCGTCGGCCCGGCGTCCACAACGCCCGACGAAGCGGCTCCTCGGTGCCAACCTGGCGCTGCTCGCCACGGTGCTCCTGCTCCCGGTGGCGGTGCTGGTCGAGCGCTCCCTGGCGGTCGGCGACGGCTACTCACTGCGCCACTACGGCGCCCTCGCCGACCGGGTGAACCTGCTGCCGGTCTCGGCCCTTGTGGCGCTGCGCAACTCGCTGTTGTTCGCCGTGGTGGCGACGGCGCTCGCCCTCGTCGTCGGCGGACTCGCCTCGCTGGTCGTCGTGCACGGCCGTGGCTCGGTGTCGCGGATTTTCGACCTGGGGCTCATGCTGCCCCTGGGGGTCTCGGCGGTGACCCTCGGCTTCGGCATGCTGATCGCCCTCGACGATCCGCCTCTCGACCTGCGCACCTCCCGCTGGCTGGTCCCGGTCGCCCACGCCCTCGTGGGGATCCCGTTCGTCATGCGCACCCTCGTGCCGACGCTTCGCAGCATCGACGACCGCCTCCGCGAGGCGGCGGCAGTCCTGGGGGCCTCGCCGACACGGGTGTTCCGCGAGATCGACCTGCCGATCGCCGGTCGGGCCGTCGCCGTCGGTGCCGCCTTCGCTTTCGCCATCTCCCTGGGAGAGTTCGGGGCCACCTCGTTCCTGCCCCGTCAGCCCGATCGGCTGACCGCCCCGCTGGCGCTGTTCCGCCTGCTGGGCACCCCGGGCGACCTCCTGCGGGGCCAGGCCATGGCGCTGGCCGTGTTGCTGATGCTGCTGACGGCGGCGTGCGTGCTGGTGATCGAGTCCCGTGGCCGGTTCGGCTCGGGTGTGGTCCGGGGGGACCTGTGAGCGGCCTGGCCGTCGATGGCGTCTCGGTCGGTTTCGACGGGACGACGGTGCTCGACGGCATCGACCTGGCGGTCGCTCCCGGCGAGGTTGTGGTACTGCTCGGCCCCAGCGGTTGTGGCAAGACGACGCTGCTGCGGGCAGTGGCGGGGCTTGAGCCCACGGTGGCCGGAACGATCTCCTGGGGTGGCGAGGACCTCGCCGGGGTGCCGCCCCACGAACGGGGCTTCGGGCTCATGTTCCAGGAGCAGGTCCTGTTCCCGCACCGGGACGTGGCGGGCAACGTCGGGTTCGGGCTCCGCATGGCGGGAATGCCCGAGGCGCTGCGAGCCGAACGGGTCGGCCGGGTGCTCGACCTGGTCGGGCTGTCCGGCTACGGACAGCGGTCCGTGGCGACGCTGTCGGGTGGCGAGGCCCAACGGGTGGCCCTGGCCCGGTCGCTGGCGCCGGGGCCGCGGCTGCTCATGCTGGACGAGCCGCTGGGCTCCCTGGATCGGGCGCTGCGGGACCGGCTCGTGGACGAGCTCGGCGTCCTGCTGCGGCGCCTGGGCCAGGCGGCGATCCACGTCACCCACGACCACGACGAGGCCTTCGCCCTGGCCGACCGCATCGCCGTGATGGCCGACGGGCGGATCGCCGGGATCGGGACGCCGGCAGAGGTCTGGGCCGATCCCGGGACCGCCGCCGTGGCCCGCAGCATCGGACACCGCAACCTGGTGGAACTGGACGCCGACGGCGCGTGTCCACTGGGACGGCTGGGGGCCGGTCCCGGCACGGTGCTCGTGCGCAGCGACCGGTTGGAGTTGAGCGACGGCGGCACACCGGCCCGGGTGGCCGGCGTGGCCTTTCGGAACGGCCGCACCGAAGTGACGGTCAGGGTCGGCGACGTCGAACTGAACCTGTTCGCCGATCGACCGGTCGCCCGCGGCGACACCGTTGGCCTGCACATCGCCGACGACGCAGTCGTCGGACTGGATGGTTCCTGAGCGCTCAGCCCTCGAACAGCGGGAGCAGGTCCCGGGGTACCACCTTGCCCATGGCGTTGCGGGGCAACTCGTCGACGACGAGGAACTTCTCGGGGACCTTGTAGCGGGCCAGTTCGACGGCGCAGTGGGCGGACAGGTCCACCGGATCGGGGCTGCATCCGGCCACCGGGACCACGACGGCGGCGACCCGCTCGCCGAGCCGTTCGTCGGGGAGTCCGATGACGGCGGACTCGGCGACATCGGGATGGGTCAGCAGGACGCGCTCGACTTCGGCCGGGTACACGTTGGCGCCGCCGCGCAGGATCAGCTGGTTTTGCCGGCCCCGGACCACCAGTTGGCCGTCGGCATCGAGGTGGCCGAGGTCGCCGGTGTGGAGAAGGCCACCCCGCAGCGCCTCGCGGGTCGCCTCGGGCCGGTTCCAGTAGCCGAGCATCGGGGTCCAGACACCGGCCCACCGGCCCGCGCTGCGAGCCCGGAAGCACACTTCGCCAACCTCTCCGTCGGGCAGGTCGACACCGTTTCCGTCGACGACGAGCACCTCGACGGGGTCTAGCGGGAAGCCGGCGGCTGCGCTGTTGGCTCGGTGGCCGGCGCGATCGCGCACCATCCCGGACGGCGCCTCGGTGAGCCCGTAGCCGACCAACGGCCAGGTCCCGAACTTGTCGTACCAGCGCTGCCGGAGCTCCGGCGGCGTGTGGGCAGCACCGATGATCATGTGCGTGAGGCTGGAGAGGTCTTCACGGCGCACGTCGGGGTGCTCGACGAGGTCGTGGACGAGCGTCGGAACCAGCGTGATGCGACAGACGCCGTCTGTCCGGATCGCCTCGGCCAGGCCGACGGGGTCGGTTCGGTCGATGAGCACAGCGGTGGTCCCACGCACGAACGACCACACCGGTCCCAGCAGCAGGAGGTTGAGGATGGTGCACGACAGGGCGGTGCCGTGGCGTTCACCGGGGACGGCCGGGTAGCTGGTTCGGCTGGAGATCCCCGACCAGATGACGTTGTGCTGGCTGTGGACGGCGCCCTTTGGGCGACCGGTGGTGCCGCTGGTGTAGGCGATGGCCGCTGGTGCGTGGGGATCGACGTCCACAGTGGGTTGGGGGTGTCCGGCGGCGAGCAGGTCGGCCCAGGAGCCCTCGCCGGAGACCGGATCGACGGTCAACGCGTGGTCGTGTCCGAGGTCGCGGGCACGGTCCGGGGTGGCCAGGGCCAGCGCCGCCCCGGCATCCTCAATCATCCAGCGGGCCTCCGAGGGTGCCAGGTTGGCGTTGATCCCGACCCAGATGGCGCCGAGTCGCTGAGTGGCGAGGAAGGCTTCGATGAGGGCGGCCCGGTTCGGCAGGCTGGCTGCCACCCGGTCACCGGTCCGTATGCCGAGCCTGGCGAGCCCGCCGGCCGCTGCGGTGACGCGCTCATCCAGTTCCCGGTACGTCAGCCGGTCGGCGCCATGGACGAGTGCCTCCCGGTCAGGATGTCCGCGCACGCCGTTGACGAGGATGTCGGCGAGGGTGTGGGGCCCCTCCGGCAGCGGCGCAGGGTCGGGCCGGACCTGCAGACCTCGATCGTCGAGGGGAGGCTCGTCGTGGTGGTCGTCGTCCGGGCATGGCTCGTCGGTCACGGGCGCAAAGATATCTGCGGCTGGACTTGCCTACTGGGCGGTAACCGGCGATGATGACCGGAACTTCGGGCGTGACGCGCGCCATGGGGGAAAACGAACCCGAGGAGGGGATCGAGAATGAATGCACGATTGCGCCGCTTGACGGCGATCACCCTGAGTCTGATGCTCTTGTCTGCAGGGTGTGGCAGCGATGAAGCCACGACGCCGACAACGACTGTAGCTCCGGCAACGACTGCAGCTCCGGCAACAACCGAGCAACCGTCATCTGCGCCCATACGGATTGCATTGGTGGCGCCGAGTGCGAGCAACGACCTGGCCTTCACGCAGAGCATGGTTGACGCGCTCGCGGCTGTCGGAGAGAACCGTTCGATCGAGGTCGACGTCACCGATGGGACGTTCATCGTCGAGGATGCTGCCGCTGCAGTACGCGGGTATGCGGAGGACGGCTACGACCTGGTGATCGCGCATGGCTCCCAGTACGGGGGGCCACTCGCGGAGATCGCACCCGGGTATCCGGACGTGTCGTTCGCCTGGGGGACGACGGAAGACACCTTCGGGCTCGACAACGTGTACGCGTACACGACGCATGCTGACGAGGGTGGATTCGTGAATGGCACGATCGCTGCCCAGTTGACCGAGTCCGGCGTGATCGGCGTGATCGGACCAATCCCGGTCGGCGATGCGAAACTCTACGTCGACGGATTCGTCGCCGGTGTGGCATACCAGGATCCGAGCGTCGAGGTGAACGTCAACTACATCGAGTCGTTCAGCGACGTGGCGTTGGCCGCCGAGGCAGCGCAGGCGCACATCAGCAACGGCGCAGACGTGCTCACCGGCACGGCACAGATGGTGGTTGGTGCGACCGGTGTAGCCCGCGACGCTGGTGTCAGTTGGTTCGGCACGCAGGCCAATCAGACCGCTCTGGGCGAAGAGATCGTGGTCGCCTCGCAGGTGTACCACTGGGAGGTCGCACTCAACCAGATCCTCGACAACATCGAGGGTGGAACTCTCGGTGGTGAGATCTTCGCTCTGAACCTCGCTAATGGCGGCCTCGTGATGGAGCACAACGATGCCTACGGGCTGTCTGCCGACCTACGTAGCGCAGCAGACGACATCGTGGCCATGCTCTCCTCGGGTGAGTTGACAACCGAAGGTTTGGCGACTGAGGCCCCGGAGGCCTCGGCGGAGATCAAGGCCGCGTTCATCTACGTCGGTCCGCCAGGTGATGCGGGCTGGACGTGGGCGCATGACCAGGGTCGTCAGTACGCGGAGGCTGAGACAGGTGTGGAGACGGCGTTTGTGGAGTCGGTGCCTGAAGGCACGGCCGACTTCGGCAACTACGCCCGCCAGTTCATCGAGGACGGGTTCAACGTGATCGTGGGGACGTCGTTCGGGTACATGGACGACATGCTGGCCCTGGCCGACGAGTATCCGGACGTGGTGTTCGAACACGTGTCGGGATACAAGGCCAACGACACCAACTTCGGCAACTCGTTTGGCCGGATGTACGAGCCGCGGTATCTGTCGGGGATGGTGGCAGGAGCGGCGACCACGTCGAACCTGATCGGCTATGTGGCGGCGTTCCCGATCCCGGAGGTCATCCGGGGCATCAACGCGTTCGCTTTGGGTGTTCAGGAGACCAACCCGGATGCGGTGGTCGAGGTGGCGTGGACGAGTACCTGGTTCGATCCGGTGGTCGAGGGTGATTCGGCCCAGGCGCTGCTCGACAAGGGCGCCGACGTGATCGCCATGCATCAGGATTCGACTGCTGCTGGTGAGAAGGCCGAGGCTGCCGGTGCCCGTTGGGTGTCGTACAACTCGGACATGAGCGCATTCGCGCCGAACGCCTTCCTGACAGCTCCGGTGTGGAACTGGGGTCCGCGTTATGTCGACATCATCGAGGCCGCAGCGGCCGGCACCTACACGCCTGGCTACTACTGGGGTTCGATGGCCGACGGAATCGTCGATCTGGCGCCGATCGCCTCCGACGTGGATGCAGACGTGATAGCGGCAGTCGAGGCCCGCAAGGCCGAAATTATCGCCGGCACGTTCCATCCGTTCTCCGGTCCGATCAACGACCAAGCTGGCAACGTGATGGTTGCCGCCGGCGAGACCATGGACGACGGCTCCATGCTCGGCATGGGCTTGTTCGTCGAGGGCGTGGTCGGCTCCACCGGCAACGAGGGCGAGCCCTCGGAAGCTGGGGCGTGCATTGGTCTGGTGACTGATGTGGGTCAGGTGGATGACAAGTCGTTCAACCAGTCGGCGTGGGAGGGTGTCCAGGCTGCTGGTGCGGCTGCTGGTGCGTCGGTGGACTACATCGAGACGCAGGCGGCGAAGGACTATGCGACCAACATCGGCTTGTTTGCCGATTCGGGTTGCGACATTGTCGTGACGGTCGGGTTCGCTTTGGGCGAGGCGACCGGGATCGCTGCCGGTGAGTATCCGGATGTTGACTTCATTGGTGTGGACCAGTGGCAGGGTGAGCCGATTGCCAATGTGGCCGGCTTGTTGTTCCCTGAGGATCAGGCCGGTTTCCTGGCTGGTGCCTTGGCTGCTTCGTTGTCGACTTCGGGTGTGATCGCTGAGGTTCTGGGTACTGACCTGGTGCCGCCGGTGGTTGCGTTCGGTGAGGGCTTCGTGAATGGTGCGAAGTACATCGATCCGTCGATCACGGTGATCAAGACGTACCATCCGGGTGGTTTGGACGTGGCGTTCACGGACCCGGAGTGGGGTGCGACGACGGCTCGTCAGGCCCTTGACCAGGGTGCGGATGTGGTGTTCGGTGCTGGTGGTAAGACCGGCAACGGGGCGATCATCGAGGTGGCCGGTGAGGCTGGTGCGTTCTGCATCGGTGTCGACACCGACCAGTGGACCACGGTTCCAGAGGCGCATCCGTGTCTGGTGTCGTCTTCGATGAAGATGATCGTCGACGGCGTCACGGACCTGATCAGCCAGTCGTTGGCTGGTTCGATGCCTGCGGGCAACTACTACGGCGGTGTGGCGTTGGCTCCGTTCCACGACCATGCCGACTCGGTGCCCGCTGACGTCCAGGACATGCTCGTCGCCCTCAAGGCCGACCTCGAGTCCGGCGCCATCCCGACCTGCGTCTGGGTCACCGACGCACCGGGATGC
>Ga0114993_10001540_pt1 | contig 26349 bp, 21 predicted proteins | sample ArcticOcean_MG_C_FD_87042 | JGI IMG/M metagenome (GOLD analysis project Ga0114993, IMG submission 87042) | Marine microbial communities from western Arctic Ocean - ArcticOcean_MG_CB2_150 | ecosystem: Environmental > Aquatic > Marine > Oceanic | place: Arctic Ocean: Canada Basin | collected...
AAGGCAAGGGTGAAAAGGTGTGGTAAGAGCACACCGGTTTTTTGGTAACAAAAAACGCATGGAAAACCCCACCGGGAGCAAGACCAAATAGAGATAGCATTGCCTTTTAGGCTAAAAACAGTTTTTAGTTAGCTATCTGGGTTGGTTGCTAGAGGCTAAATGCGAATTTAGTCCCAGATAAATGACCAATTTTAATGACAGAACCCGGCTTATAGATTGTCTGGCTAATTTATAAAATCCTTTAAATGTTATTTAATTAGATAATTTGAAATGTTCATGTTTTGATTCTGAAAAGATTCAATTTTGTACCAAATTATCAATTCTCGCAATTGGGCCTAAAAACAAGGTTTTGCAAAAAATTAAGGTATTGACGTCCAGGTTGAAAACCCATATTATCCCATACATTCCCAAAGGAGGGTATATGGTGTTTGAAAAGTTAAATCATAGCAAAATGTTTGATTTCTTAGAGAGCGCTGCTGACTTAAAAAAATATGTTTTTATCTACTTACGAAAACAAATTAGACAAAAAATGGAGGGTATCAGTGCCAGCCAGTTTTAGATCTTATTTAAGTAGCATGGGTTATAACGGTGTTATTTGTTACCCATCATTTAATAACCCTTCAATTGAGGGATGTTCACAAAACAGAATAGAAAAACTTTCTGAATCAATAGATTCATTAAACCCATTTGAAGAAAAAAGAGATGTGTTTGCTACATCTGTGTTAGCCGAGAGTATTAATCTTCACTTTGATACCGAAGGTAGAATTTCTATACCTGAGACACTTCTAAATCACGCAAAAATTAAACAAAAAATACTTTTTGTAGGACAAGGAAAAACATTTCAGATTTGGGAACCAAAATTATTTGAAAAATTCAAAGCACAAGCTAAGAAGAAAGCTAATTTGAATAGAGCAAGCCTAAAATGGGAAACACAATTTAAAAAGGAGGGTGAATGACAATAAATGTAAATATACCAGAATTAAAAGAACTTAAACCTAGAATTTTAGTATTAGGAATTGGTGGTGCGGGAGGAAATGCTATTAATGGAATGATTGAGACCGGAATGAAAGGAGTAGAGTTTGTTGCGGTAAATACTGATGCACAAGATTTAAAAATTAATAAAGCAGATGCAAAGATTCAACTAGGTTCAAGTTTAACAAAAGGATTAGGGGCTGGAGCAAAAACTGATATTGGTCAAGCTTCTGCCGATGAGTCATTAAATGAAATAATCAATTACCTCCAAGGGTGTAATATGATTTTTATTACTGCTGGAATGGGAGGAGGAACTGGAACTGGAGCATCCCATGTAATTGCAAGAGCAGCGAAAGAGCTAAATATACTTACAGTAGGAGTTGTAACACTTCCTTTTTTGTATGAAGGTCCAAGTAGAATGCGAAGAGCTTTACAAGGATTAGAAGAGTTAAAAAAACATGTTGATACAAATATTGTTATTCCAAATCAAAATCTTTTTAAAGTTGCTTGTGAAAAAACTACTTTTGAGGAATCTTTTGAATTATCTAATCGCGTTTTAAAACAAGGAGTCCAAAGCGTTACTGATTTAATGGTAAGACCTGGATTAATTAATTTAGATTTTGCGGACGTTGAAACTGTTATGAGCGGAATGGGTAAAGCTATGATGGGCACAGGCGAAGCTGAAGGAGAAAAAAGAGCATTTGAAGCAGCGGAAACAGCTTTAAAAAATCCATTAATAGATGAGTATTCTCTTAAAGGAGCAAGGGGACTTTTAATAAATATTACCGGAGGAAAAGATCTCACTCTTTTCGAAGTTGATGAAGCTGTAAATAAAGTTAGAGCGGAGGTCGACCCGGAGGCTGAGTTAATTATTGGAGCAATTACAGATTTAGAGATGGAAGGAAAAATGAGAGTATCAATTGTTGCAACAGCATTAGACAATGAAGCTCCACAAATAAAACCAGTAGTTAGCATGGTTCACAGGATTCAAAACAGAAACAATGGTCATAATGATACAAACACAAGCACGTTAGTCATGAATCAAACATTAGGGGCTATTGATGGCGCGACTGCGCTGGACATTAATACTTCTATTGAGCAAGAAAACATGCCTGAACAAGATATTTTAAAAGAGCAAATTCAAGAAAAAATAGAACCTCATCAAGAAAATATTTCTTTAGAAAGCGCAACATATATGGAAAACAACCAACAAAATGAGGATCTTCATAATAAGGAGCCATTAAATTTTGAAGTAGATAGCATTGAATTATCTACACCAGAACTATTTTCACAACATCAAGAAGAAACTACCTCACAAGAAGAAGAAATAAAAGTTTTTGATAATAATGAAATAGCACAAGAATCTTCAATCATTAAAGAGCCAGAAATGTTTGACGAAACAGAACTAGAAGAAGATTTTGAAATTCCAGCATTTTTGAGAAAACAAAAAAACTAAATGGAAAGAAAAAAATTTTATGAATGCCACCATGTCATTGGAAAATACAAAACATTATCCAGTGATGCTAAATCAAGTATTAAGCATTATATCCCCTCAGCATGGTGGCACATTTGTTGATTGTACTTTTGGAGGCGGCGGATACTCTAAGGCAATATTAAAACATCCTAACACAAAAGTATTAGCTCTAGACAGAGATAATTTTGTAAAAAAGTACGCTGCAACTCTTGAAAAAAAATATCCAGATAGGTTTAGTTTTTTTCAAGAAAAATTTAGCGAACTTGATAAAATAATAAAAACCAGCGAAGCCCCCAAAAGCATAATATTTGATCTTGGTTTATCTACTTTTCAACTATACGACAAAGAGAGAGGATTTTCATTTAATTCAAAAAATTCAGTTAATATGGAAATGGGAATCAATAAGTATAGTGCATATGATGTTATAAATAATTTGGACAAAAAGTATTTAGCTAAAATAATAAAAATATTTGGCGAAGAGAAAGATGGAAATAAAATTGCAAATAAAATTAATCAATATAGAAATAATAAACCAATCCAAACATCAGAAGAACTTGCGTCTATAATTAATAAAGTAAAAAAAAATTATAATATTTATAAAAAAAATCCTGCCACCAAAACTTTTCAAGCGATAAGGATTTTTGTGAATCAAGAGTTAACAGAACTAATTATAGGTTTAATTTTAGCTTCACAAATTTTACCAGCCAATGGAACTCTAGTTGTAATTAGTTTTCATTCTCTAGAAGACAAAATAGTTAAAGATTTTTTTAATTTTTATTCTGATTTAAATAAAAATCCATCGAGGTACTTGCCTTTAAAAAAGAAGAAAAATGGTTTGTTTAAAATATTATCTAAGAAACCTCTAGTGCCAAGCAATGAAGAAATTGCAGAAAATACAAAATCGAGATCAGCAAAGTTAAGATATGCCGTAAGGAACAATAACTCTTTTTTTAATTTTGATGAATTTAAAAAAAATTACAAAAGTTATTTTGAAATGGATGAAATTACATTATGACTATTGATCCCACAATATGGACTAATACTATAGCTAAAACAAAAACTATAAATGAAGATAGTGAAATAAACTCTAATAAATGGTTAGAAAGTGTACCTAAAAAGGATAATGATAATCTTTTTAAAAAATATTCACTAGTTTCAATTTTGTTTATTTTTGGACTAATAGCAGTTTCTTTTATAAAGAATGAAACAAGATATTTAGAAAAAGAAATTACTGAATTACAAAAGTCAATTTATGAACATAAATTTAATTTACATCAGGCTACACTAGATTATGAAGTTATCGCTTCTCCAGAAAATATATCTTTGTTAGCAAATGATTATTTAGAAACTGATTTTATTTATTATAAAAGAGATCAAATAAGAAATCTAAATAATAGTGAGAAAAATTTTGTTCAAACAAAAGCCAAAAAAATTAAAGAAAAAAAAACATTTTCAGATAAATCCAAAGCACAAATTATAAATAGGATTAATAAAAAAAAAGAAGATTTAGCAAAACTTAAAAAGATATATTCTGAACCTAAAACACTAAGTCAAGAATTGAAAATTAAACTATCAAAAAAAATAAAGTTAACCCAAAAAGAGCTAACTAATCTTTATAATGATCCAGAAATTGTTATTAAATCTGAGCGGGCGCAAAGATGGGCCGCTTTTCAAATTGTAAAAATTTTTTTAGGTATTCCAATTGTGCCAGGAAAGTAGTTTTTAATGACTGTTAAAAAAAGCAAAAAATTAAAAAAGAAAAGTTTTTTTTTTGAGGACTACAAAGAATCAGAAATAATAGTTAATAGTATAAAAAGTAATTTAACTAAAATATCACTTAACAGAACAGCTTTTTTATTTTTTATTTTTATAAGCCTTATAGGTATTTTTAGTTTAAAAATAATTTATCTCTCTTTATCACAAGAAAAAAATTATTATCTTTTAAATGAAAAATTTGACTTTAAAAAAGAGAGAGGTGATATTATTGATAGAAATGGAGTTCTAATTGCAAGAAATATAGATATATATGATGCTGCCGTTACACCAAAACTTGTAAAAGATAAAAAAAAACTACTAATAAATTTAAAACTTTCTATTCCTAGGATTGATATTGATAATATAAAAAGGAATTTAAATAAAAATAAATATTTTTATATTAAAAGAAGATTAACAGAAGAAGAATATACAAAACTTTGGCTCTTAGGTGATAAGGCTATAGATTTTCCAAAAAGACAAAACAGAATATATCCTCAAAAAAATCTCTTCAGTCATATTATAGGACAAATTGATGATAAAAATAATGGAATTTCTGGCGTAGAAAAGTTTTTTGATTCCAATTTAAAAAAAAATTTAATTAATTCTTCTTTAAATTTAACCTTAGATTCAAATTTGCAATATTTAATAAGAGAAGAATTAATAAAAGCACAAGTCCATTTTAACAATATAGGAAGCGCGGCAGTTTTAATGGATGTAGAAAATGGTGAAATTCTTTCGCTAGTTTCGTTGCCAGATTATGATTTAAATAAGAGAGCTTCTATTGATGAGGACATTTTTACAAACAAGATTACAAAAGGAGTCTATGAATTAGGTTCGGTTTTTAAAACTTTTACTGTAGCGGCAGCTTTAGAAAATAATTTAATTAACACTGACACAATATTTGAAGAACTGGAAAATCAAATATTTTGCTCAGGAAGAAAAATTTCAGAGCACGATAAATTACCAAAAAATTTAACAGTTGAGCAAATTTTAATTAGATCTTCTAATATAGGAGCTGTTCGAATAGCTCAAAGAATTGGTATAGAAAAATACAGTAATTTTTTAAATTCATTAGAACTTTTTAAAAAAATCGACTTTGAAATAGAGGAAGTGGGAACTCCATTGCCTTTTAGATGGGGAAAATGCAAACTTGCTACTGCATCTTTTGGTCATGGAATTACTACCACACCACTGCAGCTCGCCAAAGCTTATGCAATTTTGGGAAATGGTGGATACAAAATTGAGCCAACTATTTTGAAAAAAAAAATAAAAAAAAAAAATAAGCAAATAATATCTTCTGAAACAAGCCATAAAATAAATTCTATTCTTAGAAAGATAGTTTCAAACAAAGAAGGTACAGCAAATTTTGCAAATATTGAAGGTTTTGACGTTGCTGGAAAAACAGGAACAGCTTTAAAATCTATTAACGGAAATTATACTAAGAAAAAATTAAATACATTTGTTTCATTATTTCCATCTCATAAGCCTAGATATGTATTTCTTGTAATATTAGATGAACCCAAACCTGCTCCAGATTTTGTATATGAGTTTCCAAATGGTTATAAACATAAAGGCGAAAAGCGTAATACTTCTGGGTGGAACACCGTTGTTGTTGCGGGAAAAATTATAGAAAAAATTGGTCCAATTTTAGCCATAAATAACCTACAAGCTTCAAGCAAATTTTAAATGTTTTTAGGAAAATTATTCAAATCTGTAAGTAAGAAATATAAAAAAATAGCTGTAAAAGGTATTTCTTTTGATAGTAGAAAAGTAAAAAAGGGGGATATTTTTTTTGCAATTCAAGGCAATAAACAATCTGGTATAAAATTTATTAAAGACGCCGAAAAAAAAGGAGCATCGGTTATAATTACAAGTAAAAAAACTAATAATCAAAATCATAAAGTTCCTTATATTTTAGTAAAAGATGTTAGAAAATGTTTATCTAAGGTATGTTCTAATTTTTATAAACAAAAACCTAAAAAAATTATAGCTGTAACAGGAACAAATGGAAAATCATCAGTAGCTGATTTTTTTTATCAAATACTAAGCGTTAATGGAATTCTAGCTGGATCAATAGGCACCTTAGGTGTTATTTCGAAAAATTATAAAAAACAAACAAAATTAACATCATTAGACCCACTTAATTTGCATAAAAGTTTACAAATCCTGAAGAAAAATAAAGTTGATCATGTGGTTTTAGAAGCATCAAGTCACGGCTTAGAGCAAAAAAGATTAGATGGGCTAAATATAAAAATAGGAATTTTCACAAATCTTACCCACGATCACCTTGATTATCATAAAAATATGGAATCATATTTTAACTCAAAAATGTATTTATTTAAAAATTTATTAAATAAAAAGTCTAAAATTATAACTGATAAAGAAAATAAGGAATTTAAAATAATTAAAGGTATTGCTAATAATAAGAAAATAGAAATTAAAACAATTGGTTCAGAAAAAGCAAATATTCGAGTAATAGACAATAAATATGAGGATAATAAACAAGTTGTTAGAGTATTAATAAATTCGAAAATTTATATAATAGAGGTTCCGTTAATAGGATATTTTCAAATAAAAAATTTACTCATGGCCATTTTAGCTGCAAATTTTTGTGGATTAAGCTTAAAAAAGATTTTTAGTAAAATAAAAGAGATTAGACCAGTTCCAGGTAGGTTAGAATATATTGCAAGATTAAGTAATAATTCTTCCATTTTGGTAGATTTTGCACATACACCAGATGCTTTAGAAAAAAGTTTAATCGCAATTAAACATCAGTTTAAAAAGAATATTGTTTTGGTTTTTGGATGCGGAGGCGAAAGGGATAAAAATAAAAGATTTATTATGGGTAAAATTGCAAACAAATATTGTAAAAAAATATATGTTACTGATGACAATCCAAGAAGTGAAAATCCAAAAAAGATAAGAAATGCAATTATAAAAGGTTGTAAAAAATTAGCAGTAGATATTGGAAGCAGAGAGTTGGCAATGAAAATTGCTATAACGCACTTGATGCCAAACGAAATACTTTTAATTGCTGGAAAAGGCAATGAAGCCGAACAAGATTATGGAAATAAAAAGATAAAATTTTTAGATAAAAAAGTAATAAAAGAAATTATAAATAAAGAAAAAATTTTTTTTAAAAAAGAAAATTATAAAAATATTTTGTTACAAAAAAGCTTTTATAATAGTTTTATAAAAAATGTAAATTATAATGGCGTATCTATTAATTCAAAAAATGTAAAAAAAAATAATTTATTTTTTGCTATTCATGGAAAAAAACATGATGGGCACAAATTTGTCAAGGAAGCTTTAAATAAAGGGGCAATTAGATCCATAATAAGTAAACAAAACAGAACATATCCTCAAAATAAAATTATAAAAGTAAAAGACACGCTTTATTCTTTAAATAACTTAGCCAAAAATACAAGAGATAGCTCTACTGCTAAAATTATAGGAATAACTGGAAGCGTAGGTAAAACAACTTTAAAAAATCTTATTAGTTTTTCTCTTGAAAAATTTGGAAAAACTTTTCATTCTCCACATTCCTACAATAACAAGTATGGCGTTCCCTTAAGTGTTTCTAATTTAAAAAGTGATACAAAATATGGAGTATTTGAAATTGGAATGGACAAAAAGGGTGAAATAGATCAACTATCAAAAATTGTTAAACCTGAAATAGCTATTATTACAAATATTTCTGAAGCGCATTTAAAAAATTTTAATACATTAAAAGATATAGCTAAAGCTAAGTCAGAAATAATAAATAATATTGTTGAAAATGGATCTATAGTTTTAAACAAGGATGATAATTATTATGAATTCTTATGTAACAAAGCTAGAAAAAAAAAAATAAATATTATTTCATTTAGTTTTAAGAGAGGGTCCGATATTTACTTATCAGGAATAAAAAGAGTTAAAAATTATTATAGACTAAAAATAGTAGTAAAAGATAAAGTTTTTTATTTCAATAGTAAAAATTCTAATAAGAATTTTTTAAGCAATATATTAGCCTGCATTTCAGTCCTATTTTTCTTAAATTTAAATTTAAAGATTATGAGAAATAAATTTATTAAATTTATCATTCCTGGCGGTCGTGGAGATTTGCAAACAATTAAAAGATTTAATAAAAAATTTAACTTTATCGATGAGAGTTATAATGCAAATCCATTATCTATGTTGTCTGCTATCAATAATATGAACTTTTACAAAAGAAAAAATAAAGAAAAGAAAATTGCTTTTCTTGGAGATATGCTAGAATTAGGAAAAAAATCAAAAAAGTTTCATAGAAAACTGTCCCCAATCATAAATAAGAGTGACATTGATAAAGTTTTTGTTTATGGAAAACATATAAAAGAAACTTTTAATTTTTTGTCAGCAAATAAAAAAGGTAAAGTATTTGATAGTTTAAATGATGCTTATAATCATTTTAGTAAAATTTTAGACAATAATGATTTACTTATGATAAAAGGATCTAATGCAACAGGATTAAATAAATTTTCAAAAATATTAAAAAAAGGACAAGTTAGTGTTATATAATTTTTTAATTTCTTTAGTAGATCAATTTTCTGCACTTAATGTGTTTCGTTACTTAACTTTTAGAACTGGACTTTCTGTTATGTCGTCCATGATAATAGTTTTTTTAATTGGTGGACCTTTTATAAAATTTATTCAAGCTCACAAAATTACTGGACCCATAAGAGAAGACGGCCCTATAGACCACATAGTAAAAAAAGTTGGAACACCAACTATGGGAGGTGTTCTTATTTTAATTGGAATACTCTTTGGAACTCTATTATGGGCAGATCTTACTAATGCTTATATTTGGGTTTTAATAATGGTTTCAACAAGTTTTGGTTTATTGGGCGCTTTCGATGACTATTTAAAAATAAAACATAATAATTCTAGAGGAATATCCTCAGGTTTAAAAATAATTTTTCAAATAATTCTGTCTCTAATTGCAATATTTTTATTAATAAAGTTTGGAAATAATGACCATTTAAAAAATATTTATTTTCCGTTCTTTAAAAACTTTGGTCTTCATTTGGGTTTATTTTTTATTCCATTTTCTATTTTTATAATAGTTGGATCATCAAATGCCGTTAATCTTACTGATGGTTTGGATGGTTTGGTTACAGTCCCAGTAATACTAGTTGCGTTATCTTTCACTCTCATTTGTTATGTTGTGGGCAATACTGTCTTTTCAGAATATTTACAAATACCTTATATAGCCGATGTTGGCGAAGCTTCTATTTTTTGCGGATCAATAGTAGGTTCATGTCTAGGGTTTTTATGGTACAATGCTCCACCAGCAAAAGTTTTTATGGGAGATACCGGATCTTTATCATTAGGGGGCTCCTTAGGTGCTGTGAGTATAATTTCAAAACATGAAATTGTTTTGGCAATTGTAGGAGGGCTGTTCGTTCTTGAAACAGCATCTGTAATTATTCAGGTAATTTCTTTTAAACTTACAGGAAAAAGAGTGTTTATGATGGCACCACTTCACCACCACTTTGAAAAAAAAGGGTGGGCAGAATCTACTGTTGTTATTAGATTTTGGATTATATCTATAATTTTAGCACTAATAGGATTAGCTACGCTTAAATTAAGATAGTAAATGGAATATATTACAAAATATCAAAATAAAAAAATTGCTATTTACGGCATGGGCATTACTGGTTTTTCAGCAGCTAATACTTTTAAAAAAATGAATGCAAAAGTTTGTTGCTGGGACGATAATAAAAAAACAAGAAATAAAATAAAAAAACTAAATTTTAATGTAAATAAGTTTTGGTTAAAAAAAAACTATTTTGATCAAATATTAATAAGCCCAGGAATAGACATTAACAAATGTAAAATAAAAAATTTTTTAAACAAAAATAAAAAGAAAATAATTACGGATTTAGACCTTTTTTTTGAATTTAATAAAAATGCAGTAATTATCTCAATTACAGGAACTAATGGCAAATCTACAACTTGTAAATTAATAGAAAAAATTTTAAAAACCGCAAAGTATAAAGTGAAAACAGTAGGTAATATTGGTAAACCAATTCTTTTTTCAAACAACTTAAAAAAAAAATATATATTTATTATAGAGGCTTCTTCGTATCAACTCCAATATTCTAAAGAGTTTAAATCGAAGCATGCTGCCATATTGAATATTTCGCCCGACCATTTAGATAGACATAAAAATATGAAAAACTATGTTGCGGCTAAATCAAAGATATTTTTAGCACAAAAAGCATCAGACTATTCATATATTAGTGAAAAAAATAAATATACAAAATCAATAAAAAAAATATTTAATTTTAGAAAATTAAAATCAAAATTAGTTTTTATAGATGAATCAAAATATAGATTTTTATTAAAAAAAATAAAAAATAGATATTTTAAAGATAAGGGAAATATTGAAAATTTATTTTTTGCGTATAAAATTGCCAAAAATTTTAAAATAAGAGATAAAATTATAATTAAAGCAATTAATAAATTTAAGGGGCTGCCTCACAGGCAAGAAGTATTTTTTTCAAATAGTAAATTAATTTGTGTAAATGATTCAAAAGCCACAAGTTTTGATGCAAGCTTACAGGCTTTATCAAAATTTAATAAAATTTATTGGATTGTTGGTGGCTTACCAAAATATAAAGATTATTTTAATTTAAATCATATAAAAAATAAAATTATTAAAGCTTATATCGTTGGTAAAAAAACTTCTTACTTCGAAAAGTTGATTAAAAACAACATCTCATACACTATTTCAGGTAATTTAGAAAATGCTATAAATAGCATATACAAAGATGTAAGCCATAATAATATTTCTAATAGCACTATTTTACTTAGTCCAGCAGCAGCATCATTCGACCAATTTAGTAATTTTGAAGATAGAGGTATTTATTTTAAAAAGTTGATAAAAAAAAAGTTCAAAAAAAAATAAATGTTTAATTTTAGCAGAGAAAATACTAGTACACTGGCAAAGTGGTGGAGAAATATAGATAAACAAACATTATTTTTATTTATGTTCCTATTTTTATTAGGTTTATTTTTTTCTTTTTCTTCAACTTCTTCAGTGGTTGCTGAAAAATTTGATAAGCAAACTTATTTTTTTTTTAAAAAACACTTTATTTTTGTGACAATTTCACTTTTTTTAATATTTGTGATTTCAATTCAAGAAAAGAATGCACTAATCAAGCTTTTACCTTTGCTATTCTTTTTATCAATACTCCTTCTTTTTTTAGTTCCTTTTATTGGAACTGAAGTAAAAGGTTCTAAAAGATGGATTGATTTATTTTTTTTACCAAGATTTCAACCTATAGAATTACTTAAACCCTTTTTTATAGTTTTTGTCGCTAAAATTATTATCTTAAATGAAGAAATGAATATTTATAATAGATACTTATACTCTTTTTTAATTTTACTTTTGATTTCTATCTTTTTGGTTAATCAACCAGATCTTGGACAAACGTTTTTATTAATATCCGCTTGGATTACTATGATTTTTGTATCTGGTTTTAATATGTTTATTTTATCAATTTTAGCCTTAGCATTCTTTGGAGCAATCATTTCTTTAATATATTTTTTTCCAGAAAAATTTGGGTATATCTTTTTAAGATTAAAATCATTTATCGACCCAAAATCAGGGGATGACTTTCAATCACAAAAAGCGTTAGATGCAATAAAGCAAGGAGGTCTAACAGGTCAAGGAATGGGAGAGGGCATTTTAAAAGATAGAGTGCCTGAAGCACATACAGATTATATAATCGCCGTAATTGCTGAAGAATTTGGAGTAATATTTGTTTTATTTATTGTAATCATATTTTTATTTATTGCCTATAAAGTATTAGATAAAGTTTTTTCTGGAAAAGATGAATTCATTAAATTATCTTTAATAGGCTTAATAGCACTTTTAATTATTCAAACATTTATTCATATTGGTGTTAACTCAAGATTACTCCCAACAACAGGAATGACATTACCTTTTCTAAGTTATGGAGGCTCATCACTGATTGGAAACGCTATTATTGCAGGAATTATTTTAAATTTTACTCGTAAAGATAATATAAGAGATTTTAAAAATGAGTAAAAAAATAATTTTTACAACCGGAGGAACCGGAGGTCATATATTTCCTGCGCTTCGTTTAATGGAACATTTTTCTAGTAAAGATTATGATGTATTATTAGTAACAGATAAAAGAGGTAATAAGTTTTTAGAAAACTATTCTAATCTTAAGTCATATATACTAAATACATCAACACCGACAAACAAAAATTTTTTTAATAAAGTTATATCTTTTTTAAAAATTTTTTATTCAATTATAAAATCAATAAAAATTCTTAAAAAAGAAAAACCAGATTTAATTTTTGGATTTGGTGGCTATGTATCTTTTCCAATTTCTTTTATAGCTAAATTTTTAAGAATTCCACTAATAATTTATGAAAATAATATGACGTTAGGTAGAGCTAATAAATTTTTATCTTTTTTTTCTGTAAAAATTTTATTGGCAAAAAGTATAGAAAGCAAATTCTCTAAAAAACATAAAATTAAATCTCTTCATGTTGGCCCAATTTTAAGTAAAAATATTTATAAATATTCAAAAAATATAAAAAACTATAAAAAAGAAAATTTTTCAATTCTTGTTTTGGGTGGTAGTCAAGGGGCTAAAATTTTTGGAGATATAATTCCTCAGGTTATTCAAATGTTAAAAAATGAAATAAAAACTATAGAAGTGAACCAACAATGTATAATAGAACAAAAAGCTAGAATAAGTAATTTTTATGAAAAAAACAAAATTAAATCTAATGTTTTTGAATTTGAAAAAGATATAGCAAAATTACTCTCATCTGCAGACTTGGCTATAACTAGATGTGGCGCGGCCACTACCGCAGAACTAGCTCATACACTCACGCCATTTATAGGTGTTCCTCTTCAAAATTCGATAGACGACCACCAATATTATAATGCTAAATACTATGAAGATCTAGGCTGCTGTTGGGTTTTAGAACAAAATAATTTTAATACTAAAAACCTATTTAATTTAATTATAGAAATTATAAAAAATAAAAATAAATTAGAAAATATGCGTCAAAACATGAAAAAAAATCTAAGTATTGATCCCTACAATGATATAGAAAACGAAGTTAAAAAAATTATTTTAAAATGAAAATTAATATTGCAAGCAACGAAATAGTTCATTTCATCGGTATCGGCGGAATTGGAATGAGTGGATTAGCTCAGATAATGAATAATATGAAGTTTGCAGTTCAGGGAAGTGACTTTAATAAAAATAAAAATACTGAAAGATTAATTAAATCGGGAATAAAAGTTTATTTTGAACATCATAAAAAAAATTTAAAAAATGCAACCATGATTGTAATTTCTTCAGCAATTAAAAATAATAATAAAGAACTTATTGAAGCCAAAAAAAAAAAATTACCTATCTTTAAAAGAGGAGAAATGTTAGCAAATATTGTAAGCTTAAAAAAAAATATTGTAGTCGCTGGATCACATGGAAAAACGACAACAACGTCTTTAATTGCTAATATTTTAGTAGAAGCTGGTTTAGATCCTACGGTAATTAATGGTGGGGTAATTAATTCACTCAAAAATACTGCACAATTAGGAAAAGGAGATTGGGCTGTGATTGAGTCTGACGAGTCAGACGGTAGTTTTTTAAAACTTCCTATTACTTATTCAATTGTAACTAATATAGATAAAGAACATTTGGATTTTTATGGAAGTTTCAAAGTTTTAAAAAAATATTTTTTAGATTTTATAGAAAAAACACCATCTTTTGGAAAAGCACTTCTTTGCATAGATAGTAATAACCTAAATTCTATTTTGCATTTTTGTAAAAATAATAATTATTTGACCTATGGTTTTAATAAAAACGCAAATTTTAAAATTATTAATGTGAGAAAAAAAGTGAATTATTCAGTTTTTGATTTAAAAATAAAAACCACTAAACAGAAAATTTATAAGATAAAAAATATAAGAGTAAATTTGATTGGCGATCACAATATAACAAATGCTACAGCATCAATTGCAATAGCAATTAATCTGGGAATTAAAATAGATAAAATAAAGAAAGCGCTTAAAAAATTTTTAGGTATTCAAAGAAGATTTACAAAAATTTTTTCCTTTGGTAAAGCAGAATTTTATGATGATTACGCACATCATCCTACAGAAATTAGAGCAGTTATAAATGGAGCAAGGCAAGTTAATAAAAATAGAAAAATTATAAGCGTTTTTCAACCCCATAGATATTCAAGAGTAAAAAATCTTAAGAATGATTTTGCTTCGTCTTTTAGTGCCAGTGATGAAGTAGTGCTTTGTCCTGTTTATGGCGCTGGTGAAAAGTTAACATACAATTTTAATCAAAAAGATTTTTCTCGACTTATTGTAAAAAAATCTAAAACTCAGGTCATTAATATAAAAGATAAAAATGATTTAAAAAATTTTATTAAAAAAAATTTATTAAGCAACGAAATGGTAATTTGTATGGGCGCTGGCAGTATTTCAAATTGGATAAGAGAGATTGGTGACGAATTAAAATGACAATAGTCAAACAAATTAAAGAATTAAAAAATAAAATATCAGGAAAAATTTTATTTAGTGAAGATCTTTCAAAATATTCTTGGTTTAACCTAGGTGGTCCAGCTAAAGTTATTTTCAAACCAAATGACTTAAATGAGTTATCATTTTTCTTAAAAAATATAAAAAGTAATGAAAAAATACAAATAATAGGAGCTGGCTCAAACACTCTAGTAAGAGATGGTGGTTTTGATGGAATTATTATTAAACTAGGAAAACCATTTTCTAGGATATCTTTATTCGATAAAAATACAATAATTGCTGGAACATCAGCTTTGGATAGAACTGTTTCAAACTTTGCCTTAGAAAATTCATTAACAGGATTTGAATTTTTATCATGTATTCCAGGTACCATTGGGGGAGGAATAAGAATGAATTCTGGTTGTTATGGGGAAGAAATCTCGAAGATTATTATTTCTGTCCAAGCAATAGATCTAAATGGCAATTTAAGAATAATAAAATCCTCCGATATAAATTTTTTTTATAGAGGCTGCAGTATAGAAAATAATTTAATTTTTATTAGCGCCACATTTAAAGGAAAAAAAGATAATAAAATAAAAATTAAAGAAAAAATAGATACTTTAGTAAATAAAAAAAAAATGGACCAGCCATCTAAAATTAAAACATGTGGTAGCACTTTTAAAAATCCAAAAAATATGAAAGCGTGGGAGCTTATAAAAAAAAGCGGTTGTGAAGATATGAGTGTGGGGGATGCTTTTATTTCTTCAAAACATTGTAATTTTTTTGTCAATAAAGGAAATGCAAAATCTAAAGATTTAGAAAATCTTATAAATAAAGTAAAAAAAAAAGTTTTCAACAAAACTGGGATAAATCTTGAGCCAGAAATTCAAATTATTGGACAAAAATAATGAAAAAATTAATTGTTATTTTATTAGGTGGTCTTTCTGCAGAAAGAAAAATAAGTTTTTTAACAGGTAAAGCTTGTTCAAAAGCACTAAAAAAAAAAGGCTATAAAATTAAAGAAATAGATGCAAAAGGTCAGTTTATTAAAAAATTAAAAAAAATAAAACCTCACATAGTATTTAATGCACTTCATGGAAAGTATGGAGAAGATGGTTTTATTCAAAAAATATTAGAATCTTTAAAAATTCCTTATACACACTCAGGAGTTCTTCCATCAAGCCTAGCTATGGATAAAGAATTATCTAGAGTTATATTTCAAAAGAACAAGATAAATGTACCTAAATACTTTTTATTTAATAAAAAAGAACAAATTAAAGATTTGAAAAAAAAGATGAAGAGTAAAAAAATCAAATTTCCAATAGTAATAAAACCCATTAATGAAGGATCAAGTTTAGGAGTTTATATTTGTAAAAATGAAATACAATTTAAAAGAAATTACAAAAAAATGAAAATTAATTATGATAGAATTCTTGTTGAAGAATACATTCCTGGAAAAGAAATACAAGTAGCTATCATGGGTAAAAAAAAATTAGGAGCTATAGAGCTCGTGCCTGAAAGAGAGTTTTATGATTATACCGCTAAATACTCTATTAATGCAAAAACGCATCATATTATGCCAGCAAAAATTAATAAAAAAAAATATAATCAGGTACTTAACTTAGCTAAAAAAGCTCATGATGTGCTTGGATGTAAAGGTGTTACAAGATCTGATTTTAGGTTTTTTAATGGAAAATTTTATCTCTTGGAAGTGAATACACAGCCTGGCATGACTGATCTTTCTCTTGTTCCGGAAATAGCACGTTATCGTGGAATAAAATTTGAAGATTTGGTTGTTTGGATGATTAATGATGCTACCTGTAATAGATGAAAAAATCTTATAGAATTTTTAAACTATTTATAGTTTTTATTCTCATTAGTACAATTAATTCCCAAAATCAACAAACACAACTCAAAAAAAAAAATATTTTTTTTTCAGTACAGGAAATAAAAATTGAAAATACTAGTTTAGTAGATAAAGAAGTAATTATAAAAAAACTAAATGAAATTTATGGTAAAAATATTATATTCTTAAAAAAGAATGAAATAGAAAAGCCTTTAAAATTAATAGATTTTTTAGAAAAAGTAGAGGTTAAAAAAATATATCCAAATAAGATAATTGTAAAAGTTTTAGAGACTAGACCAATAGGAATTATAGTTAAAAATAATACAAAATATATATTAGACACAGCTTCTAAACTTGTATTATATAATGAAAAATTACAACCAAACTCTTTACCATTAATTTTTGGAGAGAACGCTGAAAAGAGCTTTGTAAATTTATTTAATCTTTTAGATGAGCACAACTTTCCATTAGAAAAAATAAAAAATTATTACTATTTTCAGATAGATCGTTGGGATTTAAAACTATTTAATGAACAAATAATACGCCTTCCAGCCAATGAAATTGTTTCGTCCATTAAATTGACTATCGAACTATTAAATCGTAAAGATTTTGAGAATTATAATATTATTGATCTAAGAATAAATGGTAAGATAATAACTGAATAATCATGAGTTCAAATAATCCGATAGGTATAATTGAATTAGGAAATGTAAGTATAAAATGTCTTATATTTAAAATTAATAATATTAATAATCCAGAAATATTATCTACCTCAAAAATATCTTCGCAAGGAATTCACAACGGAGTAGTAGTAAATCTAGACAAAGCAACAAAGGCGATCAGATCATGTATTAGCAATGCTGAAAAACAAGCTGGAATTTTATTAAAAAAAATTAATGTAATTATTGAACAGCCAGAGTTTTTATGTACAAAATTTTCTAAAAGCAAAAAAATTAATGGATCAAAAATTTATAAAAATGATATAGAGTTTTTATTAAGTGAAGCAAAAAAACAAGTTACACTAAATGATTCTAAACAATCTATAGTTCATATTTTTAATCATAATTATATTGTGGATGGCAAAACATTTATCGAAGAACCTATAGATGTTTATGCAGATCATTTAAGCCACGAAATGACTTTTATAACAATGCCCAAAAATAATATTAAAAATATTTATCAAACATTTATTGATTGTGATATAGAAATTGAGAGATTCATTTCTTGTAGCTTTTCTTTAGCTGTGCAGCTCTTAAATTCTTCTGAGTTACAATATGGATCAATCTTGGTAGACTTAGGATTTGAGAAGACTAGTTTGGTAATATTTAAAAACTTGGCAATAGTAAATTCTATTACGTTTCCTCTTGGAAGCAATCATATAACAAAAGATCTCTCAAAAGTATGTTCACTAAGCTTAGAAGAATCTGAAGTAATAAAAAATAATTTAGATATTTTTTCTAAAAAAAATTCTAAACTCTTTGACAAAAATGCATATTTAATAAATACTTTTTTTACAGTTTCATCTTTTAGAAAAATAAGTGAATCTTTAATATTAAGCATTGTACAAGCAAGATTGGATGAAATTTTAAAGTTAATTAAAAAACAAATAGATCTAGTGGGACTAAATTCAAACGTTGGATTAAAAATTTTTTTAGTTGGTGGAGGCTCTAAGCTAATTAACCTAAACAGATATTGTTCTGATTTTTTTAATATTGAATCAAAAACATTCGAAAACGACAATAAAAAAATTACACAGCTAATGGATGATAGTTTTAATTCATGTTTAGGAGCTCTTAAAATAATTAATGATGGTTGGGAAACAGAGGCGATACCAGCCACTGTTGATAATAGTGTGGAAAAAATAAGTTTTTTTAGCAAAATATTTAAAAGTGGGTTGTAAAATTGCTTTGTATTTTTTAGTAACATAAGTTGTCTTTTAAGATTTTTAGGCTTTTTATATATTTTTAAGAACAAAAATGAATTCACAAAAAACAATTAAAGATTTAATAGAACTCGAAGGCGTAGGTCTACACAACGGCATAAAAGCAAAACTTTGTATAAAACCAAGTGAAGTTAATACAGGTATTAAATTTGTTAGAACAGACATCAATACTGATGAAAATATTATTGAGGCAAATTATATAAATGTAATATCTCCAATACTTTGCACAAAAATACAAAATTCATTTGGTGTTTCCGTTTCTACTATTGAACATTTAATGGCCGCTTTCTATGGTGAAGGAATTGATAATGTTGTAGTTGAAATTGATTCTCCAGAAGTCCCGATTATGGATGGGTCGTCTTTTGATTTTGTAGAAGCTATTAGGTCGGTTGGCACTGAAGAACAAAAAGGTTTAAAAAAATTCATTAAAGTATTAAAGAAAGTAGAATTAAAGAATGGAACCAAATCTATTTCAATCGAACCACTATCAAAAGATTTAATAATTGATTTTGAAATAATTTATAAAAATCCATTAATCAGAACTCGTAAAAAAGAATTTAAATTAAGTAGTGGTAATTTAGATTCTATATATAATTCAAAAACATTTTGTTTATATGAGGACATTGATCTCATAAAAAGCCAAGGTTTAGCTAAAGGGGGATCTCTTGAAAATGCGATAGTAGTTAAGGATAATAAAATATTAAATGAAAATGGTCTTAGGTATAGAGATGAATTTGTGAATCATAAAATATTGGATTGCCTAGGAGATTTAATGCTTTCTGGATACAGAATCTTTGGACATATCAAGACTTCACAGGGTGGACATCAACTTACTAACACTTTATTGAGAAATTTTTTATTGGATAAAACAAATTGGGAATTTGTAAGCTCTGACCACAAAGAACAAGATAATAAAGGCGGTACTTACGCGGACTCTGTAGCTGTTGGTGCATAATTTATTATTTGAATTAAGAAAATTGTAATAATCTAGAATTTTGATAAAATATCTCTTTATCTAAAATGTTTAAAAAATTTTTAATTTTAGTATTTTCTGTAGTTTTATTATTTTCATGTTCTAAAAAAAATAACAAAGAAGTTCTTAAGGAAGAACCTACAGAAGAAGAGATTGTTGTTGCTGTTTATAAAGAGGCAGTAAAAGCTTTAAATGATGGAGATGCATTTTATGCAGGTAAAAAATTTAAAGAGGTAGAAATCATGATGCCACAAAGTGAGTGGGCTGCTAAAGCTGCTTTGATGGCAGCTTATTCTGATTATACTAGAAATGCATATACTAATAGTATTTTTAATTTAGAGAGATATATTAAAAATTATCCTGCTGATGCCAATGTAGCGTACGCTCATTATCTAATATCCATTTGTTATTATGAACAAATTTTAGATGAAAAAAAAGATTTACTACCCCTAACCAAAGCTAAAGAAAAATTTGAAGAATTGATTTTAAAGTACCCCAAAACCGATTATGCGGTTGATGCAAGTTTTAAGTTGGATTTAATTACTGATCAACTTGCAGCAAAAGAAATGTCAATCGTACGATTTTATATGGAGACAGAAAAATGGATACCCGCTCTTAATAGATTAAAAATTGTTGTTAAAAAGTACGAGAAAACTATTTTTGTTGAAGAAGCTTTGCATCGATTAGTGGAAGTTTATTATAGACTTGGGCTTGTTGAAGAAGCTAAACAAGCCGCTACAATTTTGGGATACAATTATCAAAGCAGCGATTGGTATAAAAGAAGTTATAAAGTTTTTAATAAAGAATATAAACTTAAAAAAATTAAAAAAAAAAAGAAAATGGGTTTAATAAGAAGAACAATTAAAAATTTATTTGAATAATGAATTAATGCAAAGAAAAGAAGTTGAAAAAAATTACATTAAAAAAATTAAAGAATTAAAAGAGCACAACAAAGCATACTTTGATAAAGATAAGCCTATTATTTCAGATTCAGTCTATGATAAAATTAAACAAGAAATATTAAATCTCGAAAAAGAATACAAATATTTAAACAATAAAGACTCCCCCAGCAAAAAGGTTGGTTACGAATCTTCAAATAAATTTAAAAAAATAAAACATTTAAAACCTATGCTTTCGTTATCAAATGCTTTTGAAAAGGGAGATATGAAAGATTTTTTAAGTAAAATAAGTAATTTTTTAAATATAAAAGATCATAATGTAGAGCTTTCATCTGAATCTAAGATAGATGGTATATCGGCTTCATTGACTTATAAAAATGGTTTATTGGTAAAAGGCCTTTCAAGAGGAGATGGCATTATAGGTGAGGATATACTTCAAAACTTACAAACAATTAATAGTATTCCAAAGAAAATTGATGAAAAAAATATCCCAAAGGTTCTTGAACTAAGAGGTGAGGTTTATATAGGAAAAAAAGATTTTGAAACAATCAAAGATAATTTTGCTAATCCTAGGAATGCTGCTGGCGGATCATTAAGACAAAAAGAATCAAAACAAACAGCAAAAATACCCTTGAGATATTTTATTTATGGTTTTGGAGTAGTTGAACCAATGATATTTAAAACTCAATCAGAATTTCTTGATAAAGTTACTAGTTGGGGCTTTTCTGTAAACCCAAACAATAGGATAGTTAAAGGGTTAGATGAAATTGAAAAACAACATAAGGCAATGGAAGAAAAAAGATCATCACTAGATTATGATGTGGATGGTTTAGTTTATAAAGTTAATAACTTAGAACTTCAATCCAGGTTAGGAAATACATCTAGCTCACCGCGGTGGGCAATTGCTTATAAATTTTCATCAGAAAAAGCCACTACCAAAATTAAAGATATAATTATTCAAATTGGAAGAACGGGGGCCCTAACACCAGTTGCTAAAGTAGAGCCAGTAACTGTAGGAGGTGTAGTTGTTTCTAATGCTACCTTGCATAATGAGGATGAAATCAATAGAAAAGATATTCGAATTGGTGACACTGTTCAAATCCAGCGAGCTGGAGATGTAATTCCACAAGTATTATCTGTCGATCAATCAAAAAGAAATAAAAAAAGTGAAAAGTTTGTTTTTCCAGACAAATGTCTTTGTGGAGGTAAAACACAAAAAGAAATAAATATATCCACTAATAAAGAAGATGCCGTTAGAAGGTGCATAAAGGGATACGAATGTAGTTTTACAGCTAAAGAAAAATTAAAACATATTGTTTCCAAAGAAGCTTTTAATATTGAAGGTCTTGGAAAGAAGGTTATCGAGCAGTTTTGGGACCTTGATATAATTAAGATGCCCTCCGATATATTTCAACTGAACTATAATAAAATCAAAAAACTTGAAGGATGGGGAAATCTTTCAATTAAAAACTTAAAAAATGCAGTGGATAAAGCTAAAATTATATCCTTAAATAAGTTTATCTATTCTATTGGAATAAGACATATAGGACAAGAAAATGCAAAAATTTTGTCAGGTTTTTTTATTTCAATAAATAAATTTTCTGACTTATTTAATCAAAGCAAAAGAAAAGAAATTTTAAATAATTTAAATGATCTTGATGGAATAGGAACAACACAAGTTAAGTCTATAGAAGCATTTTTTTTTAACCTAAAAAATATAGAAGTTGTTAGATCTTTAATTAAAGTGCTAGAAATAAAAAAATATCAAAATTTAAACAAAAAAGGAAAACTTTCTAATAAAAATTTAATGTTTACAGGTGGATTTGAAAAAATAAGCAGATCTGAGGCTAAAGCTTTAGCAGAAGAAAATGGAGGTAAAGTTTTGGGAACAATATCTAAAAAGCTTGATATGTTAGTGGTTGGTCATTCCAAGCCCACAAAAAATAAAATTAATAAAGCAAAAGAACTTAAAATTAAGATTATTCAAGAAAAAGACTGGTATAAAATTTTAAATATATGAACAGAAGTTTTTAAGCTCAATTCTTTCATTTTTACTCATATATTTCTCCAATGTTTTATAAACTTTTAAGTGATAACTGTTTATCCATTTAATTTCACTTTTATTTAAGAGTTCTTTTTTAATTAAAGATTTATCTATAGGAGCAAGGGTAAGATTTTCAAATTTACATGAATTTCTTTTCTTTTTCACTGTTATTAAATTTTCTATTCGAATACCAAATTTGCCATTTTCATAATAGCCTGGTTCATTTGAAACAATCATTCCTTTTTTAAATTTAACTTTATTTCCTTTTGATATTGCGTGTGGTCCTTCATGAACATTTAAAAAATATCCAACGCCATGCCCTGTTCCATGAGCATAATCGAGGTTAATTTCCTTAAGAGATTTTCTTGCTACATAATCTAATTCTGATCCACATGTATTTTGTTTAATTTGATAATTAGCAACAGCAATATGGCCTTTTAAAACCCTTGTAAAAATATTTTTTATTCTTTGATTATTATTATTAAGAGAAATTGTTCTAGTTACATCTGTTGTACCAAAGTTATATTGCCCTCCAGAGTCAACTAAATATATATCGCCTTCCTTTAAAACTCTGTTACTTTCATAAGTAGCCTCATAATGAATAATAGCACCATTTGGTCCAGATCCAGATATTGTTGGAAAACTTAAAGATTTAAAGCTTTTATTTTTTTTTCTAAATTGCAATAGTTTTTCTTGTGCACTTATCTCAGTAACTTTTTTATTTTTGTAACTATTATTAAGCCATAATAAAAATTTAGTTAAAGCTGCACCATCATAAATGTGAGCTTTTGTCATATTTTTAATTTCTATATTATTTTTAATAGATTTAAATGAGTAAATAGGATCTTGTTTTTCTACAACTTGATTATTTTTTTTTATAATATTTTTAAAAAATATTGAACAGGAAAAAGTATCTAATTGAAATTTTGTATTTCTTATTTTTAAAATAAATTTTTCAATACTCTTTATATCTATTATAGTTATATTTTTATCCAAATCTTTTTTGAGTTTTTCTGTAATTTTTTTTAGATTACAAAAAAAATAAACCTTATTTTTACTATTTATTATTAAATAAGAATTTGGTATTGGAACAAACTCAGAATCTGATCCTCTTAAATTTAGAAGCCAGGCGACATTTTCAGGAGAAGAAACAAACTGAAAGTTAATTTTTTTCTTATTTAGTATTTTTGATAATTTATTAATTTTACTTTTTGAACTTTCACCAGAATCTTTATTTTTTAGGTTATAAAACTTTTTAGATTTACCACTACTTTTTCTTATCCAAATTTTATTAATTAAATTTTCTTTTAAAGGAACTAATTTACAATTAGTTTTTTTGAAAAATCTTGAAATCATAAGTTGTGTATGTAATTTAGGATCAAAACCTATAGAAAGTTTTTTATTTCCTATTACATCTGAAGGAAATTTTTTAGGTATTGTGCAAATTTTAAATATTTTTCCACTTTGCATTTTAGCTTGAAGAGTATACCTGCCATCAACAAATAAATAATTTTTTTTTTTTAATATTAATGCAAAACCATAGGACCCGGAAAAATTAGATATAAATTTTAAATTATCTTTATAATTCGGAATATATTCTCCAAAAAATTCATCATTTTTTGGGACTATATAACCATCTAATTTATAGGTTTCAAAAATTTTTTTTAATTTCTTAATTTTATTCATTTAATTTTTTTATTTTGTAGTCTCGCCCAACCTGGACTTCTTATTCCATCACTATAGTCAATATCTTGATTAAAGAAAAAATCTTCACTATTTTGTTCTCTTATTTCTTCTTTTTTAATATTATCTTCAGGAAGTTCTTCGATAAATCTTGATGCTAAAGAATCAATCCAATCCCCCCTATACATTCTGTTCATTACAAATGAAATGAAAGATTCTTTCTTTGCACGTGTAATTCCTACGTATGCTAATCGTCTTTCCTCCTCAAGAGCCATGTCACCTTTTTCTTCAAGTGATTTTTGATGAGGGAATAGACCTTCTTCCCAACCAGGAAGAAAAACTGCATCAAATTCAAGACCTTTTGCGGCATGCATAGTCATTAAATTAACTTTTTCTCCTTCCCAATTTTTATCTATTGAAGTAGCTAAAGCTACATGTTCCAAAAATCCTTGAAGGTTATCAAAGTCACGCATACCCCTGATTAACTCTTTTAGATTCTCTAATCTTCCCTCACTTTCTAAATCTTTTTTATCTTTTAACATCTTAGAATATCCAGATTCGTCTAATATAATTTCCATTAATTCATAATGCTTCTTCACTTTTAAATCAGATCTCCATTTATTAATCAGATTTAAAATTGTTACTAATCCCAATTTAGTTTTTGGTTTAATCTTATTTAATTGCAAAAGATCAAACGCAGAGTCTTCTAATGATTTTTTATTTTTTCTACCCCAATCATATAATTGTTTTATAGAAGCATCTCCTATAGATCGTTTTGGTACATTAATTATTCTTTCAAAAGCGAGATCATCATTTTTTTGATTTATAATTCTTAAAAAAGCTATGCTATCCTTAATTTCAGCTCTTTCATAAAATTTTGTGCCACCAATTACTCGATAACCCATTCCTATTTTTAAGAATCTTTCTTCAAACTCTCGTGTCTGGAAAATAGCTCTGACTAATATTGATATATTATTTAATGAATATTTTTTTTTAAGTTTTTTTTCAATAATATCACCGACTCCTATTGCTTCTTCTCTTCCATTTTTATAACAAGTAAGTTTAACCAATTCTCCATCTTTACTATCTGTCCATAATTTTTTACCCAACCTATCAGAATTTTTTGAAATTAACCCTGACGCAGCACTAAGTATATTTTGTGTAGATCTATAATTTTGTTCAAGTTTAATAATTTTTGCATTTTTGTATGTTTTATTAAAATCTAAAAAATTCCTTATTTCGGCTCCCCTCCAGCTATAGATTGATTGATCATCATCACCCACGCAACAGATATTATTTCTTTTTTTTGCTAAAAGTTTAAGCCATTTACTTTGTATATAATTTGAATCTTGATATTCATCTACAAGTATGTATTTAAAATTATTTAAGTACAAATCGAGTATATCTGAATTATTTTCAAACATATTAACACAAAGTAAAATTAAATCACCAAAATCGCACGAGTTTAAAATCTTAAGTCTTTCTTGATAAAATTTATAAACATTTAGTATAGGTTTTTCTAAAGGCACTCCTTTTTTAGCAACAACATCTTTAGGTAAAAGGCCTTTATTTTTCCATTGATTAATAAAAGACAAAACAAACTGTGGTGATATTTTTTTTATATCTATGTTTTCAGCTTTACATATATTTTTTATTAATCTTAATTGATCTTCTTGATCTATAATAGTAAAACGTGAATTTAATCCAACCGCCTCAGCATGTCTTCGCAAAAACTTAGCACTTACAGAATGAAAAGTTCCTAGCCAAGGCAAGGAAGATATTTTTTCATCCAGAAAATTACCTATTCTATTTTGCATTTCTTTTGCGGCTTTATTAGTAAATGTGACGCATAGAATTTGATTTGGCCATGCTTTTTTTTCTTTTATAATATGCACAACTCTAGTGGTTAAAACTCTAGTTTTGCCAGAACCAGCGCCAGCGACAATTAAACAAGGCCCATCAGGGTTCATTATTGCTTCTTTTTGGCTATTGTTTAAGTTGCTTAAATAATTTTTTTTGATAATTTCCATTAAATTTAAACTTTATTATTTTTAATTAAAATAAATGAAATACTTCAACTTTAAAAGAAATAAGTTTTCCACAATTATCAGAAATATTAATTTAGATAAACCTAATTTTAAATGGATATATAGGTATATCTCAATAATTAAAAAAATCAGTTTAGATAAACCTAATTTTAAATGGATATATAGGTATA
>Ga0114993_10001541_pt1 | contig 26338 bp, 25 predicted proteins | sample ArcticOcean_MG_C_FD_87042 | JGI IMG/M metagenome (GOLD analysis project Ga0114993, IMG submission 87042) | Marine microbial communities from western Arctic Ocean - ArcticOcean_MG_CB2_150 | ecosystem: Environmental > Aquatic > Marine > Oceanic | place: Arctic Ocean: Canada Basin | collected...
AGGTTGTGGCCGCACTCGTGGGCGAGCACGGAGTAGTAAAGCGACCGGCCGCAGACCACGTTAAAACCCAACTGTGGCGTGGGTGATTTGCGGTTGAGCAGGAACCCCACTCCACCGCCGTCCAGCTCGGTCACCAGAGTCACCAGATCGGCGCTGTACTTCTTGCGCAGATCGGCCACTTGCGTACGCAGCGAGGATTTGCGAAAGGACAGGTTCATCAGGTCAGTTGATTTGCTGCCGGTGGACGTGTAATCGACTTGGCCGGCGTGGACGAGGTTGAGCCGCGCCTTGATCTTGCTCTCGGAAAAGGCCGTGTTGGATCGGCTCACCGCCACGTTGATGCGCGCCTTGATGCCTTTTTCGCCGCCGAACATCTTCGCCGCGCCCGGTGTGTAAACCACCATCAGGTCGACGCGCGAACTGCCGCCAGTTGTCACGGTGTTTTTTTTGGTGTTCTTCTTCGCGGAAGTCACCGAGTTGCCTTTGCCGGAATTCTTCTTCGAGGATTTCTTGGAGGAAGTCCCAGACTTCTTCGTGGACTTTTTGTTGGCCGGTTTCTTCGTTGTGTTGGCCGGCTTCTTCGTGGCCAGCTTGGTTTTGGAATTGGTCCCGGTCCGCCGTGTGGTGGTGGTCTTCGATCCGGTTTGGGCTAAACCAGATTTGCCCGGCTTTTTCTTTTGGGCTTGCAGACCATTTTTCTTGTTCTTGCCGGTGACCACCACTTTCACGGTTTTCCGGGATGAAATTCTTTTGACGTTGGACAAACGAGCGCCGCGCAATCCACGGCGCTTGCCGAAGGACCTCAAGTTGGCCCGCAACACCTGCGTGTCCACCGGCCTGCTTGCGGATTGAAAAGCCATCTCCACACCGCGAGGCAAATCACTCGGAGTCTCGCCGCGGCACGAACCGCAATCCAGGAGACCCGTGGTGAAATCCACTTCTGCCACTCGATGCACCCCCGGTGCTACGGGATTGATCGTGAACAATCGGCCATTGGCAAGTTGCACCGAGCCGGCCATCGCGCCTTCCACTTCGGAGAAAACCGCTTGGCTGCCCGGCTCGCCCTCCACCGCGCCGTGGCTCACTCGGCTGCCGTCCTCGTTGGGCTCTACCCGCTCCACCTCCACCGACAGCGAAAGACCCGCCACCGGGCTGAATTCAAAACGCCCGCCCGGCCGAAACAATTCCGCGCGCGCCTCATCGCTCAAGCTCACCAGTTGCTGCGCCTTGGCCGCCGGATCTGCCCGGTGCGCCGGCAACGCGATACCATTGAGCCTCACCACCAGTTGCGGGGCCGCGTCGCCCGGCGAGAACACCCACCATGCCGAGGCCGTGACCGCCATTATCAAACTTGAAATCAGGAAAAATTGTTTCTTCATGTCGATCTCCGATTCACCAGACACCCGTACATCGTTCCCGGGCAGCGTTTTCTTACACTAAACTAAAAAAATGTCCCCCCGGCAAAATCCACAAAAAAATGAGATTCACGCCAAAAAGGTTGCCCCCCAGCTCCCGCATGCTACAATTACCCCCGTCCACGTTTTCGATCATGAAAAAAATTATCATCTCCCTACTGACCCTCACCCTAGCCGCCAATCTTTTAGCCGAAGGCTCAAAAGCGCCGCCCACTGCCGCGAGTGCCTATATGAAGAACCCCCAGACTGGCGGTCTGAAATTTAACAACGCCGGCAACCTGCACGCGGGCCCGTTTGGGCTGCTGCTCGTCGGCGAACAAGGCGGCTCCATCGTCGCCATCGACACCGGCGACCGCGGCGTGTTCAAGCCATTCAAAGGCACCGTGAAGGACATCGGCAACAAAGTCGCCGGCGCGCTCGGGGCCAAGTCGGTTCGCATCAACGACCTCGCCGTCAATCCCGAGACCGGCACCATCTACCTCTCCGTTCGCCGCAGCGATGGCGTGTCCGCCATCCTCACCGTCAATGCCGTCGGCAAGATCGCCGCGCTCGACACCGCCAAAGCCATGTGGGTTCGCGTGCAGCTCAACAAAAAGCTCCGCATCTCACAAATCTCTGACCTCGGCATCGCCACCGGCCGCATTCTTGTCGCCGCCCAAAGCAACGACTCCTTTCGCAGCCGCATCTTTTCCCTGTCACTCCCTCTCGACTCCAGCGCCGCCGCCAACACCTACAGCACCGACACCTACCACGTCGCCCATCGTCGCTGGGAAACCAAGGCACCCATCCAGAGCTTTGTGCTCTACGAACAAGAAGGCGCGCCCTATATGGTCGGCTCCTTCGCCTGCACACCCATCGCCAAGTTCCCCCTCGACAACATTGAGGAAGGTGGCCAAGTCAAGGGCACCAGCGTCCTAGAGCTCGGCTCCGGCAACCGGCCCCTCGACATGTTCACCTATCGCAGCGGAGGCAAAAACTGGCTCGTCACCCACACCATGCGCTTCCACAAACCCTTCGCCTACACCCCCAGCAAATACTGGGCCGCGCGCATCGACATGAAACACATCGCCGTGAACGCCAAGGACAAGACCAACGAAAAAGCCACCCGCCGGAACAAGAGCGTGGCCAAAGACCCCCAAGGCATCGAGGTCGTCAAGACCCTCCATGGCGCTGTGCAAGTAGACAAATACGGAGACAAACAAGCCGCGCTGCTCCGCGAGACTGATGGCAAACTCAATCTGGAAGTCGTCGATCTTCCCTGACAATTTACGCCCCAACTGAACATAGAAACAGTACCACCCAAAGCCGGCCCCCTCCCCCGGGGTCGGCTTTCTTTCTTTGTAACACGCAAAGAGAAAAAATGCTAAGTCGCTCGAAAACCCTGCTTTATAGCGAAAATAAGCATCGGTGACACCCTTCACCCTAACCTCCCACCGATCGGACAAGACATAAAACCCGCATCCAGCAGATAAAAATCACAATCTAACTTGGGCACAACCCGTGAACAGCTTTCCGTTGCCAGTCCATGGGGGCAACCGCAGCCTCTCCCCATGCACGCGCGCGGCCTCATCGTTTTCACCCTCACCGCCTGTTTCCTTTTCCCCACAAACACCATGGCGTGGGACTACCTCCGCCACCGCCTCGTCAATCGACTCGCCCTCGCCTCACTGCCAAAAAACTTCCCCGCCTTCGTCCGCGAAAAAGCCAACGCCGAACGCATCCAATTCCTCGGGGGCGAGCCCGACCGCTGGCGCAACCAACGCGACCGCGCGCTACGGCATTTAAACGGACTCGACCACTACTTCGATGTCGAATACCTCGCGCCCTACCAGATCAAGCCCGCGCAACTCAGCCACTTCCGCTACGAATTCGTCGAGCAAATGGCCGCCGCCCGCACGAAGCTCAAACTGCCGCTCCCCAACGAAAACGCCGACCGCACCAAGGGCCACCCCGGCTTCCTTCCCTGGGCCATCAACGAACACTACCTCAAACTCGTCAGCGCCTTCTCCTATTTAAAAGTGTTTGAAGAAATGGGCACCCCCGAGGAAATCGCCAACGCCCGCGCCAACGTCATCTATCGCATGGGCATACTCAGCCACTTCGTCGGCGACGCCGCCCAACCGCTCCACACGACCAAGCACTTCAACGGATGGATCGGTGACAACCCGAACCAATACACCACCAGCCGACGCTTCCATTCCTGGATCGACGGCGGCTTCCTCAACGCCAGCGGCGGCCACGACGAAAAAGCCCTGCTCGCCAAAGTCCGCCCCGCCCAACGCCCAGCCACCCCCGAGACCAACAAAAACGCCAGCGGCCGCTTCCAGTACGTGGTGCAATACATCCTCGGCCAACACGCCCTCGTCGAGCCACTCTACCAACTGAACAAAACCGGAAACCTGTCCCCCGACAAACCCGCCAAGGGAAAAGCATTCCTCCAAGCCCAACTCTCCAAGAGCGGCCGAGTCCTCGGCAACCTGTGGTTCACCGCCTGGCAAGAAGCCCCGCCCGACAAGTTCCTCCAATCCTACCTCGCCAAAAGAAAACTAAAACAAAAGTAACCCGACCACGCCCCCTGTACCGCAGGCCGCCGAGCCTGCCGTATCTCAGATTGCTAAATCTGCACCAAACGACGCAATAAACCGGCAATCCACAACCTCGATATAACCGTTAAGCCTCCCCGATAAAATAGGATTTTGAGACAAGGTTCTCCCTCAATATAAGTTATATCTGAGGACGATCTTGACATTTTCATCCTACCAATCCAGAGTTACCGCATGAGAGTGACAGTTGAAATAGATGAATCAGTGCTAAAGGACGTGATGCGGTTCACCGGCGAAAAACGAAAAGGTGCCGCCGTAGCCAAGATGGCAACAGAAGCTTGCCAGTTGAAAAAGCGAATGGAGATTACCGAGAAATTCATGACCGGAGAATGGACGATCGACTTGGAGCAGATTGACCGGCGCAAGGATGATGCCAAGCGGAAGCGGCGGTTTAAATGAACCGCTTGATCGATTCATCCATTTGGATAGCAATCGTCCGAACCCCGAAAGCTTCGGACGATCGGGATATGCTTCGGGAAATCATCAACCATCCCAACGTGTGTATTTGTGAGCCAGTGTTGTTTGAAGTCACCCGAGGCGCGCCCAAACGTCGGCGGGCACAATTGATCGAGTACTTGGAAACAACACCAGTACTCCCCACCTCTTATTCCATTTGGCGGGATGCCACAAAATTGGGGCAGCAATGCCGCGCTTCCGGAGTTCACCCCTCGGCGATGGATTTGTTGATCGCAACGATAGTGGCGGCGCATGGGGCGGAACTGGTAAGCCTAGACGGAGATTTTGTGAAGCTGTCGAAGGTGGGAGGATTTAAATTTGAGCACGTCCGCCTGCGCGGATGATCAGGCGAACTTCTTGAGGGATTCTGAATTGCCTCTCAATCCAACTTATTTAAACCAATAGCTATCTGCCTTCTCCGTAGCATATCTCGCAGGGCGTGCGCTTCAGAGGGGGCGCTTCTGCTTCTTTCTGTGTCAGCTCTCTGGATTCTGGGATTCCCGGTTTGTTGATCTGTCTACAAAGCGGAGATGAATGGTATGCATAAGCGTTTGGAGTTTCTACGATATAAACTTTGGCGGTGGCTGTAATCGCGTTGCTGTCCCCGTTGGGTGTCGTAGGGCGTGACGGCGAAGGCAAAAACTGAGCACCCGGACGACCTGCATATGCTCGCCCGGGTCGCGAACTTAATCGCTCGGGCATACCCACATTTGCGAAGGGGATGTTTATTCGGGGTATGATTATTCTGTTGGGAAACCGAATAGACAAACGCATTCCCCCGAATCTTTGATTGACGTTGGGAATTGGCGCTGGGATGGCCACCTGAACTGAGCCGGATGCGGTCTTTATTCCTGACGGCAGGGCTCTTGCAGGGGCACTGTGAAGACTGCCAGCAGACCACCAACCAGCCACCAACATTAAAATAAAACAACTTGCCGCTCTCACGCTAGTCCTTTTTTACAGCCCGACAGATTCGATATAAAGCCGAAATATCAACACAAATAAGCGCTTGAAAGCCAGTTCGTTATAGCTGCTTCACTTGTGACTGAATGCCGCAAAAACATCCCGAAATGGTAGGCGATGAGGGATTCGAACCCCCGACCAACGGCGTGTAAAGCCGGTGCGCTAGCCACTGCGCCAATCGCCCGAAATTCAGGGGCTGCGGCGCTTGAGGATGTACGATGTTTTGCCGTCCTCGGTGCGCTCGGAAAAGAGTTCCCAGCCTTCCTCGCCCAGATTGTTTAACTCGGCCTCCAGTTCCGCGACGGGCGGACTGATGACTTTGTATTTCCACTGGACTTGCGTACGGGGCGAAAGGTACACGCCGGCATCGACACCACCGTCGGCGATGTCGGACACTTGCCCGGCCACCAGACTGGCCTTGCCGGAAACTTGGGCAACGTCTTTTTTCAGGATGTGGGTCATCTGGCGGATGTTGTCGGTGGCCTCCACGAGGTTGGAGGCGATCTGTCCCTTGATGCCGGAGCGCACGGATATTTCCACGCCGGCGGCTTCGCCGGGTTTGGCCTCGCCTGTCTGGTGCGTCACTTTGGTTCCGCATCCGGCCATGACCATCGCACCGACGATTGGGAGCATCCACAAGGTATTTTTCATAATGGGCATTGAACTACAGGGGGTTTGGAAATTCAAGCAAACAATGGGGCATGTTTTTAATGTGGCTAGTAGCAAACCACGGAGGCGACGCGGCCGTTGGCGATGCTGAAGACGACGGTTTGGCAGGCGGCGCGTTTGCGCATATCGTACACGCGCAGGGTGCGATAGGTCCACTTGCCGTTCTGCAGGTCGTCGGGATAACCGAAGGCTTGCATGATGAGTTCCTGGCGCTTGGTGAGGAAGGTTTTATCGATGGAGTAGCCGGTCTCTTTGCCGAAGTTGACGGAGGCTTGCGCGGAGTAGGCGAGCCAAAGAAAATTCCGATGGGTGCCCTTGGGCGCGTTGGGGTTGGTGAGGTTGATGGGCTGGGCAATGTTGTTGGTCGTACCGGCGGGGCGATTGGGAATGGCACCGGCGAGTGGCGGCTTGTTGGTGTCGTTGCCTGCCGGGGCTATGGGCTTGGGTTTCGGCTTTGCGCCGCCCAGAATATCCAGTTTGCCGCCCAAGGCGGCGTCGAGGTTTCCCATGAATTTTTTGCGGAGAAAAGCGACAAAGTCGTCGGTGGTGCGCACGTCGCGATCGATTTCAACGATCAGATTATCGACTAGGTCGAGGCCTTGGATCATGCTTTCCTCGTCGGCGCCGCCTAGTCCGCCAAGTTGGCTGGCCAAGGCTTGGTAGTTTTCCATCGTCTTGACCTTGGCATCCACACCGGCGATGCCGGCTTGCATGGCACCAAAAATCAGGTCGGGTTGCGCCAGTTTCCATTCTCCGCTGACCAGCACGAGCTGGAGCGTCCTCACTCCCGCGCCGGTGCCGAGGAATGCCATCTCGGGATAGTTGACTTCCACGGTCGCGACGTTGCCGTCCTGCGAGATGGTTTTTACCTGAATGTTGCTCAGGGGGGTCTTGAATCCTGTCGACCACGAGTCTTTGCCTTCCTGCGCGGGGATGGCGTCGAGTTGTTTCATCAGGGCACCGCCGGTCTTGGAGACGAATCCGTCGAGGTCGGGGTTTTGCAGCCAGTCGATGTTTTTAATGTCGCTGTCGAGCAAGGTGAAAAGGATGCCCGCCGTGGCGTCAAATTTCCATGGCTCGACCTTGTACTGTTTCATCATCGCCGCGATTTGGGCGTTGGCGAGGTTGCCGACCAGTTCGTTAGCCCCGGGGATCTGGGCATTTCCAGCGGGCGCATTGCCGTCGAGCAGGCTGCCGAGGGTCGACTGCAGATTGCCCAGCTGCACAGCGGTGTTGATTTCCTTGGGCTTGTAATTTAACAACCCGAGGAACACGTCTTTTTTGTTGCGAATCAACTGGGCAAAATTGCGGGCCACGCCCATGCCTTTTTGGTAGAGACGAGGTTTCTGGGCGGCGGAGGCACCCATCTTTTTAATCCGCGTGGTGAGCTCCTCCTTGAGGCTGGGCGGCTGGGCGGCCCAGAGTGCTTGAGGCTGGTTCTTGGCGAGGGCGTCGTACCACCCTTTAACAGCCTGCTCGGGGGTGATGCCCTTGGCCGCTTCCTGAGCGGTGGTTGTGTTGCGCGTGAACCACCAGATGCCTCCCCCAATGATGCCTCCAAACAGCAACACAAGTGCCACGACAATGGCTATCAGTTTGCCACGAGATTTTTCAGCCGGATCCATCCCCGTCGGCTCCGGTGACCCGGGGGCGTTGGCCTGCTCCCAGAGATTTGACGAATCGTTGCTCATGCCTTGCCCTCACCATGCCCCATGATGGGGGAATTTTCAACCCAAAGACTACGGTGCCACGATCACCTTGACCACCACGCCGCCCTTGAAGCCAAAGTAGACTTGGGTGGCTCGCTTATTCTTCGTCTTGTCGTTTATTTTAAGGTTGCGATAGTGCCAGTAAAATTCCGCCTGTTGCCGGTTCTTGGATGGCACTTGGCTGTCCGGCGGGCCAAAGACCTGTTGCACCGCCGACTTTGGGAAGCCGCTGAAGGCGTCGATGCGTGTTTTGCGATCCCCCACCCCGAAGTTCCATTCATTGCGGCGGCCGGGCGGCAAATCCTCCTCGCCCGAATCCCGGCCAGCCAGCATGTTTGACACACGCATCAGGTTGGCAACTGCCCGGCGCATTCCCTTGGCGTCCTGTGCCTGTTCAATGGACAACAGCGCGCCGCCCAAAACGTCCAGACCGCGAATGGCGGATTTTTTGGTTCGAGAGTTCATGGGCTTGCCGGCCATCTGGGTTTGCAGCTGGCGCATGGTTGGGGCCCAGTTTAGCACCACACTTGCCGGCAACCATTTGCCGTCCACTTTCAGCACGATGTTGGTGGACACGGTTCGGCGGGTGGTGATGATCACGACTTGGTTCGTGCCCAATGGCGCACCCATGGACACGAGCGCGCCTTTTAATTCCGCCAGCCGGGCCATCGGGTTGTCCTTGCTGAACACTTTGCCCAGCACCATTCCCTGATCCATCATCAGTGCGCCGCTGCCGGCCAGCAAGGCACCGAGATCCGGGGCTTGCTGCCAAGCCGGGTTGGCCAATTCGCTTTTCGAAAGCGTATCGGACAAAGCCCCCACATTGTCGTAATTGGCCATCAACTCAGTCAGCGGATTGTCCGCCCCGATCGACTCGGGCAGCGAGCGCAGAGCCGGCATTATCAGCGCCTTTTTTTCCGACAGCACCAAGCTGACCCGGTTTAACACCATGAAAAATTTCATCCGCACCTGCGGGTCAATGGATTCGATGGCCGACTTGGTCAGGCTGTTGAGATCCTCTTGGTAGCTCGCCGGGAGCGCGTTCCACAGGGCCACCGGCTGGCTATTCGCCAAGCCGTCGAACATTTGCTGCAACGCAACCGCGGGGGCATCATCGACTTGGCCGGAATTGCCAGTGCCCTTGGGCCCGCCCTTGGGGTTGCCTGCCTTGCCGCCGCCGGCTTTGGGTGTTGGTGGTGCGGCGGCTTTGCCGTTGTCATCTTTTCCACCGCAGCCGATCATCCACAATACAGCCGCCAACGCGACACTCATCAGCCCAATGGTTGCGAGAAATTTAGGGGGGAGGTATTGCCTTCTCATGATTCCTTCCTCTCACTTAAATTGACCGAACCGGAGCGATTTGTCCACCGCCAATTGCTCACCGAGCGATGACACAGTTTTTCAGCACGGCCTCGATGGTGGCGACTCCATTCTTGGTGACCTTGGTCTTGGTGAGGTTCAGAGATTTCAGCTGGGTCAGTGATTTTAACACCTCAACCGACTTGTCAGTGATGGGGTTCCCGGAAAGGTTGAGCCGTTCCAGATGCACAAGAGATCGCAGGTTGACGGCGGCGGCGTCGTCTATTCCACACTCGACCATTTGCAGTTTTTGAATGTTGCTCAACTGGGCAAGCAATTTCCAACCGTTGGTGGAGATTGGAATAGCGGGGAACTGAATGCCACTGATCTGGTTGTCTTGGTCTCGCGTGACATGGGCTCCGATTTTGTGCAGCTTGGCAACGGCTTCCTGATTGACAGCCTCGGAAACTTTTTTCTTGGGCGGCCCAACATCACCCGATCCAAAAAATTTCATCGCCGCAAAGCCAATGCCGCCGGCCACGCAAACTCCCAACACCACCATGGAAATGGTTTTCCCTTTCGCCGACTTGGGCACGGGGACATCGAACGCCTCAGCCGGATGCGCCTTGCCGGGGCTGCCTTTGCCAGCTTTCTCGGCCCGTCGACCGGAGCCAGACTTGGCTGCAGGCATGTTGCCGCGCTGCAATTTGCGCAGGCGCTCCATGGCCGACTCCGCGCTGACACCACTACCGCCCACTGGAGCGGTGGCAGGTTGCTGAACCTCCTGCGTCGGCTGTTGAACGTCGGTGGCTTGAGGATCCTCCGGGATCACCGGCTGCGCCGCGGCGGCACCCAAGTCGAGTTGGCTGATCTGCACCCAGTTGTCCAGCCCCTCGTGCCACGCCCAGTCGGTGACCTCGATGGCCCCTTGCTGGAGATAAGCCTGCAATTCCTCCGCGGAATAGGGCCCAAACTGCTGGCCGTTACGATTGATGTGGATTTGCATCCGGACTCTTTTCCAAAATCAAGCGCATTTGGCCCGCCACGGCAAGCTTACAGGTGTTTCCCCAAGACCCCCCCCTGAATATTTGGTAGAAAAAATGATGCTCTCCACTGGATTGTGCCGTGAAATTATGCTACTGTCACTAAAAGTGAGTTTGGGACGGACTAGGGCATTTACTCTGATTGAGTTACTGGTGGTGATTGCCATCATCGGCATTCTCGCGTCCATCCTGTTGCCCACTCTCTCCAGTGCCAAGGCCAAGGCCAAGGCGATCAAAAGCCAGTCGGATAAAAAACAACTCCAAGCTGCTTGGCACATGGCCACCGACGATAACGGCCAAGACATGCTGATGAACAAGCCCATCGGTGAGAAAACCTGGTGCAAACATCTCCTGCCAGACACCGACAGCCGCGTGGACGCGCAAACTTTTCTCAGCGGGTCACTGGCCAGTTACGTTTCCGGCCAGCAATCGATGTTTCGCAACCCGGGAGATTACCACCTGTTCAAGGGCACGGACGGCGTGGAAACAGAAGCCGTCCGCTCGGTGGCGATCAACAACAAACTCAACGGCACCGCGCCGGACGCCATTATTAAAATCGCCAAGATACGGTGGCCCAGCGAGACCTTTGTTTTCATAGACGTCGACACCTCCACCAGCGACAACCCCAGCTTTTCGCCAAACTTTGATGACCCCGGCGACTACAACGGCAACCGTTGCTCCATGAGCTTTGCCGATGGCCATTCCGAGGTGATGCGCTGGGAGCCCGGATCGCGCGAAATTTTTTTCAAGGGCCAAGGCATGCCCATCATCAAGCCGGTTCAGAACCAACAAGCCGACCATTAAAGACTGGCCCGGCTATTCAATTCCCGGATCAACCGGATTTGCCTGTACAGCCCACTTGCTTCCTGAAAGCATCCGCTCATGAACTCACCCACTCGACTCGCGTTTGGATTCACCTTGGCATTGCTTTTTGCTTCCGGACTTCAAGCCGCCAAGCGCCCCAACATCATCCTCGCCATGGCCGATGACCAAGGCTGGGGCGACATGGGTTACATGGGGCACAAGGTGCTAAAGACCCCTGTGTTCGACGCCATGGCAAAAAGCGGGATGCGCTTCGACCGATTTTATGCGGCGGCACCAGTTTGCTCACCCACCCGGGCGAGCGTGCTGACCGGGCGACACCCCAACCGGATGGGTTGCTTTAAATGGGGTCACACGCTGCGCCCGCCGGAGATCACCATCGCCGAGGCTTTAAAGGGAGCTGGTTACACCACGGCACACTTTGGCAAGTGGCACCTGGGATCAGTGCGTGCGGACAGCCCCGTGTGCCCCGGCAAGAGCGGCTTTGACGAATGGGCCTCGGCTCCGAATTTTTATGAGAACAGCCCACTCTTCAGCCACAACGGTATGGTCATTGAGACGAGCGGCGAAAGCTCGCACGTGACGGTGGATCTGGCTTTAAATTGGATGGCCAAAGTAAAGGACAAGCCGTTCCTCACCGTGATTTGGTTTGGCAACCCCCACGGACCGCACATCGGCACGGAGAAGTTTTTAAAAATGTACCCAGACGAAAACAAGGCGATGGCAAATTTTTACTCGGAGATCACCGCCATGGACGCGGCCATGGGCAAACTGCGCGCGGGCCTGCGCAAACTGGGCGTGGCGGACAACACGTTGCTCTGGTACTGCAGCGACAACGGCGGACTCAAGCCCAACTCGATGGGAGGGTTGTCCGGCAAAAAAGGCCAGCTGCTCGAGGGCGGCATCCGCGTGCCGGCGATCATCGAGTGGCCCGCAGTGATAAAAAAAGGAAGCACCAACCACGTGCCCTCAAGCACCGTGGATATTTATCCCACCGTGCTGAAACTCGCGGGCGTACGGGAACCGGGCAACCAGCCGGTTCTCGATGGCGTGAGCCTGGCGGGCATGATCAAGGGCGAACCCTTTCGCCGCGACAAGCCGATGGGTTTCTGGAGTTTCCCCGGGCCGGGTCAAGGCCGACGGGCACGCACCATGCTGGAGACGCTGCGAAAAGAGCAGCAGGCCGGCAAACAAAAACCCGCTCCGAAAGAGGGGCTCATCGAGAAAAAATATCCGCTCGACGAATTCCCCGGGCCAGCAGCCTGGATCGCCGACGACTGGAAGCTTCACCGCATCCCCAACAAATCCGGACTGTCGGCGCGCTACAAGCTTTTCAACCTCCGCACGGATCAGGCGGAGAAACAGGATCTAGCCGGTGCCCAACCGGAACGATTGGCCCGGCTTAAAACGGAACTGGCCACTTGGCAAAAGAGCGTGATCAACAGCCTCAACGGCGGCGACTACAAGTGATCTCCAGGAGCATCTGCCGACACGAACCATCCAACGAAAATATGAAACGAATCGTACAAATCACACTCATGGCCGCCGCGCTGGCGGTGATAATTCCCACCACGCAAGCCAGCTGGGCCTATGTTCCGCTGGAACTTCGGCTGACCGGGGCGGACTTGGTGGTGGTGGGGAAAATTGACCGGTTGACAGATAATTTTAAAGTGGGAGAACGCATGCACGACGTGGGGGCCATCACGGTGCAACGCGTGCTCAAGGGGCCGGCCAATTTAAAAGAAGCGCAGGTGGCGTGGCCGGGCAAGGCGCGGTTCGCCCTGAGCACGGACATCCGCTACCGCGTGGGCCAACAGGGAGTCTGGATCCTGACCCGGGACGCGAAGCAACCAAACGTTTATCGCGCCAGTTATCCCACCGATTTTCAGCCCCCGGCCAACTTGCCCGATATTCTGGCGGCACTAAAGAAACTGGCGACCATGAAATGGTCACCCGCCAAGGCGGGGCTGCAAATGGCCGTGCTGGTGGAACAACGGGACATGCGCCGAGCCAGAGTGCAGGCCGGTGGAAAACCAGTGAAAACACTGGCACGGGCCAGTGTTTATTTAATGGCGCGCAACACCACCGGCAAGCCGATGCACGTGGCCAACTACCGCTTTGATGAACCGTTGAAGCTGGTGTTCACGGGGCCGGACGGAAAACCGATCCCCGTCAAGCTGTACGGCGCCCGGCCACCCAAGCCGCCGCCGCTGGCCAAGCACAATTTAATCGGCCTGCCCCCCGGCGAAATGCGCGCATTCAGCTACGGCCTCGGTCTCCCGGTGATCAAACGGCCGGGAAAATACCAAGTGACCATCTCCTACGCCAATGACCGCGACGGCGGCAAACTGGTCGCGAGCACGGTGTGGCGAGGCAAACTGACGGCGCCGATGCTGGAGTTCTCAGTTGCGCCCGCCAAGTGAACCGGGGCCGGCTAGGCCGACTCCCGCAACACGCGTACATCCCCCTGCCGGACAGTCACGCGGTCGCGATCCAGCTTCTCCAGCAGCGGGATGATCACCCGCCGACTGGTACCCAGCGTCTCGCGCAACTCGCTCGCCTTTGCCCCGCCCTGTTGCAGCCGTCGGCGCACCCGACCCACTGCGTTATCAAAAGCCCCAATATCCATCACCAGTTCTGGGGAAACCTCCACCGCCTCACCGGCGTCGATTAAAAACCTGAGCACCTTGGCGTCCCCCAGTTCCTTGCGTGCTGGCGGCTCCAGTGGCTTCGCCCGCAAGGCCGCGCGCACCGTGTCCGCTCCCGCCCGCATGCCCGCCGGCAATTCCAGCACATGCGTGGCCCGCGCCATCACCGTGCCTTCGCGGCGAAAACCATTCTCGCAAAGCTCCTCCAGCAACGCCGCCACCACGCCCTCCGGAATCAATTCTTGCGCGCGAGCGCGCAACACATCCAGCGCCAATCCCGGGCGTTCTGGGTGCGCCTTGTGTTCCGTGTCGATCAACGCCTCGAGGATCACACGCGCCTCGCGCCAACGCCCCGCATCCGCCACCCACTCACCGATGGCCAGCACATCTTCAGATTCTAATGCAACCGCCACATCCTGCTTGCCAAACCGTGACTGCCTTAAAAGGCTCGCCCGTTTCACCGCTCCGTCCCGTTTCAGGAAAGCCGCCATCCACACCGACGGACGCGTGGAGCCGGCGCATTCCCCCAGCAATTCCCTTTGCGCCGGACGCCGAAAACCACGCCGCCGCGCCTGTGGATCGATCACCAGTCCTCCCGCCAAAGTCACTGTTTCCGACCAGTCACGCACCACGAACCGGTCACCCGCGAGCATGTAAACCGGCCTCTCGAAACGAAACTGTGCCAACACATCTTCGCCCGGCGCAACCGTTTTTCCATCCATTAAAACAAGCCGCGCCGGTTCATTGCCGCTGCCATGATGCACGCGCACGAGGGCATTATTTTTCATGGCGCGCCGCGGGCTGTCCGCGCTGCGCACGAGCTGCACATCCACCGTGTCCGCGGCCTCGCCAAGTTTTGGCAGCGTGATTATGTCTCCACGCGACACCTCCTCGCGCGAAGCATCCGTCAGACTAACAGCCGTGCGCGCGCCGGGCGTGGCGAGATCGATCCCGTGGTTGTGCGCTTGCAGTGAACGCACCCGCGCCGCCCGGGCACCCGGCTGCAACACCACGTGCTGGCCTTTCTCCAGCACCCCGCCGCTCAAGGTGCCCGTCACCACCGTGCCAATTCCCTTTAAAGTAAAGACACGATCCGCCGACAGCCGCGGTTTGCCATCGTCCCGTGGCGCCGGAGTTTTGGACAACACGGCAGTCAGCTCGGCTTTCAGCTCCTCCATTCCAGCGCCTGTCACGGACGACACCGGTACGATGGCGGCCCCTTCCAGTGGGGTTCCGGCGAGTCGTTCACGAACATCCTCGGCCACCAGCTCCACATCAGCCTCCGGCAGGTCAGCCTTGGTCAGCGCCACCACGCCATGCTTCACGCCGAGGTAATTCAGTATCTGCGCGTGCTCCTCGGTCTGCGGCATCCAGCCATCATCCGCCGCCACTACCAGCAACACGCAGTCCACCGACCCCACCCCGGCCACCATGTTTTTCACAAAATCCTCATGGCCGGGCACATCGACAATTCCCAAACTGTACCGCGCGCCGCCGTCAGGCGATTTTAAATCGAGATGCGCAAAGCCGAGGTCGATGGTGATGCCGCGCTTTTTCTCCTCCGGCAACCGGTCAGGATCGGTACCGGTCAGGGCGCGAACCAGCGAACTCTTGCCATGGTCGATGTGACCTGCGGTGGCAAGGATGTAGTTGCGCTCAATCATGTTTCCGTAACAGTCGGCGAAACTCAAACGTCGCCTTCACTGGCACCGGTTTGCCGGCAACTTCCAAGTGTGACCCAAAGCAATAGTTGAACGGACCCGCCTTGGGCGCGGGTTTTACCATGATATCGCGACCGCGGCTCAACTCTAGGCGATTGGCCGGATGATGCCCAAAATAGTAATCAGAAAGCTCCGGATTCTTGTCCGCCTCGCTGATGTCCACCGGCACCCATTTGCCGTCGGCGTGGAATTCCGCCCAACAATGATAGCCTTCGATGGCTCCCTTGTCGCGATTGGCCGGGATGGTGAATCCGATGGCGAAACGCGCGGGGATTTTAATGGCGCGGCAGAGCGCGATGAAGTACGCGTGATAATCGGTGCAATTCCCCGTGCGCGCGTCGCAGGCGTAAAGGGCGTCGCCGCGGCCCCAGCCTTTGCCGCTTTTGTCGTAGCGCATGTGCGCCAGCACGTGATCGTATATCGCCCGGCCGCGCGCGCGGTCAGTTTTAATTTTCCCGGCAAGCTCGCGAGCAATGCCGATGAAACGAAAATTCAACGGCACCAACTTCTCGGCTTTCAAGTGCAGTGAAAGGTTGCCGGCTTCGGCGTACGGGGTTTTCTCCAAGCGCGTGACTTGGTAGCGGATGGTGATGCGCTTGCCGTGGTCGCCCGGGCCGGGTTGCAGCACCAGCAACTCGTTGTGATGAACTGCATCGCGCGTCTTGTGCCATGGCACGGGCGAGGCGATGGAAAATACCTTGAACCGTTGGTGCGCATCCGTGCGGGCCAGCGGGATCCACATCGTGCCGGTCTGTTCCAGCCTCGGCAGCGTCATTTCGTAAACCAGCTCGAAACGATCCACGCCGCGGATAATCCTTATGTCCGCTGAATGCGCGAAAGCAACGATCATCAACTGGACCAAGAAAAGAGTGTTTTTCATTTTAAAGATAATTTAACGGATTGGATGAGTTTTTTTTCCTCCCCCGGCAGAATTGTTCGCAGGTCGATCCGGAACCGTTGTCCGCTAATGACACCAATTACCGGCGTGGGAGCCCGACGCAGACGGGCGGCAAACTCATTGGGGCTCAACGAGCTGGACGCCAAGTCGAGCATCACGCTCGGCAGATTGGCTTGGGGCAACGCCCCGCCGCCGACTTGCGATCGTCCATCGGAAATTGTCACGACGACAGGCAGCCCGGATAACGCCTTGGCGAGCTTGTTGGCACGGCGTTTTAATTGCGCTGGCTCAGCCCGCAAACTCGCGTACAGTGGCAACGACTCCGCCTGCCCATGCAGATATGCCTCGGCAGTTTGTTGCAGCGCAGTGAGCACAAGCTTGTCGCCGCGCAATGCGCGAAAGAACGGATGCTTTTTAAGGGCGTTAACGTGCCTGACTTTGCCGGCGATGATTCCAGCTTGTGGGCCGCCGAGCAGCTTGTCGCCGCTGAAGCACACGAGGTCAGCACCGCCCTTGAGCACCTCGCGCGGCGTGGGTTCGTGATGACCGTCCGCCCATTCCCCGGTGGGCAGCAACGCGCCGCTGCCAAGATCCTCGACGAACGGCACTCGCTTCTTGCGCGCCAATGCGGCCAGCTCATGGCGTTCAGGCTCAGCGACAAAGCCATCCATGAAAAAATTGCTTCGATGCACCTTGAGCAGCAGTCCGGTTTCCTCGCCGGCGGCCTTGGCATAATCCTCCAGTGTGGTTCGGTTGGTGGTGCCAACTTCGCGCAGGCGCGCGCCGCTGGTCTCGAGAATATCCGGGATGCGAAAGCCGCCGCCGATCTGCACCAGTTCACCGCGCGAAATTAGCACTTCCTTTTTAACCGCTGTAAAATGCCGAAGGATCAACACCAATGCGGCGGCGCAATTGTTGACGGCCGTTGCGGCCTCCGCACCGCAGAGTTCCGCGAGGCATCGCTCGAGATAAGCCGCGCGCTTGCCGCGTCGGCCGGTGACAAGATCGATCTCTAGATTGGTGTAACCAGCATTCTCCGGCGGAGCGATTGGCGCCCGGCCCAAGTTCGTATGCACCACGACGCCGGTTCCGTTGATAACCGGCTGCAAGCGCGACAACGCCAAGTCTTCAAGGCGTTGGCGAATCGTCGCGGTGATTTCCGTCGTCTCCGGAATTGCCTTGGCACTGCGCAGTAATTGCAGTTCGGAGCGGATAGTTGCAACCACGAGCGGACGCGGCAGAGGACAATCGGTAACTGCCTCGAGCAATGTGTCGACGCCAGGGATTGCGCGCAGTTTATTTTTGTTGTTTTTGGATTGGGCCATCAGTTCACGGTGATGAGCGGGGAGGAGGCTTCGGTGATCTGGCCGAATGATTTTAACTTCATTTCAGACGTGGCTTCGTGGAATGTCTCGAGACCATCGGCGGCCACGGCGACGAGCAGTCCGCCGCTGGTTTGCGGGTCGCAGAGGAGCGCGCGCTGGGCATCGGTGAGCGAGCTGACGTTATGGCCGTAGCTTTCGAAGTTGCGATCGGTGCCGCCGGGGGCGCAGTCCTCTGCGATATAATGGTCGGTGTTCGGCAGACGCGACACGGCGGCGCTGTCGATGGTGGCGCTAACACCGCTGCCTTCGCACAATTCGGCAAGATGACCGAGCAACCCAAATCCGGTCACATCAGTCATTGCCTTCACGCCGGGCAACGCGCTGAGGGTGCTGCCGATTTGGTTGAGCGTGGTCATTTGGTCAATGGCGCGCTGGACGTCGGCGTCCTCGGCAAGGCCGCGTTTTTGGGCAGTGGTCACGAGGCCAACTCCGAGAGGTTTGGTGAGAAACAATTTGCAGTGGACCTCGGCGCTGTCGTTGCGCTTTAAATCGGCCACGGCCACTTGGCCGGTGACGGCCAATCCAAAAATAGGCTCGGGCGCATCGATGCTGTGCCCGCCGGCCAATGGAATGCCCGCGCGCTCACAAGCAGCGCGGCTGCCCTCGAGCACGCGACCGGCCACGGCGGGCGGCAGTTTTTCAATCGGCCAACCGAGCACGGCGATAGCCATAAGCGGCGTGCCGCCCATCGCGTAAATATCGCTGATGGCATTCACCGAGGCGATTTGGCCGAAGTCGAATGGGTCGTCGACGATGGGCATAAAAAAGTCAGTGGTGCTAATGACGGCTTGGCCATTGCCGAGGTCGTACACGGCGGCGTCGTCCTTGGAGTCGTTGCCCACCAACAGCCGCTCACTTGGCGTGGCCTTGCCGGCAGCACTTAAAATTTCGTCCAGCATCTTGGGCGAGATTTTACAGCCACAACCTGCGCCGTGGCTGTATTGAGTGAGGCGAATGGGATCAGTCATCAGGTGAGTGGATTGAAAAAAAAATGGCGGAGAGGGCAGGAATCGAACCTGCCTCGGCCCGGATCACGAACCGACAACGGTTTTGAAGACCGCGGGGGCCACCAGGCACCCTTTACTCTCCGGTGAGTGGGTTTTGAAAAAGCAACACCGCGCCGGTCACCGCAGGGCTTGCACAGCCCGCAGCACTTCGTCGGGGTCAGGGAATTCTCCCGTCGCCCGTTTGGAATGGATGAGTTTTCCATCGGCCGTCACTTCGAACACTCCGCCGTCCGAAGGCACGAGCTTTAGTGCGCCAAGGCGCTGCTTCAGCTTCATGAGCCGGTCCGCCAAACTGGCGGCCTGGGGCTCATAGTTTCAAGCCGCGCAATATTCTATGACAATTTCCTTTGGCATTCCTACCGGGTGTTGGTTGGCATCCTGCCACTGACTGGGGCCGTTGGCCAGCCTGTTTTGCGGCTAGGCACCCTGTCTTTTCCACAAAAAAAAGCCGCCCGAAAGCGGCCTTGATTAATCTGTAACGGGAACAATTACGGGTTGTTCTTCTTCTGCCCGTCGCGCTGATTGCCGATCAGGCCGCCAGCCGCCGCACCAACGCCCGCACCAATCAGTGTGGATTTGGTATCGTTGCCGATCGCTTGGCCGGCCAGTGCGCCCACCGCGCCGCCCAAGAGAGCACCGGTGCCAGTGTCCGTTGCGCAGCCGGTGCCGAGGGCGAGGGCTGCGGTGATTCCGAGGATTGCTTTCTTCATGTGTTTTCTCCTTGTTGGTTATACTGTACGTTTGACGAAACATTTGCCGTTTTGTTCAAATGATGCAACCCAAAGTTTTCCCAAGCTAAAATCTGCCTTGCCTCTCCGCCCGGATCGTTGAGACTGGGCGTTCACCATGAATATTTCACGACGCAATCTCATCACTGGCGCCGGGGCAACGGCAGGCTTGGCGGCACTCGCGGTCGCCGCCCAAGTTCCCAAGGGCCAAGCCGACCTCAATTTCAAAATCAAAAAGAGACGCATCCGACAGTCGGTGATGGGCTGGTGTTTTAATGCCAAGCCCAATCCGGTGAATGCCCCGACGCTGGCCAAGTGGGCGGCGGACATTGGGTTGCTTGGGATCGAGGGAATTTCGCGCAAGGATTATCCTGCCGCGCGCAAGCTGGGCCTGAGCATTTCGCTGGTGAGCAGCCATTCTTTTAAAGTCGGCCCCTACAGCCGCGCGGATCACGCCGCCTGTCGCGACAAGCTCATCGAGGCCATCGACGTGGCGGCCCAAGTGAAGAGCCCCAGCGCGATCACCTTCACCGGCTTCAGCGTAAAAGGCACCGGGCCGGAGCAGGGCTCCAAGAACTGTGTCGACCTGTGGAAATCAGTGATGAGCCACGCGGAAAAGAAAAAGATCAACCTCGTGCTGGAGCATTTAAACTCACGCGACGACTCGCACCCGATGAAGGGGCATCCCGGTTATTTTGGCGACGATGTCGACCAGTGTGCCGACCTCATCCGTCGCGTCGACTCGCCGCGCATGAAGCTGCTCTTCGACGTCTACCACGTGCAGATCATGAACGGCGATGTCATCCGGCGCATCCGCCAATACAAAAATCTCATCGGCCATTATCACACCGCCGGCAATCCCGGCCGTGCCGAGCTGGACGACACGCAGGAGATCAACTATCCGGCGGTCATGCACGCCATCGTCGAGACCGGCTACAAGGGTTTTGTCTCGCAGGAGTTCATTCCCACATGGAAAAACAAGGAAGCCGCCCTGCGCCATGCAGCGATGGTTTGCGACGTGTGATGATAAATCGGCTCGCGCTAATCCTGCCGCTTCTTCTCGGTGCCGGCTGCATTACCTTTGTCGGCGGATTTGTCTGGAAGCAACAGACCGCCGTCACGGCGTTGGTTTTTGCCGATGATGACGAACGGATCTTGATTGCCTCCACATCCCATGAGATCATAAACAGTGCCAACCAGACCAGCATCCTCAGCCGAACGCGCTGGCATGGATACCAGCTATTCAGCACAAAACTCGACGGCACTAAACCGCGGGTAATTGGCCAGTACCGGGAAGGCATTTTGGGCGAGTCGTTTTTAATGACAAAAGCTGGCTACGCGCTGGTGCGGGAGACGACCGACTCACACCAGCGATTCGTGCAGATGCGACTGGACGACAACTCCACGCACGTAGTGCTCGAGGTGCCGTGGTATCACCGCAGCCTGCCTTTCATCCGGCTGATTCCATCGCCGGACGGCAAAGTGCTGGCGCTCTGCCAACTTACCAAACGCAGCCTGCCCAAGGAGTCCGGGGGAGTCATCCCCCGAAAAATTGCCGAGGTGCAAGTGATGTTCCTCGACGCCATGACGCTGAAAATTACCAACAAGACGACCACCATTTTGTTTGCCAATTCAGCATCCGACCTGAATGCAAAATGGCGGCCGGATCACACACTGTTGCTGACCTGTTTCGCGGAACGCGAAGCGCGCGTGGTGACATTAAAAGGAAAAACTAGGCCGATTATCTGGCCCGATTGGTTTGGCGGCGCCAGCACCACCAGCTCAAAATGGGACAGCCAAGGCCTAAAACTTCTGGGGTTCCTCGACCACGCCCTAAACCTCGGAGAACCCAAACCACAAAATGCATTCGGGGCAAAATAAAACTCATTGATGCAGCGGTCTTCCACGGTTTACGCGACCGGAAAAGCGCCTTGGCTTGGTGGGAGACAAGGCGGTGTAGGCATTCACCCAGCCACCCGAGCCGACTTTTCCCCTCAACCCAGTGGCTGGAGTCACGGAATGGATCATCTTTGCCCTCAGCCCCGCAGGGGCGAGCTTTGGGTTTTTGGCCAGCATTAAAGCCGCCACTCCGGAGACATGCGGGCAAGCCATGCTCGTGCCGCTCAAGGCCACATACTCCGAATCCGACTCGGCGCTGGTCGAGTAGACATTATCTCCCGGCGCGGCCAAGTCCACCGAGCGCACACCGTAATTCGACCAACCTGTCAGCCGGCCGTTTTGGTTGATGGCAGCTACCGAGATAATGTTTCCCAAGTCGTATCCCGACGGGTAATGCGGCGACTCGTCGGTGTCCTTCCCGTCGTTGCCAGCCGCCGCCACCACCAGCACCCCTTTCTCCCCGGCTTTCTTGAGCGCGCCATATATTGACTTGCTTTTATTGCTGCTGCCCCAGGACAGGCTAAGGACTCGCGCGCCATTGGCTACGGCCCAGTCGATGCATTTCACGGCATCCGCGGTGGTGCCCGTGCCGCTGCCCGAGATGCTTTTGCAGGCCATCAAGCGGACCTTCCAAGCCACGCCCACGTGTGGATGCCCGTTGTTGGCCTCCGCCCCGATCGTGCCCGCGCAATGCGTGCCATGCCCATTGTCGTCCATCGGGTCACCATCGTCATTCACCGCGTCCATCCCGAAGATGTTGTCCACAAACCCATCCTTGTCGTCGTCTTTTCCGTTGCCGGGAATTTCGTCCGCGTTGACCCACATCTGGTTTTTTAAATCATTGTGCGTGTGCCGGATCCCCGTGTCGATCACGGCCACCACCACGTCACTCGATCCCACACTAAGGCTCCAAGCTCGAACCGCATCAATGTCGGCGCTGGGTTTGCCCTTTTTACGACTAGGATTGTGCAAACCCCAAAGCTGCCCTTCCACAAACGCCTTGTCATTGGGAGTCCCACTGACAGGAACAATATAGTCAGGCTCGACAAACCGGAACTTCCCGGCCGCTTCCAATCTCTTGATGTGGGCAAGTATCTGTTCTCCCCGGGCGGTGGCCTCCTGTCGCTCGCGCGCCGTCTTGGGCAAGCTGTAAGTAATCTGTCGCCTCGGAGGCAAGTCGGGGTCGTTATCCAGTTCCAAGCAAACCAATCCGGTTCCGGTGACAACAGTTTGTTTGCAACTCAACCCACCCCCAGCAATCACCAACTGCGGCATAACCGCCCCCCCCGCCACATGCTGGGCCAGCACTCGGTCGGGGTGAACAGGCTGGTCGTCGATCAAGGCGTATTTCCCGGTGCCAATCGCCACGCTGGGCCGCCCCGCCTGGGCCCGACCGACCTGATCCCCCAAGGCCCCCTGAGTTCCGACCTCAACGGGACGATTCCCCTCTCCACTGTCCGGCCGAGCCCCGCGCAATACCCGCCGCAACGCTTCACCCGGGCTCATTTGGCCAGAGACCGGGAAAACAAAAACCACCAAGACAACCCAAGTCCATACCCTCATCTTAATTAAACATCGTTTGAAGACACCCGATTCTTACAGAAAAACTAAAAACAACCCCGGAACGCCCCACCCAACCCGGCCACTTCATGAGTCTGAAATTCTCAGGCATGACGCGAATTTGATTGCCAAACCGGGCAGCTCGGAGGAGGATTGTCGCACCATGAAAATTCCCCGCACAACCCAACTTTGCGCTTTGTTTACTGGCCTAATGATTTCCCACTCGCTGGCGGCAGGTGAAGCTCCCAAGGGTTTTGCCACCCTGTTTAACGGGAAGGATCTTTCCGGCTGGAAGGCCAAGCCCGGCGGTTGGGTGGTGGAGGATGGCGGAGTGTTGGCGCGGCGCAGGGGCGCGGGGTACATCTGGACCAAGCAGAGGTTTGGCGACTTCATTCTGGACTTGGAGGTGAAGATGTCCAAGCGCTGCAACAGCGGCGTGTTCTTTCGCACCGACCCGAGGAACTCGGTGCAAGGCGGGTTTGAGATTCAGATCTTCGACTCAACGGGCAAAAAGAAACTCAGCAAGCACGACAACGGCGCACTGTACGACGCAGTTGTACCCAAGTCGAACCCAGCCAAACCGATTGGCGAGTGGGATCATTTCCGCATCACCTGCAAGGGGCCGATGGTGATTGTGGTATTAAATGGCGAGGAAATCGTCAAGGCCAACTTGGACAACTGGACGAACGGCAACAGGAATCCTGACGGCTCACGCAACAAGTTCAAGACGGCGCTGAAGGATCTACCGCGCAAGGGGCACATTGGGTTTCAGGATCACGGTCATGAAGTATGGTTTCGAAACGTTTACGTCAAGCGCTTGGACTGACGCTCCTACTGGGCGTCGTGCTCGCGGGCGCGGCGGAAAAGCGCCAAGCCAAATGGGCCATACCATTTAAGTTGAAGGGCGCGGGGAATTTTTTCCGGGTCAGCCCCGCGTTGTATCGCAGCGCGCAGCCGACCGCGCAGGGTTTCTCGAACCTTAAAAAACTGGGCATCCGCACGGTGGTGAACCTGCGCTCATTCCATTCCGACCGCAAGGAGATCGGCGAGACAGGGCTGGCTTACGAGCACATTTATATGAAGGCGTGGCACGCGGAGGACGAGGAGGTGGTGCGCTTTTTACAGATCGTTACTAACCCAAAACGCCAGCCGGTGCTGGTTCATTGCCAGCACGGGTCGGATCGCACGGGGACGATGTGCGCCATCTACCGCATCGCCGTGCAGGGTTGGACGAAGGCGGAGGCGATCCGCGAAATGAAGAAAGGCGGCTACGGGTTCCACAAGGTTTTCGTCAATCTTGAGCGTTACATCCTCAAGCTGGATGTGGCGGCAATCAAGAAACGCGCCGGGCTGCCGCGAAAATGATTCGTTGCCGGAGCCGCTTGTGGCAGGATGCGCACGCCGATTGATTCATGCGCGCCATTGGTGAAATCCTCGACGAAGCCGACGCTAAGTTGTTCGGTGACTACCTGTATGTGGAGGGTATTGGCAACGAAATCGAGGAGGACGACGGCGAATGGACGATCTGGATTCATGACGATGACCAGATCGAAATCGCCAGCGCCGCACTGGAAAAATTCCTGACCGACCCCGCGGACACAGCCTTCTGCAAAAAAGGCGCCAAGGCCGGGCGGATTCGCAGGCAGGAGGCCAATGACGAGGAGCGGGCCCGCCAACGCCAAGTGGACGTGCGCACCCAAGTCTTTGGCCAATCCACGCTTCGCACACCGCACCTGACCTACGGCCTGATCGGGCTTTGTGTTTTAATATTCCTGATGCTGCAAGGTGATGCCGGCACCAGCCTGCGCCAGACCCTGAGCATCACGTCGATTAAATTAGAGGGACACATGGTCAGGTGGCAACCCGGGTTGCCTGACATCCTCAAGGGCGAGGTGTGGCGGCTGTTCTCCCCGGCTTTTCTTCACTTCGGTTTTCTTCACATAATCTTCAACATGATGTGGCTGCATCGGCTGGGGGGGCAATTCGAGGGCCGTCTGGGAACCGGCTGGTTTGCCCTGTTTCTGCTGGCCACCGCAATCATCAGCAATCTCGCTCAATACGGCCTCAACCTGCCGCCGTTTTTCGATGGCGGCCCGCAGTTTGGCGGCATGTCCGGCGTGGTGTACGGGCTGGCGGGACACGCCTGGATCCGCGGCCGGCTGGATCCGAGCTCCGGCGTTGAACTGGATGAATCCACGGCCATGTTTTTAATGATCTGGTTTTTCATCTGCTTCCTGCCCTTCATGCCAATCGCCAACACCGCGCACACCTTTGGACTGCTGGTGGGGCTTGCCTGGGGCTGGATCGCCGCCCAGCGTTCCCGATGACCTAAAGATTTCCCTTGTTTTTCACATCGTTCGATGCGACACCTCGCTCGTCCCGCTCGTAGCGGGCGCATTTAGATTAAGGTAAAATATTATGGCACAAGGTAAAGTAGCGCGTTTCTTCGATCAAAAAGGTTTTGGCTTCATCCAACCCGATGACGGTGGCAAGGATTTGTTTGTGCATGTCAACGAGGTTGATGGAGGCCAACTTCAGGAAGGCGACGCCGTTGAGTATGATGCTGTTGAAGGTCAAAAAGGCCCGCAAGCATCCAACGTCAAGGTAGTCTAACACCGGTCAGCCATTATCGCTGGCTGACATCTGTCCGTCATTTTTCAACCAAACCTTCCACTGGGTTTGGCTAGGTGGGCTGTGTCCATATTCTTAATCCAGGTCATGCAACGCCATTGCCAAGCTCGGCAATGCCCCGCATCATCCGGAAAGGTTGCTGCCGAGCGAGGCAACGCCACCACCGTTCACGGGAATGCCTTCGCCACCCTCGGCGAAGCCTTCGCCGGCCTTGGAAATGCCCTCGCCAACCTCGGAGACCTCCTCGCCACCAACGGCAAAACACCCGCCAGAACCAGAAACCGTGTTCGTTGGGTTCGATTCCCAAAACACATCCCATTCTTTTCCACACTATCCCAATTGGACTCTAAGGATATGGAGGATTATTCGGATTGGGTTCAGAGATGACTCAGTGTAGCCTATAAGGGAAGGCAAACAGTGAGCTCGGGAATGAAATTTAATGGGTGGATAGTTAAGCCATCGGAATTGTTATCACTCAAGAACTTGCTCGATGTCTCTAAGCCGTGGGAGTTGACAAAAGAATCTCCCGCGTCGATGACATTTCAAGAATCAAAAGATCGAGTTCTCGATCATGACCCGCAGAAGCCTGACCCCACCAAGGCTTGGTGCCCAAAATGCAAAGTTCACTCAACTGAAATCATAGAGCATACTAAAAATAATTATCGCGCAAGAGGCTCTTCTCCCGCGGGAACAGTTTGCCGGGAATGTGGGTCGTGGATGTTTGCTGGCCTCCTTGGTCGTCCATCGATTGCCGGTAAACTTAGAGTGGTATGCATACTAACAGGTTGCGCTTGGACTGCCTTTGTCCTCTTTGTGATTTATCGTGTTGGCGGTGAGGAAATACCTAAAACACTTAAGGTGCTTTTGTTCGTTGCGCACCTC
>Ga0114993_10001545_pt1 | contig 26302 bp, 22 predicted proteins | sample ArcticOcean_MG_C_FD_87042 | JGI IMG/M metagenome (GOLD analysis project Ga0114993, IMG submission 87042) | Marine microbial communities from western Arctic Ocean - ArcticOcean_MG_CB2_150 | ecosystem: Environmental > Aquatic > Marine > Oceanic | place: Arctic Ocean: Canada Basin | collected...
GGTGATCTGCACGCCGCCTGCGGCGAGCAACTCGATGCCCGTCGCGCCTGGAGTCGACTCGCCGATGATCTCAATCGCAACGGTGAGGATGCACGAGCCCGTCGCAACATGACCGTCCGTCTGAAATTGCTCGGAAAGCCCGCTCCAGAGATCGCCGGTGCGACCTGGTTTGGCGGTGAAGAACAGCCGTTATCGAAGTTCAAAGGGAAGGTCGTGCTACTCGATTTCTGGGCGACCTGGTGCGGTCCCTGTCGGATGCTGATGCCTGGACTCGATCGCATCTACAGTAGCCGGAAGAATCAGGGGCTGATGGTCCTGGGAGTGACCAAGCCCTACGCCCGAGGCTGGATGCCCTCCGAGGATGATCGCTCCCGTGGTCAAGGAGTCACAGGACTCAACGGCAACAGTTTCCCCCAACATGTGCTCGATTTCCGGCGACGCTTCGGCATTTCCTACCCGTTCGTCATCACGGGCAAGAGTCAGTTCGACAATTACGGGGTCGGTGGAATTCCGATGGTGGTGCTGATCGACCAGAACGGAGTCATCGCATCGGTCAGGGTCGGGTCGGGTGGAGAAGGGATGCTGGAGGCGACCATCGATCGATTACTTGAGAAGAAGTAATCTTCGATCATGATCTCAGTTCCCTGATCGACCGATCAGGAGCGGGTCGGCCCTCAGCCTCCGAGGCCGCCTCGGAATCTAGTTGAGCGGCTCAACAAGATCCACAGCGAGAGTAACAGCAATCCACAATTGGTTGCCAGTTTTGGACAGATCGGAATCTTGCCACTACCGCAACCGCAATCGGCCACCACATCGCACAAGCCATCGAAGCCGACTTCCGTTCCGACCAGAGATAGGCCCAACATCAGAACCATCGGCGTGAAGAGTGCCAGCATCGCAGTGGTCAGAAGAGCAGCACCGCGTAACTGAATGCCACTCAATATTGCCGCAGCGCAGAGCACTTCGATCCACGGCAAGATCACCGCAAGGCTGTTGATGATCCAGGAAGGATGCAACGGCAAGACCTCGTATCCCTTGAGGCTCTTCAAGAATGGGACCGGGTCTCCGATCTTCTCGGCACCGTAGTAGAGGAAAGTGAATCCAACGATGACTCTGGCCAGAAGTAACGGCACGCCCGTTGCGTCCAGCCTACGAAGTGGCTCGATATCCATCAGCGACGCTCCGATCCAGAGGTCACCGGCATCTGGTTTTCGACCCACTCATTGAGGCCACCTTCATAGACATAGATGTTTTCGGTCGGAATGCTGTACAGCGAAGAGAGATCCGCCGCCAGATGGAGGCTATCATCGCAATCACCACCATTGCAGTAGACGATGACGAAGAACGCCATCTCCAGCTCAGGGCGAAGATCCTCGATCAACTCCTCCGATTCATAGTGGTAGAGCCAAATCGCTCCAGGAATGTGGCTCTCCTCGTATAGATCGCCCGAACGAGCATCGACAAACAGGTAGATCGATTCGCCGGTCGCCTCGAACTCATCCTCGGCACTGTTGAAGTTATCGCGTGCATCATCGAAGGACATCCGTTGGATCCCATCATCGGGCTCGACCGGAACCTGCTCCCCCGGGTCAGTACTCGTCACGCCAGCCGCCTGGGTCGAGTCGCCATTTCCATTCGATGTTGAAACTTCAGGTAGCTTGGGAAAGTAATCACGTTGCAGGTCGATGGCATGTGATTTACGGACAGAGTTGGCCGCGAGAGCCACCACCGACGCAACGGCAAGAATCGTCAGCGCTCCGCACAAGAGACCTCGGATCGAATTGTTGGAGCAGGATGGGGAGGATGGGGAGGATGGGGAGGATGGAGACGAAGCGGACGATGGATTGGACGATGGATTGGACGAAGGCAATTCGGAGTCTGGTGGCTGTGGACTGGACATCAGTTTCCTCCGAAGACTCATCCGGCGAGGCGCTGGCCATCGATGCTCGAACAGCATTACTGAAGGCCACAGATCACCAGCCGCCAGGCAGGTGCCGACGGGAGAGTGTATCACTCCGGAGAGAGAATTCGGAAATTATTGAAGCGAGACCACTCTGATCAGGCAAATTCCTTGACCGTCATCCGCCAGTGTCCCGAGTCATCCTGTGAGAACTCATCGTGCCGACGAAGGTGCTGGAAGATGGCCAGGTACAGATTTTTGGTCGCTTCTTCGGGGTGCTTTCGAGCGATTTCATCGCGCACTTCTGCGGGAGTCATCGGCTCAGAGGCTTCGCTGAGAACTTCTTCGACTTGAGATCGGATCCATCCTCGCGGACGCCTTCCCGATGGGGTCAGGCGACGTAAGGTTCCACCCGCCGTCGTCAGATATCCACGAACCTCGGGGAACTGTCCAAGAAATTCTCGAATATTATCCTCGACGCGATCGAGTTCATCCTTGAGGCGCTGCCGTTTACTTTCGAGACGATTCAGCTTGCCGCTGTTCTCCTTGAGAGAAACCAGCTGCCGTAGCGCCTCAACATCTAGCCGGCCGAGATTATCCATCTCTTGCTCCATGCCCATTCTATATAGTCCTTTCCGGTAGTACCGATTCCATGGGAACCGGGTGTGTGACAGCGCCCTAGGGCACTTGCTCCCGCCACAACACACTGAAGGAGGTCCTCACAACCTCGTAACACCGCTGGAAAGTACCAGCATCCACCGCTATAGATCGCTAAGTGGCACAATAACGCACTATTCCTGACCCCTGCACTTGACTATCCCCAGAACTTCTCGGAGAGTGAGAGTCATGAATGTCCAATACTGCCATATGTCAACTCTCAAAACAAGCCCCCGCTGTAATAGTTTCACAATAGTCACATTGTTAAACATACAAACTTTGCCCCTGTACCTACTTCTGGGACTCCTCCTACTGACCAGCGGATGTGCCCAGATTGCCGGAAATTTGGCCCCCAGAATCGGCGATGAAATCGTCATTGCCGGGGACATGATCCACACTGGAAGACCCGTACGTCTTTGGCTCGATTCTGGCGGATATGACGCCTATAGAGCACATCGACGCGACTTTCCAGAGCTCGCTTCTCCCCGCGATGAGCCGGGTCAGGTGCTCCGCTTTGACTCGATGCGAAGAGGCCTGACCGATGAGGATTTGAAGGCCCGGGTGCGACACCAAGGCTGGACCCGAACCGATCTCGCCGAGGTGATCGACACCATCGTTATTCATTACGATGCATGCGGATCATCAAGTCGGTGCTTCCACGTTCTTCATAATCTTCGTGGACTATCCTGTCATTTCCTACTCGATGTCAATGGCACCATTTACCAGACCCTCGATGTCAAGGAACGAGCGTGGCATGCCGGAATCGCCAACGATCGGTCGATCGGAATCGAGATCGCCCATTTCGGAGCGTTTCCCACGGCACACGAGGCCGATCGCCATTACCTGGTGGAGGCTGAGAAGATACGACTGAATCCCGCCTCGGTGGTCGGAACCTCGGCGGAGGGGTCGCCCGGCTTCCCTTCGCGCCAGCCACTGTTCGAGGGGGAGATTCACGGCCAGCAGCTCTACCAGAGAGACTTCACCGAGGCGCAATATCAGTCTCTGGAAGCGCTTCTGGTGACCCTCTGCCGCAGTCTCCCCCGCATCGAAGCCCGCATCCCGCGCCAGACCAACGGCCAGGTGGAAGACCGACTCCGGCAAGAAATTTCGGGGCAACCGGTGGCGGGGATTGTCGGGCACTGGCATGTCGGCAGCCACAAGGTCGATCCAGGGCCAGCCTTTGACTGGGATCGAATCGAGAACGCCCTGCGCGATGCGAACCTACCCCGCAGCGCGATCCAATCCCTCGATTAGAGCCTCTCGATCAGTCGCTGCTTCTCTGACGAAGCGCCTCGAACAAGACGATGGCTGTGGCGGTCGCAACATTGAGGGAATCGGCCTGACCTGCCATCGGAATCCTCACCTGGGTATCGGTTTTCTCCAGCCAGCGGTCGTCGAGTCCATACTGCTCACTCCCCATCACCAGAGCCAAAGGCCCGGAGAGATCGGCCGCGGTGTAATCGAGCGACGAATCGGGAGTGGTCGCAACCAAGCGGATTTCATTCTGCTGAAACCAGAGGATCGCCTCGGTGCTGGTCGCTTCGGCGATCGGCACCGTGAAGAGTGTGCCGACACTGGCTCGAACCACGTTGGGATTGAACAGATCGGTACACCGATCCACCACCACCACTCCGGTAACTCCAGCCGCATCCGCAGTTCGTAACAAGGTCCCCAGATTGCCCGGCTTCTCGATCGATTGCGCCACCAGGAACAGCGGCGCGACGCTTCCATCGATCGAGCCCAGTTGATCGAGCCCCCACTGCGGTCGCGGGGCCAGTGCCAACAAGCCATCGGGGCGGTCCCGGTATGAGATCTTGCGAAAGACCTGACTCGACACCGATTGAATCGCAGCTCCGCACCGATCAGCCAGTTGTTCCAGCAATCGCGGTTCATTGCTGCCCAGGTAGAATTCGGGACAGGTGTAAACCTCGGTGATGGGCTGTAATCCTGCCAGCGCGCGGCTCAGTTCACGATATCCCTCGATCAGGAACAGCCCTTCACGATCACGGTCTCGCCGATCGCGCAGGCGAACCACCTGTTTCACTCGTGGATTTTGCAGGCTGGTGATCGGTTCCAGGTCGTCCATCTCCATCACCTTCGACTCCACCGAGCCCAGCTACCCGATGAGAGACGGCGACCATCCTCTGCCTCCAGTTGCATCTCTCCTCGCTGGCATCGGAATCCACACCGATCCTCGACCAGTCGGGCCAGGACATCCGGCGTGTATCCCGGAGAGTGGGAAGTGAGAAGCAAGAATCGTCCATCTGCAGTGAACAGCTCTCGACACAGGTCGAGCATCTTGATCATGTCTCGATCGATGTCCCACACCTGCCGGCCTGGTCCCCTGCCATAGGAGGGTGGATCGATGATGATTCCCTGGTAGCGTTTTTCGCGACGTAGTTCGCGCTGCAGGAATTCCATCGCATCGTCGATGATCCAGCGGATCGGCGCATCCCCCAGGTCGGATGAATTGGCATTCTCTCTTGCACACTTGACGCTCGAACGTGAAGCGTCGAGGTGGCAGACGCTGGCTCCTGCTGCAGCCGCAGCCAGTGTACTTCCACCGGTATAGCCGAACAGGTTCAGAACTTCGATGGGATCACCGGCGATCTCATTCGAAAGCCAGTTCCAGTTCTCCTGTTGCTCGGGAAAGATGCCGATGTGTCCATGGACATTGGGACGAAGAACCCAGTGGAGCCCGGCGTGCTGGCCGATCCACGGTTCCGGTGGAACTGAATTCCAGTTCCAACTCCCCTTCCCCTTGCGATCCCGTACATATCGACCATCGACATCGTCCCAGGCTTTTGGCCGGGTACGGCTACCGGTGGCGGACACGTCGGGGCGGATGAACTTCATCCCACCGATCATCTCCAGTTTCTGCTGATCTCCGAAATCGATCAGTTGGTATCGGGTCGGGTCATTTCTCATGATCCCGAGAGTATACGGTGTGAAGCCCTCCGGATGGGGAGATCCAGACGCTCGGCAATCAGGAATCTTCCTCTTGAGAGTCAAGATTTCGGATTCGAACCTGATCGAGAGGCTTCCTCGCGATGTCCGGGACCTCGCACCGCTCTGCTGGATAGCCGACAGGAAAGAGCAGATAGGGTCGTTCATTGGCGGGGCGCTGGAGGATCTCTCTCAGAAATCCCATCGGAGAGGGTGTGTGTGTCAACGTTGCTAGCCCCATCAGATGGAGTGCTGCCACAAACATTCCGGCGGCGATCCCGACCGATTCCGAGACGTAATAGTTGCGAGATTTGCTCCCGGACACATCGATTTGATGGGTCTCCGCAAAGAGCACCACCAGGTATGGAGCTTCCACCAGATAGGGCTTTTCCGCATCGGTTCCCAGCGGCTCCAGTGCGTCGAGCCATTCCTGGGGCATCCGTGAGGAGTACGATCGCTGCTCCTCTTTCTCGGCGGCCTGACGAATCTCCAGTTTCAGCTGCGGATCGTCAACGACGACGAACTTCCACGGTTGCCGATGGGCACCGCTCGGGGCCGTCGATGCGATCTCGATCGCTCGATCGATCAACGCCAGCGGTACTGGATCGTCAGAAAAAGATCGTACAGACCTCCGGCTCCCCAACTGCTCCAGTAGCTGAATCGATATCTGTTCCATCTGAGCGGGATCGAGCCGCTGGTAGTCGAGCGGTATTGGCTTGTATCTGGACATCTGAATCACTCCTGTGCAACGAGGAACCTTCTTGAGGTAGATCCTATTGGCCCAACCCGACCTCGACAACGGTCGCTCCTGCCCTCCAGCACAACCTTGCTCGCCGTCCTCCACGGTGTCATCATGGAAGTCGATACAGAACTGATCCTGCCAGGAAAGGTGGTGACCCGGATGAAAATATTGCTGACGATACTCCTGGGAGTCTCTCTCAGTGGACCCTTGTACCCTGCCGATGAACCGGTGCTCTCCATCGGGGACCCCCTCCCGACGATGAAAATCGAGCACTTCATCCAGGGAGGAGAAGTGAACTCCCTCGATCCGAATCGCATCTATGTGCTGGAGTTCTGGGCCACCTGGTGAGGTCCCTGCAAAGGTGCCGTGCCGCACCTAGCAGCGATTCAGAAGAAGTACAAGGACCAGGTCACGGTGCTCGCCCTCAGCGATGAGGACCTGAATACGGTCACCGCATTCATGGCCAAGGAAAGCATCATTCCAGGGAAGTCCTGGACCGAGGCGATGTCCTACATCGTCGCCACCGATCCGGACGAATCGGTCAAGACTGAAGTATTCAAGGCGGCCGGAGGACGGGGAATCCCCAGTAGCTTCATCATCGGAAAAGATGGGAAGATCGAATGGATCGGCCATCCGATGAGCATGGACCAACCGCTTGCTGCTGTGGTCGATGGCAGTTGGGATCGGGTCGCCGCTCGCAAGAAACATGATGCTGACCAGGCCATGATGAAGGAGATGAACAGGATTCGTAGTGCTCTCTCCGCTGCAATTCAAGCCAATGACCAGACCGCTGCGATGGAGATCCTCGACGAAGGAATCCTTCGCTTTCCCGAGAACAGCTCACTGAGGATGCAGAAGTTCAACCTGCTGTTGACTCGCTTCCACCAGTACGAAGCCGCCTATCTTCTCGGCAACCAACTGGTAGACAGCAATTTCGAGGACTCGCGAATGCTCAACTCCATCGCGTGGACCATCGCCGATACCCCAGACCTCAAGGTTCGGAATCTGGATCTTGCGATGAAAGCAGCAGTCCAGGCCAATCAGTTGACCGGATCCGAAAATGCCGCGACTCTCGACACTCTGGCACGGGTTCATTACGAAACGGGAGACCTGAAAAATGCCCTCAAGTGGCAGAATCGAGCCTGCAAGTACGCAGTTGCTGGTGGCCAGGGAGATTCGATCCGTCAGGTACTCCAGCAGTACCAGGACGAGTTCGACAAGAGGTAATCCGCCTCGCTTTGACGAGATCCAGCCGACGATCGGCGATTTTTCGCCGACCCGGATGGTAGTGATTCGCAGCGAAATAACAGGAGGGCCTCCGATCAGTCGGTCGGGGGCCCTTTTTCCATCGGCTCGGTGGATTCAGGTGCTAGCCGTTCATGCCTCGCGAGGGCTGCCGCCACCAGTTGCCTGGTGAACCCTTCGTGGCCGGCTGGATCGAGAGAGAGGCAGATGTCAGCACTCCCCCAATCCGCCTCCGGATAGTAGATGCCACAGTTTGCATTGAGCTCCAGCATGTACGGGGTGCCTTCCCGATCGACCCGGATATCGCAGCGGCCGAAGCCGGCACCCTTCAACCCGACGAAGAATCGTGCCGATTCATCCCTTAACCGCGCTGCCAACAGCGGGTCGGGAACAGCAAAAGAAGTCAGGCCCTGATACTCGACCCACTTCAGATCGGAATGCTTGAAACTCTCCCCTTCCGGGAAGCGATACTGTGCCGGTGTGTATGTAATGGGGTGGTTCGGGTCGTCCGGATTCTCCGCCACCAGCACCGTGCACTCGATCCCATCGATGTATTCCTCGATCAACGCTGCGCCATGTCGAGACATGATCTTTCGGGCCTGAATCCTCAATCCTGCAGGACTATGGACCTTTGACCGGCGACTCAGATCGACCGATGCATAACTGCTATGGTGCTTGACGAAGAGCGGGAAACGCAGCGTTTCCACAGCTCTTTCCACGTCCTCCTCGGTTCTGGCGAACACGTGCGCCGGAGTGGCGATACCCAGATCGTGACAGACCTGTTTCATCTGCTCTCTCGTCGGTTCGTAGCACTCGGAGGAGGCACCCGCATAGGGAACCCTGTGCTTCTCGAGGGTTTCGATCACCTCGATTCCAGGGATGTTCTGATCCGCGGCTCCATCGCAGAGGTTGAAGTACAGATCGAAGTCCTGCTCGATCAGTTGCTCCACCTGCGCGATCGACGGGTACTTTCCTTTCAGCACTGCAACATGCCACTGTGCTTCGGGAATGTAGGGCCTGGGATCGCAGGGCCAGTCATCGGAAGGGAATGGATCAGCGTCGAGATCCTGGGTGGTCAACAGGCAGATGCGCACGTGTATTCTCCCTGCGTCTGGTACGGCAAGACTGTACCAGTCTCGATTCCCTTGGAGTAGGTCGAAACGAGAGCACCTTCTCGAATCAGATCAGGACTGAGAAACCTGTTGCTCCTTCGACATCCAGATCTCCGCCGCTCTCATGCCATCGAGAGCGGCTGACAAGATTCCACCGGCAAAGCCAGCACCCTCTCCGAGAGGGTAGAGCCCTGCCAATCCCTCACTCTGAAAAGAAACTTCATGACGATCAATTCGCACCGGACTCGATGATCGCGACTCTGGTGCTGTGATGATGGCATCCGGGTGCCCGAACTCGCGAAAGCGTCCGGCCAGATCTCCCAACCCGACTCGAATCGGGTCGAGGATCGTCGCTGGGAAGATCTCCTCGAAGAGAGCTGGCGTCAATTTTCTCGGGTAACTGCTTTCGGGAAGATCGGTCGAGAGTCGTCGATGAAGAAAATCCATCAACCGCAGAGCCGGTGCAGAAAAATCGCCACCGGCGGCAGCGAAAGCAGCCTTCTCGATCTTTTCCTGAAGTGCGATTCCCGCCAACGGATCGCTGGGATCTCCGAATGAATCCGGATCGACGGTGACGACGAAGCCACTGTTGGCCCACGGGCTCTTTCGCTGATACCTGGATGCTCCATTAACGCACATGAACCCGCTCCGCTCCGTCGATGGCAGGATTTCTCCACCAGGACACATGCAGAAGCTGAACACGTCTTTCTCCGAGCGGCGCGAGACCAGGCTGTAATCTGCCGGTGGTAACTGAGGATGCCCGACTGATTCACCGTATTGCATCTGATCGATGGCACCCTGTGGATGCTCGACACGAACACCGATCTGGAACGACTTCTGACTCATCGGTACCTGGTGTTTCGCCAGCATCCGGTAGACATCGCGAGCACTGTGGCCAGTGGCCAGGAACAGCGAGTCCGTCTCCCACTCCACCTGCTCACCATCATTCTCGACGATGATTTTCGAAACTTTCCGACTCTCTGCATCTCCATCGACCTTCAGGTCCACCAATCGATGATCGAAAAAGAACTGCGCACCTTGTTGTTCCAGGGCATTTCTCATTCGCTTGACGATGCTGGGGAGCAAGTTCGACCCGACATGAGGTCGACCGTCGGTCAGGATCTCCTCGGGGGCACCATGATCCACCAGTGCTTGCAACACCTCTGGCACCCGAGGATCCTGGACACGGGTGTACAGCTTTCCATCGGAATAGGTTCCCGCTCCGCCCTCACCAAAGAGCAAGTTGCATTCCGGGTCGAACTCACCACCCTCGATGAACTGGTGCCAACGCTTCGACCGCGTCACCACTTCTGGCCCTCGTTCGAGGATGCGAGGCTTCGCCCCCCCCTGGACCAATCGCCAGGCACAGAAGAGACCGGCAGGGCCGGTGCCGACCACGACAGGACTCTGATCCGAATGCGAGGTGGAGATCTCTATCTTCTGTGGATCCCACTTTTTCGCTCGCCCCTGTTTCAACAGTTGATCGGACAGGTGGGAGGGCACCTCGATGATGATGGCATGTACCCAGCGAGGTGGTCGACCCCGCCGACAATCGAGTGATCGGCGGTGTACCTCGAGGGTGAAGATCTGTGATGGCGCAATCTTCAGGCGACGTCCTGCAAAACGCGGGAGGTCCTGCTCGGTCCGGCCCAGCGGTAAGACCACATCGTGGATGAGCAGTTTCATCAGGATCGGTCCTCCACATTTCGACGATCCGAATCATCACGTCTCTTCTTCTTCTGAAGTTCCTTTCGGAGAGTCGATCCCGACTTCCCCACCGCTGGACCTTCTGCATCCATCAAATAGTTAGCCAGCATCAATGGGATCGATTTGTACTCCCAGTTGTTGGCAAAGAGGTCCTGGTTGAGCTGGTCGCGACGCTCGATGGACCGCCTGCCTTCCTGACTGAAGGATTCATCGTCGCGGATGGCAAGGCACTCGATAGGCTTTGCACTTCGATGAACCAGACAAGTATCGTTATCGAGCAGAGGACAGGTGTAGGGCTGCGCCTTGTTAGTGTCTCCGATGAATGTGAGGGATACGCCCATCCGGGCCAGCACATCCTTGAGTTTCCCCTTCAGGTGGGGCTTTTCTGAAAATGCTCGACTGATATCGATCGCTTCCAGATCGGAGATACGCATCCGGTTCTGTGGCCGTCGACAACACATCGGGTCACGATGCCCATCCGGCCTTCCAGGGGAACTGGATGACTGATCTTGCTTCTCGAGAAATAATGGTCCTCTGGATCGATCCAAAGACACCAATGATTCATCCAGAGAATTGGTGCGCGAACTTGAGCCGCGGCCACCTCTCTTCCTCGCCATCTCATCCTCCTGATTTCATTTCACTACTCACCGGACCACAGTGATCATCGATCGCTGTCCAGGTCCTCGGGTCTTCGGGCGGGTCCCTTCCCCAGGGAAAACATCACACCCGCTGCAATCATCCACATCAGCATGGAAAATCCAAATACGTAGCGTGGATCTCCGGTCGATTCTGCCAGAAATCCGCCAATCGGGTGGCCAATCAACCCACGCACGCACACCAGGGCCACGTGAACCGCCATATAGGCTCTTCCCTGATCTACCGTGGCAAAGGAGATGGGCCCGACATTCCACGCCAGAATCACTGCTGACATCGAGATTCCAAAGACGATTTCAGCCACGATAAAACTGGTGGCGGAATCAGCGGCCATCAGCAAGACGGCGTAGACTATCAGTCCACAAAAGGCTCCCCCGGAAAGCCAGCCGGGCCCGATCCTGTCGATGGTCCGACCGAAGTATGGGGTCAGGAGCACTGCGGCGAGGCTCACGATCCCCTTGGTCCCTAGAAGTACCGGCCAGGAAAGTGCCAGGAACTCGGCATCGACGGTCCAGATCGGTTTGGCAGTGATCAATGCCATGAAGCCAGTGCCGTACAGCACGAATCCCAGCTCGTAGATGAAAAAGCGGCGATCTCTCTTGAGGATTCTCCAGAGGGCTGTGGCACTGTCGATGCGCGGAGCATCGACCGCTGATTTTTCTCGGCTCCTCAGCGGAACCCCGGCGAAGATGAAGCAGGCGAACCAGCCGGCCAACGCTGCGATGATGTAAATCCAGGGAAATGCATCGCTAGTGTAGTGAAGCCAGACTCCCGCTCCGAGGGTGGTGATTCCTGAGAGCAGCGACCCCCACCTCTGCGCATTTCCGAAGAGGCTTCCCCGTCGTTCATCGGTATAGTTGCCTCTCAGCACTCCGTTCCAGGCGGAGGTGATCGGCACCATCGCAAGAGCCTGAATCGTGACGAGCAGCAGGAAGAACCAGGGTACCAGCCTCATCCCCTGATCGGTTTTCGACCACTCTGCGACCGATGGAACCAGCAGCAGGCCGACCAGTGCGATGGGCAACCGACCCAGCGTTGCCGCACGCCGGAGCAACCTTCTGGGTCCGGTTCTGGAGATCCAACCGCCGAAGAAGAGCACCGCTCCCTGTGCCACTGCGGGAGCCATCACGATCAACGTCAACATCAGCGTGTCGACTTCGAATGCCTTGCGAGCAATCTCTCCGGTCGACCACATCAATCCACCGAATACCCCCTCGAAGAGGATGGCTCGGACGTGGATCCGATAGGTTTGTTGCTCGATCTGGTCCACAAATACCCATCATCTGTGCTCAACCTGATCCCCGATGCACAATAAGCCCATCACTCGATGGAACTGAATCCGATGGAACCGCCCTCCATCTTGAACCGATGGATTCCATGCCGTCCAGCGGACCTCTCAAAAGGAACTGGATCTTGGTGGAATTCCCCTCGATGTTGATCCATCATCCAGAGACACAAAGAGACCTAATCCATCGCGCAAACCAGCTTTTCCCGGCGAGACGAGTGGAGTGCACCCATGAATAGAATGTTCGTGCTTTTTCTGCTCATCTCTTCATTGACCTGTGGCTGCCAGATGATGCTGAGCCCAGATCTTCTCGGATCTGGAACCTCCGCTACTCAGATCCGAGAAGTGAGCTCCTTTGATCGAGTCGAACTGGATGGGATCTTCGACACGATCATATCGGTCGGACCCGAACAGAGCGTCACGATCACAACGGATGACAATCTGATCGAGAATATTCGTACAAGTGTCCGTGACGGGAAACTGCAAATAGACACCACGGGTTCGTTTGGCACCAAGATCGGAATACAGGTTACCATCGTGATGCCGGCTCTCGTTGCCTGTCAAAAGACCGGAACCGGAACCCTGCAGATCAACGACTACCAGGGAGAAGAACTGAAACTCTCACAATTCGGTATCGGAGACATCTCTGCGCGAGGATCGGTGGGCATCGTCCATGCTTCTACTCATGGCATCGGCAGCATCGACCTGAACGAATTGATTGCCAAGGAGGCCATCGTGGCAACCCATGGAATCGGCGACATCGAAGTGTATGCCACCAACAAGATCTCTGCGGAGATCAATGGGATCGGAAACATCACTGTATACGGTGACCCCGAGGAGAAGTCGTCTCAGCGCAATGGCATCGGCAAGTTGATCTTCGACTGAAAGAAACCGGGAAGAGGAGACCGATGAGTTGGATCTGGGCTGCCCTGGGTGGAGCCGTGGGGGCTTCGATGCGCTACGGTGTCTCTCAGTGGCTGACTCGCACGGGTGCGACCCCGCTGGATTCGATGGTTCCCGCCACGGTGGTTCCCACCGCCACCGGTACCCTGCTGGTCAATCTGCTCGGCTCTCTACTGATGGGACTGGTGGTCGGTTTCTTCGACGCGAAATCGATCTCCGACGAGCGCCTGCGCATCTTCCTGGTTGTAGGTGTACTGGGGGGATTCACCACCATGAGCGCACTCGGCATCGAGGGCTGGCAATTGCTACGCGAAGGACACACGGTCAAGTCCTTGCTCTTGATCCTCGGGCAGTGTGTCGGATGCGTGCTGCTGGCGGCAACAGGATGGACTCTGGCTCGTACCTTGTGGGGAACCGCTGGAAACTGATTAGCGCTGCTCTCCGAGCGCGACGACATGCTCTTCCCCCTCGAAGGTAACTCGATCCCCTGCTCTCAATACACGACCACGCCTCGTCTCCACCTCTCCGTTGACCTCGACTTCACCTTCAAAGATGACGATCTTGGCCTCACCCCCGGTGCCGCAGAGCCCTTTCCACTTGAGAAACTGCGACAGTCGAATCGTCTCTTTCGAATTGTCCTTCATCGGTACCTTTCCGGAGGTCCAGCCAGACTCAAGCCTTCGATCAATGAATCCATCACCAGAGCATCCGAAGCACAGATTTGTTGGCTGCAATCTAGATCCCAGACCGCAACCACTTCCCCCGATGCATCGATGATCGGGCGAGCCATTGCCGCCACGGTGTTCAAGCCACTTTCACCATCGCACGAGATGTATCCAGGCCACCTGGAAACGTCAGCGGCGACCAAGATGCTGCCCTGTTGCACCGCATCGAAGCAGAGTCCACTGCGCCCTTGGGCTTGTTCTTCGATGGGAGAACAAACCGGTGGACCGGCTGCCGGGCCCAGTTTCAGTCGCCGCCTGGGGATTTGCCCTTGAAGCAGGTAGATCCCATTCCAGTCCCAACCAAAGGTCCCCATCTCTTCGGCAATGATCTGCGGCAACGATTCCCAGTGAGTCCCTTCATCCAGAGTTGTCACCGATCGACGAGCCAGATCACGGTATGCCTGACGTCTCTGCGGGTGAATATCTCCGGGCAGCTGCTCGATGATCAGTTCCATTCGCTCGAGCAGATCGAGCACTCGCAGGTGGTGCTGGATTCGAACCCGTATCGAGTCTCGTGCAACGCGAAATACTTCGAGTTGTTGCTGGTCGAGTACGGTTCCATCGAGATGCTCCGCCGGGTCAGGAAAGGGCCAGTGAACCGTACGAGTAGCAGATGGGAACACCGGGCATTGCTGCCTGGCGGAGTCACAAACCGTCACTGCCAGATCAAAGGTTTCGCCCGAGAACTCATCGATCGACTGACTCCTGAGAGATTCTACAGAGATCCCGTCTTCCTCCAGAACCGCCAATGCAGCCGGATGCGGTGCGCCGGTCGGTTGAATTCCAGCAGATGCACAGCGCCAGTGCCCCCCGGTCTCTTCACGCCATAACGCCTCTGCCAGGATCGAGCGGCACGAGTTCCCCGTACAAAGTATCACAACCGATGGCATCGATTCCTCCTCGACAGTCCTGCATGAGAGGGGTGCAGGATAGCAGCGAGGCGAGTGGAGTTGTACCCTGGCCAGTGACCTTTCGATTCTTCTTCGATGGGGTGCTCTACAGCCTCGTCTCGAGGGCGACCTTCGCCTGGCTCTGGGCTTGAAATAACTGACGGGAGTCAAAATTGTATTCCACATTTCTGATGCTGCTGTTCTGTGCTTCGGGTGTCCACGCTCCCGTTCTGGAAGAAATTGAAGCACCCCCCCCCAACATCATACTCTTCCTCGCCGACGACCTCGGCTACCGGGAGCTGGGATGCTACGGCCAGGAGAAGATCAAGACTCCGAACATCGACCAGCTCGCCGCCGATGGGATGAAGTTTACCCAACACTATTCAGGAGCTCCGGTATGTGCATCCTCACGATGCGTATTGATGACGGGGCTCCATTGCGGTCATTCTCTGGTCCGGAATAACTGGGAAAACGGCGGCTGGGGGGAAAATGAGCCGGAAGGGCAATACCCACTACCTGACGGCACATTCACCATGGCGAGAATGCTCCAGGATGCTGGCTACGCCACCGGAGTTTTCGGGAAGTGGGGACTCGGCGGACCGGGTACCTCCGGAGCACCGGAGCATCAGGGCTTCAATACATCGGTGACGGTGTTGTGCCAGCGCAAGGCTCACAACTTCTACCCGACTCACCTGTGGAAAAATGGCGAGAAGATGCTTCTCGCCGGAAATCCATGGTTCAAGGCACACCAGAAGATCGATAAACCCCTGCCCAGTGACGAGGATTACTACCGTCGCTATCTGGGCCAGACTTATTCGCCGAAAGTTTTCCTCGATGAAGCGCTGGATTTCATCGACGAGAATTCCAAAAAGCCATTTTTCCTCTACTACCCCAGTCCCATCCCCCATGTCGCACTTCAGGTTCCCGTCGAGGAACTGGACCAGTACCCACGGGAATGGGATGAAAAGCCCTACCTCGGGGTCGGAGGCAGTTATCTTCCGCATCCTCGTCCTAGAGCGGCTTACGCGGCGATGATCACCCACCTCGATAAGGAAGTGGGAGCGATTCTCGATCGTCTCGAACAGCATGGACTGTCAAACAACACCATCGTGATGTTCACCAGCGATAATGGCACGACCTATGCCGGCGGAGTCGATCACCAGTTCTTCGCCAGTACCGAGGGCTTGAGCGGTCTCAAGGGGAGTGTCCTCGAAGGGGGAATCCGAGTTCCCCTCATCGCCCGCTGGCCCGGCAAGATCGCCAAGGGAAGCAGCAATGATTTCCCGTCATCCTTTCCTGACATGTTGCCGACGGCCGCAGAACTGGCCGGAATCCCCTTCGATCTCCCCGTCGATGGCGAAAGCCTGATCCCGATGATGACCACCGGATCCAATCCGGAGAGAACTCATGACCTGTACTGGGAACACGGAGATCAGCAGGCGCTTCGTCATGGCGACTGGAAGCTGGTTCGAAGAAGACTGGGAAAGAACAACCCAGAGACGCGTCTCTTCAACCTCGCCACCGATGCCGGAGAGAAGAAGGATCTCTCGAGTGAAAGACCGGAGATCCTTCAGATGATGATGAAACGGGCGATCACCAGCCGATTCCCATCACCGATCTTTCCCAACAAAGCTCTCGATTCACTTCACGACCAGCAATGATGCGCTGGCCCTGGATTGAGCGCTCGCTTCTCTCGTCGAGTTCAGGGGCAACCTGCGTCGGGGAAGGGTGCAGAAGGCTCTTCTCCTGAGTTGAACAGGAATAGCAGCAGGTAGATCGCATCCGAGATGTCGACCCCTCCGTCGTTATTCGCATCGCCTGCTTCTTCTGGGTTCGGTTGACCTCCAGTAGCGAACAGGTAATCGAGCAGGAAGACCGCATCGGCAATATCGATGGCACCAGAACCGTTGGTATCTCCTCGGATGAATGGATCGGCGCATGGACTCGGCGGCAGCATCCATTCGAGGATCCGTGCCAGCAGCGGAGTACGATCTGCAGCCACGATAGACGAGAACGGGAATGCCAGCACCGCCGCCTTGTGCCCCTGATCGACTGTCACCACTGCGGCCCCGCCCCCTTGAAGTGTCCCCGTACCGGATGCCGGGTCGTAGGAGAATGCCTTCTGTGCCGGTGGCAGCGGAGTCATTTCCGATTGGTAGTTACCGCCCGACAGTTGCAGGTCGAGGCCATCCCCGAGCGGATTCCCTGGCTCTCCCAGTAAACCTGGCAGGCCCATATCCCACTGCTCGTGCTGGAGGAACAGGTAGTTGCTGAACAATGCAGTAGTGTCGAGATATGCGGTGGCGTACGCTCCGGAGAGCACCAGGTTGCCGCCGGCCTGCAGGTATTCCATCAGCAGTGCCTGGCGAGCGGGACCCAGCTGATCGGGGTAACCGGAGTGAAAGTAACCGATCGGCCACATCACGACGCCGTCGGTAAAATCAGCGAGCAGCCCGCTGGTCACCGGCCCGTCGACAAATGGGTCCCATGCCTGATAGCCGATTCCGAGACCATCGAGAACATCCAGGTAACTGTTGTAGTAGCCAGAATTGCCGCCATCGAAGTAACCATTGATCACCAGGATGTCGATGGTGGACTCGACCGTCACTTCGACCGATGACACCGATTCGTTGTTGGAGGCATCGATCGCAGTGATCACATAGTAAAGTGTGCCCGCACCAGCATCGATGTCGACATACTCGTTCTGCAGATGTGGAAGCGGATTCACCAGAGTGTATGGCCCGCCCCCAACAACAGATCGATGGACGAAATAGCCACTCAAGTCCGGCTCCGGGTTTGCATCCCAGGAGAGCGTCACGCTGCCATTGGCCGAGACCGCAACAACTCCGGTCGGAGCCGAAGGCGCGACCACATCTGCTGCGGTTGCGGAGTAGGGTCCCTCGAACACGATGGTCGATGTCGCCAGGCCTGCCGAGACAGTGGTTTCACCGAACCAGGCCACCGCTGAGGTCATATTGTCGGAAAGCCCGGTGAGTTGCCCCAGCTGACCATCGAGAACCAGATCGGTCGCCTGCCGGTAGTCTTCGATCGGCACTCCGCCAAGGGGAGTCGTCTCGCTGTACTGGTACTGGAAACGATTGGCCCAGACATAGAACACCCCTCCGCCGGGTAGAACCGACTGGAGCTGCGTCAACACCTGAGGGGCGTTGTCATTAACCAGCGTGGTCGGTGTCGCAACGGTCGGAACATCTTCGGCAAACAGCCCGGTGCCCTGTTGAAGTTGGGCAATCTGGGCGTCGATGAAACCGTCGTAGTCCACCTGCAGCTGCGGATCATTCGCCATCAACGCATACAGAGCATCGAGAACCACGATGTCGTTTCCACGCACCGCATCGAAGAGGGCCGCCAGTAGATCAGGACGCTGTTCCTCCAGGAACTCGAAGTAGACGCCGGCGTACCTGTAGAAGGTAAACGATCCATAGGTCGCACTGGTGATGTCGGCCACCGTCAGTCGGGAGCTGTCGGTTGAAATCCGATCGAGCAGAATTCCTCGCGGCAATATCCCGTTAACTCGAGTAGCACCCACCAGGTACTCGGCCAATCCCTCGTTGTACCAGACCATTCGATTTCCTTGGTACAGCGTGCCGGCCTCGCCGAAGCTTCCGGTGATCAGGTAGCGGCTATCGAGGAAGTGCGTGTACTCATGACGGAGCAGTTCTTCCAGCGTGTAGATGCTCTGTGCTGGAGTTCTGTCGTAGGTGAAGAGAGTCCCCCACCCCTCGATGAAGATGCCGCCGTTATTGGTCGAGAGACCGTACAAGAACGGCTGATAGGTCGCGTAATCCTGGGGACTGCCATAGATCACCAGCGTCAGAACTTCATTGGTGTCGCCGGGAACTGCCTCGAGGGCACCACTCTTCCGGTAGAACTGGCTCTCGACCTCCTGGATGGCGTCATAAAGTTGGTTCGCCACGCCGAGGTCGATCGCCGTCAGGAATTTCAGCCGTCCCTGGTCGAACAGATACTCATTGGGTAGTGCGATCGCCATCACTTCGCTACGAATCTCGACAAGATCGAGCAAACCACCGCCATACAACTGACCGGAAAACTGCATATCCAGGTCGGTAACCGCCCTCAGCCACGGTCCGGAGTACGGAATGTGGAGATTGTAGGCCTGCGTGAGGATGTCGTGAGCCGCATCCCGCGTCGTCTGTTCGAGAAATGCCATCCGGTTCATCACCCACAGCGCATTGAGCACGACATACTCATTATCATCGGTGTAAGTAGTGTCGAGGGCGATCACCCCAACCGCGGCTACCAGAGCAGGTGACACCGCGGAATACCACGGACTGTTGACTCCACCAGAGCTATTTTCATTGCCGATCTGCCGGGCCAGTGTGAAGAGGCAGCGATACGCCATCAGACGTTCCTGGTATTCGTCTTCATGGGCCGGATCGGATGAGTATCGATCGAGCACCGCCTGCATCTGAGGGATCAACAAAATGCTGGCATTGGTGCTGTCGATGCTTATCAGCCATTGCGACAGAAGAGACACCGGAGGATTCACAGTGATCAGCGCTGGCTGCTGACCGATGGTGACCATCGCCTGCCCTGCAGCTGCAGATGTCGGTTCGTCGTAGGTCACGCTCGCCTGGTAGAACTCGTGATAGAAAGCGATCTGGTAGAAGTAGCACAGTCGGCGCAGCCGCTCGGCATTGACCAGCAGGTCGAGAGCTTCCACCTCGATGGCAGCAGCAATCAACAGGACATTGCCGGGTGAAATCGCGGCTTCGACATCGCCGTCAAAGGTCCACAACTGGTCGAGGCAATCGTCGGTACTGGTGGCCACCATCTCGACGAACGCTGCACCGGTGGCTGCGGCAAAGTCGGCGGAGGTACAGGGACCAGCCCAGGGGCTAGCACCAGAGTTACCAGAGGATCGGGCCACAACCAAGGCATCTCGGTCTGCCCCGCGCGGCCGCGTGGCTACCGCTCGATCCGGGTCCGCGGCATGCCCACCGCTACAGTGCGCATCGAGGTAAGCGGTCTCCGATTCGAGATCCCCCAAAGGTGGTTGCAGAGGTGGAAGCTGCCCGGTGGATGATGGAGGTAGCTCCTGACCCAACGCAAACGACGAGCAGAAGCACAGAATGACCAGAGCCCATCGACGCAACCAGGTGCTGTGGCGCATCGGCAACATGATGACCTCCGGTGGTTGGAAACAATGCAACATCCTGGATCGACCTCTAATTCTAACGACTGCGCCGTACAGGGACAATTTAAATCAGCCGTTCCCCCGGATCATGGATGGCGTCATCCTAACATCCGGAAACTTCTCCCCATCGACATTATAAGTTCAGATTTCCGCACGCAGGAGGCCCAGCATCGTGACCGACAAATCATCGACCTCCGTGGTTGCCAATTGGCGGTCAGCGATCCGACACTTGAAGGCGGTGGACCCTCGTCTAGGCCGAGTCATCGATGGCTGTGGCAACATCGAACTGGAGATTCAGCGACGCCGTTCCCCCTTCGAGTTCCTGCTGCGCTCCATCATCTTTCAACAACTCTCCGGCAACGCCGCCGCCACGATACATGGCCGGTTCCTCGCGCTGTTTCCGCTGCAACGCCCTACGCCTCAACGGGTGTTGAAGTTAAGACCACAAAAGTTCCGCATCGCTGGTGTCTCCGGCAATAAAGAGCGCGCCATTCGCGATCTCGCTCGTCATACTCGAGATGGCCTGGTGCCAGGCTTCGCAGCCCTGTCACAGATGAGCGACGAGGAGATCATCGAATCCCTCACCGCCATCCACGGCATCGGCCGCTGGACCGTCGAGATGTTACTGATCTTTCAACTGGGAAGACCGGACGTGCTGCCGGTCGATGACCTCGGTGTCAGAAAAGGCTTCGCGATGATGCGCGGCAAGAAGACCTTACCAACCCCGAAACAACTGACCCGCGCCGCCAAGAAGTGGCAACCCTACCGCAGCATCGGCAGCTGGTACTGCTGGCGAGCCACCGAGATGTAGCCGCTACTTCTCTTCCAGCAAGAGGGATGTGGGAGGGTGGTGCTCCCAGCGGTCGAAGTCGTCATGCTGCACTGCTTCAGCTGCGAGATGTATATTCGCATCCATGTCCTCGCGAGATCGCCAGCGACACATTCCGATGATCTGACCTGTTTTTTCGTCCTCGAAAACACCGCTATCGATGAATCCATCGACATTTTCCAGTGCGCCTCCGAATCTATGCATCGAATCGCGGAGATGATCTCGGAATGCATCCCGGGGGGAATGTATCGATAGGTGGACAAACATTTTTATTGTCCTTCCCGCACCTGGGCCAGCTGATGCACCGTGAAATGCACGAAAGACGCCGCAGGACCGATTTCACCAAACTCCAGGCCCCAGTTCAGGTGCATCTGCATGGCCGGTTTCATCGTCGGGATCATCAGTCGAACTTGATGACCATCTGTAGACAGGGTTGCCGAGGCGATGGCCAAATCGGTGACTCCTTCATCCCCTTGATCCAGGTCCAGTTTTGGTGAGCCGTAGTTACTGCTCCAGCGATAGTTCCAGCCCTCGAGTTGGAAGGAAGCAACAAGAGATTCTTGTGGCGTGGTGACTTGTTGATTGAAGGTGATCAGCAAACCATCGGTGAGGGCCCTGACCTGTAAGGGATAAGGCAACGGGGTGTCGGTTTTCCTGACCCGGTAGAAGCCTCCGGGCTCGGTCTTGTCGGAGGACCAGCCGAACAATCCAGAGAGATAGAGACTGCCGTCCGGATGGAATCGTCCGCGCATGGTGCCGGTGGGAGTCTCGATGGGCAGTGGTACGAAGCCACCCTGATGGACGCCGTCAACTTCCTCTTCGAGGATCAGATAGACCTCACCGGTGCCGTAGGAGAGCCCAAGCAGTTTTCCGGAGAGATCACCCCAAACACCTTCGGGCACCCGCACCTGTGCCGCCGGAGAACGATCCACCGTCGGATGAATCCAGCACAACGGAGGTTCGTACTCGGTTCGCATCTCATCGACACCCAGCATGACTCCACTCCAGTTATTGCCATGAAAGGAACCCGCTGCGATGCGATTGATGCGGTTGGCGGGCATCCAGTGGCCCTCCTGATCAGAACCCCAGGCGATGCCATCGGCATCCACGGCCACGCCGTTGGGTGCGCGAAATCCTGAGGCGACCATCTTCGAGGTGGAACCATCGGCGGCGACCTGGATCAGCGTGCCGTGCTGCGGATGGGCGGGCAATTTCGCGTGACGAGCAGCCTTCAGGTAGTAGAGGTTTCCGTCGGGCCCTTGCTGAAGGCCGCCGGCGGGCTCGTGGAAGTGTGGCGAGTTCATCGCATCGACATTGAAGCCCTGGTAGTGATCGGTTTCGCCGTCGTCGTTGAGATCGACCAGCCGTGTGATCTGATCTCTTCCCAGCACCAGGATCTCTTCCTGTCCCGACTCGCCTCGGGTCAACAACCCGAGCGGCTGACTGAGACCGCTAGCGATGCGCTGCCAGCGGAGGTTTTCGAGCCCAGCGTCGAGGCCATCGACTCGCCATACATCGCCGTTCCAGGTCGAGATCGCCGCCGAGTTCCCTCCATCGAGGAAGTCGAAATCGCCAAATCGCATCCAGGAGTTCCAGGGATTTTCGTCGGGCCAGGAGATCCTGTCGATCTGGAAGGGGTGTTTTTGAGTGGCGGTGCTTGCTGATTGCAGATCGGCGATGAACTCACCGAGCCTCGATTGCGGTCCATGCCACTGGAGCAGTTCTCCCTCGACATCTGTATCGAGGGAAGGAAACAGAATCGATGCCTTACGCTGCCACACTGGAAACTCTGCCGATGTGTCGGCACTTTCGACGATCAAGAACTGCGCGTCCAGATCGCCTCGCAAGCCGTACGCGGTCACGATCGGCTCTCCCGATTCCTCCGCCATTGCCAGGATTCCTTCGGGATGAATCACCTCTCCATGGATCCGGATTCCATCGATGTACCCGCTGAACCAGGGATCTTCGGGAAAGTTCTCCGAGGTGAAGCCGATCTGGATGACGGTATTCTCGACCGGTCCCGTTGGATTGAGGATTCCCTCGCCATCCTGTTTCCCATCGACATAGAGTTCGATCCTGCCTTCCCGTGGATTCCAGGTGAAGGCGACATGGTGCCAGCGACCGTCGGTGATCTGCTGCTCACCTGCCACCACTCCGACCCAGCCGATGTCGAAGCACAGATGTCCATCGCGGATGAAGAAGGTCTTTCCATCGGGGATCCACCGACCATCCTCAGAAGTCTGGGAAAAGAGACTGCCGTCCTTTGTCGTATGAATCCATGCCGCAAAGGTCATCGCATCGCTCGAGAACTCGAAATTGTCATGACGAGTCCACAACGCACGGGCGGTACCATCGAAATCGAGCGCTCGCCCCTTGACCCCTCTTCTCCAGGTCACCCCTTCCAATTTCAGGTCTCTCTCGCCATCGACGACGCTCACCATCGCATCGCCAGAGCTCTCGTCGCAATCCCAACCGGCCAGTGGCCGGGGAGGTGGCGGGCTGACTCGGCTGACCACCACGATCGAATCGTCAGTAGGACCGACCGACAGTCTCGACTTCGTCCCATCCATCTTGAACAGTTGAGGGAGATCCCGGACCTGGTGAGGCAGTTCGATGCGTTCCGATTCCTCTCCAGCACTTCTGGAGATCAGATCTGCTTCATTCTCATCGCCGAAGATGGCGTTGCGTTCTCCCGAGAGAGTGATCGTTTCGGACCACAGTGGATCACTTCCCTGGTTCCATACGCTGGCCAGCGGCGACGGGTCGCGGAAATAGACCCGGTCAGTGATGGCGCGGAACGGCACCAGTTGCTGCTGTCCGGCGATGGGGGCGATATAGATGTGAACTGGAGCCGGATCTGCCACCTCTGGACTGGCCGTCAATACGACCCGGCCCTTGTACGAGGAAACTCGGATGGAATCTCCGCCACCACTCACGCCGATGACCATCACAGGTTTCCCACGCTGCAGTAATATAAACTCGCCCCTCGGCCCCCGGGGAGATGGTGAGAGAACCAATCCTCCTTCGAGGCTCAATAACGAGATCCTCACCACATCATCGATTCCGATCAGTTGAATCGATCTCTTCCAGGCATACAGATCTTCTCCGCGGGTGAAGGCTGCTCGTTCGAACACCCTTGTCTTTCCGATGGTGTAGTGAAGCAGCACTCCATCTCGATCGCGCTGGAGTCCCTGCCAGCGACCACTCTCGAGCGGTCCATAGGGCACCGGGCGTGTATCGTCGAAGGTGCCCGCCTTGCCGACTGCGATCCCGGGACCGGCAGGATTGATCCAGTCGGGCTCTCCTGCAATGCGTGGCCAGATGCCGTGGGGTCCGTCGTAGACGATTCCGCGCAACTCGACAAACTCTCCTGACCATGCCGCCGCCCAGCGTAACTCTGCCGTGTCGAAGAGCATCGCGTGCTCTCCGTCATCATCGAGCGGGATGGCGATCCCCTTGCAGGCGATGTTGTCGGGCGTCACCTCGATGGCAGCGGAAAGAAACGGGCCATAGTCCATCGCCTGCCACGGTTCATCCTGAGCTGCGCTTGGGCTCGTCAGGATAAAAATCAGCGACAGAAAACAAGCGAACTGCTTCTCAAGACTCTTCACGGCTGGACTTCCCTTCACGGCTGGCTGAGGAGTAATCCTCCACCTCTTGCGGTACCACGCCGGTAGCAGTATCTGCGGATCGTGATGATCACACTCATGTGGAGTGTCCATCTGCTGGTTGCCCTCCGCAACAGCGAGCCGCTGACTTGATCCGTCGTGGGTCAAGTTGGCGGGTCGAATTGCATATGCTAGCCGCACTCTCCAAGGAATCCGACCATGAAAAACTCACGCAGATGAAGAAGAGTTCCCCGCATCGCTGGCCCTGGGAATGGCTCTTGGGGTACCCTGTCTGTAGGTCGAGCAGAGCCGGGCGATGGCCTGGCAGGGAGAATGCCGATGGAACACCGCATCGAGAAGGACACGATGGGTGAGGTCAAGGTTGCGGCGGATCGATTGTGGGGAGCACAGACCCAGCGTTCCCTCGAGAACTTCTGCATCGGGCAGGAGCGGATGCGACGTCCGCTGATCCGTGCGATGGGCCTGGTCAAGCAAGCGGCCGCAGTAGTCAATGCCGAACTCGGTGGAATCTCCGGCGAGATCGCCAGCGCCATCGATTCGGCAGCCGAAGAAGTGATCCACGGTGATCTCGATGATCACTTCCCGCTGGTGGTCTATCAGACCGGCTCCGGTACCCAGTCCAACATGAACTGTAACGAGGTGATCGCCAACCGGGCCAATCAGGCACTCGGGCAACCGCTCGGCAGTCAGAGTCCAGTGCATCCCAACGATCATGTCAATCACGCCCAGAGCACCAACGATTCCTTTCCTACGGCCATCCATGTCGCCTGCGCCAGCGAGTGCCACGATCGACTACTCCCCGCCATCGATGCCTTGAGGAAGTGCTTGGATGAGAAAGCTGCGGAGTTTTCAACCGTGGTCAAGATCGGTCGAACTCACCTGCAGGATGCCACTCCACTGACCCTCGGGCAGGAAATCTCTGGCTGGTCCGATCAGTTGCGCATCACCAAGCAGCAGATTCAGGACTCCCTGACACTGGTTCTCGAGTTACCGATCGGCGGTACAGCCGTCGGTACCGGTCTCAACACTCGCCCTGGATATGCCGAGAAGGTTCCTGCGGCACTGGCCAAGAAGACCGGCATCTCGTTTGTCCCGGCACCCAACAAATTTGCTCAGCTCGGTGGCAAGGAAGCGATCGTCGGTCTCTCCGGAAGTCTCAAGAGTCTGGCCACCGCACTGCACAAGATCGCTAACGATGTCCGCTGGCTCGCCAGTGGTCCCCGCTGTGGCATTGGAGAGATTACCATTCCCGCCAATGAGCCGGGGTCCTCGATCATGCCTGGAAAGGTCAATCCGACCCAGTCCGAGGCGATGACGATGGCGTGTGCACGAGTGATCGGCAACGACGCATCCATCGGCTTCAGCGGAGCGCTTGGCAATTTCGAACTGAATGTCTACATGCCGGTGATCGGCGATTGCATCTTGCAATCGATCGACCTACTGGCCTCTTCCATCAATTCATTTCGAGAGAACTGCGCCTCGGGTATCGAACCGGTCCAGCAGCACATCGATGAGCTCCTGCACCGCTCGTTGATGCTGGTCACCGCTCTCAACCCTCACATCGGTTACGACAAGGCTGCCGACGTGGCAAAGACTGCCCATGCTGAGGGCAAGACCTTGCGCGAAGTGGCGGTGGAAAAAGGGTATTGCAGTGCTGAAGAGTTCGATGGCTGGGTCATCCCATCCGAGATGACTTTCCCAGCCAACTGAAACCATCTCCGGGGCCAGTCTAGGACCGTTCATACTCCAGTAAGTAACCCTGGAAGAGTCGCAAGTGCTCCTCTTCATCTGCCAGCAAGGTCACGCAAATATCCTCGGTGACCGGATCATCATCGCACATCTGAATGATCTTCTTGTATTGCGCCACTGCGGTCTCTTCGGTTTCGATGACTCCCCGGATCA
>Ga0114993_10001553_pt1 | contig 26216 bp, 17 predicted proteins | sample ArcticOcean_MG_C_FD_87042 | JGI IMG/M metagenome (GOLD analysis project Ga0114993, IMG submission 87042) | Marine microbial communities from western Arctic Ocean - ArcticOcean_MG_CB2_150 | ecosystem: Environmental > Aquatic > Marine > Oceanic | place: Arctic Ocean: Canada Basin | collected...
GCCGGGCATGGCGAAATCCACATAGGCGCCGGTGTTGGCCATGCGGTAGATACGAAAATTCGAATCGACCGCCGTCACCGCGATGACGCTGCCATAGGCGGCCGGATAGGCCGGCCGGTCGCGGCGCCCCCAATTGCCGGCGGCGGCGACCAGCACGACTTTTTTTAAGGCCGCCCGCTGCACCGATTTTTCGACGATCCGATTTTTCTTGCCGGCGATCGAGAGATTAATGATCTGCACCTTTTGGCCGATCAACCAGTCGGTGCCGCGCAGCATGGCGAACACGTTGCCGCGCAGGCGCCCGTTGGGCAGACGCTCGAAAATGTCGGCGGCGAACAATTCGGCGCCGGGCAGCAGCCCGCCCCAGCCGCGGCCCAGCTTGCCGACCATCATCGCGGCGATGGCGGTGCCGTGCCCTGGCGGCCCCTGCTTGCGTTTTTTGTTGTGGAAACTTTGGAAGGTGACCTTTTGGCCGCGCAAGGCGGGATGGCGTATATCGACGCTGGTGTCGATCATGCCGAGGCGCGCGCCGGCGCCGCAATTTGCCGGTGAGTCCTGCCATTCCGCCGCCCACATGGCCCAGCTTTGGCCGCGCTCTTCGGGCGAGGGAAATAAGGGCCGCTTGCCCAGCTTGATGGATTTGGGATTAGACTTGGAGCTGGCCTTGGAGGTGGCCTTGGAGGTGGGCTTGGGCTTGGCCGGCGGGATCGTCAGGCTTTTGTCTTGCGCCAGCTCATAGAGGTGATTGGCGTCGGCATTGATGCCCGGAAACTGCCCGCTGATGGTGGCCAGGGCGGCCGGCACGTTCTGGCCGGGCGGAACCGCCAAGCGCAGCAAAAGCATGCCGAGATTGGTCAGGTTGGCGGTATCCAGGGTGACAAAATTCAAATTGGCGGCGGCGGCAGCGAAGCCCGGCGGCGGATCGGCAACCACGATCTCGCCAATCTCGAAATCGATGCCGGCGCCGGGTGATAGCGGCAATGCCTGGCCTTGCGCCTGGCGCCCGGCAACCGGCGCCGCCGGCGGCGCGCCCGATCGCAGCGGCTTACCGGCGCCGATCTTGACGCTGCGGCCGCCGGTCTTTGATTGCGGCACCTGCGCTTTTTGCTTTTTCTTCTTAACCGGCTCGTCGGGGCTGAACAGGCTGTCGAAATTTGCGACCAGCGCCCATCCGGCCAACCCAACAACAACAAAAACAGCGACGGAAATAATAAATCGTTTCATGTCCTCGGCCCGGTTTGTTTGTTTTTGAAGCGGGCGAACATTAACACGGAACGGTTTCCGAAACGTAAAAATATACAATGCCCCTGGAACAGGCGCGCCGGTGCTGGCATAGTGAAACGGTGGGCGCCGATCAGACGCTGCACATCTAGGAATTGCAATGGCGGACACGCAAGATAGCAGCAGCACCCAGAGCAGCGCCGGCGATGCGCAAGCGCTGGCCGCCGCCATCCGCCTGCACCAGGACGGACGCATGGATGAGGCCATCAACGCCTACCAGGCGCTGCTCCAATCCTACCCCGAAGACGCCGGCGCGCTGTCGGCGCTTGGCGTCGCGCTCCGATCCAATGGCCGGGGCGTCGAAGCGCTGGAGGTATTGAACCGGGGGGCCGCACTGCATTCCGATGACGCCGATCTTGCCTACAATCTCGGCAACGCCCGGCGCGACGCCGGCGACGCGGATGCCGCCATTGCCTGCTACCGCCACGCGCTGCAATTGAAGCCCGCCTATCTCGGCGCCGCCATCAATCTGGCGCAGGCGCTGAACGCCGCCCGGCGCAACCGGGAGGCCGCAGACGTGTGCACCAAGGCGCTGGTACTGCACCCGATGCAGCCGGCGTTATATACCAATCTCGGCGTCGCCCACTGGTATCTGGGCGAGCACCGGGCCACCGCCGCCGGCTACCGGTGCTCACTTACCTTGGAGCCGGACGATGCCCAGACCCTCTTCAATCTAGGCTTGGCGCTGGAGGCCTTGGGCGAGCATAAAGACGCCGCCGCCCAATTGCGCCGCGCCGTCGAAATAGCTCCGAAATCTGCGGATTTTCTTTCCGGATACGGGCAAACTCTGGTTAGCCTCGGTGATATCCCAAGCACCATCGAAGCCTTCAAATTCGCGCTCGCAGAGGACGCCGACAATCTCGACGCCCATCTCGGCATGGCCCGCGCCAATCTGTTGTCGGGCCACCTGACCGCCGGCTTCGAGGAATATGTCTGGCACCGGCGGCGCACCATCATTGGGTTGCCCGAGCTACCGGGCCCCGCCTGGGACGGATCGGACCCGGCGGGCAAAACTATTCTGGTCTATTGCGAACAAGGGCTCGGCGACAGCATCCAAAATGCCCGCTATATTCCGCTTCTGGAGGCGCGCGGCGCCCGCGTCATTCTGTCCTGCCATAAGTCCCTGATACGCCTGTTTGGCACCCTTTCCGGCGGCGCCGAGATCATCGATCAAGAGACGCCGCCGCCGGACTACGACCTGCATGTCCCGATCATGGAATTTCCACGCCTGTTTGAAACCGCGCTCGATACCATCCCCGCCGACTGCCCCTATCTCAGCCCGCCCGAGGGCCAGGAATTCACCAGCCCGAAGCACATTTTCCGCACCGGCATCATCTGGTCGGGAAACGCCAGACACCAGAAAAACCGGATCCGCTCCATGGCACTGGATGATCTGGCGCCGCTGTTCAATATTCCCGGCTTGATTGTGTTTTCTCTGCAAACCGGCGAAGCCGCCAAAGACGCCGGCAATTCAGAATTTGGGCATCTGCTGCGCGATCTCGGTTCCGGTCTGACCGATTTTGCGCACACCGCCGACGTACTGCGCCAGTTGGATTTGCTGATCACCGCCGACACCGCCATCGCCCATCTGGCCGGCGCCCTGGCCTTGCCGGTCTGGGTCTTATTGCCGTTCGCCCCCGATTGGCGGTGGATGCTGCGCCGCGAAGACAGCCCGTGGTATCCGACCATGCGCCTGTTCCGCCAGCCGGCGCCCGGCGATTGGGCCGGCGCCATCGACAACGTCGCCAAAGCGCTCAGCGACGCGGCGGCGGAGAAAGTCCGGAACGCCGACAAAGAGGCGGAATAATTTTCGGCTGCCCCTTGCGCCGCGTTCTTTTCAGGCTATCTATTACTTAAGTGGCCCCGGTTATGGGGAGCCGTGCTCTTGGACATTGTGAATAGGACGACCCGGCAACGCCCCGCCCACCGGCGATCAGGCGATGGCTTCGTATGCCGGAACCTGGCGAAATCGCCGGAAACATGACGCACCAAGGGCGTGAAAACCGTAAGGAACCGTCACAAACCGTCATAAACCGTCATGATCGTAAGGGGGGTGCCGGACGATGTCGCACGAAATTATTCCTGCAATACACGCACGGATTTAAAGTGGCGGCGGCCGCCTGTTCTACATAGACCGGCGCCAAGATCGACGCCCGGCTGGCCGAGCCTACTCCGCCGAAGTAGCCACTTCGGCTACGAAGGCCGGGCCCTGCCATCCCCAGCCGGGCTGGGCTCGCGCCCTAGAACGCGACCTGATCGCCGCCCTTCAACGCCAGGCGTTCGCGGGCCTCGGCCGGGGTTGCCACTTCGAGGGATAAATCCTCGATGATGCGGCGGATCTTGGCCACCTGTTCGGCGTTCGATTTGGCCAACTGGCCCTTGCCCAGATAGAGGCTGTCTTCCAGCCCGACCCGCACATTTCCACCCATAATGGCGCCGGTGGTCACGAAGCTCATCTGATGGCGCCCGGCCGCCAGGATCGACCATTCGTAATTTTCCTCGCCGAACAATTTGTTGGCGATGCGGCGCATATGGGCCAGGTTTTCGATGTCGGCGCCAATGCCGCCGAGAATGCCGAAAATGGTCTGCACAAAGAACGGCGGTTTGACCAAGCCGCGATCAACGAAGTGGGCCAGATTGTAAAGATGCCCCATATCGTAGCATTCAAATTCGAAGCGCACGCCATGGCCCTCGCCGAGCTCCTTCAGCACCCATTCGATATCCTTGAAGGTGTTGCGGAAGATAAAGTCCCGGGTCATCTCCAGATATTTCGGCTCCCACTCATATTTCCAATCGAAGGGTTTATCGAGGATCGGATAAAGACCGAAATTCATCGAGCCCATATTGAGCGAGGTCATTTCCGGCGAGGCGCGGAGCGCGCCGGCGCAGCGTTCTTCCAAGGTCATGCCGTGGCCGCCGCCGGTGGTGATATTCACAACGGCGTCGGTGGATTGTTTGATGCGCGGCAGGAATTCCATGAACACGTCCGGGTCCGGCGTCGGCGAGCCGTCGTCCGGGTTGCGCGCGTGCAAATGCAGAATCGAAGCGCCGGCTTCGGCGGCGGCGATGGCGCCCTCGGCGATTTCGTTGGGCGTGATCGGCAGGTACTCCGACATGGTCGGCGTATGGATCGAGCCGGTGACCGCGCAGGTGATGATGACTTTTCCGTCTTTCGCCATGATGGCACCTCCTCATTTCCGTCCCCAAAATCAGGGCCCGAGTCAAAGCCGCGGCGCCGGCGATGTCAATCCGATAATTGTTCGCCCAATTCCCGGTCTGTCCAAGCCCGGCTATCCGATGTTACTATCCAGGCCAGGCCCAAGCTGGCGCCAAATGGGAGGCAACGACAATGCAGATTAAAACCCTCGATCACGTCAATATCGAAACCGACGATGTGGATCGTTCGGCCGAATTTTATGAACAGGTTCTGGGCCTCCGCCGCGGCCGCCGGCCGGAGTTCGACCGCCCGGGCCATTGGATGTATGTGGACGATTTGCCCATCGTCCACATCATCACGACGCAACCGGACAACGCCTTGCTGACCGGCTCCAAAGACGCGGCCATGTCCCATTTCGCCATGGAGATCAGCGACTTCGACGAAGCCCGCGCCCGCCTTGACGAATGCGACATCAAATACCGCGTCAACGAGGTGGCCGGCTCGACCCTCCGCCAGTTGTTTTTCGATGATCCCGACGGCGTCCTGATCGAGCTGATCCTGATCCCGGAAGGCGGGCGGTAGCAACGCCGTGCCGGACGTCGCCGATGCAGCCCCTGAATTGGCGCCGCTGACCCTCGATACCAAATATACGGCCACATCGGGGCGCGTCTATATCACCGGCTCCCAAGCCCTCGCCCGGCTGCCCATGATGCAGCGCCAGATGGATGTGGCGCGCGGGCTCAACACGGCGGGCTATATATCGGGCTATCGGGGCTCACCGCTGGGCGGTTATGACACGGCGCTCTGGCGAGCAGCGTCTTATCTCGAAGCGCACCACATCAAGTTTCAGCCCGGCGTCAACGAAGACATGGCGGCCACCGCCTGCTGGGGCAGCCAGCAAACCGGCATGGTTGAGCCGGCCAACTATGACGGCGTGTTTGCCATCTGGTACGGCAAGGGCCCCGGCGTTGATCGCTCCGGCGATGCCTTCAAGCACGGCAATTACGCGGGCACGGCGCCTAACGGCGGCGTTCTGGTCCTGGCCGGCGACGACCATGGCGCCGTTTCCTCGACCACCGCACACCAATCCGAGCAAGCCCTGGTGGCGGCCATGATCCCGATCCTTTATCCCGCCTCGGTGCAGGAATTTATCGATTACGGGCTCTATGGATTTGCCATGTCGCGCTTTTCCGGCGCCTGGACAGGCATGAAATGCGTCAACGATATCGTCGAAAGCGGCGCCTCCATCGGCATCGATGCGGGCCGGGTGAAGCCGATCATTCCGCAAGATTTTCCATTCCCCGAAGACGGCGTTCATATTCGCTGGCCGGACGCGCCGAAGGCTCAGGAAGCCCGCATGATCGGGGTGAAACTGAAAGCCGTGCAGGCCTTCGTCGCCGCCAACAAGCTCGACCGGGAAACCCATCCGGCGACCGCGAAACGGCTTGGCATCGTCGCCGCCGGCAAGGCCTGGCTGGATGTCTGCCAGGCGTTCGAGGAACTGGGTTTGTCCGACCAAGCGCGTAGCGATCTCGGCATTTCGGTGTTCAAGCCGGCCCTCACCTGGCCGCTGGAGCCAACTTGCATTCGGGAATGGGCGGCGGGCTTCGATGAGGTTCTGGTGATCGAGGAAAAGCGCAACCTGATCGAGGATCAACTGGCCCGCGCCTTGTATGAATTGGACGGCGATGCGCGCCCGCGCCTGACCGGCAAGACCGATGCGGACGGCGCCGCCCTGGTGCCTGCCCACGGCGAATTGTCGGGCACCATGGTGGCGCAAATCATTGCCGGGCGCTTCCTGGATGAAAATGGCGAGACGTGCCTACGCGCCGCCGCCGAACATCTATCGACGGGCACGCGGGCCAGCAATCTGCCGAAATCGCCGCCGGAACGGACGCCCTGGTTCTGCGCCGGCTGCCCGCACAACACGTCGACCAAGTTGCCGGAAGGCAGCCGCGCTTTATCCGGCATCGGCTGTCACACCCTGGCCATCCATATGGACCGGAAGGCCGGCGCCTATACCCATATGGGCGGCGAAGGCGGCACCTGGATCGGCCAAGCGCCGTTCACCACGGCCAAGCACATGTTCCAGAATATTGGCGACGGCACCTACTTCCATTCCGGCTATATGGCGATCCGCGCGGCGATCGCGGCGAAGGTGAACATCACCTACAAAATTCTCTATAACGACGCCGTCGCCCTCACCGGCGGCCAGCCGCTGGACGGCGACCTGATGCCCTGGGACATCACCCACCAATTGTGGGCCGAAGGGGTCAAGCGCATCGCCGTGGTCACCGACGAGCCGGACAAATATTCGGGCTCGGTCACCTGGGCGCCGGGGGCCAAAATCCATCACCGCCGGGAGTTGGAGCGGCTGCAAATTGAATTTCGGGATATCCCCGGTGTCACCGCCATTGTCTATGACCAGACCTGCGCCGCCGAAAAACGGAGACGGCGCAAGCGCGGCCGCATGATTGATCCGGATCGGCGTGTGTTTATCAACCAGGCCGTATGCGAGGGCTGCGGCGATTGCAGCGCCACGTCCAACTGCGTCGCCGTGTTGCCGGTGGAAACATCCCTTGGCCGCAAGCGCGCCATCGATCAGTCGAGCTGCAACAAAGACTATTCCTGCGCCGAAGGGTTTTGCCCCAGCTTCGTTTCCGTCTATGGCAGCGAATTGCGCCGGGCCGAAGGCGCGGCGCCGTCGGACGTTGATCCAGCGGCAAATCTGCCCGAACCCGAAGCAGCGCCATTGGACGGTGCCTATGCCATTCTTTTGACCGGCATCGGCGGCACCGGGGTGATCACCGCCGGCGCCCTTTTGGGCACCGCCGCCCATCTCGACGGGTTGGGATGCAGCGTCCTCGACCAGACTGGCGTATCGCAAAAGAACGGCGCGGTGATGAGCCATATACGCCTCACCCGGAGCCCCGAAGCCGCGTCCGGCACGCGCATCGGCACCGGCGGCGCCGACCTGGTGATCGGCTTCGATATGGTGGTGGCCGCAGGCCGCGATGCCATTACCGCCATGCACGGCGAGACAACCCGCGCCGTCATCAACGATCACATGGTGCCGCTGGCCGCCTTTGCCGAAAACCCGGACATGGATTTGAACGCGGACGGTTACACCAACGTCATCGGCGCCAAGCTGGGCGAGGATGCGGTTGATTTCCTCAATGCCACGCGCATCGCCGTCGGTCTCATGGGGGACGCCATCAGCGCCAATATTCTGCTGCTCGGCTACGCCTACCAGAAAGGGCTGTTGCCGATCACGCGCGCCTCCATCGCCGCCGCCATTGCCCTCAACGGGGTCGCCGTCGAAGATAACCTGACCGCCTTCGCCTGGGGCCGGGTGGCCGCCGCCGATCCGGATCGCATTGATCAATTGGCCGGCGCCACCAATGACCGGAGCGAAGCCGAGCCCAGCCTGGACGATTTCATCGCCGATAATGGCAACCAATTGCTGGCCTATCAAAACCAGGCCTACAAAGCCCGGTATCTGGTGCGCATGCAAAAGTTGCAGGAACGAATTGACGCGGCGGCACTTGGGCGAGACGAACTGAGCCGGGCGGCTGCGCGCAATCTTTACCGTCTGATGGCCTATAAGGACGAATATGAGGTGGCCCGCCTGTTTACCGATGGCCGCTTTCAGGACCAGCTGCGGGCCCGCTTTTCCGGCGATATCCGCCTCGGCTATCATCTGGCGCCGCCCTTGTTCGCGCCCACCGATCCGGTTTCCGGCAACCCCCGAAAAATGCAATTCGGGCCCTGGATATTGCCGGTCTTCAAGTTGCTGGCCGGGCTCAAATTCCTGCGCGGATCGCTCTTCGATCCCTTCGGTGTGCTGGCCGAGCGCCGCGCCGAGCGAGATTTGCGGGATCAGTTTGAAGCCTTGATCGACGATATTACCGGCCAGCTTTCGTCCGCCAATTACGATGCCGCCCTGGCGCTGGTCTGCAATTACGATCAGGTTCGCGGCTTCGGTCATATCAAGCGCGCCAACATGGACGCCGCGAACAAGGATCTGGCCAGTTTGCGCGCCGCCTTCGATGCGCCGTCCGCCCGAGAGGCCGCCGAATAATCACACCCATCCTATAGTTTAAGAGGCAAAAGCCATGACCATCATGCACGGTTTCCCCAAGATCGTCTTCGAATTCGGCGCCGTTAAATCACTGCCGGAAGAGCTCGAAGCACTCGGCATCAAGCGGCCCTTGATCATCACCGACAAGGGTCTGGTCGAACATGGCGTCCTGGATTTTGTGCGCAATGCCCTGGACGGGCGCAACGATTTCGCCTTGTTCGACGACATACCGGAAAACCCGACCATCGCCGGCGTCGTTGCCGCGCTGGAGGTTTACAAGGCCAATGATTGCGACGGCATCGTTGCGCTCGGCGGCGGCTCGGTCCTGGATTCGGGCAAAGCGCTGCGCGTCGCCGCCACCCATGACGGCCCAATCATCGATTACCTGCTGGACGCCAGCAAGATCACCAAAAACGTGGCCCCCTACATCACCATCCCGACGACCGCGGGAACCGGCGCCGAGATTACATTCGGCGGCGGCATTCACCCGGACACCAACGCCCATAGCCTCGGCATCCGCTCGGTCCATGTGAAGCCGGACTGCGCCATTTGCGATCCGGAACTGACCCTGACCCTGCCGCCCCGCCTGACCGCGGCCACCGGCATGGACGCCCTCGGCCACGCCATCGAGGGGTTCCTGTCCAACCAGTTCAACCCGCCGGTGGAGGCCATCGCCCTCGACGCCATCTGGCGCGTTGCCGCCTTTATCGAGCGCGCCGTCGCCGACGGCGATGATATCGAGGCGCGCTCGGAAATGCAGATGGCAGCGCTGGAAGGCGGCATGGCCATCTATATGGGCTTAGGACCCATGCACGCCCTGGCCAACGCCTTCGGCGATTCCCCATTGCATCACGGCACCCTGGTGACCGTGTCGGCGCCGACCGTCATGCGCTTTTACGAAGACCATCTGAACGAGAAGCTGACCCTTATCCATGCGGCCATGGGGCTGGACGATGGCACCGATATCGCCACCGGCATCGAAGCCTTGAACGAACGCATCGGCATGCCTGCGAGCGTACGCGAGATGGGCTATGACGGCTCCGATATCGACACCCTGACGCAGGTTACCATCGACAGCCATTTCAACGCGGCGGCGCCGGTGCTGCCGACGGATGAGGAATACCGCAAGATCGTCGAAACGGTTTTGGGCTGAGGTGGCTGGCGGGAATCACAGATAGCGCGGTGCCTGGACAGACGCCCGGCTGGCCGACCCGGCTTCGCCGAAGGGGCTACGCCGGGCAGGCCCGGCCATCCCCAGCCGGGCTGGGCACGTTAGGGCACGTTAGGCCGCGTTCAGCGCCCGCCAGACTTTTTCCGGGGTCGCCGGCATGTCGACTGCGCCCGCGCCCTTGCTTCGAAGCGCATCGGTGATCGCGTTCATCACCGCCGCCGGCGCGCCGACCGTGCCGGTTTCGCCGGCGCCCTTAACGCCCAGCGGATTGGAGTCCGTCGGGATCGGATGCACGTCCACATCGAAATGCGGGAAATCATCGGCCCGGGGCATGGCGTAATCCATGAACGAGGCCGATAGAAGCTGGCCGCTGTCTTCGTCATAGACAATGTTTTCAAACATGGCCTGACCGATGCCTTGCGCCAAGCCGCCATGCATCTGCCCTTCCAGCAGCATCGGGTTGATGACCGTGCCCACATCGTTGGCCACAACCATCCGGTCCAGGCGCACGAAGCCGGTATCGGGATCGATTTCCACTTCGGCAACCTGGCAGCCATTGGGGAAATTGAATGGACCCGGCGAGAAATCGCCGACCGCTTCCAGACCCACGTCCAGGTTCGGCGGCCACATCATCGGCTCGTATGACGCCTTGGCCACCTCGGCGATATTGATGGTTTTATCGGTGCCGGTGACGCTGAAATTGCCGTCGTCAAATTCGATATCGGCGGCGGCGGCTTCCAGGATATGGGCCGCGATCTGCTTGCCTTTTTCGATGATCTTGTCGGCGGCGATGCGCAACGCCGAGCCGCCGATGGTCATCGAGCGGGACGCATAAGTGCCGCGCCCGATGGAGACCGCATCGGTATCCCCCTGCACCAAGCGCACGGATTCAAACTCGACGCCCAAAAACTCGCACATCATTTGGGCGTAGGCGGTTTCGTGGCCTTGCCCGTGCGAAAAGGTGCCGGCGACCACCGAGACCGCGCCCGAGGGATCAAAGCGGATTTCCATGCGGTCGTTGAAAAACGTCGCCGCTTCCAGATAGCTGGCGACACCGCGGCCGCGCAGCAAGCCGTTCTTTGCAGAGGCCTGGCGGCGTTTATCGAAGCCGTCCCAATCGGCGGCGCCCAAAACTTTATCCATGACCACATCGAACTCGCCGCAATCATAGGCGTGCATCAACGCCGTCTGATAGGGCATCTGATCGGCCTTGATCAGATTGATGCGGCGCAGCTCGGTCGGGTCCATGCTCATTTCGGCGGCCGCGGTATCGATCAGGCGCTCCAGAATATAAGAAGCCTCGGGCCGCCCGGCGCCCCGGTAGGGCGCGGTGCCGACGGTATTGGTAAAGACCGCGTTGGTTTCGCCCCGGATCGCCGGGATCGCGTAGACGCCGGACAAAAGCAGCGTCGCAAACATCGGCGCGATGAACGCCACTTCGGGCAAATAGGCGCCCACATTGTAATTGGATTTGACGCGGATCGCGGTGATGCGGCCATCCCCGTCGAACGCCATTTCGGCGTCGACCACCTGATCCCGGCCTTGCGCGTCGGATACGAAACTTTCCAGCCGGTCGGCGACCCATTTGACCGGCCGTTCGATTTTTTTGGCCGCCCACAGCACCAGAATGTCTTCCGGGTAGATGGCGCCCTTCATGCCGAAGCCGCCGCCCACATCGGGGCAAATGACCCGGATACGGGTTTCCGCTATCTGGAATATGTCCTGGGCGAGGCTTTGGCGCAGGATATGCGGCGCCTGGCCCGAATTATAAAGGGTGTAGCTTTCCGTGCCGGCGTCATAATCGCCGATATTGCTTCGGGTTTCCATGGCGTTGGTGGTGATGCGGTTGTTGACCAGATGCGCCGTGGTCACATGTGCGGCGGCTTCGATGGCGACGTTGACGGCTTCCAGATCACCCATGCCGAAGGCGAAGGAAATATTGTTGTCGGCATGCTCCCACACTTTCGGCGCGCCATCGGCGAGGGCCGCTTCGGCGGTGGTGACGGCGGCCATCTCTTCATAGCCGATTTGGATCAATTCAGAGGCGTCCTTGGCTTGGGCAAGGGTTTCAGCGACCACGAAGGCAACCCCGGCGCCGACGCATTTGACCATGCCGGTGACCAAGGCCGGAAAGGGCGAGCCGGTCGGCGGGCCAACCAAGGCCGGGACCGGAAAATGACAATGGATTTCGCCAAGCCCATCGGCGGCGTAATCATCGCCCGTCAGAACCGCCAGCACGCCGGGCGCCGCGCTGGCATTGCTGGTATCGATGGCGGTGATTTTGGCGTGGGCGTGGGGTGAGCGCAGCACATATCCGTATGTCTGGCGCGGCAGTTCGATATCATCCACATAGCGTCCGCGCCCGGTCAACATACGCGGGTCTTCCTTGCGCGGGGCCGGTTGTCCGATGCCGAATTTCATAGCTGCCTCCTGCCTTAAGCGAAATGAATTGATTTTAAATTCTGGTTGGCGCTGATTTTTGCACAGGGGCGCCATACATGACAAACCAAACGCCGCGCCTTATGGTCGGGAAAAATCATAGTCAGGGGCGGCGAAACATCATGGCGGAAAATTCAGGCGCGCAATTCGATTTCATCATCGCCGGGGCCGGCTCGGCCGGCTCGATCCTGGCGGCGCGGCTCTCGGAGGACGGCAAAACCCGGGTGCTGGTGCTGGAGGCCGGGCCCCCCGATAGCCATCCTTTGATCCATATTCCCATCGGCACCGGCAAGGTGTGGAACATGCCGTCCCTCAACTGGTCCTATATGTCGGACCCGGAACCGCATATGGATGGGCGCCGGCTGTTCCACCCGCGCGGCAAAGTGGTCGGCGGCTCCGGCGCCATCAACATGGCCGCCTATGTGCGCGGCCACGCCGGCGATTATGACCGCTGGGCGCAGATGGGCCTCGGCGAATGGTCCTATGAGCGGGTGCTGCCTTATTTCAAACGCTCGGAGAATTATGCCGGCGGCGGCGATGACTATCACGGGGCGGGCGGTCCCATACAGACGCAGCTCAATCAGACCACCGATCCGTTGATGGAAAGCTGGCTGGAGGCCGGGCGCAGCGCCGGCTATGGCGCCACCGATGATTACAACGCCGCCTCCCAGGATGGCGCGGCGCGCATGCAGTTTAATATCGGCGGCGGCCGGCGCTCCAACTCGGCGGTCGCTTTTTTGCGCCCGGCCCTGAAGCGCTCCAACCTGACCCTGATCACCGGCGCCCAAGCGACGCGTATCGTGATGGACGGCAAGCGCGCCACCGGCATCGAATATCGGCACGGCGACGCTACCCGGACGGTCACCGCCGCGGAGGTGATCCTCGCCGGCGGTGCTTATAATTCGCCGCAGCTCTTGATGCTGTCCGGCATCGGCCCGGCGGCGCATCTAGCTGAGCTGGGTATCGATGTTGTAGAGGACGTGGCCGGCGTCGGCGGCAATCTGCAGGATCACCCCGCCATCAGTCTGGAATTTCAGCGCACCCAGACATCAGAATTCATGCGCAACCTGCGCCTCGACAAGCTGACCATCAACATGGCCCGCGCCTGGCTGTTCAAATCGGGCCCGGCGAGCCAGCCGGTGGGCTTTTCCACCGCCTTCGTTAAAAGCCGGGAAGGGCTGGAAATACCCGATCTACAGTTTTTCTTCCGCCCCTATTCCCGCATGGCCCGCCAATGGCTGCCGCTTGTCTACCCGCACGGGCAGGACGCGGTTTCCATCACTGCCTGCCATCTGCGCCCGGATTCGAGGGGCGAGGTGCGGCTCAAATCCACCGATCCCATGGCGCCGGTGGGTTTCGTCAACAATTTCCTCTCCACCGAAGCCGACCGGGAGGCCATGCGCCAGGCCTTCAAAATCTCGCGCGATCTGTTGGGCCAGCCCGCTTTGGACGCGGTCCGGGGCGCTGAAACCACGCCGGGCGCCGCAGTGCAAAGCGACGCCGATATCGACGCCTTTATCCGCGAAACGGCGATGACGGTATTTCATCCCATCGGCACCTGCCGCATGGGCACCGATCCGGCCTCGGTGGTCGATCCGGAATTGCGGGTGCGGGGAATAGAAGGCTTACGCGTCGTTGATGCGTCGGTGATGCCCGATCTGGTGGGCGGCAATATCAATGCCTGCGTGATGATGATCGCCGAAAAAGCCTCCGACATTATTCGGGGGAATGCGCCGCTGCCGGTAGAAACCTAGATTTTCAAGTAGCCAACGCCGTCCCTTATATCGATCTTGGTGCCGTAGAAGTCAGACAAGGTCTGGGTGCGGGCCAGGACGTCTTCGGCGAATTTGCCGCTGGCGATAACCGGGCGGCCGCGCTGGGAGCGGCTTAGCCCGAAGCCGAGATCGAGGGGGTAAAGTTCGACACCGTCCAACTCGCCATCGGCAAACCGGCAGAGAGAAAAGATCGAATGCCAATAGTTTTCGTGAGCGCCGAAGCCCTTCTTGCCGCCGTCGGAGCGGGCGTCCAGAAAATCGGCGGGGGTTGCGTTGGTGTCCAGATCAAAGCGGGAGAAACTTTCCACCGGCACCGAAGTCACCGTGTCGTTCTGGAAGATGAAATTGCCGAGGCTGTAGAAGATCGGCTTGCCCTCATAAACCTCAACCCCCAGCGATATGTGCGGGCCGTGGCAGACAAAGACATCGACGCCGGCATCGATGGCGCGCCGGGCAAAGGCGCGGGCGAAATCGGCGAGCTCTTCCATCTCCGCATTGTTGGCCGCCGTCCCGGCGCCGCGCCCACTGTAGGCATGGCAATGGAGCGAAAACACCACCCAATCCGATTGCCGCCTGGCTTCCGATATCCAGCGGAGATTGTCGGCCTCGTCCTTGGCGTTGATGGCGGTATCGACGGCGAAGCCATCGCCTTCGACGAATTTCTTGCCCAAAAAGGTGATCTCCGCATTGCCCGCGCCGCCCACCTCCTTGTCCGAGAAGAAGCCTTGCCGGCGCCGCTGGATTTCCTTGTCGAAACCGAGCCCCTGATCGATGGCGCTCAAATTGGCAAACGCGTCCTCGGGCAAGGTGTGGGTTTCGTTATAGCTGATGATGTTGACCCCCGGCCGGCCTTTCAGGTCGGGGCCGTGGGACGACGCCCTATTCCAGGGCTTGAAGAACGAGTTGGCCGACAGAAGCGCGACGCGCCCGCCCTTGGTGTCCAGATAGCCGGGCTTTTGCGCCGCCGTCAGATGCGCGCCCGAGCCGCTATGCACCAGCCCGGCGGCCTCTACATGCTCCAAACTGGCCAGCAAGCCGTCCTGGCCGAAATCGGTGACATGGTTGTTGGCGGTGGACACCATGTTGACGCCCATCCATTTGAGGTCTTGCAAAAGCCCAGGCGGGATCGTCATCGGCGTGCCTTCGGTCGGGTCTTGGGTGCCGTCCTTGGGCGCGCGCACGGTGCCCTCTAGGTTGGTAAACGCCGCATCGGCGCCGTCCAGAATATCCTTGATGGCGAGGTACGGCGCTTCCGTAAACGGCGTCAGGGCCCGCGACAGCATAGTATCGCCGGTCAGCGCGATAGAGATATTGCCGGCTTCTGAATCATAGATCATGGCGCTTGCCTTTTATTCCGCAGCCTGCCGGAGCCGCCCGGTGGGGTTGGTGGAGGCGTCCAATTGGCTGGCGTAGGCTTGGCGCCAATCCAGATTATCGGCGGTGACGAAATGGCCCGAGCGGGCGCCGAGATATATTTCCGGGTCGCGGACGCCGGGGGGCGGAATGTTCTTTTCCATCTCCTTGACCGCGCCGAGCAAGCGCCGCCTTGTGTTGGTGATCATCTGATCGGATGGCGCCAGATGTTCCCATTCGTGATCGACGATGCCCCCCATGCTTTCGGTGATCGCCTGATCCTGCTCGTAAATGCCGGTGATGCCGGTGTAAATCTCGTCCCCGGCTTGCGCGGCCCGGTCGATCAGATAATCGTTGCCGGCGTTGCGCGCCACGCGGTAGCGGCCCAGCCAATCGGTTGTGTTGGGCAGATGCTCGATGCCAAGGGGGGTGCCGCCGGGAATGGGCGCGCCGGTCTTGGTGACCGACAGGCCGCGCTGCATGCCGGACCAGTTGATCTGTATGAACATCACGTGGGTGTCGTCCATGGGCACCCAGGCGCGGGCGTGGACGTGATGGCTGAAATCGCCATTCGGCTGCATGGTCCAGCAGGGAAACATGAAGTTGGCGATGCGCCAATAGATCTCGCCAGGATCGGCGGGGCGGAAGGCGGTGTACATGGTGCCCCACGGGGTGTCGTCGGCGGAAAGCTCGGGCGTCTTGTTGACAAGCTGAAAGCGGCCCAAGGAGCCGTCCGGCAGATCATCCATCTTGACGCTGCCGGCGTGCAGGAAGCTGAAATGGGAGGTGTCGATATCGCCTTCCAGCGCCTGTAGCCAGTTGCATTCGCGCTGGGCGAAGTTGATGGTTACCTCGGCCTCGGGCAGCAAGGTGGCCTCGATCGTCGGCAGTTCGGGCACGCTTTCCGCATCGCCCATATAAACCCAGACCAGCCCGGCCCGCTCGGTGGCCTTGTAGGCTTTGGCTTTGACCTTGTGTTTGAAATCCTGGGCAGGCGGCACATTGGCCATGTCGATACAATTGCCCTCCACATCATACTTCCAGCCGTGATAGACGCAGCGGATGCCGCCTTCTTCGTTGCGCCCGAAAAATAACGAGGCGCAGCGGTGCGGGCAGCGGTGGTCCATGATGCCCACCCGGCCCGACGAATCCCGAAAGGCGATCAGCTTTTCGCCCAGGATCATCAGGCGCACCGGATCGCCGTCGGCGGCCAGCTCCTCGGACTTGGCCGCCGGCAGCCAATATTGGCGCATCAGACTTCCCATGGGCGTGCCCGGCCCGGTGCGGGTCAGTATTTCGCCTTCGGCGCGGCTGGTCATGACGTTCGCTTCCCCTTAAATGTCCGGTTATTCGGCGGCGGCCTTGGCCGGGCCGACTCGGTTGCTCAGAGCTGATATTTGGCATTCATATTCTTCGGTCCAATCGGCATCGGCGGCGGCAAGGTAATCGCCGGCCCTCGGCAGGGCGTAGACTTGAGGGTTGGCGGCGCCAGGCGGCGGCGTAGCCGTAGCCTGATAAGCCTCGGCGGCTCGCAACAGCCGGCGCCTTGTCTGGGTGATCATCTGGTCCGATGGGGCCAATCGCTCGAGCGAACGATCGACGATGTCGCCCATGCTTTCGGTGATCATCTGGTCCTGCAAATAGATGCCGCTGATGCCGGTGAAGATTTCCCCCCCGGCTTGCGCGCCCCGGTCGATCTGGTAATCGTTGCCGGCGTTGGCGCCCAATCGCCAACGGCCCAGCCAATCGGTGCTGTTATCCAGATAGCCCGATATGCCGGCAATACCGGGCACGCGGGTGCCGTCTTTGCGGCCCCTGAGGCCCGGCGTGCGCTGATCCCACGAGAACTCCACAAACATCATATGGGTGTCGTCGATGGGCACCCAGGCGCGGGTCCAGATATGGTCGCCGATGGCCCCGTGCGGCGGCATCGCCCAGAACGGAAACGCAAAATGGGCTATGCGCCAATAATTGAAGCCCGGTTTGGCGGGCCGGTAGGCGCCGTACATCATGCCCCATTCGGTCTCGGCGAAGGCATATTCCGGCGCCCGGTCGGTGGTGATGGTGCGCGCCATTTCCGCTTCCGCCAGATCGTCCGGCGCGACCGATCCGAAATGCAGAAAGCTGAAGTGGGAGGTGTCGATATCGCCTTCCATGGCCTGCAGCCAGTTGCATTGCCGCTGCACGAAGGTGACGGTCAATTCGGCTTCCGGCAAATTGACCGCTTCCAGCTCCGGCAGGCCGGGCAGCGTTTCGGCATCGCCCATATAGACCCAGACGACGCCGGCCCGCTCGGTGGCCTTGTAGGCCTTGGCTTTGACCTTGTGTTTGAAGTCTTGGGCGGGCGGCACGTTGGCCATCTCCAGGCAGTTGCCCTCCACGTCGAACTTCCAGCCGTGATAGACACAGCGGATGCCGTCTTCTTCGTTGCGGCCGAAAAATAACGAGGCGCAGCGATGCGGGCAGCGGTGGTCCATGACGCCGACCCGGCCCGACGAATCACGAAACCCAATCAGCTTTTCGCCGAGCAGCATCAAGCGCACCGGATCACCGTCGGCGACAAGCTCCGATGATTTCAGCGCCGGCAGCCAATATTGGCGGATCAACTCGCCCATGGGCGTGCCGGGGCCGGTTTCGGTCAAGTTCTTGCTTTCAGCCGCGCTGGTCATGATGTCACTCTCCTCTAAATCTCCGCCGCCGGCAGCGCCTCCTGGCCGAGCATCATGGCGGCGGCTTTTTCGGCGATCATGATGGTCGGTGCGTTGGTGTTGCCGCCGATGACGTCGGGCATGACCGAGCAATCGGCGACGCGAAGGCCATCGATACCACGCACCCGCAATTGCTCGTCGACCACCGCGTCTTCATCGGCGCCCATACGGCAGGAGCCGGCCGGATGCTGGGCGGTCAGGCAATTGGCGCGCAGCCATTCTTCCAGGCTGGCGTCATCGTCATGGCCGGGACCCGGTGAAAATTCCGCCGGCCCCAATTCCTTGATCGGTGATTGTGCGAAGATATTGCGGATCGTCTTGACCCCTTCGCGCAATGTCGCCAGATCGTGCGGATCGTCAAACAGGTTCCAAAAGATGCGCGGCTTGTCGACTGGATCGGCGGAGCGCAGGCGCACATAACCCCGGCTCCTCGGATGCAGGACCGCACAGCGGGTGGAAAAGCGGTGCGGCTCGCGCCGGAAACCCGGGAACCAGATATTGGCTTCCTGCCAGATCGGGTTGACGATCAGCTCGATGTCGGGGCGCTCGGACGTCTCCATGACGCGGATGAAAGCAACCGACGAGGACGGGAAATTGGCCATCGGGCCGGTACGGGTCAATTGATAGCGCAGCGCATTAAGCGCCACTTGATCGGCGCGTAACATCGAGGTCAGCGAATCCGGTTTCGCCATGTTGAAATGAACAACCGTGTTCACATGGTCGTGCAGGTTCTTGCCGACGCTTGGCCGGTCCAGTACCGCATCAATGCCCACCTCGCGCAATTCGTCCGCCGGGCCGATGCCCGACAATAAAAGCAATTGCGGCGAATTGTAGCTGCCGCCGGACAACACCACTTCTTTGTTCGCCCGCGCCGTCTTGGAGGCGCCATCCTGGCCAAATTCGACGCCGGCGGCGCGCCCGTTCTGGACCACAACCCGGTGCGCCAGGGCGCCGGTTTCGATGGTCAGGTTGGGCCGGTTTTCGGCTGGGCGCAAAAACATCCGCGACGTGGACGAGCGCCGCCCGCCGCCGATTGTCCGGTCCGGCGGGCAAATCCCTTCCGGCTCCGCCCCATTGTAATCGGAGGTTTCGCCAATTCCCGCCTTGCCGGCAGCTTCGGCGAACATGGCGTGGTATCTGCCGTTGAGCGTGGGTTTGGTTACTTTCAACTCGCCATCAGCCCCATGATGTTCACCGGCGCCGCGCCAGCTTCCCTCGGAACGCTTGAAATAGGGCAGCACGTCGTTGTAGCCCCAGCCGGTAAGCCCCGATTGCCGCCATTGGTCGTAGTCCAACGGGTGCCCCCTCGCATAGATCATGGCATTGATCGAAGACGAGCCGCCCAGCACCTTGCCGCGCGGCATCGGAATCTCGCGGCCGCCCGCATTGGGCTCGGGCTCGGTCTTAAAGCCCCAGAGATATTTGGGATTGCGCGACACGAAGCGCATGGCCAGCGGGATCGGAAAGAAGAAATGGCTGTCGCGGCCGCCGGCTTCCAAAAGCAAAACCTTGTTGGCCGGATCATTGCTCAACCGGTTGGCCAGCACGCAACCGGCCGAGCCGGCCCCGACAACGATATAATCATAAGTTCCCGCGTCTTCCATAATTTCTCCCCCTTGATTTTGGCCGCTTATTCGGCGGCTTCGGACACCGCTTGTTTCACATCCATGACCGCCACCGTACAGCCGACGGCGAATATGGGGATCGGCTCGTAATACCACAATTCACCGCCCGAGCCCTCGGTGGCGCCGGCGACCGCAACGAAGGTGCGGATCTCAAAGCCGCCCTGGCCGGCATCCCGCAAAGTATCCTCGTCCGTGTAGGCGACCAAATCTTCGCGCCGGTTGGCGAGGAATTTCTCTAAGAATTCCCGGTCCCATGCCTCGTCGATCTTGCCGGAATCGGGGGTCGCCGGCCAATGGGAGATGCCGCCGGTGCCGACCACGGCGATATTTTCCGGCTGGGCATCGCAGGCGCGCCGGAGCGCCCGGCCAAATTCGTAAGCCCGGTGCAAGGGCGTCAAGGGCGGGCCCTGGCAATTGATGTTCACCGGGATGATATCCAGATCGTAATCGGGGGTGAGGAAATTGAGCGGCACGATTATGCCGTGATCGAATTTCCATTCCTCCGCATAGGCCACATCGATTTCGTTGAGCATGGATTTGATCACGCGCCGTGACAAATCGGGATTGCCGGGCACCCGCACCGGCTGAATGCCGAGCCATTCGGGATCCTCGATCGGGCCTTCGTAGTAATCGGCCATGCCAACGCAATAGGCGGGCATGTTGTTCATAAAAAAATTTGCAAAATGCTCGGCGCCGACCACCACCAATGTTTCGGTTCCGGCGTCCATCATGGCAACCCGCATACGCTCAAAGGCGGCGTAAAATTCGTCCCGCACTTTGGGATCAGCGCGCTCGGCGCGCCCCGTGATGCCCGGCGCGTGGGAGCAGGCGCCGGCAAAAACCAATGGCATCTTAGGCCTCCCTCGCTTTAAGCATAATTTGTGTCCCCGGTCATGGCGTACAGCCCGGCGCGGACTTGGCCGTGTTCTTCGATGCCGTCGCGCATGGCTTGTTTATATTCTTCCCATTCGAGTCCCGCCAGCGCCGCATAATGCATCAATATCTGACCGTTGACGCCGAGCACGTACAAGAGCCCGATATCGGGCTCGGTCAGGGCGCGCACTTCTTCGCCCGTCAGGTCGTAATCGCGCAAAAGCTCATCGAAATCGGCGTCATAGCGCGCCCGCACATGGGCGTCGCGGTTCAACTCGAACATAACTTTTTGCAGGTAATAGAGGGACATGGTTTCTCCGCCTGAATTGCTGTAAACCATACACCGCGCATCACCGCATCGGCAAGAATGCGCCGCCGCCGGCGATCAGATAAGAGGGAAAATCAATGAAATTCGCGACATTCGAAAAGGACGGCAAGGAAAGCTTCGGCGCCGTGATGGGCGATGCGGGCGCTGAAACCATTGTCGATCTGGGCGCCAGGAAGCTGACCGCCCATGGCCGTCTGATGGGCGTATTGCGCGCCGGCATGCTGGACCAAGCCAAGGACGTGGCGGCCAATGCGGATGCGGATTTCGCGCTCTCGGACGTGACTTTGTTGCGGCCCATAACGGGCCCGGAAAAAATCATCTGCATCGGCGTCAATTACGGCAACCGGGCCGCCGAATATGACAACGTGCCCGACAAGCCCAACTATCCCAGCGTCTTCGTCCGCTGGCCGGGCTCGCTTACTGCGCACGATCAACCCCTCATGCGCCCGCCGGAATCGGAGCAGCTGGATTACGAAGGCGAGATCGCCATCGTCATCGGCAAGGCGGGCCGGCGCATCAAGGCGGAAAATATTCGCGAACACATTGCCGGGCTGAGCTGCCTCAACGAAGGCACCATCCGCGACTGGCTGCGGCACGGCACGTTCAATGTAACCCAAGGCAAGAACTTCGCCGATTCCGGCGCCTGGGGTCCGTGGATGGTGACCGAGGACGAATTTCCCGATTTCAACAACATCGCGCTGGAAACACGGGTCAATGGCGATGTGCGCCAAAAAGACAGCACACAGAACATCCTGTTCGATTTCGCTTATATCCTCTCGTACCTCTCGATCTTCTATCAGCTCAACCCCGGCGACGTGATCGCGTCCGGCACGCCCACCGGCGCCGGCGCCCGGTTCGATCCGCCCATCTGGCTGAAACCCGGCGACGTGGTGGAAGTGGAGGTCGAAGGCATCGGCACGCTCAGCAACACAATCGAGGACGAGGTGGTTTAATGGGCGGCAGCGTAAATTCAGGAGGGAGACCAAAATGCCGGATGCCAGCAGCGGACTTCCCGAGCCGCGTCAGGTAAAAATAACGGTTCATGACGGCGTCGAGATTGCCGTGGCGCTTTATATGCCGGGTGGCGACGGGCCGTTTCCGGTGTTGTTTGCGCCCTCGCCCTACCGCTACGACAACAACGATCTGCCCGCCGGGCCGCAATTTCTGTGGCGCGAAACCGGGCCCATCGATTTCTATCTGGAGGAAGGCTACGTCTACGCCCATATGGATGTGCGCGGCTGCGGCCAGTCGGGCGGCGAGTTTCGCTTGATGGACATCAACGAGCAGAAAGACCTTTACGATGTGATCGAATGGCTCGGTGCCCAGCCCTGGTCAAACGGCAAAGTGGGCGGCATCGGGCAATCCTATTTCTGTATATTGCAATGGTGGATGGCCATCCAACAGCCGCCGTCGCTGGCCTGTATCGCCGCCTTCGACGGTCTCAACGATCCCTACCGGGCGACGATCTATCAAGGCGGCATTTTAGGCGATTTCTTCGGCTCCTACTGGTGGAACCAGAACCGCATCATCAACCGCCACCCGGCCAATGGCGCGCCGCCGCGGGAACAGGAGTGCGATCTCAACCTGCTGGTGCAGCAGCATCCGACCTACGATGATTTCTGGCGCGAACGCAATTCCGGCGAGCGCCTGGAAGAGATCGAGGTGCCGCTATATTCGATCGGCATCTGGGGCAAGGTCGATCTGCATACGCGCGGCAATATCGATGGTTACCGGGGCGCGTCGGGCCCGAAAAAGCTGCGCATGAACGGCCCGCCCAACGCCTTTGCCGCCAACCAGGAATTCAACTCCATCGCTTTGCACCGGGAAACCTTGCTGCCGTTCTATGATCATTATCTGAAAGGCTTGGACACCGATTATACAGACCGCCCGGAGGTGGAATATTTCATGCGCGGCGCCGGCGTTCACCGGATCGCCGATACATGGCCGCCGGCGGGCGCCGAATATATCGACTGGCACCTGAACGCCAATCCATCGGGCAGCGTCACATCGCTCAATGATGGCGGGCTTTCCCGGGAGGCATCCGGCGGCGGCGAAAGCACGTCCTATGCCTATCCCGACCCGGGCTGGATGATGGGCGTTGTCGGCATGGGCCCGGCCTGGGCGCCGGACCCGGCGCGCCGGGTACTGACCTTCACCACCGATGTGCTGGCCGATGATTTGGAAATCGCCGGGCCGATCAAGCTGCAACTGCACATATCGTCCACCACCACCGATGCGGATTTTTTCGTCAAGCTGTCGGAACAAATGCCGCAAGCGGCCGAAGACCGGGAAAAGGGGCTCAACCCCAACTATTTCTGGATAACCAAGGGCTGGCTGCGGGCCTCGCACCGGGCGCTGGACGGCCAAATAAGCACGGAGATGGAGCCCTATCACACGCACAGCGATCCCGAGCCCATCGAGCCCGGCACAATTTACCAATTGGATATATCGCTGGAACCAATGGCCCACCGCTTTACGCAAGGCAACCGCATTCGCCTGGAAATCGTCAACGGCGATTCGGCGGTCACCGACGTTATGTGGACCCACCTTTACCTGCCCAACAAGATCGGCACCGACACCATCCATCATTCCGCCGGGCACGCCTCGAAGTTGACCTTGCCGGTGATGGAGGGCGCGTAGAGCGCCGGGCTTACACCGGAGGGATATCCATGGCCGAAGACAACGCAGCGAAATCCTACCGGGCGATCGCCGACGCGCCGGTGGTCAACCGCATTGCCCATATCGTCATCTATACCAACAAGAATTACGAAGAGATGAAAAGCTGGTACGGGACCGTCTTCAACGCCCGCGTGGTGCATGAACGCGCCTCTGAGATTACCTTTATGACCTTCGATGGCGAGCATCACCGCTTCGCCATCCGCTACCAGCCGCAACTGGCCGACCGCGATGATAGGTGCGCCGGCATCGCCCATGTGGGCTTCTCCTTCAATAATTTAAGCGAGCTGTTCGCCACCTATGAACGCATCAAGGGCGAAGGCATCCGGCCAGCCTCGGCGGTCAATCATGGCATGACCACGTCGCTCTATTACCGCGATCCCATCGGCAACAAGCTGGAATTGCAGGTGGAGAATCAGGACAATCATAAAGACGCCGTCGCCGTGCTCGAAGATGACTTGCGCGAGAACGTGCTGTTCGATCCCGACAAGATGCTGGCCGCCGTCAAAGCCGGCGTGCCCGACGCAACCTTGAAAAGCCAAGCCTATATTCTGGGTACCATGGTCCTGGCGCGGACCCGGGGCTCGTCCCAGGACCTGGAAGCCACATGACGGACGCCAACGACTATCTGGCCATCGATTGCGATGGCCATGTGCACGAGCCGGACGAATGCTTCACCGAATATCTGGAGGAGGCGTTTCGGGGGCGCACCCAGGGGTGGGTGCTCAATAAGGACGGCGCGCGCCGCTTTGTGGTCGATGGCATCGATCATCCGCCGTTTCCAAGTTCGATCTCGGCGCGCAAACCGATGACCGCGGAAAACCGTCTGAAAGTGCTGGATAAAGAGCAAATCCAGACCGCCGTGCTGTTCCCCTCGGCGATCATGTCGGCGCCCTATGTGGGTGGCCCGGAAGATACCGATTTCCGCCACGCGCTGATCCGCGCCTATAACAGTTGGGTCGCCGATTTTACTTCGCATGACAGCGCCCGGCTCAAATTCGCGGCGCCGCTGGCTATCGAAGACGTGGCCTGGGCGGCAGAAGAGGCCCGGCGCGCGGTGGCCTTGGGCGCCGCTGCCATCACGCTTCGGCCCAATCCCACCCTCGGGCGCACCTTCGATGATCCGGTTTACGATCCGCTCTATCAGGCGATATCGGATCTGGGCGTACCGTTGATCATCCATGAAACCACCGGCGATCCTTCGACGGCGGCGGCCGACCGCTACGGCATCCGCAACGCCGAGCGTTATGGCTTCAATCACATGATCTCCCACTCGTTTGAGCAGATGTTCGCCTGCATGAGCCTGATCGCCGGCGGCGTGCTGGAAAAATTTCCCGAGCTTCGGGTCGGCTTTTTCGAGGCCGGCTGCAGTTGGCTGGTCTATTGGCTGAACCGCATGGATGATCACTACGGACACCGGATTCTGGGCAAACAAATGCCGATCAGCAAGAAACCATCCGAGTATTTTCAAGCGCAATGTCTGGTGAGCTGCGATCCCGGCGACGAAACAATCCCCTACGCCATCGATGCGCTGGGCGCCGGCAAGATCGCCTTTGCCACCGACTATCCCCATTTCGACAGTGCCGGCGGCGCGGTTGCCGAGTTTCTTAGCCTCGATGGCATCTCGCCCGGCGATCAGCGCAAAATTTTGTGGGACAACGCCGCCCGCTTTTATGGCCTGGATTAGAATATTAGCCGGATGGCGCCCTCGATAAGCCCAGCCACCAGGCGCGCCTGGCGATCATCGCCGCGTTGCCGCCGGTGGTTTTGTTCCTGCCCGGGCTTATGGGGTGATTTCGGCGTCACCGATGGCGGCCAAAAGTTCCGGATAGGTTTGCGGAATTTCGTCCAGCGTCTCGTCCAGCCCCAACCCGGCCATCCATTCCAGGCGCGCCGCCGACGAGAGCGCCGTCATCGGCTCCACGCCCAGGCCGCGCAAGGTGTCGGCAACCGAATGCATTTCGGCGGCCTGGCGCTTGGAGTGGCGAACCAGGCGCGGCGCGTAATAATCGGCGGTGGCGCGCCAATCCAGATCGGGAAACGACACAGCCAAGGAATCCAATATGGCTTCCTCGGCGCCCAATTTGTTGGCGGCGACCAGACATTCCAGCAAGATCGCGGTAAAGCCCTTCATAAAGACGCTGCGCACCATTTTTACCGCCGACGCATCGCCGATATTTTCGCCGATAGCACTGACATCCATGCCGAAGCCGGACAAGATATCCGCCAGCTCGGCGGCACGTTTGCCGGCCAGCAGCATCGGCACGGAGATGCCGTGCGGCGGCACCAGGCCCATCACCGCCGCTTCCACATAGTCGGCGCCGCTGGCCTCAACCAGTTGGGCGGCGCTTTTCTTCTTGTCGGGGGAGGTCGAATTGATATCCAGGTAAAATTGGCCGCTGTTTAGGTGCGGCGCGGTATTTTCAGCCGCCGCCACGCACTGATCGGAAACCACCGCCGACAGCACCACATCGGCGCCCCTCACGGCCTCGGCGGCGCTACTCGAGGCTTCGATGCCGGCGGCTTCCGCCTTGGCCTTGAGGGAAGCCGATTTGTCCGCATCGTCGATCAGAATGTCATAGGCGGCGCGCACCTCGGCGCCGGCCGCCAAAAGCCCTTGAGCCAGAATAGACCTGTTGCATAAGTCTGGTGAATCTTTGTTAACCCGGGTGTGATTCAAAGAAGGAAGAGCAAGGGAGGCTCTTCCGATGGCGAAGTTTAACAGCGCGTGGCTTATTTCCAGTCGGCA
>Ga0114993_10001570_pt1 | contig 26032 bp, 25 predicted proteins | sample ArcticOcean_MG_C_FD_87042 | JGI IMG/M metagenome (GOLD analysis project Ga0114993, IMG submission 87042) | Marine microbial communities from western Arctic Ocean - ArcticOcean_MG_CB2_150 | ecosystem: Environmental > Aquatic > Marine > Oceanic | place: Arctic Ocean: Canada Basin | collected...
GCTTCGTGGGCAGCGGGAACCGCGTGAATGGTCATCTCATCGACAACCGTGGAATCCAAACCCTTCATCGTGATGATTCGGTCGGCGGAAATCCCCCAGCCCGTGAGCAGATCCACAGACCGATTGGGAACGACGAATCTCAGGTTCGGAAAGTGAGCGGCCAAACGTGGAATCGAGACCGGACAGATGTGGTCATCATGCCAGTGCGTGCACAGGACGAGATCGGGTTCGGGATGGTCCTCGGGCTCGAGCGGAAATTCACCGAGCAACTTGCCCCAGCGGTCGCCGGCAAATAGGTCACGCCACCACGGGTCGATGAGCACCAGCGGGCCATCGCGGAATCGCACCATCCAACTGGCCTGGGTGAGCCACCAAGCGGCCAGACGCGCTTCGATCGGCGCCTCCATCTCAGCCCGCAGGGCCTCGCCGCGTCGAACCGGTTGGGTCCGAGATTCGGGCACGACCCAATCCACCATGGCGGGCCCACATCTTCCAACCCCTTCAGCCTCTCCCTCGCGCGTGGGTGCGCTTGAGGCGAAGCCTCAAGGCGACGAGCATGTGTCGATGGGTCGATGACGCGGGGGGTGCAGCGCCGAGCACTCATCGTTCTCGCCTGCTTATTGGTGGCGGGATTCCCCGGTGAAATCGCCCCGGTCAAAGTCCAGCAGACCGAGCCATCCGACTGGCCGGATGGCGGCGCGGCCTACGAGAACATGGTCTCGATGACCCAGTTCGGCTACCGCCGCATCGATACCCAATCGAATGAGGACGGTCGCAATTGGATCGCTGCCGAATTGGAATCGATGGGCTATGCGGTCGAACGCCAGCCCTTCACGACGGATGTTTGTCAGAATTGCGAGAATATCGTCGTCACCATCAACGGCACCTTGGAGGATCAATGGATGGTGGTAGGCGCGCACCACGATGCGATCTGCTATTCCCCGCTCATCGGCATGACCTATCCGCTCTGCGAGAGTGACGGCGCTTACGATGACGGCACGGGCTCCGGCGCCCTGCTCGAATTGGCCCGCACCTTCGCCGCGTGGCCCGAAAAGCCACTCCACACCTGGAAGTTGGGCTGGTGGGATTACGAGGAATGGCAGGGCAGTGGATCTTCCGAAGGGGGTGGCAAAGGCAGCCTCCACTTCGTCGAGGAACAGATTCCCGACGAGGTCAATGTCACCTACATCAATCTCGACATGTTTGCGCTCAATTGGCCTGTGCCGATTCCCGCCGCCATGCGAACCGCCTGCAATGATGATTTCTGGACCCTCTACATGTTTACCAGCCCGGTCTCGGATTGGTCCTATTACGAGGGTGAAGGCCTGACGGTGAGCGAGCAGATGCAAGCCGATGCAGAATGGCTGCAGAACCGCTTGGTCGACATCAATGCGAATCTATCCCATCCGACCGAATGGGTGCAGGTCATCGATGATACGAAGGGGAATTCCGACCATTACAACTTCATCATGAATGGACATTCAGCGACGTGGTTGCGCGGTCAACATCAGTATGTCTACCAGGAAGGAGATACCTGTGAGCAGACGCCAAAGCATGCCCAGACCGATTCGGTGTTCACCATCAATCGTCTGGCCGGCGGTCAATCCAATGTCGAGGCGGGTTTGCAGACCGGGCTCGATGTGGTCGCCACCTTGGCATGGTGGGACCGCAATGTCACGGCCGATGAGACCGGTGATGGCGAGATCGAAGCCCAAGGTGCAGGTCTGAGTATCGTTCTTGGCAGTCTGGCCCTGCTGTTGATTCCCGTCGCCTTCGGCGCCGGGCGCAAGGTCGCCGATATTCAGAGATAGGTCTCGAGCTCGTCGGATCCTCCGACGAACACGGGTTCACTGCCGCGCACATCGAAGATTGCGGGCACGGTGCGGTGACCGGTCATGCCGACCACTTCCATCTGCAGACCGCGATCCTTCTGCACATTGTGGTCGACCCAGGATAATTTCTGTGAATCGAGCATGCGCTTGGCCTTGTGGCAATAGGGGCAGACGTTGGTGACAAACATCACGAAGTCGGTACTGGCGCGGGCGAGGATGGCATGGACACGGTCACTCATGGCGATGCCCGATGCTCGGTGCCTCTTGAACCGTGCCCCCCATGTCCCGACGTCACAGAGACCACGATGTCGTGATGCCGCCCGCAACGATCAGCCGGATGTAGGAATCGCCGGACTGGGTGAGGGTGACGGTGTATTCTCCGCTCGGGTAGGGAATCGTGCCCATCTGGCCATTCTCTTGGATGCCTGGGCCCCATTGTCGCGACAGGGCGGTGACGCTGGTGTGGTCGCGCAGGGTCAGTGTGCCGCTGCTGGAGCCTCCACCCATCTCTGCATCGAGCCAGTAGATCATTTCGTCATAATCGCCTTGACTGGGGTGTCCTGAGACGAAGAACGAGTCTGTAATCTCGACATCGGGTGCACCGCCATCATGGTCCCACTCCTCTTCAAAGATGTCGCCAGCGCGGATGAAATAGACCTCACCAGAGTGATTGAATCCACTGCCTGCAAGACTCATGCGCAAGACCTGTTCACCGGTTGAATCATACCACGTCAGACTGCCGATAAATCCTGCGAATCCGTCGTAAGTATAGGTCAGCACATCGCCTTGAGGGTTCTCTGCTCGGATGGTTGCGATGCTGTTCGCGGAGCCGATGACCGCGGCGTTCCACTCCATCTCAAAGAGGGTGAACGTCCACTGCTTGTCGGCGTTGAGTGGGAAGGAGAAGACCGGTTGGGCCTCGCCATTCTCGTAGGCCGAGAGATTGTCGTGGGTGATGCGCCCGAGGAAGGGATTGTGGTTGAGTACGGCGTGACGGCGCGCTTCCCGGTTTGAGGAGATGCCGAGCATGTAGGCCGTGTCGGACTCCGCATCGGTCTCCGTGACGACGAGTCGGGCGCTGTCGTCCTCCCATTCGGGGGTGGAGAAAGTGTAGAGCCACCATTGGCCAACCTGCCATTCGGCTGGGGTGGAGAGATCGACCGACTCTGCCGAAGATGATTCATCCCCACCGAGGCAACCCGCAAGGCCTGCGCTGAGCATCAACACGGCAAGCAGGGGTGCACGCATGGTGACCCCTGCCCGTGTGTCTCTCTTGAACACTCGGCTCAGAGAAGTCCGCCGTGCTTGACGACGAGGGTTGCGATGACCAGGCTGACGATGCTCATCAGCTTGATCAGGATGTTGAGCGAGGGGCCGCTGGTGTCCTTGAACGGGTCGCCGATTGTATCGCCGACCACCGCGGCGGTGTGGGCGTCGTCGCCCTTCTCCGCGCCTTCGATGTGACCTTGCTCAATCGCCTTCTTCGCGTTGTCCCACGCGCCGCCGGCGTTGGCCATGAACAGCGCCATCAGGACGCCGGTGACCGTGGCGCCAGCCAGCATGCCGCCGAGGGCGGAGCTGCCGAGCACGATGCCGACGATGACGGGGCTTGAAATCGCGACCACACCGGGTGCGACCATTTCACGCAAGGCGGCCTTGGTCGAGATATCCACGCACTTCGCGCTGTCCGCCTCGACGCCTTCGCGGCCTTCGAGTAGACCATCGATGTCTCGGAATTGGCGGCGGATCTCGTCGATCATCTCCTCGGCCGCGCGGCCGACGGACTTCATCGTCATGGCCGCGACCACGAAGGGTAGCGAGCCACCGATGAGCAGACCGATGACGACCAACGGATTGGTCAAGGAGAGGTCCATCGCTATCTCGCCCGCGGCGAGGCGGGCTTCGTCAGTGCTCGTCTGGAAGGCGGCAAACAGGGCCAGCGCGGTGAGCGCGGCCGAGCCGATTGCGAAGCCCTTGCCGATGGCGGCGGTGGTGTTGCCGATCGAATCAAGCTCGTCGGTGATCTTTCGCACATCCTTTCCGAGTCCGCTCATCTCAGCGATGCCACCGGCGTTGTCGACCACGGGGCCGTACGCATCGACGGTCATGGTGACGCCGACGGTCGCAAGCATGCCCATGGCGGCCATCGCGATGCCGTAGAGGCCACTGACATCGTGGGCGACGTAAATGCCGACGCACATCAGAATGACCGGGATGAACACGGATTGCATGCCGACCGCCAATCCAGCGATGGCGTTGGTCGCACTGCCGGTCTTGGAGGCTTCACCGATGTAGGGGATGGCCTTGACCGGAATGCCGAAGACCGGGTCGATGCCGGTGTAATACTCGGTCGCAAGGCCGATCAAGATGCCGACCAGGCTGCCGATGGCAACCGCGTAGAGCGGGCCGAGGCCGTAATGGCCATCGCTGAGCAATGCACCATCGATGGTCAGCTTGGTCATGGCGAAGTAGACACCGATGAGGAAGAGGATTGCACCGACGAAGGTCGTGTTGCGAAGCGCAGCCGCAGGGTCGCCGCCCTTGAATAGGCTCATCGAGAAGATGCCGAGGATGCTCGCCAGGTAGCCGATGGCGCCGAAGAGGATCGGCATCAGCACATAGGATGAGCCAAGGAAAATCTCAGCATTGGGGTCGTTCGCAGCCGCAGCGATGACCATCGCGGCGATGATGCTGCCGACGAAGGACTCGAAGATGTCCGCGCCCATGCCCGCGACGTCGCCGACGTTGTCGCCGACGTTGTCAGCGATCACACCGGGGTTACGGGGGTCATCCTCAGGGATGCCCGCCTCGACCTTGCCGACCAGGTCGGCACCGACGTCAGCCGCCTTGGTGTAGATGCCACCGCCCACGCGCGCGAAGAGCGCGATGGAGGAGGCGCCCATGCCGAAGCCGGCGATGGTGCCCACGGTGTTGAGATCCTGTCCGTACAAGAGGTACATCAGCGAGATGCCAGCGAGGCCGAGGCCACCGACGGCGAGTCCCATGACGGCACCGCCGTTGAAGGAGGTCTCCAAGGCCGCGGCCTGGCCACCGTCCGCCGCCGCCTGCGCGGTGCGTCCGTTGGCGCTGGTCGCCGACTTCATGCCGGAGAAGCCTGCCAGAACCGAGCAAGCCGCACCGATGATGAAGGCGACAGCGGTCTCTGTGCCGAGGCCGATGCTTCCACCGGCTGCGAGCAAAACAGCGACCACGACGACGAACATGGACAGCATGCGATACTCCGCGAACAGGAAGGCCATTGCGCCCTCCTGAATCTGTCCGGTGATCTTGGCCACCTTGGCATTCTCGATTTCGATTGAATTCACCTTGCGGAACAGCATGAAGGCGATGAGCAGGCCAAATAGACCTGCACCAACGCCCAACTGTCCGACCATCTGACTGTCCATTTCCATGTATCTCACCAATTGGGTTGCCCCGGCGACCTACGACCCCCATATAATCCTCAGGGAGGGCAAGATGGTCTCTGAAGGGCATTCTCAGGGCATGCAGAGTGCGGCGAAGGAGGCCAAGAGGTCGCCTCCATCATGGTCTTGGTCGAACGCGGCGTACTCAGATTCGTTCATGTCGCCGTCCGCCAACGCCTGCTCGATGACAGCTCTGCTGGCCTCGGGATGGAATTGCACACCCCATACTTGTCGTCCCGCCATCCGCATGCCCGCATTGATGCAATGCTTGGTCGAGATGACCTTGCGGGCGCCAGGTGGCAGCTTGGTGACGTGGTCCTGATGGGTGAACAATCCATGCTTGATCGGCGAGAGCAATGTGTCCATGCCGACCGAGAAGAGGGGGGTGACCGAATCGGTCCGTTCCGGGGTTCGCGATACCTCGCCGCCGAGCGCCTTGCAAAGCAATTGATGGCCGAAGCAGATGCCGAGCACGGGAATGCCCGCCTCGACCGCGTCGGTGAGAAGCTTCGAGGCCTCATCCATCCACGGCTGCCAATCACTGACATTTGCGCGCGAACCACTGCAGACCACGGCGTCGGGAGCGAGTTCGCTGATCTCTGCTGGAGATTCGATTCGCTTGTAGGTGATTCCGTCGGCCTCCCATGTCTCTCGGTAGGCCTTCCGATCGGTCAATTGAGGTGTGACCAAGAGGCATTCCGCAGGCGTGAATGGGGCCATGATCTCCGCATTTCCACCCTGGCCGAACGCCGGTCGTTCGACGAGAAGATCGAGCAATACGACGCGGGTCATGGGCTCCCGAAGGGGGCACGGGTTGAAAGCCCTGCTTCCTTCCGATACACCCATGGGAGAGGTAGATCGACAACTCATCCTCGAAAACGTCGGCCCGGTCCAAGCCATTCTCGACGCCCACGATGGCGTGGTCAATGTGATCGACACGACCGATGGTATCATCATGATTGGACTGGAGGGTGGCTGCACCGGTTGTTCTAGCACGCCGATGACGGCGATGCAGATCTATTACGCCTTGATGAAGCTCCCTGAAGTAGAGGATGTCGTCTTCGTGAACGGGGAACTGCCAGCCTATATGCGCGCTTTCATCGATGATAAACTCAAGTCGGAGGCGTGAGCCGATGCGACGGGTGATCCTCGTCACCCTGCTTCTCCTATTCCTGCCAAGCGTCGCCGCTGAGGACAGTGATGGCGATGGGTACGAAGACCCGACCGCCGAGTTCAGCGTCTGGGATGGGGCCGATGCCTACCCGAACAATCCCGACATCCAAGACCCGGTCTTATCCTCGGGTTGCGACCCGCCGGTCGCCACCCTCGACCTCGGTGAACCCGTCACATTCACCTGCACGGTGGCCAACGAGGGACCGGTCGATCTGAATGTCTTGATCGATGTCGAGGACGACACCCATCTGGCCAACCGATTCCAAGCCAATTACTACGACATCGCCACCAATGAGGTCCTGACGCTGAGGGTGACGATGGAAGGATTGTCCGAAGGCGTCGCGATGGCCCAATTGCGCATCTTCGGGCGGTCAAATGAATCGGCTCACGATCGGGTCGATCTGCCCGTCGAAGTGACTGGAGACACATGGGTCGGCCTGAACAGCCATAGCGAAGGCACACCGGCCCCCGATGTCTCCTGGCTTGCAGCGATCATCGACGATGTCGCCACCGCACTCTCCGACAACACCCCATGGGAATTCGACCGCGGGCGCGCAGGTGTGGTCATCATGATCAGCGTCGGCCTGATGCTCGGCGCAATCAGGGTGACGCGGGCGCGCAAGGTCTGGGGTCGCAACATGACGAGTCGCGGCGCAAAAGTAGCGGCTCGCGATGCCCGCTTTGATTCAATGCGCAGCCGCACCACGCATGCACACCACGAGGACACCTCGATTCCCGAAAGTCCGAAGGCCCGCATCTCAAAGGACGAGACGGATTACACCCCGAAGCGGTTGCGGAAGTGAGTCACTCCTCTTCACGCGCCTCGCGATTCGCCTTCATGATCTGGTGCGGATTCATTCCTTGAGAAAGATTCTGCCCTTTCAGATTCAAGCGTGCGAGGAAGGCGAAGACGATGCACAAGAGCGCCAGCGGTTTCGGCAAATAGGTCGAACCCCAGATTGATCCGCCTTCCCAATCGAGCAGAATCAGTGCGCAAGCCGTGGCCAACGAGAGGACAAACATCAGCCATTGCGCTCGGTTCTCGGCGACATCATTGCGAGAGATTGTGGCGATCAGCACCCATAGCATCACGGTCAGACCACACAGTGTCTGACTCAGCGACTCAAGCATGGCTGACCGAGCCGTTCTCGGCACTTCAGCATGTGCCAAGGGTCAAGAGCATCGGGGCCACATCCGTCGCCATGGTCAGCGTCGCGGGTTGGAGTCTGCCCCGCCCGCGTCGGAATGGACCGCCCTTCCACTCAAAGTCAAACGTCATCACGGTGCTCGAACAGGTCGCCGTCCTGCTCGAATTAGAGGGCGCGAACGTCTTCAGGGTGCGCTCCTATCAGAATGCATCCAGAACGCTCGGAAGCCTCGAAGAGGATCTGTGGACGGTCACACAAGAAGGCCGCCTGACCGATGTCAAAGGCATCGGCAAGGGGATTGCCGGCCTCATCACCGAAGCGATGACCGAGGGCACCTGGGGCGACATCTCCAGTCTCTATGCCAGCGTGCCGCCGGGCCTAATCCAGATGCTCGCCATCCCGGGACTCGGCCCGAAAAAAATCAAACTCTTCCACGAGGAACTCGGCATCGAATCGATTGAAGAATTGCGCGTCGCCGCCGAGGATGAACGCTTGAGAAATCTCGAGAGAATGGGTGCAAAATCAGAGGCAAAGGTGCTCGATGGCATCGCCTTGCTCGAACGATTCAGCGGACGACGACGCCTCGATGTGGGCTTGCTCTACGGCGAGGCGCTGGAAGCATCCATCGCCGAAATGAAGGGTGTGGAGCGCACCCAATTGGCCGGCTCAACCCGCCGAAGAAAGGAGACCATCGGCGATCTCGACATCGTCGCCGCCGTCAATCCCGCGGATGTCGCCTCGGTCACAGAACAAATCCTCGCCCTGCCCGGCATCGCCGATGTCAAGGGCGCGGGATCCTCCAAAGTCAGCATCATCCTCGGCACGGAATTCTTCGATTCGGGCATCCCATCCACCGGATTGGACGGGGGTGTCCTCGCCGCACTCGGCGGTGAGGCCTACGAGGAATTGGCCACCAACACGACCATCGATGCCCAGATTCGCATGGTGCCCCCACATGTATTCCCCTTCACACTGGCCTACTTCACCGGGTCGAAAGAACACAATGTCCGCCTGCGACAACGCGCACTCGACCGCGGGCTCCGCCTCAACGAATTCGGTTTATTCCCCGTCGATGCGGTGGGCGAACTGAAGGGGCTTGAAGCCGCAGAATTCTCACTTCCCGCCACAGAGGAAGCCGACATCTATCGGCATCTCGAACTCGATTACGTCCCACCCGAACTGCGCGAGGACACGGGAGAGATCGAAGCCTCGACCCTGCCGTCTCTGGTCGAGGCCTCCGCCCTCAAAGGCGCCTTCCACAACCACACGACGGCCAGCGATGGTGTCGCCTCTCTGGAACAGATGGCCCAAGCCGCCATCGACATGGGTTGGGAGTACCTCGGCATCGCCGACCACTCCCAAATCCTGCAGATCGCCAGTGGATTGAGTCCAGGCGAACTGCTCGAACAATCCGAATCGGTGCGGGCCCTGAACGAATCATGGGCGGATGGGAAGAAGGATTTCCGTCTCTTCCACGGCAGTGAATGTGACATCCTGCCCGACGGCACACTCGACTATACCGCCGCCGAACGCGCCTGTCTCGACCACGTCGTCGGCAGCGTCCACCAACTACCGACCTGGATGAAGCGGGACGAGGATGAGAATACCGCAGCCCTCATCCACGCCGTCGAACAAGATGACCTCACCATCCTCGGACATCCCACGGGCCGCATCCTCGGTGGCCGGGACGGCTTCGAGGTCGACATGCATGCTGTGCTGCGCCGCATGGGCGAATTGAACGCCGAAGGCGAACTGAAAGTGGTTGAAATCAATGCCAGCCCCTACCGGCTCGACCTCGACTGGCGCTTCTGCAAATTCGCAAAAGAACAGGGTGTGCCCGTCGCCATCAACCCCGATGCCCACTCCACACAAGGCCTGAAGGATGTCTGGTTCGGCACCCAAATCGCGCGCAAAGGTTGGCTCGAAGCCACCGACATCCTCAACTGCCGCAGCGGCGCGGACTTGGAACGACTGCTCTGGTGAGACCGATGCGTGCGGAAGGGATTGCACTGATGGTCCGCAGCGGGCTGGGGTTCGTCGGCATCCTGCTCCTCCTTTTCCTCTACTTCGGCACCGGGGCCGAGCGCGCGCCCATCGGTCTGCTCATCGGCGTCACACTCGGTGGCCTCGCCGGCCTGTGGTGGGTGGAATTACAGGTCCAAAAAGCACTCACCAAAGCCAAGGAGGCACGCTGAATGGGACTCGGAAAAGCCAGCGTCTTCGCCATCTTCGCCATGTTTCCAGGCGCCCTGCTCTCGCTCTTCGCCTACATGTTGATCGGCGCGCCCGAAACATGGTCCGGATGGATGGCCATCCCCTGCTATGGTCCATTCTTCGGCTGCGTCGGCGTCGGCATCTGGCTCGGGCTCGGCACCGATGAGGATGTGGAGCTGGAGGCATGAAGCGCGCCGAGAAGGCGCGCCGCATCGGTGCGCAACTCGACGCATTGTATCCAGAAACACCGGTCCCCTTGGACCACGACTCCGCCTACACATTGCTCGTCGCCGTGATGCTCTCCGCCCAGACCACGGACAAGAAAGTGAATCAGGTCACGCCGACCTTGTTCAGCAGAGCCTCGACCGAACAGGAGATGGCTCTACTTTCAGTGGCGGAAATTCAATCGATCATTCGAGAGATCGGCTTGGCCCCGACCAAGGCGAAGAATCTGCGCCGCATGGCCCTGCAAATCATCGAGGGTGGCGGCATGAAACCGGATTGGGAATTCCTCGAATCCCTCGCCGGTGTCGGCCACAAGACCGCCAGCGTGGTCATGGCACAATGGTACGGCATCCCCGCCTTCCCCGTCGATACCCACATCCATCGACTCGCCCAACGATGGGGACTCAGCGAAGGACGCAACGTCGTTCAGGTCGAGAAGGACCTGAAGGCGGTTTGGCCAAAGGGGACGTGGAATACGCGGCATCTGCAAATCATCTTCTTCGGTCGAGAACACTGTCCCGCTCGCAATCATGACCTCGCTGCCTGCCCGATCTGTGGCTGGGCTGCCACCCAGAAGCGAATCAGAGAGGAAGCCAAGCGTTGAAGCCGTGTAGCCCTTGGGCCGCCCATGGACAATCCCGTGACCCTTGAAGTGGGCGATGTCGCGCCCCTGTTCACCGCCACAGAGACCTATGGTGACACGATCTCTCTGGAGGCGCTGTTGGCCGATGGCAAGCGGGTCGTGCTCTACTTTTACCCCAAGGATTCCACCCCGGGTTGCACGATTCAGGCGGTCGAGTTCACCGATTCCATCGAGTTGCTGACGGCGAACGACGTGGTCGTTCTCGGGGTGTCGAAAGGCAGCCAGAAGTCGCATGACAAGTTCTGCACCAAGCAATCGATCGCCTATCCATTGCTGTTGGACACCGACGGCGAATTGTTGGACCTCTACGGCGCCTGGCGTGAGAAGATGAACTATGGGCGCACCTTCCTCGGCATCGCGCGTTCCACATTTGTGATCGAGGCCGATGGCACCCTTTCTTATGCTGGCTATGGGGTCAAGGCGAAGGGACACGTCGGCCGAATCCTCAAGCATCTGGGCCTGGAGTGAGCGACGATGGCGGGTGGGATCCGACTCGACCTCGGTCAGGATTCTGTCGCGTGGGAACCGTGCTACATCGGCCAAGACTGCCAAATCGGTGCGGACGTCAGCGTGGGTTGTTTGGCCCATGTCGGTCGAAACGTGGTGCTTGGAGATGGTACGCGTGTGCAGGGTGGTGCCTATGTTGCGGATCTCAGTGTGCTCGGTGAGAATGTCTTCATCGGGCCGAATGCAACGCTTCTGAATGACAAGTATCCACCCTCGGATGACAGTGAGAAATGGACCCCTGTCATCGTTGAGTCCGGAGCCGTGATCGGCGGCGGGGCAACGATTCTTCCCGGTTTGACCATCCATGCGGATGCGGTGCTCGCCGCCGGTTCCGTGCTGACGAAAGACCTGCCCGCGGGCGAGGTCTGGGCTGGCAATCCGGCCAAGTACCTGATGACGCGTGCCGCCTATGAGGAGGCGCGCGGATGAGTGACAAGACGGTGGTTTGCGACTTCCTTCGCCGCTGTGTTCTCTATGCGGATGCGAGCATCAATCGCAAGAAAGATCGCGAGGAGAATGCGACCGAAATCGGTCGTTGGACCGCCTACCGGGATTTCACCGCCTATGCACTCTCGGAGGTTGAGCGAGGGGAGTTGGACGATTGGTTCGCCTCGGATGGCGAGGCCGATCGCATGCGCGCCTCCTTTCTTGGGGAATCGATGGGCAACGCGCGCAAGAATGTTGATGTCGACGCATTGGAGCATTCCGAACGGGCCGCGTGGCTGTCGGCTGTGATCGGGCCGCGCCCCGTGCTCTTGTTGTCGACCACGAATGGTGATGGTGTGCACAATCTATGCCCAGTGACTAGCGTGAGCCTGTTGTCAAATTCTCCACCTCTGCTGGGCGTTTCGCTGAGCCAGAACCGGGCCGGTCGCCCGCGTGATACCTTGGTGAATCTGGAGAATGGTTCCAAGGTCAGTGCGATGGTGCTGCCCGGTACTTGGGATGCTTCCCTGCTGGTCAATGAGACGGCTGAACCCCTCGCCCCCTCGAAGAGTGAATGGGATCGGCTCTCGGATGGACCCATCGAGAGTCCGAATGCCTTTCCGCCCGCCCACCCGATCAGTGCTGCGGTGCTGGAATGTGAGTTGGCTGAATTGCATCCGCTTCCCGATGCGGTGGCCACCCTCGCCATTCTGCGGGTCAAGAATTTGCTGCGGCCCGAGGTCGGAACCAAGCGCGAGATGCCGCCTGATGCGGAGACATGGCGGCCGCTGCTCGCACAATTTGGTCTGGATCGATTGACCAGCGGCCCGGATGGGGCGGCTTGGTCCTTCGAAGTGCGCAGCCACCGGTCCTAAGAGAGAATCGAGGAGCCGCCCAGTTCGTGGGTTTCGGTGTCGACCTTTGAGCCTCGGCCCGGGATCAACAAGATGCGCTGGTCGTCGTCGAGGCTGAAGACGGGCAGACCGACGTGGTTCGCCACATCCTGCACCTGTCGGGCGAGTGCTGCACGCTGGCTGTCCATGTGGGCAAGGCTGGCGAGGTCAACGATGTGGATGTCGCCCTGATTCAGGCGTGCGGCGATGCCGTCGAGCGGGAGGCGATGCATCTGGTCGGGTCGAACGTATCGCAGGCCGCGTTGCGGCAGGCCTTGGCGGGATGTCGCCCATTCTAGCCAGCGCTTCTCACCGAGGTCGTGGAAGACCATCTCGTGAACCGGGGTGCGCTCGACGGGGCGGACCGGTTTGGGAATGTGGATTGGTGGGCCGATCTCGACGACATCCTCTTCCTCGGGAAGTTCCGCCTCAAGCGGCTCCTCCTCTGGCGAATCGGGTAGGCTGGGCAGCCCGAAGAACTCGTACAGGCGCCTGCGCATGGAGCGGCCTCAGAAGTCGAGGTCCAAGTCTCCTTCGGCCGGCGCGGGGCTCGGCGAGGTGATTTCCGGCACCTTCGCCGCTTCCTGAGCCAACCATTGGCCACCGTAGTGGCCCCACTGCTCCTCGGTCCATCCGGGGGGCAATCCCTCGGCTGGAATCGGTGCGCTCTCGGCGGCGAGGGCTTCAACGGGTGCAGCGATGGCGACCGGTGCGGCCGGTGCGGCCGCTTCTACGGGCGCGACCGGGGGCGCTTCGAACATCGAGGCGGTTGGCGCGGCGAGCGGCGCGGCTTCCGGTGGTACGTCCAGTGAGGAGAGGTTGTCCCAGGGATCGGATGAGCCACCTCGCTTGCCCGTCATGACGAGGACACCGAGTAGGATGGCGAGAACCAGACCGAGCAGGATGACGACGAGGGTGACCCCGCCGTCCTCAAAGTCGAGGGATCCGAGTACTCCCTTGTCCTCGGCTTGAACCACCAAGGTCAGGTCCTGAGTAACAGTCTCAGTCTCATCGGATACCATCAGGCGGATGCCACGGCTGCCGGGTGTGTCGATGCTGATCCAGATCTCCATGCCGATCTCGTCGATGTCGTTGGCCGCATCGCCATCATCATCGGAGTCGACCGAGGTGTCGAGGTCCCATCGGTAGATGAGATCCTCCACATCCGATGGCGTATCGGTCGAGAGGTTCCCCGAAAGGCCGAACATCTCGTCGGTGACGGGGTTGTCATTGCTGACGTAAATGTCCGCCACGGGTTTGCGGTTGCGCACGGTGAAATTGACCGTTTGACTGGCGATGTCTCCATCATCATCGGTGACGTGGAAAATGACGCCATAGACGCCGGACTGGCCCCACTTGTGGTTCAGGGTCGCCCCTTCGATGTCGCAGTCATCATCGGCACTGCCGACGAGGTCCGAATCGATGGCGGGGTCGAGGTCCCAGCAGGCGACCAGACTGTCTATGTCGGAGGCTGTATCGGTGTATTCGATGGTGTAGAGCGTGCGTGAATCCTCCCACAGCGGCAGCGGGGTTTCGAAGGACTCGATGGTCGGGGCGACATTGTGGACGCGGACCCAGCCATTGATGACGCCACTGCTCTCTTCATCATCGTCGAAGACCTGTAGGGCAACGATGTGCAAGCCGGTCTCGGACCAGGTCACAGGGAGCACGGATTGTGGCCCGTGACCGACCTCGTGCCACGAGGGGTCAACATCGATGTCGGGCTGCCATTCCCAGCGCAAACTGTTCATGTCATTGGGTGAATCAGAGACGTGACCGACCAGTTCGAGGGGTTGGTCTTCGTCGACGTGCCAGACCTGCTGGGTATCGGGTGCGATTATCTCGCCGGCATCGGCCTCTCGGAGGTCGATCAGGCCGTCGTGGGGTGCGATGTTGGTGACGGTGACACTGTGGCTGACTTGGGTGGTCGCGCCGTCGTCATCGATGGCGCGGAACGACATCGTGAACTGACCTTCAATCTCTGGCGTGACCGTGCACGACTGGGTGACGAGCCCTTCCTCACAGGCGTAGGGTTGGCCGTTCACCGCTGCCGGCGGTTGCCATAGCATGGCGATCGGTGCCTCGGGGGTCAGGGTGTCCATGTCGCTGTTGTCCGCGGCGTTGAAGGTGACGGATTCTCCGACCATCAGGATGGTGACATCCGAGGCGAGGTTGACCACTGCGGGTCGATTGAGAATCGACATGACCATCGTCGTCGAGGCCGAATCGCCCTCGTCATCGACCACGGCCAAATTGACATCGTATGCACCGTCATCGGTCCAGAACCAATCGAGCAGGCAATCCATGGTCTCGTAGTGGATGATTGAGCCATCGGTAGTCTCGACATCGAAGATGCAGAGGGTGGTGCCGCCGTCCGGGTCGATGGATTGGCTGGCGTCGAGCGAGACGGTCTCATGGGTCAGCTTCGGGACGATATTGTACAGGACCGCGGCCGGCAGTCGTCCGATGAACAGGGAAAGAGTGTCCCAGTCATTCGAGCGGTTGGCATCGTTGGTCACCAAGGCATCGGGATCGACCTCGAAATCGAGCGAGACATCCCCGATCGATTGTGCGGTCGGGACGGTCCAAGAAACATCGACGCGGATCTCACTGAGCGCGCCGAGGCTCGGCACGGTCGTGCGTGCAGTGGTGCCATCGGGCGCTGTCACTTCCAACTCCGAGACCGGCGCTGTCAGGATGCCGAGGTTGCGAACGGGGACGCTGAAGGTCAGCGCATCGCCGGGGACGGCACTGTAGCCATCGAGTGGATTGAGCAGCGTTGAAACACCATCCCTAACCCGGGTCACACTGACGCCATTGGCGAAGGTCGCAAGGTCGACCTCGACCAGATTCTCGTCGAGGGTCAAGGTCGAGACGCCAATCTGGCCAGTGCTCGGCATCCAACCCATGATGCCATGGCTCGCATAATCGTACAAGGTTGGTGAGGGGTCGGTCTCGGATCCCGTGTCGAAGGTGAGGAAGGCCGACCCATTGGTCGCTGTCGTCACAGATTGCACGTCATCCATCGTCTCGTAGCGGAATTCGACGGTCTCTCCACCGACCGGCGTGCCGCCGGCATCTGTGACATTCAACCAGACCGAGAGGTTGGCATCCAAGGCCCATGCAGGGTACTCCAAATCGACCGAAATCAAGCGACTGCGGCTCGCTGGCGCATGGCTTGTCAACTTGAAGTCGATGACCAGACCGATGCTGTCCTCGATGTGTTTCCACGCATCGTTCTTGACCGCGGGACAATACCAATTGAATCCGGAGACCGCCCCGGTCGTCGCATTGGTGCCCGTCACGTTGTAGGCATTCGAGCAACCCGAATAACTCACGCCGGGATTGCCCGTGCCCATCACCGTGTACTGGGAGGTGGACGAGGTCGTATCATCCGCTGGCAAATCGAAATAATCCGAACTGCCCGACCACTGCACGGTCGAAGCGGTGGTCGAGATGTGGGCTTCTCCGACGATGAGAGGGAAATCATACTCCTCTCTGGCCGGCGAATAACTGGTGTCGATGTCGATGTCGGCAATCTCCAACCCGTTCGGATAGATAATCGAACCGAGGCCGCCAGGGTAGAATTTGACATAGAGGCTCATCGTCTTGTGAACCATCCCCAAATCCGATGCTCGAATCGTGTCTTCCGCGTCATAATCCACGGTCAGCGGACCGGTATACCCATCCAAGGTCGCCTGGCCAGAAAAGGCCCCAGAGGACAGGACAGTGTAGAGCACCGATTGGTGATTGTCGACCACATCGGTTGTGATGGAATCGACGGTCATCGTCATCGGTCCGGTCAGCGAGTTGACCGAGGCGGAGACGCCGCCGGATGCGATGAGGCCGGCGACATCGAAGGAGCCGTCATAACCCCAAGAATCACCGACGCGCCAAGCCGGCACGTCGATCACGCCAGAGGTGCCGGACTCCATGTGAATGGATGTTGATTCCAATTCCTCCACCGGGGCAAACGGCGCGAAAATACCGAGAGTCAGGACGAGAACGATGAGCAATGGAACGATGTGTGAGCGGCCACCCATAGGGTGGCCACAGGGACCACCTCACTTCAAAGGATGGTCAGGCGGAGCGCACTGACCAACGTGACCGACCACATCCAGAATGCCATCACACGCCGCGTCAAATCTGTCGGGGGCCTCCAGCCGGTCACGGCCTCAGTCATCTCTTTGACGAACCAGCCTTCCTCGTGGTCCTCAATCGCGTCGACCTGCAGAATCTGGTTCTCCCACTTGGTGAAGATGCATCTGCGCTCATTGAACCGCCAGTGCAGCCGGGTCAGTGGCACGAGCACGACGTGAATCCACCACGCGATGCGCCAAGGCAAGGCCCAACCGAACATGATGAACACCATGATCAACAGATGTGAGAGGCGGATGGATTTCGCCGTAAACCAGCGCCACATGAGATCACCCGAGCACGAAGAGCCGCAGCGCGCATCCTGCAAGACTCGCGTATGAGATCGCATAGGACAATTTCGAGGCTGTGGCGAATGTGATGGTGATGCCGACCAATCCGAACAGGCTGACCAAGAATGAACCTTGATCGACACTGCCCGCATCGGGATGACCGCGCAGCGCCATCTCCCAAGTCCGCAGAATGCAAACGTCCGCGACCTGCCAATGCAGCACCATGGCCGGGATGAAGAAGAGCGCGAACCACAGCACGCCATCCCATGGCATGGCCCATGCGATGCTGACGAAAACCGAGGTCATCACGTGCAGGCCATAGACCAAATCCGCGACCCGAAGCCGCAGTGCGCCGACATCCTCCATGCGATGCGGAGCCGGTCCCATCGCATGGGTTTAACCCCCGAATCCACGTTCACTTTCAGCCCAATTTCGGCCCCGATTTCCAACGGTGGCCCAAGTCCAAGCATCAAGCATCTGACGAACGCGCCGACCGACGCTAAAAGCAAGATCTGGCGAGACGAGGCGAAGGGTCGCGCGGTGGCAAAGCCACCGCTGAAATCGATTGAAATCGCGGCCCTTCGCTGAAGCTCTCGCCTCCAATCGATACGATTGTATCAGAGGAGGTCGGCGAGTTCGTCTTTGATGATCTCGACGGCCTCAAGGATCTCGTCCTTGTGGCGCGCGCCGGTGATGACCATCTTGCCGCTGCCGAAGATGAGGCAGACGACCTTCGGGTAGTCCAGGCGATAGATGAGACCGGGGAATTGCTCGGGCTCGTACTCGACCTTGTCGAAGGGCAGGTGGAAGGTCAGGTGGTTGAGGTTGAGCTTTCGCGGCACGCCGGCCTGAGGCTCGTCGGTCCACTTGTCGCGGCCGTCGTAGTCCTCGGGGTAGTGCAGAGCGTAGGTGGCGACCATGTTCTGAACTTCGATCTCGACGTCCTTGAGGTCCCATGTGTCGATGCCCGCGGCGCGCAGGTCACCGATCATGCGCTCGATGCCGGTGTGGATGTTGTCTTCGTTCTTGCCGCCAGTGCACACAGCACGGCCGGAGCGGAACATGAGGATGGCGAGTTTGGGGTCGACCACGCGGTAGACCACACCGGGGAACTGCTCGGGTTCATACTCACAGTTCAGCTGGATCGCGATGTCCGGGAGGTTCAATTCTTCTGCGACGCGGGTGGAAGCGACGACGTTGACGACGGTGAGGCGCTCCTCATCGGTCGACATCGGCTTCTCGTCCTTCGCCAGTGCCTTCTCGTCCTTCACCAATGCCTTCTCGTCCTTCACCAATGCCTTCTCTTCCTTCTTCGCCTTTTTCGCCATGGGCGTCGCGACCCGCGGGGGGTATTTAAAGAACCACCCGCGACCACTTATAATGGAAAATCGTGAATTGCCTCGCAGTCAATCGTTCTCGATGTGAACGCCGGGCGCACCGAGGCGAGAGACCAGTGTTCGCCCGCCTGCGAGTTCGATCGCCTCGGCGGTTCGCCGCGGTTCGGTGGTCAATGCGATCATGCATCCGCCGCCGCCGGCGCCGGTCAATTTGGCGCCGAGACTGGTCGGTAGGGCGGCATCGACCATGCGGTCGAGATCCGCATCGGAGACGCCGAGTCCTTGGAGAAGTCGGTGACACTCGTTCATGGCGATGCCGATCGCCTGGAGATTGCCGAGGCTGAGTGCGGTGACGCCGGCCCGCGTGACGTTGCCCATGCGTTCGATATCCGCCATCTTTTCGGGATGGTTCTCGAGCAGTCTCGCCACCTTGGCGACCATCGTCCCGGTCGGCCCTGGACGGCCCGTGAAACCGACGACGATGCTCGCTTCAGCGAGGCTCTCTGGCAGGTCGATTTGGTGCACCTCCCACGAGCGTCGTTCACCGTCGATGCGCAGTTCGCGGGTGTATTTCCAATCCGCGCCCGCCTCCTTCTTGTCGGAGACGAGCACCGCACCACCGAGGGTGACCGTCGAGGTATCGATGGGACTGGCCCGGCCACCCTGTGCGGCGGCTTCTGCGAGGTGGGCGGTGGTGGCGATGCCCGAGAGGGGGAGTTCCTCTGTGCCTTGGAGGTGGAGGAGGCCGGCAGCGAAGGCCGAACAGATCGCGGCGCTGGAGCCGAGGCCCGCGGCGCCGAACAACTCACTGTCCACCGCCATCGCGAGTGGGGCGCCGCCGCGCTCGGTCCAGACCTGCTTGCGCACGGCATCCATGTGGGGATGTCGATGCTTGTCGAAGACCATGCCATCGATCGACCAGCCGGATTCGGTCGCATCCAATGTGACCCGGACCCTTGCATCGATAGCCACGGCGACCGCCGGCTGACCATAGACGACCGCGTGCTCCCCGAACAGGATGCACTTGCCCGGTGCACTGGCGACGACCATGGCCGTGGCGTGCGGTCCGGCCCTCATATCGGTTATCCCACATGGGTAGGGCGCGGTGCAAAGTTGAAAGTCGGGGTTCGGGTGGGCGAACTGCCCGAGGTGTGCCCATGGAAGAAGAGACCGACTTCGACGTCATCGTGATTGGGGCTGGTTTCGCCGGCGCCGCCACCGCATTCCAATTGCTGAAGGAGGGCATCGAAGGGGAACGCATCCTCGTCGTCGAGCGCGGTGAGCCAATCGGTGGCAAGAACATGACCGGCGGCATTCTGTGGGGCCGTGAACTCGACGCATTCACTGATTACATCGGCAACTGGGAGATGGATTGTCCCGGCATCGAGCGCTGTATCAATCACAAGAAGGTCGGATTCCTCTCCAATGAGGACGCCGTGTTCATCGAGGGACGCTTCGCCTCCTGGGATGGTACCGGTGGTACCGAAGAGCCCAGCGAGCGTTCCTCTTGGTCCGTGCTGCGCGCCAAGACAGACGCGTGGCTGGCCGAGAAGATGGAGGAGGCCGGCATCTTCGTGATGGGCGGCATCAAAATTGACCAACTCAACATCGAGGGCTTGGACCACGGCGCCTATGATGCCCGTGACCTGACCGACCCCTCGGAGGATTCAGGCAAAGGCGCGGCCCAGAAGTGGAAGGTCGACAATCTGCCGAAGGAATTGGTCGACAAGGTACGCAACGGCACCATCTCTGGCATCGTCCAAGATGGCGAGGTGATGACGGCCAAGGTTGTCGTCATCGCCGAGGGCACAAACTCCGTGCTCACCCGCGCCTATCACTTCGATTCCATGCTGCATGCACAGTCCAAGGACGACATGCTCCTCGGCATCAAGGAGGTCATCCATCTCGGCAAAGAGCGCATCGACGAGCGCTTCAACTGCTTCCCCGGCGATGATGAGCGACCGCCGAGTGGCATGGCGATGGAACTCGCCCTCTCCCTCTACAGGGAGATGGCGGAGGAAGCCTGGGAAAAATATCCCGCGACGAAGGGATTGTACCCGCGCTGTGGCGGATTCTTCTACACCAACGAAGACACCGTGTCCTGCGGCATCATCGTGCAACTCAAGTCACTCCCCGAGGGACTTCACACCTACGATTTGTATGAGGCCTTCAAGGCCCATCCGGCCATCGCTGCACTCATCCAAGGTGGCGAGGCGATCGAGTATGGTGGCCACCTCTGTCCCGAGTATGGACTGCACCGCATGCCGCACCGCTTCACCCGGGATGGTGCGCTCGTGGTCGGCGACGCCGCTGGTCTCGTCTTCGCCAACGGCATGCAGATTCAGGGCATGAATAACGCGCTCCACTCCGGCAAACTCGCCGGCAAAGCGATCGCGCACTGCATCGCCAAGGGCGATGTCTCGGCAAAGGCACTCGACGCCACCTACACCAAGTCGCTGAAGGCATCCTACATATTCCGCGACCTGGAGCGATTCGAACCCGCGACCAAATTCCTCAACCACCCGGCCAACTTCACCTGGCTGCCAGAACTCATCGGCAAGACCGCCAACCGTGTCTTCCGTGAAATCGGCGAGGAGAAGGTACCGGCTGAGAAGGTCTTCTTCGGTGTGCGCAAGGAATTGCGCAAGCGCAACAAGGCCAACAAGAAGGGCATGGGTCTATTCAGCCTCGCCCGGCTCGGTCTACTGGGGAGAAAGCTCTGAGGAGGTGGCATCATGACTGAATCAACGCAAATCGGACTCTTCACCTACGATGTCAAGAACGGCCTCGGTCTCATCGCCTACAATGTCGATGACCACGAGCATGCCCACATCATCGTCGATACGAAAAAGTGCGACGATTGCAGCCACATGATGTGTGTATGGGGCTGTCCGGCCCAGTGCTACAACTATCGCGATCAAGGACTCGAGGAGATGAAATTCCAGGTCGAGGACTGTGTCGAGTGCGGCACCTGCTACATCATGTGCGACCAAGGTGCCGTCAGTTGGAACCACCCACGTGGTGGATTCGGCATCACCTATGCTCAAGGTTGATCCAGTCGATGGTATCCTTCAGCGTCTCGTCGATGGGACGCGGATTCCAGCCGAGTGCTCGCAACTTGCTGTTGTCCATGTAGGAATCTCCGCTGCGCATGTTTCGAACCACGGGCAGGGTAATCGTGCGCTTCTTGCCGAAGAGTCCGAAGAACCAATCCATGCCGAGATTGAGGTAGACGATGAGCCATGGTGCCGTGAATTTTGGTGTCTTGGCTTTCGGATGAATCGCTTTGATGCGGCGGCCGACATCCATCATCATCAGGGTCTCTGTGCTGGTGATGTGACGGCCTTCGGTGTCGGCCTCGAAAACGATGCGGTGGGCGCTGGCGACATCGCGGACATCGACGATGCCGAAGGTAATCTTCGGGGCGGCGGGATAGGCGCCCTTGAGCATGTTTTGGACCACCTCAGTCGAGGGGGTGTGGCGGGCGAAATGGGGGCCGAGGACCATGCTTGGATTGATGACGCGGAGATCGAGATTCAGTTCTTCTGCGAGCGACCAAGCGCGCTTCTCCGACTCGACCTTCGCATAGGTGTAGGGCAGGGAGAAATTCGTCTGCCAATCAGCTTCTGTCTTCGGCCGGCCGGCGGGCAGGCCGCCGATGGCGGCGACGCTCGAGGTGTAGACCACGCGGGTGATGCCGGCTGCGGCTGCGGCGCGCAGCGGGTTGAGCGTGCCGATGATGGAGGGGTCGATGACCTCCTCCTGTGGGTTCTTGGATTCGGTCTGATAGACCGCGGCGGTCTGGAACAATCCGTCCCACTCACCCTCGAAGACAGCAGCCCAACAATCGGCATCCATCAGATCCGCGTTGACCAGTTCGAGCCGGTCGTGTTTGGGCAGGTGTGCCGTCTTTTTCGGGTCGTTCACATCGCGGACCGTCGCCCGGACGTGATAGCCGTGTTCGAGCAGTTCGAGACACAGGGCAGTGCCCACGTGTCCGTTGGCGCCGGTGAGGATGACTCTCGGGCTCATGGCGGTGGATGGCCTCATCGGATTTATCACCCTGTGTCCATAGCCACGGCCCGATGACGCTGCACGTCTATGACACGCGCACCCGTGAAAAGCGGCAATTCGAGACCGCCCGCACGGGTGAGGTCGACATGTATGTCTGTGGCATCACGCCGTATTCTCCCTCTCATTTGGGCCATGCGCGCTGTTACATTGCCTTCGACTTGATCCATCGCTGGCTGGAAGCCAGCGGGTGGACGGTGAACTACGTTCAGAACTTCACCGATATCGATGACAAGATCATCCACCAAGCGAATGAGGAGGGCATCGATTTCCTCGAGGTGGCCGAGCGCAACATCGCGGACTATTATGCCGCGATGGATGCCCTGAATGTGCTGCGCGCCGACCATTATCCAAGGGTGACCGAAGTGGTGCCCGAAATCATCGAGATGGTCACGACTCTGATCGACAAAGAACACGCCTACGTGTCCGAGGACGGCGTCTGGTTCTCGATCGCTTCCGCGCCTGAAAAGTACGGCTTGTTGACCGGCCAATCCATCGATGCGGTTCGCGAAGGGGCTGGAGGCCGTGTCTCGGATTCAGGCAAGCGCGACCACAAGGATTTCGCCTTGTGGAAATTGAGCAAACCGGGTGAACCCAGTTGGGATTCGCCTTGGGGTGCAGGCCGGCCCGGCTGGCATATCGAGTGCAGTGCGATGAGCCTGAAACACTTCGGTGAGCAGTTCGACATCCACGGTGGTGGCCACGACCTGCGCTTCCCGCATCACGAGGCGGAGATCTTCCAATCCGAATGCTGCACTGGAAAGTCGCCACTCGTCCAGTATTGGATGCACAATGGATTCGTCAACATTGATGGGGAGAAGATGTCGAAGTCACTCGGCAATTTCTGGACCATCACCGATGTGATGGAGACCTACGACCCTCTCGTGCTTCGCCACGCCCTGCTCAATGCCCATTATCGGTCTCCCATTGACCTCACAGAGCAATTGCTCGAGGATGCGAAGGGGCATCAATCGCGTTTGGTCGCTGTGTATGGCCATGCGCTGGTCGTGTTGGAACAGTCGAAGAAGGCGGGCGTGTCCGAGCCGGTCAAACTCCCGCAACCCGATCTTTCGAGTTCGGATTTCATGACCTCAAAGCTCGGGCTTCTGGAGAAGTTGCTGACCAAAGCAGCCATCGCCATGGATGATGATTTCAACAGCCGAAATGCACTGGCCAAGGTGATCAATGGTGCCAGATTGATCCCGCAGGTTCTCAACTCCGAAGACATCGATGAGGCCGACACCGCCGCCTTTGCCGCCTATGCTGTGGATTGGTTGTCGGAATTCGCGGGCCTCGTGCTCGGACTGTTGCCGGACAAGGACGTGGCGATGGCCGTGCACGACCCGAGTTTGGACCCCGCTCGCCAGGCGGTCAAAGATGAGGTCGAGGCGTTATTGGCGCGGCGCGCCATCGCCCGCGGTGCCAAGGATTGGGAGAGTGCCGATGAAATTCGCGATGCGCTCGCCGCCATGGGTGTGACCGTTCAGGACACGCCCGATGGCGTGGTCTGGTCACTCGAGTCCTGATTCTTCCTCGACCTCATCCTCTGCCTCACGCATCAGCGCGAGGGCGAATGCCACCGAGGCGATGGTGATGAGCCCCAAGGCAGCGATGCCGGCATAGACCAAGGTCAAGTCGGAGGTTTCGGCCTCCTTCGCCTGCTTCTCGGGGTCCGGCTCTGCATTGGGGTCAGGGTCGGGGTCGGGATCGGGGTCGGGGTCTGGGTCGGGGTCTGGGTCGGGGTCAGGGTCAGGGTCGGGGTCGGGGTCAGGGCCCGGGTCTGTGGGGTCTCGATCATCGGGTGTCCATTCGACGTCCAAGCCGCGGTCGTAGTAGGCGCTGTACAGATCGATGGTGCCGGCCTGATTGAAGCCGGCGCTGCCGTTGAGTCGGTCGAAGTAGCGATCGTCACCCCAGGTGAAGATGCTGTCGAGGCCGATCGAATCGAGTCCCGGCCATTTGTCATCGGCCCAGATGGTGAATTCCGCGAGGTCCATGTCTTCGGCGGCACCGAAATTCGCGTGCATGTCGGCCTTGTTGAATTCGAGCGCCATCTCGAGTCCAGCCTCGATATCGGCCCAACTCTGTTCGCCATCGTCGACGCCCATGAAGGTGACATCGAGTGCCTTGGTCATGCCATTCCAGGTGATGACCTCCTTGTCATCACCGTTGAGTTCTGTCATCAGATCCACATCCCCGTAGATCGGCAGGCCGCCGACCACGGTGAGAGCGATATCGGGGTCGATGGCCTCGATCAGATTGCGGTAGGGATTTCCGTGGAAGGAATCCACGACCATCAGATCCGCGGCAAGGCCCGGTTCGATGCGACCGACGTCGTTGGTCCAGCCGATGCCGTCGACGACGTTGGTCGTTACCATCTCGACCTGTTCGAAATCGGTGAAGATGTCACCCATGCGGTTCTCATCGAGCCAATCGGCCATCTTCATCTCGTGCAGGGGAGATTTGGTGCCAGAGGGAGACCAGTCCGGTGCGAGCAGAATGTTGACGCCCGCGGCCTTGGCCGCGGCGACATCCGCGGTTTGGCCGTAGAGCAGAAGATTGGAGGTCGGTGACCAGATCAAGCTGGCACCGACCGCGCCCATCTGTTGGTATTCATTGGCGCCGAGCGGCACACCGTGCACCAGATTCAACTCGGGCACGAGCAGATCGTTGTCGACCAATATTTGGAATTCATTGAGGCTGCTCGAGTCCGTGCCTTCTGAGAGATGCAGGAACCATGCATCGAGGGTGCGCGCCGCGCTGCCGGTTTTGATGTGGTTGCCGACATAATCGGATTCCAATTCGGTGACCTTGGTGTGCATCTGGTCGCGGCCGAAATTGTTGTGTTCCATGTTGCGCGCAAGGACCCATGTATAGGCTGAATCATCGGTTGTGGGATTGCCTTGGACGGCGGTCGTGCCGCCGACGATGGACTTCATCTCGGCATGTTTGAGCGCTTCAATCTCCATGTTCCAATACGAACCCGATGAGAGGAGTGTCTTGGCCCATGTCACCTCGCCCTTGTAATCGGGGTGATTTTTCCACTGGTAGCGGTTGTCGTAGACATTGCTGCCGATGTCCCACAGGGGGACGGTGTTGTAGTGAATGTGATTGTGGGCATCGAGCAGGCCGGGATAGATCGTGCCACCCGTGTCGACGACCTGAATGTCTTGATGGGCGGCCGGAATGGTATCACCGGACCAGACGGCGGCGATGAGGCCGTCGCGAATGAGGACGCCGCCGGTTTCGAAGACGGCAGATTCACTGGTCATCGTGACGATGCGGCCGGTCAGGATGTATTCTCCATCGTGACGGGTTTCAGACATCGAGTAGCAATTCCCACCCGGGCCGGGACCGGTCCAATCACCGGGCGCAGCCACACCGGGTGAAGGCCCATCGAAATCCTTGATGAAACTGCCATTATCCACCAGCGCATAGGGTACATCCCACCACGAATCTTCGGCTTCATAGGACATCGAGTGGACGTGATCGCCCCAACTATTCTGCAGGTTGACGGTGTCGGCATCCCAATAATCCAACTCAATTCGCGTGTTGTCGCGGAAGAAGGCCATGCGCGCACCGGCTTCGAGGGTGGTGTTCCAACCGATCGCGCAGGGTGCGCTGCCGGAGCCGAGGGTGTCGTCGAGTCGCCAATTCGAGATGTCGACCGCGGCATCGGTCGGATTCCACAACTCGATGTATTGATCCGAA